>Ga0209800_10001215_pt1 | contig 28785 bp, 22 predicted proteins | sample Higcelweek8metaG_FD_187174 | JGI IMG/M metagenome (GOLD analysis project Ga0209800, IMG submission 187174) | Freshwater pond sediment microbial communities from the University of Edinburgh, under environmental carbon perturbations - High... | ecosystem: Environmental > Aquatic > Freshwater >...
GTTGAGATAGTTCCAAGCTCTGAGCATGTTGTCTCCCTGCAAAAAGAATCGTTCCTATAAACAGAGAAGTCCGCATCAAGTTCACAATCTATCTTCATACGAGCATATACACTTTCTTCTATCACAGAAATAGTCATCTTGTCGGGATAAAAGAGTCTTAGTTCAAAATGGTTTGATAAAATAGCTGTAACTACGATACCTTCAATTCCTGAATAAAAGTATCCTTCTTTGTTTATAAAATTTATGCAATCGCTGATATTGATTTCATTATTATTAGCACTACGACCAGAAAACCCACCGAGGGATACGAGATATCTCCCTCCTGGTTCAAACTTTCCAGGAATTTTAATCATTTCTTTTTTAAAATTAAAATTTTGCAATCTTAGCTTCTTGAAATCTTTTGATTTTAACATCCTCTTAAACATTCTAAAATATTTAATAGGATTATAATCCTGAGGAATTGTAATCTCCTGTGTTACAATATAGTCCTCTCTAATCAACCTTTCTTCTTCTGCTTTCATAATATTCTATTTTTAGTTTTCGTTTTAAATTTTCATTATTTATCAAAACCATACCATAAATAATCAAATATATCAAAACTTACTTTTTACATTTAAGAAACGGCCGTTCGTTAAATGTAAAAAGCTAATTTGATGATTACAACTTAAATAATTTTTTAAATTTAGAATCTTTAGAAAATGATTCGGTTGTTATGTATATGATTTCATCATCGAAATTAAAATTTGTTTTTATTATTGTAACAATTTCTTCACACGGATAAGGATATATCCACACACTTCCCTGTATCTGAAGAAATCCAATCTTTTTTAAATGGAATCTAATGATATTACGCAATTTGGTTTTTTCTTCTGGGATATCAAACATTACCATCCTCCACTTGCCATCCCATTTTGAAGGTTTTTTCAGTTGTTTATAATCTTCTAATAAAAGATTTTTAATAATCTTATGACCCTTGGGTGTTATAGTTATTCTTAATTCCTCCTCTTTGCCAACAAACTGAATTAATCCTTTTTCTTCAATTCTATTTACAATTTCTGAGTACTGATATTTTTGACGAGCTGTTTTAAAGATATCAGAAAATGATTCTGATTGGTATTTGGAATATTTTTTAGGCAACTCACTATCCTTAACACTTAAAATAAATTTGAGTACTCCTTTCTCAAGACTTCCAACTCTGTATCCTTTGTATTGCATCCTTGTATTATATCACAAAAACCAACATTTTACGTTTAACGAACGGCCGTTTCTTAAATGTAAAATCCTATATAAGTCGAGCTTATATAGGATTTTATTAAATTCCATAATAATCCTTAATGCAATAATCTTCATCTAAGATTAGAGGCATTTTAAGGGAATCATTTAGATTTACCCAAGAGAAACCCTTATGTTCTTTAATTGATAAAACAATCTCAGGTTTTTCTTTAAGATGAAGAATAAAATAATGATAAAGAAAATCTCTATCAGGGTGCGAAACATAAAAAGTTTTGTGAAAAATTAAATCTTCTTTTTTTGTTTCTATTCCTGTCTCTTCCTTTAGTTCCCTTACCATTGCATCTAAATTACTTTCATCAGAACTATCCACCTTACCAGCTGGTTGACCCCACCTGTTTCCATGAATTTTATTATCTTGACGATGAAGCAATACAAATTCCCCATCACACTCCACCATACAAGCAACAACCTCTATGTCAGGAGTAAAGTCATTTGGCTTATTATTATAAATCATATATTATAAATTAAATTTATTTTTATAATACTCTTGTTTAAATAAAATGTCTAATTTATATTACACATCTAATCTTGCCATTTTGGCGTTGGATTGAATGAAAGATTTACGAGGAGGAACCTCAGAACCCATGAGCATGTCAATTGTTTTATTCGCTTCTTCGGCATCAGCAATTGTTACTTGCTTTAAGACTCTACGAGCTGGATCCATGGTTGTTTCCCAGAGTTCTTCTGAGTTCATTTCTCCGAGACCTTTATATCTCTGAACATGTATTTTAGATGATTTTTTATTTTTAACTTCTTCCTCTTCTTCTATTTCTTCCTCTTCTTCTTCAGATTCAGATATAAGTTCTTCAGCAGAAGGAGCATCCTTACCTAAGATACTATCTCTTTCTTCGTCTGTGTAAGCATAAAAAATTTCTTTACCTTTTTTTATTTTAAATAATGGTGGTTGAGCTATATAAACATAACCAGCATCAATAACTGGACGGAAATATCGATACATAAGAGTAAGTATAAGTGTACGAATGTGAGCTCCGTCTACATCGGCATCTGTCGCCATAATTATTTTATGATAACGTATTTTTTCAATATCAAAGGTATCACCTATAGATGTCCCCATAGCAATAACTATATTTTTTATCATTTCACTTCCGAGCATTCTATCAAGACGTGCACGCTCTACGTTAAGTATTTTACCTCTTAGGGGAAGTATCGCTTGAGTCTTTCTATCTCGTCCCATCTTTGCTGTACCACCCGCAGAATCTCCCTCTACGATAAAGACTTCAGCACTCTCAGCATCTCTAACCTGACAGTCTGCGAGCTTACCTGGTAGAGTCATACCCTCCAAAGCTCCCTTACGAAGGACAGAGTCTTTCGCGGCCTTAGCAGCTTTACGAGCTCTTAACGCAAGCAATGATTTGCTTATAATAGCCTTAGCTTCATCTGGATTCTCTTCTAGGAACGCGTTAAAAGCCTCTCCGAAGACAGTTGCGACGGCACCCTGAGCTTCAGTAGAACCGAGCTTAGCCTTTGTCTGCCCTTCAAATTGAATCTCACGAAGCTTCACTGAAATAACAGCAGTGAGTCCCTCTAAGACGTCATCACCAGTAAAACCACCATCATTTTCTTTGATTAAATTATTCTTCTTACCATAAGTATTTAATATACGAGTTAGGGCTGTCTTAAAACCTGTAACATGAGTACCTCCTTCTAGGTTGTAAATATTGTTTGCAAAAGGAACTATATTACCGTTAATATCGTCTACATACTGAAGAGCCACCTCAACACCCACATCATCAAGTTCTCTCTCCACATAGAAAACGCTCGAATGAACGGGCTTTTCTGCCTTATTATAAAATTTTACCAAAGAAACAAGACCTCCTTCAAAATAGAAAGTAGTTGAAGGAATTTCTAAATTTAAATCACGGAACCAATAAGCATCATCATAATCGTTAGATTTACCTTTGCCTTCGGTTATAGGATTCCATTCTCTAGCATCTAGGATATCTATGCGTAAACCTTTCACTAAATAAGCTTGCTGTCTTAGATGATTTATTACTGTAGACCAATCAAATTTAACTTGCTTAAATATTTCTTCATCTGGAGTAAAGGTAATAATAGTTCCATGGTTTTTAGAAGTTCCAATTTTCTTGACGTTAGCTTTCTTTTTACCCTGAGAATATTCTTGGACATGTCTTCCTCCTTCTCTGTGAACTTCAGCTTTTGTATAAATAGAAAGAGCATTAACAACAGAAGCACCCACTCCATGAAGACCTCCAGAAACTTTATAACCACTATCATCTCCTCCGAATTTACCTCCAGCATGAAGAGTAGTCATTACTGTTTCAAGGGCAGATACTTTTGTTTTTGGATGTATATCAACAGGAATACCGCGGCCATTATCTACAACTCTTACAGAATTACCTGGAAGCAAAGTAACCTCAATGTGATCACAATAACCACCCATCGCTTCGTCTCGAGAGTTATCAAAAATCTCCCATACTAAGTGATGAAGACCATCAATACCAGTTGATCCAATATACATACCAGGGCGACGACGAACAGGCTCAAGACCTTCTAGAACTGAAATTTGATCTGCGCCATAACTAACCTCTTTTTTCTTTTTTTCTTCTTGTTTTGCCATCCAATTTAAAAATTAAATAATAATGTTTATAATTTGCATTCATCTCATTTTTGATTAAAGAGATATATAAAATAAAATCAAAATATCCACTAAATATGGATAATTCCTGTATATATTATACCAAAAATACCACCAGAATGCTAATGTATTTTGGTGGTATTTAGCCTTATAAACAAAGGTTTATTTACTATTTATCTAGCCTCAAATCCTAGATGCTGTATTTTTTCTAAAATAGAATTCATTATTTTATTTATTTCTTCATCTGTAAGAGTTCTGCTATAAGATTGGAAGACTAAATGGTAAGCATAGGAAGTTCTCGCTTTTTCTCCCTCTACTTTTGATGGTTTTGTAAAAGAATCAAAAAGCTTTGGTTCCTCTAAAAGCAATTCTCCACCAAATTCTTTATAAATATTCTTTAATATTTCGCTATCTGTACCCTCTGGTACCCAGACAGCTATGTCACGGGTCATAAATGGATATGAGGACCAAGATTTGAAAATTCTGGGGTTTAAAAGTGTAGCAGGATGTTCATCCTGAGAGCCTTGCGCAAGGTCGACGGACCGAGCAGAGCAAAAATTCAGCAGAATTTTATGTGTGATCTCAGAATGAATATCCTGCGAAACTTTCTCTTTTATAAACAAATCTAACTCCATCTCTACTTGATTCTTTTTATCCAAATATGCTACATGCATTTCTTCCCCATCTTTTGTAAAAATAGTTCCGACTTCAAAAAGTTTAATTTCTTCGGTTCCCAAAAGAGGCGCATTTAATCTATTTAATTCATAAGATTTTTTTAATCCATCTAATAAATTATTCCTTAAGAAACTTTTATCACTTGCACTAGCCAATATACCCATATCACCTTTGTCTGTTAAGGCATAATTATAGACTTCTCTATATCCATCGTTTATTAATTTATTCTTTGCGAGACATATCTTAGTCCAAATATCATTATCTTTTGCGCCAATTATTTTATCTGGGAGTTGTGGAATTATTTTGTCATACCCATACACTCTCCCTATTTCCTCCACCATATCATGAGCTCCTGTTATATCTAATCTTAAGTCTGGCACTCTGATTTCCCATAGGTCCGACCTATGACTAAATTCATAATTATAATTATTTAATATTTTTTCTATTTCTTCATCAGGAATTTTTACTCCTAAAACTTTAGAAATATAATCTGCTGAAAATGAAACTTTTCTTTCTTCTTGTTTTATATTATAAACATCAACAACCTCTTCAAATTCTACTTCTGGACATAATTCTTTTAAGAGTGATGAAATCTCCATCATGGCAAAATCACAAAGAGTGGAACTCAAATCATTCTCATACCTCTTAGAAGCATCTGTTTGTATCCCCAATCTACGTGCAGTTTTCCTTACAGATACAGCATCAAAACTTGCAACTTCTATAAGAATATCTGTCGTGTCATTATTTATTCCTGAATCTAGCCCACCTTTTACCCCAGCAATTGCAAGATTCTTTACTCCATCGGTAATCATCATATCTGTCTCTCTTAGTTTTGCTTTTAATTTTTCAGAACCAACTAATTCTAATTCATCTCCATCTTTTGCATTTTTAACAACTATTTTTTCACCATCTAATCTTTTCAAATCAAAAGCATGAATTGGTTGACCAATTCCAAAAAGAATTATATTGGTAGCATCAACGATGTTATTAATACTTCTCTGCCCTACACTCTCTAAATATTTCACCATCCAAACGGGCGAAGTCCCAACTTTCACCCCTCTTACAATCCTTCCCATATACCTCTTACATGATGGAGTCTGTATTTCTATTTGTAATTGAGTTTTAAGAAGCGCAACAGAATTGTCTTTCTCAGATAATTCCGAAGAGTTGTTCTTTTCCGAACTGGTCTGGCCGAGCTCCCCTATTTCTTTGCGAGGAGATCCGAGGACCTGAGGAAAAGAATTACTCGAGGAATTCTCTGAGACTCTTAACCCCAACATTCCAGCAATTTCATAAGCCACTCCTCTGTGTGAAAGTAAATCGTGGGCTCTGTCAGGTAGAATTTTCAAATCAAAAACAGTATCACCATTAGGTAATTTCTCAACACTTTCTAATTCGCAAAGCTTAAAAGTAATAAGCTCTGTAAGTTTATCTACTTCTGGAACCTCGGGAATATATGATTTTAACCAATTGTATGAAATTAACATAAATTAAAACTGATTCAATCTTAAATCTCCTTGATAAGAAAAACGGGCATCTGGAATTTTTAATTTCATCATCATAAGCCTATCGAGCCCTATACCAAAAGCAAAACCTTGGTATTTAGCACCATCAATTCCACAATTCTTTAATACATTGGGATGCACCATCCCAGCACCAAGTAATTCGATCCACTTCTCTCCTATTCGTAAATCAATTTCAAACCCTGGTTCAACAAAAGGAAAGAAACTTGGACGAAGCCTTATGTCTACATTTTCACCATCAAAAAATCTTTTAAAAAATTCAAGAAGAACTCCTTTCATATTGGCAACTGACACATCTTCGCCTATCATGAGCCCTTCTATCTGATGGAATTGCATTTCGTGAGTTGCATCAGTCGATTCATTACGAAAAACTTTTCCAGGAACTACAATTGCAAAAGGTGGATTACCCCCAGACTTAACTAAATTCTCCATATATCTAATCTGAGTATTGGAAGTGTGAGTACGGAGAACAAAACCTGGTTTATCTTTAATAAAAAAGGTGTCTTGCATGTCTCGAGCTGGATGGTCCTTTGGCACATTTAAAGCATCAAAATTATGCCATTCATCCTCAAGTTCAGGACCCACTTCTACTACAAAACCGAGGTCTTTCATTATAGAAACAGCCTCATTCATAATAAGAGTCAATGGGTGTAAACTCCCCTTTTTGTACTCTTCTGTATTTTCTTTATTTTCCGTATTATCCTCTTGCATCTTTATAATATAGCACTTTTGACCTCATTTTCAAATTTAATTATTTAAATCCTCCCCGATAATAAATCTTCTTCGAATTCTACTATCCCCTTAATAGTCTTTGAGTATTTATCTACATTTACAAAATCAAGATTTTTAATTTTATTAAAAATAATATTTATCAATTTCTTAGTTCTTTCTAATTCTTCATCTGTAAAGTCTATTTGCTTTTCAATTATAGAGACATTATCATTATTAACTTCTGGCTCGACAAATATAAATACTCCGTTTCGCATTTCATAATTCTTGTAATTTTTAGAATTCTCTATGAGTAATTTATAAAAGATTATCTGGTTCTTATAACTCCATTCTTTTATCTTATCTTTCTCGTCTTTGTTTTTATCTGGGATTGCTTTTCCCGTTTTAAAATCAAAAACATCAACCACCCCGTCTTCTAATATCCTAAGTAGGTCTATCTTACCTGTTATATGAGCTCCGTTTATAATAACCCCCTCCTTAGAGAAGTCTACTTCCGGCTTATCTGTGATCAACAAATCTTTTATTTTCTTATCATAAAAAATCTCCAATGCTTCTCTACCCCTATCGAGATATTTATTAAGATCCATCTCATTTATCCTCTTCTTTGATAAATCACGCTCAAATAAATTAATAAATTCTTCTTTACTTGGCAATTTCTTTTCATCTTTATACTTGAGAAGGCAAAGCTCTATAGACTTATGAATAGATGAACCGAAAATATTTGAGATACTCATCGGCTGAGGAAAACGAATCAGATTCTGTTCAAAGAAAGTCTTTGGACCTTCTCCATAATAAATATTTAAATAATTATTAAAATGAGAGACACTGAGCTTGTAATCCTCTACTAAGGGAGCAAGGAATGCCCTCTCACTTTCTATATATACTTTATCTGTATAGTTCGGCGTCGTAGTTTCTAATATAGAACTTGTGTGTATGTCTTCGTTTTGATTGTCTTTATCTTCTGTAACCAAATCATTATCTAAGAATTTAACTTCTACTGATTCCGCTCCATCATCCTTATAACTATAAGTAGATAAGTATAAATTCTTCTTTGCACGAGTGAGAGCTACGTAGAACAAACGCAAATCATCATCTGATTCATCACTGCCTATATCTATAGGTAAATTCTCTGGCAATCTTATCTTATTCCTCATTCCCCCCTTAGACCAATTATCATCTTGGCAAGAAAGGAGAAATACTGTCTCGAACTCTAAGCCTTTGGATTTATGTGCAGACATTAGCTGTACAGCATTCTCTGCCCCCGTGAACGGACTTGTATCATTCAGAAGTATATTACTACTCTCGTGAATATCAACAAATTTTACGAGATCAGATACCTTAAGTAGACTATTGCCTTTATGATTTCGCAACGCGCTAATGAAGAATTTAAGTCCCGAGAGGAATCTTAAATATTCTGGTTTATTATTCTCTAATTTATCTTTACTAAAATAAAAGTTTTTATATGGGCTAATAAATTTATCTTTTACTCTATCTTTTACCTCTTCGTTCTCTTCGTCAAAAAGTAGAGTTTGACTCTTACCAATCAAACCTTCGAGTACATACTCAACTGGCTCATACTTTGCACGAGCAATCATTTCAATAAAAAATTCTCCAATATTTCGTACATTCTCGTCTTCATATGTAAGCATCACAGAAAGCCAAGGAGTATCTCCTGACCTATCATCTCTTTTTGTTTTAGTTAGAAGTGAAATTTCCCAAATAGTTTTATAAGACAATCCCCAGAATGGGTATGAGAGTATCTCAGGCATTAAACTATCTCCTGATGAAGGAGCCTCCCTCTCTGATAAGTCTATGAATTTACACATAGTTATAAGCTGGTGTATATGTGAGGTTGCGAGAACATTCTGTTGCTTTTCATAGACAATAGGCACATTATAATAATGCATAAAAGGAACTAGATTCTCCAGCTCTCTATGCTTCCTTGAAATCACAGCTATTTCCTTAGGATCATAACCTTCTAGTATTAGATTCTTTATTTTTAGAGCTATATTATGGTACTGGTGTTCCTTTGTTTTAAATTTCAATTTCTTAATATCTCCATTATAAGTTTTATTATCATCACCAGAAGAAGTTAGTTTCTTATTTATACCTTCTATTAAGTCTTCCAATCTCCCTTCCCCTGTGACGATTATATTGCGAGCTAGATCAAGAATATTCTGACCTGAGCGATAGTTCTCTGTCATTACTATTATCTTCACATCATCATAAGAAAGATGAAAGTCTTTAATATTTGAAATATCTGCTCCTTGGAAACGATAGATGGCTTGATCATCATCACCCACCACCATTATATTGGGCTTCTTCTCATTCACTTGATTATCAGACAAAAGACGAATCAATCTAATCTGAGCATCGTTTGTATCTTGGAATTCATCCACCATTATATATAGGAATTGTTCTTGAAGTTCAGCTTTTAAATTCTCATTTTTCTTTATTGCTTCTATTACTTCTAGAATCATATCGTCATAATCAAAGTAACCTCTTTCAAATAATTTATCTTTATATTCCTTATATATGAGACCTAAATTTTCTAATTTCTCTTGTGATTCGAAAGATTTAAGAGATATATTTTCATTTGTACCTGTTGTGTATTTCTTCTTCCAATCCCCTATGGGACCTGTTTTATTCTCACTTATTGATTCATCTAATGCCCTCTTGAGAGAAGAAATTAAATGACTAGATATGGGCTTAAAATAATCTGAAGAAAAAGAAGATGTATCTATCTTCTCCCAATCATTTAACATTTTTTCTATTTTAGGAAAAATTTTAGTAGACAATCTGTCTTTAAAAATATCAGATAATGAAGAATTAATTTGTTCTAAAATTTCTTTATTATTTTTAATAATAGAAAGGTATTCGTCTGGCGTTAGACCAGCTTTTTTAACTTGAGAAATTCTAGACAAAATATCTTTCAGAAAAACATAACCCTCTTCATTATGAAAACTAGAAAATGGATTCTTATGATTAAGGGACTTCAAAATCTCTGTCATTATCTCTCTTTGAATTAGTTCATCTGCGGGAGAAAGATTAGCATGATTAAAGAAATATTCAGGATAACGACTGATTATATTAGTTCCAAAAGCATGGAAAGTAAAAATATTTACCTTATATGCTTCTATACCAATCATCGTCTTTAGACGATTGAGCATATTTACAGCCCCAGCCTCAGTAAAAGTAAGACAAAGAATACCATGAGGAGGTATATCCGTCTTTCTCAGAATATTCGCAACTCGAAGAGAAAGTATCTGGGTCTTGCCACTCCCAGGCCCTGCCACCACCATTACCGGACCATCAATAGTATCAACAGCTTCCTTCTGTTCTTTGTTCAACTTTTTATATGTCTTCTCAAATTCCTCGTTTGTCATAAATTTTTTATTTAATAAAATTATTAAGATCCCCTTCTACCCCATTTATTTTCATACCAAAATAATCTTCTGGTTTTAGCCTTTCATTTATTCCCAAATCTTTTGCTAAACTATTTATTGTTTTTATATAAACATAAAAATGTCTCAAGTCTTCTTTATTTTTATCAAGAAAATCTTCAAAACTACTATTCCTAAAATTTGGATTATTAGAATAATTCGTCATACTCATAATTGGATCCACAAGTTTATATTGATAAATATCATTTTCTTTATAGAAAAATATATTTTCTCCTCCAAAAAAATCTATAAATTTATGAGTATTTTTTGTATAACTAATAGCTCTTTTTAGAAAATCACAAATAATATCTTTAGAGGAAGGATCTTTATGTAATAATTCATATATATTATTATCCTTTATAAATCTGGATAATTCTTCTATTGTATTAGTATAATCTTTTTTTATCAGATCTTCTTTTAAGATTTTTTCAAAATTATTATATATAGGTATTTCACTATTAAACTCAAAAACATTTTCTTTGTTTTTAAAATCAAACTTTTCCTGAATTATTACAGGAATTTCTACATCTTTTTCTAAAACATAAGACTTTATTTTTTCTACATCTTCTAATTTAATATTATTAATACCTTTGACTGATGTTAAATTATTAATTATTTCATTAATACTATTATTATTTGATGAATTATTAAAACAAGAACTATTTATATTAAAAACTTTTTCATTTAAAAGATTTTTTTTATCAAAAAATTGAGATAAATTATTGTAATTTTCAATTTCTTTTTCTACATCATCCTTATAAGAAGATAAAATATTATTATCTCTTTTCTCTATCATATTTCTAACAACAAGAAGACTACGATCATCTATTCTTCCTAAAATAGAATTGATCAGCATATTTATAGAATGAAAATTAAACTTCAAAATTAGTCCATTTTCAGAATTTTTTTTAGTTTCATAAACTAGATTATTTCCACCTTTTCCTATTTTTTCTATACTTCTATTATTCATAATTTACTTATCTAAATCTATTAATTCTATTGGTAAATCAACTCCAAACCATTCATCTTTAAATTTCTTGAAAGTTTCAGTTTCTTTGGTAACTAGTATTCTGAGATTTTTATTGTGTGAGAAAAATGCTTCACGATTTGGAAATTCTACAAAATAATCTTTTAAATATTTAGGTATTAATTCTTCTTGATAAACCCATTCTTTTATATCAGGGAAAACTTTTTTAAACCCATCTCGAACTATTCCATAATGAGTACAGAGCAAAGCTCCCCTTTTTATATCACTTGGTATTTTATCTTTAAAAGAATTTATATAATCATAAGTATCGCCCCCGTTCTCTATGAGCCCTGCTAGTTCTGGCATAGGAGTTTTAATATAACTTTTCAAATTCTCTTTAAAAAACTTTTCATAAACTTCTGATTCGCATGTACGAGTTGTCGCAAAAATAGCTACAGTGTCACTATTACCTAATGATTCAACTGTCGGGCGAACAATACCAAAAAGAATTCGGCCGAAATATTTCTCGTCTTTCCATTCGCGGAGTCTATCATAAATAGTGGAACTGATAGTATTGCAAGCGAGCACAACCCCCATGCAACCCCTCTCTCCGTATAAATAATCTAGAGCTTTTATAGCCAATTCAAAAAGTTCATTAGTAGTTTTATTTCCATAGGAAACATTCTTTTGATCTCCTAAAAACACATAATCATATAAGGGTAATTCATCTTTCATGTATTTCAAAATCCATAGCCCACCAAGGCCAGAATCAAATACCCCAATGCTTCCCTTTTTATCCATAAAGGTATTATAACATCTATTCTTTAGTTAGATAAGCCAGCCAGTAATCACGTTTATATATACGATTATTCATAGTTTGATAGCCTGTTTTCTTATCTAATTTAAGTATTTTGAAATATTTACCATAAGTTTTTACAAAATCTTCCCTCGAGAAAACTCTCTCTGTAAGCCCTATTTCTTTTACTATATAGGTATCATATTCCCGCCCAGGACTTTGTTTCAATAAATTCTTCACATTCTTATTACCATCTTTACATAAAGCTCGTACAAAAATATAACCACTCTCACCCGACATGGTCTTCGACGAAGTTGGGCTTTTCAAAACCCTATTCATTTCACTCAAATAAATCTCTCGCCCTTGTTCATCTAAAGAATTTGAAGATGTCACATCTAAAATCACATCTATTGAATTATCGGCTATGTCATAAGGTCTACCAATGTCCCCTAGTCGATAATCTACATGCAAACCCATTTCTCTTGCACGATTCTGTGCCAAATTTAATGCAGTTTTAGAAATTTCAATTCCAACAACTCTATTCCCTAAATCTGCCAAATAATTTGCATTCCTTCCTGTTCCACAACCAAGATCTAAAATATTCTTATCTTCTACTCTATATTTTTGTTCTTTTTTAAGAAACTTCAAAAACCTCAAGGTGTCAGCCTGAGGTTCATCATTTTTAGTAACCAATTTTGGATTACAATACTCCTTATTCCAAACATTTCCCTGGTGTGACATAATTAAATACTACAACCCTTATCACCATAAAATTCTTTAATATCCAAAATAATATCTTCGAGTCTTTTCTCTGCTTTTGTATAGTACTTATTCACTCCAAGCTGTATATATTGTTGAACCTTATCAGGACTAGCAGTGTTTGAAACTACAAATATAGGTATATCCTTATACTTTGAACCTTCTTCTTTGCATCTCACAACAAAATCAAGACCATTTTCTTTACCCAGTAAATAATGATCTAACCACACGGCACTTATAAAAGGAACATCTTCGATATGATTAAACGCTTCCTCTACACTTCGAGCGGTTATAACATCAAAACCACTTTTTTCCAATTTAGCTTTGACAGCTTCTAATAAAGGACGCTCATCTTCAATAACTAAAACAACTTTTTTTTCTTCCATAAATTTTAAATTTAAATTAATAAAATTAACTAAGAGCTTTTGACCCCTCTCTTTTCTTCATTCCTGTTAATGGAATAGCAATAAAGAAAGTTGTGCCCTTATCTTCTTCCGACTCAAACCATATCTGCCCACCAGAATTATCAATAATAGTCTTTATAATATATAAGCCCAATCCTGTACCTTCAGTATCCTTCTCTCTTATATTATCTGCGCGGAAAAGCTTTGAGAAAATCTTATCCTGTTGATTTTTGGTTATACCATAACCGTTATCTGATACATAAATGAGTAAACTATCCTCTTTTATTCTTGTACCAGAAATAATTTCTTCTCCCTTTACCTTGTGTATATTAAACTTAATACTACCTTCTTCTTGCGTATATTTTATAGAGTTTGAAAGTAAATTCTGAAATACTATTCGTAGTAATTGTTTATCTATTTGTATTTTTTCTATACCCTCATCATGAATAAATTCAAGAACTTGTTTCCTCTTTTCCGCAAGTGGGCGAACTTCCTTAGTAATACTGTCTCCAAGTTCTATAATATCACTTAATTCAGGTTCTATAATAAAGGTACCCAACTCTAAACGAGAAACATTTAAAAGTGCATTTACAAGTTCTACCATTCTTTGATTACCTATATATATCTCCTCTAAATATTTCTTCTGGTCTTCATTAATCTCACCAGCATCTCCAGAAATAAGCATTTCTGTGTACCAATTAATGGTTGATAACGGAGTTCTAAGCTGATGAGAAGCAAGGGAAACGAATTCTGTCTTTGCTCTGTCAACTTCCTTTTCTTTTGTAATATCTTTCTCTAATCCAACAAAAAACATTATGTTTCCACCCGCATCAAGCACAGGAGAAATGCTGATAGAAGCTTGATATTCCTCACCATTCTTTCTAATGTTCGTTACTTCTCCCATAAAATTTTGTTTATCATTTTTGATAGTATCCCATAAATCTTGATAGAATTGCTGATCCATTGGCTTCCTCCAGAGAGCTCCTGCTTTTTTACCCAAAGACTCCTCTACTGTATAACCTGTTATTCTCTCGATAGCCTTATTACCATATATAACAATGCCTTCACTATCAGTAATAACTACATGATCAGAAACATTATCAACGGCTAATTTAAATTTTTCTAAATCCTTTACCAAACTATCAGAAAATTCCTTTTCTTTACTAATATCATCTAGTAAATTTATAACTGCCTTTTGTGATCTTTCAAAACTTGAATTTGCTTCTGATAATTCTTTAACCTTATTATCAAGCTGTTTATTTGATAAATCAAAATCAGAAATTTTCTCTCTTAACTTATTGATCATAATATTAAAAGAAATAGATAATTGTCCAATTTCATCACCTCTTTTAATTAAAGTTTCATCAACTAATAAATTAAGATCTCCTTCACTTATTTTTTTAGAAATTTCTGATAAGTTAATAACTGGGGTAGTAATCTTTTTGGAGAAAATAATCACAAAAAAGATTACAAGTAAGAGAACAAATACAATTATCCCTGAAACTGTATACGTAAGAACATTTTGTATCTTATTTATACCTTGAGTAGTTTCTGCTATGTTTTTTGTTTCTAAAATTAGAAGGTTTGTTATGTTTTGCTTAACAAAATCAAACCTTAAAACTGTATCCTGGAAAGATTCTGAAACTCCTAATATTTGACCATTATTCTCTAAATCAAATTTAGTTTTTTCAACACTATCGATAATAACATTTAAGGAATTTTTTACACTTCTATAAGCAAATTTTGTCTCTTGATTTATACTACTTGAACTGAACATTAAATCCAATTTATTTTCTATTTCCTTCACTTCTTCTAACTTCTGATAATACAAAGTATAATCATTCGTATTAAAACCGTTATAACTAATTTCTATTAAATCCCAAACATCATCCCTAAGAGATTGCTCGTAAATAATATTTTCATTAATTTTTTTGTAATTATTTACCAAATTAAAATTAACAACAAACACAGTCGCAACCAGCGACACAAAAATTGTGATGACTACAGAGAAGGCAATAATTATTTTTGATCTTATAGAATTCATTATATATATTATAACTTTTTATAAATATCTTCTTTTTTATGATAACCATCTTTGACAACGGTATCGTCTATATTATCTTTATTAACAACGATTGGATCTAATAAAACAGAAGGTACGTCAAACTCACCATCATTAGTTAATTTTTCTGTATCAATCTCTACCCCTTTTGCCAGCTTGATTGCTAACTCTACAGCACTTGAAGCTAGCTTACTTATAGGTTTATATACGGTTATTATTTGAGTACCACTTACAATTCTCTTTAATGCCGCAAGTTCAGCATCCTGACCAGATACTGGAACCTTTCCATCTAATCCATACTCTTTTAATGCCATTATGGCACCAAAAGCTGTTCCATCATTAGCAGCAACAACTCCATCTATCTTTGCTCCATTTTTATCTAAGTATGCTTTAAAGTTTGCATATGCCTTATCTGGATTCCAATCAACAGTAAACTGGTCATAGACTATTTCAATCTTACCACTATCTATAAGGGGCTTAAGCACACGGAAGGAACCATTCTTCAATAAGGTTGCATTATTATCAGCCGAAGATCCACCAATATAAGCAATTTTCACTTTTTGTCCTTCATTCATTTTATCACCAAGGGATTTTATTACAGACTCTGCCTCATACTCACCAACTCTTTCATTATCAAAAGATACATACAAATCTGTATTAGAATTCTTTATCAAACGATCATAAGATATAACTTTTATACCAGCCTGATGGGCTTTTGCAATAACGTCCCTTAGAGCATCTGCTTTATAAGGAACTATAACTATTACATCCACTCCATTAACTATCATATTCTCTATTTGAGAAATTTGTTTAGAAGCATCATTTTGAGCAACTTGTAAGTCAACAACTGCACCCATTTCCTCTGCTTTCTTTAGAAATTCTGATTTATCTTTTTGCCATCTCTCTTCTTGTAGTGAAGTTATAGAGAAACCAATAAGAACATCTTGACCTAAGCTTTCATCAGCAACTTGAGGACTTTTATTATTTTTAATTACTATAAATAAACCAATAACAGCAATCAATGCAGTTATTACCAAAACTATCACCCAAGAGAAACCTTTTTTATTATTTTTCATTTTATTTAAATTAATATTAATAATATAAAACACTAATTAACACTTATACCTAACTTCTTCTTCAACTCTTCATTCTCATTTTTAAGATCTATCATCTTCAATTCCCTATCAACCATTAATTCATTTATCTTTTCTAGTTCTAATAATTTATCATTCAAATTGTGAGTTCTTTCTCCGACCATTTTTTCCAAATCATTCTTAAGCTCTTCTAACTCTGTGGTTCTCTCAGAGACTTTCTTTTCCAAACTTCCTCTTTCTTCTTCCAACTCTGTTGTTCTATCCTTTATCTTAGACTCAAGAACTGTATAAGATTCTTTTAATTTACTTGCCATTTCATTAAAAGAAACTCCTAATTGACCTATCTCATCATTTGTATTAATCTCAACTTTAGAATTCCAATCTCCCTCACGAATTTTTATCAACGCATTTGATAAAACATTAATAGGTTTTGTTATTAATCTTACGAATAAAAAAGTAAAAATTGATATTAATATTAACAAAGGGATAACAACTAACAAAATCTGAGTATAAACTTGTCTCATTCTATTAGAGAGAGAAGAGTGTGAGAGAGTGTAGGTAACAGAGAATATATGACTACCACCTTGATTTAATGGATTTACAATCTCTGTGACTGTTTGCCCATTCATTATAATTCTTTTATAAGAAACCGTGTCTTTATTTATCATCGCTAAGGTCTCCTGGTCTAGTATTGATCGACTTCTCCCCTCGTATTTACCATCTTTAAACTCACTTGAGTCAAACAAAATTCTACCATTTACACCTACGAGCTTTACATTTATAACATCTTTATTATTAGCTAAAATAACCTCTATGTTCTTTTTAAAATTTATAAAATCTTCTTCTGTGTTGTGAGTATAATAAGTTACAAAATTATCATAAATAGCTTGTGTTGAAAAAGCAGCAAATACCTGACCATTCTTAACAATTTCTTCAGACAAACTTTTTTTCTCAGAAGCTATAAATGTAATAGAAAATACCATGAAAGAAATTACGATCAAAGATAGTATGAAAAAATTTATTTTGACTTTTAGTGAATTAAATATTGATCTCATAAATTAATTTTCAGCAAGAATTTTATTAATTTTATTAGCTGCGTCATCTAGTGCAACCTGAGCTGTTTTCTTACCTAACCAAGCAGACAAAATTTCCTCCATGAGAATAGATTTTATCTTACTACTATTTTTTACATTTGGTTCAGCTACGGCGTATTTCATTTGATTGACATATTCTTTTGTAAAGAAATCACCGAGAACTTCGTTGTGACCTTCAAAATCAACCCTTCTCGAAGGGATAGATCCTTGCGTATTTGCAAGTAAATCACCATAACGAGTTGTACCTGTGTCTTTTTGTGTTTCCATAGTGAACCATTTTAAGAATTTCCAAGCCTCTTCCTTGTTTTTACTTTTATTCATTACCCCTATAAACCAACTATAACTAGACACAGCGGAATTTTTATATACAGGAATAGGAGCAACCCCAACAGTTGACTCAAATTTATTACCGAAATCCTCAGCGAAACCACCCTTTACCCAAGGTGGCGCTATAACCATAGCAACCTTACCTTCTGCGAAATCAAAGAAATTACCATTCATATCAGTTGCTCCTCTCTTGAACAATGCTATCTCAGCCTCTAGAGCCTCTACCCCTTCCTTGCTATTAAATAAACTTTTCTTCATATCATCTGATAAATATTTTCCACCATTACTATACAAAAGAGAAAGAAAAGGATCTACAACTTGCCAATCTTCATTTGAAAAAGCTACTCCGTATTGATTTATATGCCCTTTTGAATCTTTCTTTGTTAGTTTTACCGCTGTATCCACAAACTCATTCCATTTCTTAGGATAAATTATATTACCACTACTATCAACCATTCCTGCTTTCTTAAATAAATCTTTATTATACAAAAGAACAAAATTATTAATCTCTGTTGGTATACCCCATATATCTCCATCTATTGTTACTCCGGCTGTTGAGATATAATTGCTCTTTATATCATCAACAATATCTTTTGAAGGTTTATCTAGCATACCATCTTTAACATAAGAAACACCCCAGTTAGAATAAATCTGATATATATCTGGTGCCATATCTGCATCACTCAAAACTTTCAAGGTATCTGCATATTCACCATATGGTATGACCTTCACATCAAATTCTATATTTGGATTTAATGTTGTATATTCATCAAGATACTGATTTAATCCTTTCGACTTTAAAACACCATTCTCATATATTCCGTCTGTTTGATATTTCTGAGTCCAATGAATAGCAAATGAGAGCTTGACCTTTTCACTAGAAACATTTTCTTCACCTCCATTCTTCACCAAACCATCCTTATTCAGTCTACTTATAGTAAAATAACCGACTATCGCTAAAATGATAACTATTATACCTACTATTATTATTTTTTTATTCATATTATTCATTAATTTAAATTTTAAAAAACAAAATACTTATTGTGATTTCTTAAGATCCTCAATTTCTTTTTTCATCTCTATCATTTTCAACTCTCGTCCAATCATTAATTGATTCATTTTTTCTATTTCTTCTGCGTGCTTTTTCAACCCTTCTAAAGCAATTTTCTCCCTATTGTTTGATTCTTTTTCTTTCTCTTGTGATACATATAAATCATTAAAAATTTTATTAAGAACGGAAGAAATATTACCAATCTCATCATTTTTATCAACGGTCACTCTTTTAGTTAAATCCTTAGTTTTACTTATTTCTAAAAATTCTTGATTCAATCTTGTAAACCTATTGATAATTAATGTTTCAAACAAGAAAATGACTTCGATTATAAAGAAAAGAAGCATTATAATTATAATGATAATAAAATAATTAAAAGTCTCCTGCCCTTTACTATAAAAATCTCTAGGTAGTGTGACTTTCGCAATGGCGACAGGATTACCATTTATATTATTAACAAGGAAATAACCAGCTACATTGTCCTTAGATAAAATTTGAATAAATTTATTATTCTTAGCAGACATCGATACTTTTGCCTTACTTAAATCTTCGGATAAAATACTTTCATAATCAAAAAGACTAACTGGGTATAAAATACTATTACTAATACTATTAGTAATTCCCCCATCCAAAAAACGTCCTATAATAATAGAACCTTTTATAGGACCAGAACCATCATTATGCAGGACTGGAGATGATGATACCATAGCTAGACCATATGGGGTTTTGATTATGCCACTAACAACGTCCTCTATACTTTCATGCTTTAGTAAGTCGTTATACTTAATTAATGAATTTGTTACAGCATCTGCATTTATCTCTTCTTCTTTTTCCACATCTATAACTCTATTAAACAATATTTTCCCATCTTTATCAGTAAAAGCTATAAAATTTACATCAAGATTTACAAGTCCCACTACTTGCAGATTATCTTCTATATATTCTTCGTTTAGATCACCCACGAATTCATAAGTATCATCCCAGTTTGCCCAGTCTTTTAATTTAACATTTTGATTCTCTTCTATATTCTTAATAGCAAAATCTACTCTTCTTATATTTATATCGACAACATCACTTTCTAGAGTTAAATAACTTTTAAGAACAACCTGATTTGATATAACATAAAAAATAACAGTAAAAACTGCGGTTAGTAACAAAACTGAAATTATTACTTTGTATCTTATCGATAAATTTTTAAAAACTATTTTCATATTATTTATATAATACCATTTTATAAAAATAAACTACACATCTTGCCATGAAAATATGTGGATAGGATTCAGGCCATCAATTATAATAACTAAATTCTTTGTAAAATTATTAATACTTCCAGATACATTCACTGTCCTATTCTCCCCTCCATCATTAGAGACAGAGAAAGTACAAGTATTATCATTTATCATTACATTTCCTGATCCAGAATATCCATTAATTTCTCTTATGTTCTCTAGGGCCACTTCAGCACAAGAATCTACTAATAATTGTAAATTATTAAAAATTTTATTCTCATTAGCTGATTTTATAGAGCGAAAAGAACTTTGTGACAGCATAAAAACCAAACCGAGAGCGATACTTCCCATTAAAATAACAATATATAAAGTCATGAATCCCTTTTTATTCATAAATTACCGAACAGAGGCTGTGCCATAAAAATCTGAAGAAAAATTCTCAGATTGTTTAATTGACTGCCTATTTTTCAATGTGAAGCGTGTTTCTATGGCACCAGCGACCCCTACTGCTCCTATATTACTAAAAATTAAATTTTCGACCAAAACTTTTTCATTATTTAGCTTCCCTATGTCACCAGACCCTTCTTTTATTTCTAAAAATCCATCACTCGATATTGATATAACGGTCGGATTTGTAGCCACATCATAAGTTTCTAAATTTAGAATATTAGAATTCAGTCCTGATGTTGGTCCAAGTATTGATTTAGAATTTTTAATGCTTCTGTTTATAACCCTTAATATATCACTTCCTTGGTCATTCACTTCAATAGCGATCTGGCTATGAGTTTTATAAAAAGAAAGTGTATTAAAAAATGAATTTATAGTGACAATAAGGATAGAGAAAATCGCCACGTAAATAAGTGTCTCGAGAAGAGTAAACCCTGTTTTTTTATAATTATTATTTATCATAAATTATTATTTCCAAAATTCAAAAGAGAACGGGTTAGATATATTCTGAGGTAGATTTGTTGATAGGGCTGTTCCAATATTTGTCCAACTGAAAGTTGGGGTCGTAGTCATAATAAGTCTCTTAATAAATAAATCATTTGCTCCGTCTGCAACACCGAAAATTAATCTATCTTTATTAATTGGATCCATTTTGATTTCATAAAAACCTTGATTTACACTAAAGGCTGGTGTAGGAGTAAAGTCTGTCTGCAAGGTAAATGCTCCATTATTACCAACATACCAACCTATATTAGTTAAACCGCTATCTTGGTAAGTAATCACAGATCTAGTGGCCCCGCCTGAAACAAGCCATCCTGTTGCTAGTTTCTTAGTTCCAGCAGATGGAGTTGAGCAACTGGTATCTGCATTTGCTGTATTTGTCCAAGAACTGCCTGACCAGTAACCCATTTGTAAATCACTACCAGCATTACCAATAGAAGCAAAAACCATCTGGTCTGTATTTGGATTTGCTGAGATATCTAGATTCGTCGCATCATCTGAAAAAGTAGGTGGTGTTGTAACCGAAAGCCAGTAACAACCAGACACTCCTCCCGTGCAAGTTGAATACCTAACTCCATTTGTTCCATTCTTACCAACGCTATTTGCCCAAACAACCACGATATCCCCTGAGAGTGATTCATACTCTATATCAAAATCTTCTATATCTTGAGAAGTAGAAAAAACCTCTAAAGAAGTTTCTAGGGTAAAAGTAGGTTCATTAACCCACCCTGTTCCATTCCAAATAGAAGCTGATAAATCAGAATTTGCATCAGCCCAAACAGCTCCAATCAGATTAGAGCTAGATCTCCTATCTCTCGCCATTTTAACCCAATGAATTATTCCTGAGGTCCTAGCAGAACTAATATTTGTAGAATTACTCCAATTAGCACTTCCGCAAGCGGAGCCACCAGACTTTGTTCTATAAGCTAATTCATTATTCGTTGCTGTGTTTGTACTATATAAAACAATTGCGTCACCAGAATTAGTCTCGTATTCTATATCAAATCTTCTAGTCGTCCCTGTTCCTCCTACGTTTACACTCCATTCATTTTGCCAGTTCTTTCCATCAAAACACATTACATGCAATAGTCCGGCATTATTAACATATCCAGCTATAGCTTCTCTTTTAATAGGTGAAGTTTCTGTTTCAAAAACTCTACCAATATCACCTAAAATAGAATCTTTTTCCACAGAGGTAGTATTGTCTCCAAAATAATTTCTATATTTAGGAGTAGATGTTCCATTCCCGTAAACTATAAAACCTTTCGGTTTTTCTTCATTAGTTATTGTACATGTTTTATTTTCACCAGAGATAAGAGTTAGGAATCCATTCGTATCACAATCACCAGAAAATGTCTGGTCATAATCTTCATAGTTCGATTCTGTAATTCCATAAATACCTGAATCGATATTTGTCTCTACTCCTAGTGGAATAGTATTTGCACCCGCCATAAATGGAGCAAAACTTGAGCTTACGTTTGTATTTCCATGATTTATTACATTTTTATTAATAGTTAAATACGACAACTTTTCTTCATTGGTTATCGTACAAGTTTTACTCTCTCCAACAAGTATAGAAACTACACCAGATGAGTCACAATCACCGGAGAATGTCTGATTATAGAGAGTGTCTAATGTCTCAGAGATAGTCCATGTGCCTGGACCTACAGGACTGGCAACACCCAGAGTTAATTCAGATGTAGGATTAGTATTAACCATATAAGGAGCAAAATCATCAACTACCTTTGTTAATCCATGATTTATGACTATTTTGTTTAATAAGAGACTTGCATATTTCTGTTCATTTGTGATTGTGCAGACCTTTGAATCACCAGAAGCTAAGACAACTTCTCCGTTAACATCACAATCACCGGAGAATGTCTGAATATACTCAGGATCAGAAGCTTCAGAGATGGTGTATGTTCCAGGAGAAAGTACTACAACCTGACCAGGTATTATATCTAATGTATTTAATTCTGTAGTTGGAGGATCTGTTTCATTATTAAGCATATATCCCTCTACTTGGTACGGTTCAAAATCTGAAGAGGTCTTCGAGCCACCATGGTTTATAACAACCTTATTTACAGTTAGACCAATCTCTGCCATTGGTGCTTTCCAGTTAGTAAGATAAGCACTCAAGTTAACAGAGTTAGAAGAAGACAAACGATCAGACCAAGTTACAACCACATCCACCCTTTTCTGATCAGGGAATGAAGGATTTGGAATAGATACAGTGAGACTACGAGTATAAGTACTATCTATAACATCAGAATAATCTATTAGATTATTATAATCTGCATTTCTTGTATTTCTAGATTTTTCAATTAATTCCTCTGCTAGAGATACAGCTTTCTCTTTCATATTAACGCTTGATAATTGCTTATTTGTATTTACCAAAATACCAGAAATTGCAACTATAAAAACAAGTAAAATGGAAACAGAAACTAAAATCTCTGCTAATGAGAATCCTCTATTTGTTTTATTATTAAATTTTAAAATAAAATTAAACATATTTTAATATATAAATTATCTATTCGCACAAAAACCAACAGAAGTATTCGGAGTACTAGCTGAAACATAACGATTCCAATCCGCTACACCAGAAATAGTTAATATTTGATTATTAAATGACCATGTAGCATTCCAAGGAGCACTAGGAGTACCATTTATAGGATAATTATTCATAAGAACTTCTACTTCCCACAAAATAGGATCTACTGAATTAGTCGTAACAGTTATATCGGCACAATACCCAGAACCCCAATCATTCGGAATATTTACACTGTAATTGATTACAGGTGTATCCCCAGAACCATTTGAGCCACCAATACTTGGATCACGATAAAACAAAACTCCGTAAGAATTTATAAAAATTATTTTCTGTTGTTCCCCACGAGAAACTGTAATACTACCCTCTGTAGAAACCTTGCCTGTAGTTTTATCAAAAATTATTTCTGACAAACCAGCTACAATCGTATTATTAGGTAAATCAAAAATCTTATCATAAGATGAATTTCTAGAAGTATAATTATCCCCTGAGAAAGATATTACCTTATCATTTGATACATAAACTCCCCAATCTGAATCCATACTTTGATTCAAAGATTTATTTTTAGAATAACGAAGAGAATCAACTATCGTACTTACGGCTATATCTAAGCTATTCTTCTGATTTGATCTTTGATAAACAGAAACTGAAATAGAAGCAAATATAGCCAAAATGGATATTGTTATTAAAATTTCAATTAGAGAGAATCCACTAATTCGTGAGATAAATCTCTTATTTTTATTTTTATATTTGTCCAGAAAGATCATATATTGGTCCTATTATCGCAAATACAACAAAAGACACTAGTAATCCTACTACTATTAAAATTATCGGTTCAAGCATTGTCGCCAAATCTCTAGACATTGCGTCTGTCTTCTCTTCAAATATTATTCCAACTTTTATCAGAGTCTCTGATAATCTTCCTGATTTCTCAGCAGAGATAATAAGTTGCTGTATTGGCATTGGGATATAATTATCCATCTTAGGATATTCGTGGAATGTCCTTTCAAAAGTATTTCCTTGATCTATACTTTCTTGTAGGTGAATGTAGAAATTTTTATATCTAGAATAATTTGTTCCTTGTATTACTGACTCTAAGGCATCATGCACATTTATACCCGCCTGAAGTAATGCACCTAGTATATAACCAAAACGAGCAAGTTCCACACCTTGTAATAATTTCTTTACGCCTGGTATTGCAAATAAAATAGAATCTCCTATAAATTTTGTCTTCTTGAAAAAGAATAAAAAATAAATAATAGCTACAACCAAAAGTATAACAGCAGGAACAACAAATTTACCATATGATGTAAGGAAAGACCCCAGCCATACTAGAATTCTTGTAGCCATAGGTAATTCCTTGCTTGATTCAGTAAAAATTGCAGTTATTTTTGGTAATACAAACCATGCACTTCCTATTGCTACAACAAAAGCAAGGATTGTAACAATTCCTGGATAAATCAGGGCTGATTTCAATCTACCATTAAGAGTTTTGTCTTTATGCTGTTGAACTGTTACCAGATTCAAATGTTCTGGTAATCTACCAGACTCTTCCCCAGAACGAACAAGGGAGATAACCCTATCTGGTAAAAGTCTTGTCTCCTTAAAAGCTTTCCAGAGAGGAAGTCCTGCATTTACCATATCTTCGATAAATTTGGTAATCTTCTTCATCTTTTTTGATTTTACAGAAAGACTAAGTGACGCTAATGCACTTGAAATACCCATACCTGAGGCTATTAATAAACTAAGATTTTCAATAAAATAATCTTTTTCATCTCCAAAACCAATACTTATATAAGGCCAATCTGGTCTGTATTCAAAGACTGGATTTTTAAAACCTTCCTTTTCGTATGATTTTCTAAATTTTATTTCTGACATATTGTTTTTGACGACTGAGGACCTACGATACGCAAAAGCTCCTCGATCGTTGTTAATCCTGATTTAACTTTTTCAATACCATCTTCAAAAATAGTTTTAAACCCTTGTTCACGAGCAAGATTGAAAATATCATTTGAGGAAGGGCGACTTGGTATCAAATCTTGTAATTCTTGAGTCATTTTTAAGAATTCAAATATCCCAATTCTTCCATTAAAACCTGTATTTGAACAAACAGGGCAACCCTTACCCTTATAAAGAGTCAGAGACTTATCTTTAAAATAAGAATTTACCTCTGGTCCAAACTTTTTAAATTCATTCTGGTCTACAGAATAACTAACCTTACAAGAATTACAAATCTTACGAACCAATCTCTGTGCAATGATCAATTCGAGAGTTGAACTCAAAAGATAAGGTTCTATCTCCATATCAATAAGTCTAGGTATAGCTGTCGCTGCATTGTTAGCATGGAAAGTAGATAAGACTAAGTGCCCCGTCAAAGCAGCATTCACTGCTATATCTGCTGTCTCACCATCACGAATTTCCCCCACCAATATAATGTTTGGGTCTTGACGAGCAATAGCTCTTAATCCTTTTGCAAAAGTTAGATTAGCTAGTGGGTTCACCTGTATCTGATTTATACCTTCTATTTTATACTCTACAGGATCTTCAATAGTGGTAATGTTTACAAAACGAGTATTTACAACTTTCAATAATGAGTACAACGTTGTACTCTTACCACTACCAGTTGGACCCGTGACAAGAATCATTCCAAAAGGTTTCTTTGAACTTTTTACTATCTGGTCTTGTAATTCATCTGATAATCCAACATTACTGAGAGTTAGGTTCTTCACGTAAGTAGAGAGGACTCTTATCACTATTTTTTCACCATCCAAAGTAGGAATAATAGAAACTCTCAAATCAACAGGATGTTCCTCACCTGCTAGAACATAACGAATAGCTCCATCTTGAGAACTATAATGCTCATCGATGCGTAACTTTGCCTGAACCTTTATACGATTCACTATATTTTCATAATATTCTTTTTGAATTCTACCAGCTTCATGCAAAACCCCATCAATACGAAAACGAATAACTACTAATTTTTCCCAAGGTTCACAGTGAATATCTGAGGCTTTAAGCTGTAAAGCATCTTGTAATATCTGATCGACTATCTCTGGAGCTATCTGCTTCTTCTCTTCTATTATCTTTGCAAATCTAGTTTCTAATCCTTTTTGATAATTAATAAAAGCTTCATCTATATCCTCTGGTGATGAAAAATTTATTATTATTTCTTTATTGGGAAATAATTTAGCTAATTCTGTTTTCAGCTCATCTTCAGGTTTAACATCCGTCGCTACTACTACTTCCTTATCACTTTCAGAAACAAAAACTACCCTCATTTTTGTTGCTAATTCTTCTGGGATCTTTAAAACTTCCTCCTTTGTGGGAATACTAGCCCTAAGGTCTAGATAAGGAAGGCCAAATGATTCAGCTACAGCTTGATTAATTATCTCTTTACTTAACAAACCTTCTAATATTAAATATTCAAGAAAAGAAGTACCTCTCTCTAATGCGTACTTATCTGCTTTTTCTATATCTTCTAATATTACATAACCCTGATCTAAGAGAATCTTTTTAATTGTTTCATCATTATATTTCATAAATATATTTATTCTACCTTACAAAATTCTTTTACTTTATTAATAATATTAATAATGGGAGTATTTGATTTAATAAAAAAATCTATCGCTCCCAAATCTCTAGCCTTCTTCTCATCATCTTGCTGACTTAGATTTGATAGCATCATCACCGGAGTTTTATCACTAATTTCTTTCATTTTCTCAAGGACCTTAAATCCATCCATTTTAGGCATAATTACATCAAGTAAAATTAGATCAAACTTTTCCTTTTTTAAAAAGTCTAAACATTCCTCTCCATTATATGCATTCGCAACCTGAAATCCCGCACGTCCAAGTTTTAAAGCAAGGGCATGAGCCATAGGTCTCTCGTCTTCTGTGACTAAAATCTTTTTACTGTCCATACACTTGTATATTATACAATATATATAAATAATTTCATACAAAAAATGGTAAATAAAAATCTAACACTGGTTTGATTTTTATATGAAGAGGGAGGAGAGGAGCGGCAGTAGCCTTTTTGAATCTTACAGATTCTGTACACCTTTTCAAATCTTTCAAACTAGGACCGGCGGTAGCCTTTTTGAATCTTACAGATTCTGTACACCTTTCGTATTTTTACAAAATAGTAATTTTCTAAAAATATACTCAAGGTTTTCAAATCCTCTCACGCAAAGTATGTAGATACTTTGCTCTCTCCGCAAATTAAAATAACCTAATTAATATTAGGTTATTTTAATTTGCGGAGAGGAGAGGATTTGAACCTCCGAAGGCTTTAACACCTTGCTGTCTTTCCAAGACAGTGCACTAGACCGCTATGCGACCTCTCCATACCCCCTTGGAGTAAACCATGAGGGGGCACTATGTGGGTAAATAGTAAAAATATACCCACAGATGTAAAGAACACCCGAGGTAATAATACTAGAAATTAGACAAAATAACAACACAAAATAGAGACACAAATACTACATCGAGCGGAGAATTTTAATTCTTTCTTCTAGTGGTGGATGGGTGCTAAATAGATTCATTGTCTTTTTTGCAAATTTACCTGAACCGAGAGGATTTGCTATATATAGATGAGCTATCGCATTGGATTGAGCTTGCATTGGCTTTCCATAATTTTGTAATTTATCAAGTGCACTTGCTAATCCTTCTGGGTAACGAGTAAGCAGAGCCCCTGATGCATCTGCCAAGTATTCCCTCTTTCTAGAAATTGCCATCTGGATAAGCATTGCAAAAATAGGAGCAATTATGGCCAAGATTATTCCAATAATAGCAAATATTCCTCCTCTATTATCATCATCATGACCTCCGAAAAGTGTCGCCCTTATCATCATATCTGAAACAATAGAAATAAATCCAGCTAGGACTACAGCCACCGTAGAAACGAGCATATCTTTGTTCCCTATGTGACTCATCTCATGAGCTATCACCCCTTCGAGTTCTGTTTTATTCATAATGGAAAGAAGACCTGTCGTTACAGCTATCACTGCGTGTTTCTTATCTCTACCTGTAGCAAAAGCATTTGGTGATGAATCTTCTATCACATAGATCCTAGGCATTGGAAGCCCTGCAGTAATTGCTAAGTTCTCCACTAATGTATAAAAGTCAAAATATTGTTCCCTGGTTGCTGGATGTGCTTTTGCAAGAGAAAGAGCAATCTTATCTGAATACCAGTAACTTACTATATTCATCACAACAGAAAAAATAA
>Ga0209800_10001216_pt1 | contig 28782 bp, 28 predicted proteins | sample Higcelweek8metaG_FD_187174 | JGI IMG/M metagenome (GOLD analysis project Ga0209800, IMG submission 187174) | Freshwater pond sediment microbial communities from the University of Edinburgh, under environmental carbon perturbations - High... | ecosystem: Environmental > Aquatic > Freshwater >...
TTCCAAAATGTCCATATCTAGCCGTTTGTTGATAAATCGGTCGTTTCAAATCAAACTTATCAATAATCCCTTTCACTGATAAATCCATTAAATTCCAAGCAAAATCTTCAATAATTTTAATATCTTTTTTATTTGTCCCGAAAGTTTCTATTGATTTAGTGATAGGGTCTCTTTGGCCAATGACATAAGCCAATTGGACTTCACATCTATCAGCTAATCCAGCCGCTACTACATTTTTGGCTAAAAATCTGGCCGCATATGCCGCACTCCTGTCAACTTTTGTTGGATCTTTTCCCGAAAAACAACCACCTCCAATTCTTCCCATACCTCCATATGTGTCCACCACAATTTTTCTGCCTGTCACTCCAGTGTCCGTTGCCGGCCCACCAATTTCCCAAACTCCTGTGCCATTTAAAATTAAATCGTCTTTAGAAATTTTATTTAAATTATATTTTTCTAACAATGGTAAAACCGCCAAATTATACAAATCTTCTTTTACATCTTCTATTTTATGTTCTACTCCAAAAGGTACTGCCAAAACAATCTTACTAATTTCCACCACATTACCCTTATCGTAAACCACACTCACTTCTGCTTTTCCCCCAGGTCTTAAATAAATTAGCTCACTAAATTCTAATTCGTCCATTTTACGGCACAATTCACTGGCCAAAACTATCGGCAACGGCATTAATTGTGGTGTTTCATTACACGCATAACCAAACATCATTCCCTGATCACCAGCTCCATCATTATCTACTCCAACAGCAATATCTTTTGACTGTTCATGAACCAAAACCTCAATATCAGCATTTTCATCAAAACAAAAAATTGGATTTGTAAAGCCAATTTCTCTAATAACTTTTTTAGCAATCTCTTTATAATCTAATTTTTGACTACAAGTCACTTCTCCTGCCATTACCACTTTATTAATAGTTACTAACGTTTCCAAAGCTACCCTTGAATTTTTATCTGCACTCAAAGCCGCATCCAACACTGCATCAGAAATTTGATCGCAAATTTTATCCGGATGACCCGCACACACCGATTCAGAAGTAAATAATTTATAATTCATATTTTTTATTTTATACTATTGGCTACTAGCTATTTACTACCAGTTAATCTGCTTTTTTTAAAATCTGGATTTAAAGAAACTAACCCTCCAATCAAAGCCACTATTATTCCCAATATTCCTGAATAAGCCGATGTTAATAAAATACTTTCAGTTGAAGTTGCCAAAACCCCAAAAAACAAAACATACAATTGTTCTCGTGCTCCAAACCCGGCAAAAGAAATTGGCAAGCTTAAAATCATTGCAATTATTGGCACAAATATAAATATTGATACGATTGTTAGACCTGTCCCAAAATACCAACTGATAAACCACATCTGACAAATCCATAATATTTCACTCATCAACGATATTCCTATTGCTTTAAAAATCTGTTTTCGGTTTTCCTTATTAATTAACTCCGCCATGTCTTTAAATTTTTTCAAAAATTTAATTTGCCATAACTTACTTTTACTTAAATCAAAAAAACAAACCCCAGCATAAAATACTAAACATCCCAAAAATAAACCAATAAAAACTAACCATATCCAAAATGGAATTAGAGTTTTATCAATTTCTCCAAATAGAAGCATCATAAAACCAACAAAAACAAAAATTGACATACCAATAAATCTATCTAAAATTACTGACCCCAACAATCGACTTTTCGATAATTCAGGATATTTTTCATCAACTATCATCCACTTCAACAAATCTCCCGCCACCGATGTGGGAAAAAATAAACTATAAAATGAACCTACCAAACTTGACTTATTAAATACTTTTATATCTTTCCATTTAGGTTTTTTAATCAGCAACATCGACCATCTCCATGAAACCAAACTAATCCCCAATAAAGATACCAGCAAAGTGATCAACACAAACCACCAATCCATTGTTATCAGCTGCCGCCACAAACTGGCCACGTCGACTTTTTTAAAGGCAAAATAAATCAAAACTATCGAAATTGAAATTCTCAAAAGACGTGAATTAATTATTTTCTTCAACATAAGTTATTATTTAGCATAACACGTATAATTTAACTACTATTTATGTCCAGAATTCTTTGCGTTAGCCATATTTTCCCTCCGGCAGTTGACGGGGGATCACGAGTTATTTACAAAATCGGCCAATATTTTGAAAAACAAAATAATCAAGTTCTTTATCTTTCCTCCAATTGTTCCAGCACCGACGACTTCACCAATAAAACAAAAACTCCCTGCCCTGTCAAGGGAAGGGTCGGGGAAGGGTTTCGTCTTCCTGTCTATCATTCCCTTCGTCGTCCTTTAAAATTTATCAACCTTTTTTTACCCCAGAAATCTTATCTACATCAACTATTACAAATTCTCCAGAAAGGCCCGATATTCAAAATCATTCCATTTACAAAAGCCACCATTCAAATTTTAAAATTCAAACCCGACCTAATCATCGCCGGCCCCCTCCCCACCACCATCATCCTCTACGCTAACTTTCTTAAAAAAATAACTAACAGTAAACTTCTAATCAACGCTTCTTTTCACCAAACAGATCAAGATTTTTTTCAAAAACCCCTAATAAAAACTCTTCAATCAACCGACTATCTTTGGACATTAACCCAATTCGAAACCGACTATTTTATAAAAAACTTTCACATTAACTCCGACAAAATTATTCTCGCCGGTAACGGAGTTGACCAATCATTCCTAAAAAAATCAAAAGTTCCCCGTCTTGTGAAAGAAGGGGCTAGGGGAAGATTGAATATCTTATTTATTGGCTCCCTTTCCGCCCACAAAGGCCTCGACATCTTAATTAATTCTTTCTCTTTACTGCTAAAAGCTAATAGCTACTTACTAATTAGCTTAACAATTTCTGGTCAAAAAACCCTATATTACCCCCAAATTCAAAAACAAATCAATCAACTTCCCAAAAATATTCAATCTAAAATTAAATTTATTTTTGGTTTTCCTCAAAACAAATTAGCTCAAATTATTGATGATTGTGACATTTTGGTTTTACCATCAAAACAAGAAAGTTTTGGATTAGTCTTAATTGAAGCTTGGGCCAGACAAAAACCAGTTATCGTTAGTAACATTCCCTCTCTTTCTGAAATTGTTACCAATAGTCAAGGTGGGTTGATTTTCAATCTTGACGATCCTGTTGATTTAACTCAAAAAATTGTCAAATTAATCCAAAATCCAAAACGCTATCATCAACTTTGCCAAAATGGTTTTAATTATGTTAAAAATAACTATACATGGTCCATAGTCGGAAGAAAAATTCAAAAAAAGATTTTATTGTAGCTGGTTTAATTATCGCTTTGATTATTCTCATTATCATTGGAGTTTCACTAATTCAAAAAAACAAGATTTCTTTTCCAAAAAATCTCGGAGTTCAAATTAATGGCAATAATTATTATCTTGAAATTGCTCAAACTGACCAAGAAAAAAAAATTGGTTTATCTAATAGGAATGAAATCTGCCCCAATTGTGGTATGTTATTTATTTTCGATAAAGATGGCCAATATCCTTTATGGATGAAAGATACTCATATTCCTTTAGATATGATTTGGATTAATAGTCAATACAAAATCGTTAAAATTATCACTGCCTTGAATACTGACAACACTGAAATTATTTATACTAACCAAGATTCTGCTAGATACATTATTGAACTTCCCGCCAATGAAGTTTTTAAATTAAACCTACAAATAGGGGATACTATTCAACTACCAGGAATCAGTGAAATCTAAAAAAAAATATAACCTATCTTTGTCCTTTTCCATCATCATCCCTAACTACAACGGAGTAAATTTTTTAATTAACTGCCTTAAATCTCTTACCCTAGCCATAAAAAACTGTCCTCAATCAAAATTTGAAATCATTATTGTCGACAACGCCTCTCACGACGACAGTTTAGAAAAAATTGAAGAATTTAAAAATTCATTGAAAATTGAAAATTGTGAATTGAAAATTATTAAAAACAAATCTAATACCGGCTTTGCTTTTGCTGTTAACCAAGGGATTAATGCTTCAAAATATCCCTACAGTTGTGTGTGCAACAACGACTTAAAAATCGAACCAAGTTGGTTCAAACTTATTTCTCAAAGCATAATTTCTCATCAAGATAATCCCCAAATTGCCACTTACTTTGGTACTGTTCTTAATTACGATGGCACCACCTTTGAATCCCAAGGTCTAGATTTTAACTATTCCGGCAAATGCCAAAATATTTCTAATGGTAAAAAATTTAACAAGACTGTTTTTCTAAAAACTAATAAGCCAATTACTAATAGACTAATTTGGGGTGCTCCAGCCGCCTTAATTATCTACAAAAAAGAAATCTTACAAAAAATAGGCATTTTCGATCCTGATTTTTTTGCTTACGAAGAAGATGTTGATTTAGCCCTAAGACTAAACCTTTTTGGCTATAAAACTTTATATATACCTCAAGCAATCTGCTACCACATGGGAGGAGCTACTAGTAAAAAAATGGGTAACTTTAGAAACCGAATGGATGCCAAAAATTGGATCTATATTATTATTAAAAATTATTCCGCCAAACAAATTTTCAATAACTTCTTTCCCATTATTGAACAACGGCTCCGCAATTTATCCGGGTTAATTAAAAACACCCCATTCAAACATTTATTTAAAGACATTTTTAAAACTTACAGTGAAGTGGTATTTAATTTTCCAAAAATGACCCAAAAACGCCGTCACATCCAAAAAATGTTAAAATTTCATAAGTTTTAACTATTTACTACTTACTACTAGCTATTAGCTATTTACTAAATCATGATAATCGGAATTGACGTTTCTTCTATTGCCTATCAAACTGGTGTCAGTAACTACACTCTAAATTTAGTCAGAAATTTAGTTAATTTTGACAAAACTAATCAGTATAAACTTTTTTATTCATCACTTCGACTGCCACTCCCAAAAGAAATCCAAGAGTTAGCGTCAAAACCAAATGTAACCATTCATCATTTTCGTTTACCACCAACTCTGCTTCAAATATTTTGGAACCAGCTTCGTCTGTTTCCCATTGAATTATTAATCGGTAAATGTGACATTTTTCATACATCCGATTGGACCCAACCACCAACCATTAAAGCAAAAACGATTACTACTGTTCACGATTTAACCCCATTTTTACATCCAGAATGGCACCATCCGAAAGTTATTCAAGCTCACAAAAATAAAATGTATTGGGCTTCAAAAAAATGTGCCAAATTTATTTGTGTTTCTCAAAATACAAAAACCGATTTACTCCGACTTTTCCCAAAAATAAATATTTCAAAAATAGAAGTTATTTATGAAGCTGCCGAAAATAAATATGGTCTATTTGCCAAATTATCTCAAGAAGAGAAAATTCAAAAAATTAATTCCATTAAACATCAATACGGCCTTAATGATTTTATTTTAGCCCAAGGCACCAGAGAACCACGAAAAAATTTACCTCGCTTAATCGAAGCTTTTACTCAATTCAAAAATAAATATCCTAAAACCAAAATTGAACTCGCTATAACCGGAAAATATGGCTGGGGAGAAGACATAAAAACTCATGACCCGAATGTTAAAGTACTCGGATTTATTCCAGAAAAAGATATCGTTACTCTTCACGCCGCGTCTTTATGTTTGGCTTATCCATCACTTTATGAAGGATTCGGTCTTCCAGTTGTTAAATCATTTAAAGTTGGCACTCCAGTTATCACCAGCAATAATTCATCATTAGCTGAAATTTCCCAAAACGCCGCCATATTAGTCGATCCAACCTCTGTTAATGATATCCAAAAAGCCATCGAAAAATTAGTTCATTCCCAAAAACTGCGCACTGATTTATCTCAAAAAGGCCTCAAAATTTCTCAACGATTTAGTTGGTTAAAAACCGCCCAACAAACCTTACAAGTTTACAACTCACTATGCTAATTGGTATTGATGGTAATGAGGCCAATATCGTTAATAAAGTCGGTGTTGGACAATATGCTTTTAAATTAATTTGGCACCTCTACCAACTAGACAAAAAAAATAATTATCTTATTTATTTAAAAGATTCTCCTTCATCAGATTTACCCCCAGAATCAAAAAATTGGCATTACCGTGTCTTTGGGCCAAGTAAAATGTGGACCAGATTTGCTTTACCATTCAAACTTTTTACCCAAAAAGAGAAGCTTAATTTATTCTTTTCTCCTAGTCACTATTCACCTGCCTTTTCACCTTTTCCCACAATTCCTACTATTCACGATATCGGCTATCTTCAATTTCAAGATCAATTTAGCAAAAAAGATTTATACCAATTAATTAATTGGACTAAACAATCAATTAAAAAAGCCAAACACATAATCACTGTCTCCCAATTTTCTAAAGACGAAATAATTAAAACCTATCATATAGATCCAAAAAAAATCACTATTGCTTACAACGGCGTCGACCAACCACCAAAAATAGATTCCAAAACTCAAATTAAAATTCTGTCTAGCTACTCACTAAAAGCTAATAGCTACTTCCTCTATCTTGGTACTCTCAAGCCCAACAAAAACATTCCCTTTCTAATCAAATCTTTTTCTTTACTGCTAAAAGCTAAAAGCTACTCACTACCAACTAAACTCGTTATTGCTGGTAAAAAAGGTTGGCTTTTTGATGAAATCTTTGCCACCGTCAAACAAGAGAGACTTGAAGATAATGTTGTTTTTACCGATTTTGTCACCGAAGACCAAAAATGGACTCTCTACCAAAATGCTATTACTTCTGTTTTACCCAGTCTTTACGAAGGTTTTGGTATCCCAGCTATTGAGTCTATGAAAGTTGGCACCCCGGTTATAGTTTCTAACATTCCGCCATTTAAAGAAGTAGTTGGCGATTCTGGTTTATTTATTGACCCTACCGATACCAATGATCTTTGCCAAAAAATGATCGAAATAAATGACCCTAAAAATAGAGATAAATTTTCCAAATTAGGCAAAGCCCAAGCCGACAAATTCACCTGGGACAACACCGCCAAATCAGTTTTACAAGTTTTTCAAAAATTCAATAAATAAGTTAAACTACTCTTATGCAAGACAGAAATGGTCAAGAATTAAAATCTAATCAAATTGTCACTAAAATTTTTAATCGAGTTAAAACCATCATCCTAGAATTTTGGTTAATGATTTTACGTTTTGTCGGTTTTATTCCTCTTCACTTTGTTAGAAAAATTTTTTACATTATTTCTGGTGTAAAAATGCCATGGGACTCTACAATTCACATCGGTGCTAACTTTTTTAATCCCTCAAATGTTTTTATCGGCCACGACACCATTGTTGGTGATCATTGTTTTATGGATGGTCGTGCCCCACTAAAAATTGGCAACCATGTTGGTATTGCTAGCCAAGTTTTAATTTACAATGACGAACATGATATTAATTCCCCAGATTACGGCAATTCTTTTGGCCCAGTTGAAATAGGGGATTATGTTTTTATTGGCCCTCGGGCCATAATTCTACCCAACATTAAAATCGGTAAAGGCGCTGTAATTGCCGCCGGCGCCATTGTCACCAAAGACATTCCTGATTTTGAAATTTGGGCTGGAGTTCCAGCCAAAAAAATTAGCGACAGAAAAATTGACAAACCAAATTATAAACTTGGTCGAGCCATGTTATTTCAATAATGATTAAAAAAGTATTAATTTCAACCTTAATAGTTTTTAACCTTTTGGCAGTTTTTTATTTGGTTTCGCCCACACCAATATTACCCGATCTCCCCAATAGTGCTAAATCTGATTTACCCGGAGATACCACCCAAATAACTAACGTCACGGCTTATTTTACTAACATGACTCGCACTGAAGTGATGAATTTTTACAAAGCTTATTACAGTGGCTTATTTAGAATTAATTTAAATCATCCACCAGAAAAAGCCAAAGATATTATTGTCAACACGATTCAAAGCTATTATTTAGAAGAATTTGTTTTACCATTCAAAGAATCTTTATATATCAACGGTTTTGAATGGGAAAATGATGTTTTTACCAAAGTAGAAAATCGCAGCAAAAACAAACTCATTTTCCACGACAAAGAATATAAAGCCAAGATCACTCTTCGTCGTTTTCCCACCACTATATATTCCAGACTAATCGCTTTTTTTGCCACAGAAATCGGCGTCATAGTTCTTGTACTGGTAATTAAATCTTTCTTGCATAAAAAATAATTCCCATGAATCCAATAATTTCTATTATCATAATTTCTTACAATACTGCCGATATTACTATTGATTGTCTCAAATCAATTTTGTTAGACAAAGGCCTTCAACAAATGGATTATGAAATCATTATTATTGATAATAATTCCCACGACGACAGTTTAAAGAAAATTGAAAAATTTAAACATTCATTGAAAATTGAAAATTGTGAATTGAAAATTATTGCCAATAAAAATAATGCTGGTTTCGGCGGAGCCAACAATCAAGGCATTAAAATAGCCAAAGGAAATTACATTTTACTTCTTAATTCAGACACTATTATTCTACATTCAGCTATCAGCCAAGCACTTGATTGGCTATCTTCTCATCCAGAAGCCTCCACATGCACTGCTCAACTTTTAAATAAAGACAAAACTATTCAAGCCTCTGGTGGATATTTCCCAAATTTAGGCAATATGTTTACTTGGTGTTTTAGTCTAGATGACCTTCCCTTAGTTAATAAAATTATTAAACCCATCCATCCCCACACTCCCCAATTTTATACTCATGACAATTTTTATCTCAAAGATCACCCCCAAGATTGGGTCACTGGCGCTTTTATGCTTACTCGCAAACCGTTACTCGATAAAGTAAAAGGCTTTGACGAAAATTATTTTATGTATGGCGAAGAATTAGAATTGTCCTATCGAATTAAGTCAGCCACCAAACAAAATCAAGTTTGGTATCTAATTGGTCCTCAGATAATTCATCTTGGCGGAGCCTCTGCGGTGAGTCGAATGGATCCAATTTTAAATGAATATCGTGGTTTTATTTCTTTTTTTAAAAAACACAAACCACATTGGCAATTACCAATTATTCGACTTCTTCTCAAAATAAACGCCTTAATCAGATTTATAATTAAACGTTCACCTATGTATCTAGAAATATGTTCAAAAATATAAGCATCAACGTTTTTCGTTCTATTTTAGCTGTAATTATTATCTTTATTCCTTTGTATCCAAAATTTCCCTTATTAAGTATTCATGGAACATACGTCGCTATCCGCCTCGACGATATTGTTATCGCTATTGCTGCCTTAGTTTGGTTAATTTATCAAATTAAAAACCATTTTCCTGTTTTAAAGCTAAAAATAACACCACTATTTTTACTCTATTTCATGGCAATTATTATCAGTTTTATTAACGCTTGGCTAATTTATCAAACTGATCCTATCAATATTTTGTTACTTCATGTCTTCCGCCGTTTCGAATATATTTCTTTATTTTTTATCACCGTTCAGTCCATCAAAAAACAAACTGACTTTAATTTTCTTTACGTTTTTTTTCTCATCTCAACCGCTTTAGTCACTTTCTATGGTTTCGGTCAAAAATACCTAAAGTTCCCAGTTATTTCTACTATGAATGCCGAATTTTCCAAAGGTCAGTTAATTCAAATGAATATTTGGACCAGAATTAGTTCCACCTTTGCCGGGCATTATGATTTAGCCGCTTTCCTTAGTGTGGCTTTAATTATTATTCTTGGGGTTAGCCTTATCACTAAAAATAAAATAATTAAATTTTCTGGATTTATAGTCTGGCTTCCAGCTTATTATATTCTCACTCTCACCGCCTCACGAGTTTCTACTTTTGCCTTTTTAGGTGGAGCCGTTCTTGTCTTACTTTTACTCAAGAAATATCTTTGGATAATTCCGGTCACTGGATTGGTAATTTTTAGCATTCTAAACTCTGATGATTTAAATCAACGTTTACTCGCTACTATTCCGGCTCTAAAAAACCAATTTTTTACTAGCAGTACTCAAACTGCTACTCCCACCCCAACCAATATTCCTACCCCAACCATAATTGCCATTAAACCAACTTCTATTCCTGGGCAAATCGCCACCAAACCAACACCAACGATTGTTCGTCACCAAGAAGAGCAATATCCCACTGCCGATGCCGACGTCGGAGTCGCTAGATCTGGTGAAATTCGTTTCAATGCCGAATGGCCCAGAGCCATCAATGCTTGGAAGAAAAATATTTTTGTCGGTACTGGTCTTGGATCAATCACCTTAGCCACAGATAACGATTATCTCCGATGTTTAGGCGAAAGTGGCCTACTTGGATTTATTGCCTTCGGCTCTATCCAAATCTTTTTTATCATCAAAACATTGCCATTAATTCTAAAAAAGAAACCTACCATCTACGATCTACAATCTAAAATCTTACTCGGTGGTCTTTTAGCTACTCTGGCTAATGCGGTTTTTATTGATGTTTTTGAAGCCTCAAAAACTGCTTATCTTTTTTGGATTATGATGGCTATTTACTATCAATCGCTAACCAAACCCTCAAATGAAATCAAATAAACGAAACATCTTAATGATCACTCCGTATTTACCTCGTCGAGCTCAGTCTGGTGGCCAAAATAGTTCCTATTATTCCATTAAATATTTAGCCGATGAAAACAATATTACCTTGATTTGTTTTAGCCGTGATGAAGAAGGATTAGACGAAATTAAAGCTTTTTGTAAAAAAGTTATCGTAGTTAAGCGAGGCAAAACCTGGGACCTAAAAAAGATACTCTATACTGCTTTAAGCAAATACCCTTTTTTAGTTACCAATTACATTAGTAAAGATCTAAAAAATACTATTGCTGAAGAGTTAAGCCAAGCCAACTATGATCTAATTCACTGTGAATGTTTTTATTTAATGCCTAACATTCCCAACACTAATATTCCTATTGTGCTAGTTGACCAAACTATTGAATTTGCTGTTTATCAACACTACATTCAAACAGTAAAAGGTTGGAAAAAAATTATATATCCATTTCTTTGGTTTGATGTTCAAAAACTTAAATATTGGGAAACGTATTATTGGAAAAATACTCACACAGTCATTGCTTTTGGAGAAGAAGACCAAAAATTAATTTCCAAAATTACTGGCCGTAACGATATTAAAATCTTTGATAATGGCGTCGATAATAAATACTTTGAGTCACTTCCAAAAACTCCAAAAAACAAATTTCCTTCCATATTATTCGGTGTCTCAAATATGAAATGGATGCAAAATCGCGAATCTGTTGAAATGATCATGAAAGATTCCTGGCCAGAAATAAAAAAGGCTATTCCCAACTGCAAACTTTACATTATTGGCCGATTAGCTCCTGATTATTATGGACATTATCGTTCTAAAGATGTCATTGTTGAAGAAGCTGACTTTGATGGTCAACCACACGATCCTATGTATTATTATCAATATTGTTGGGCTTTAGTTGCTCCCATGGGTAGTGGGGGAGGTAGCCGAAATAAATTTTTAGAGGCCATGGCTTGTCGCTTACCAATTATTACTACACCAGAAGGTATGGGTGGAATTAAAATCGAAAATTTCAAACAATCAATTGTTTGTAAATATGAAGATGTGGCTAAAAACACCATTGAACTTCTTAAAAACAATAAAAAAAGGATCACTATGGGTGATGAAGCTAATAAACTAATCAGCAGTAAATATTCTTATCAAAATAGTGCCAAAGGCTTAAATCAAATTTATCAAAAAATAACTCATGACTAAAAATATCGACTTATCAATTATTATCCTAAATTATAATTCTTCCGAATATCTCAAAAAATGTTTGGAAAGTATTTCAAAATCAGATATTGGTAATTACCAATATGAAGTTATCGTTGTTGATAACCTATCGACTGATAACAGTATCCAATTAGCCAAAAACTTCACCAATTCTCATCTACCATCTACCATCTACAATCTACTCAAAACTAATCTAGGCTTTGCTTATGGTAATAATCAAGGATTAAAAAAAATTAATTCTAAAACTAGATTTGTTTTATTTCTCAATCCTGACACTCTCGTAAATAAAGATACTCTCAAAAAAATGATTGAATTTTTCGATCAAGACAAAAATGTCGATGCTGCTACTTGTCAAATAGACTTAGCCTTAACTGGCAAAATGCAACCAGAATGCCATCGAGGTTTTCCTACTCCATGGAATTCTTTTTGTTATTTTTCTGGACTTTCAAAACTATTTCCTACCTCAAAACTTTTTTCTGGATATTTCTTGGGCTATTTAGACAAAACAGTTCCTCATGTTATTGAGGCTTGTGTTGGTGCTTTTTTAATGGTTAAAAAAGAAGTTGGGGATAAAGTTAAATGGTGGAATGAAAAATATTTTTTTTACGGCGAAGATTTAGATTTTTGTTATCAAATCCAACAACAAAATTTTAATTTATGGTTTAACCCAAATTGTAAAATAACCCACTTTCAGGGAGTTTCTTCTGGATTAATTAGCAAAAGTAAACACTTATCCAAAGCCTCGCGCGAAACAAAAGTTAAAGTAGCCAAAGCCAGTACCAACGCCATGAGAATTTTTTATCAACAGAATTTATTCAAAAAATATTCACCTCTGACCCAAGCCTTGGTCCTTTTTGGAATTAAACTCCTAGAAATCAAGCGCATCTTCAAGGCAAAATATTTATGATCAATAAACCACACATTATTATTGACGCTCGGCTTTATGGACCAAAACACACTGGTATCGGTCGATATACCAAAAATTTATTATTGGCTTTATCACAACTTCCTGATTTTAAAAAATATCGTTTTACTTTGATTATTTATCCAGAGTTAGAAACCGAAATTAAAAAAGATTTAGGCGATAAATTTGCTTATGTCGTCACTAATATTCGACATTATTCAATTCAAGAACAAATATTTTTACCTTTTACTTTGTATCGTCTAACCCCAGACTTAGTTCACTTTACTCATTTCAATAAACCATTTTTTTATTTTGGTAAATCAGTTGTCACCATTCATGATCTCATTAAACATTTTTTCACAGGTCCTCTCAACACTACCAAAAACACATCTGTTTATTGGATTAAACATTTTTTCTATATTACTTTAACTAATATTGTTATTAAAACTAATACCATTATTGTCCCCAGTGATTATTGGCGTGATTATATAATCAAAAAATTCAAAATTTCACCCCAAAAAATTACCACCACCCACGAAGCCATCGACCCTATTTTCCTAGCTAAGGCTAATCAAAAAATTGAAAATTGTGAATTGAAAATTGAAAATTATTTAATTTATACAGGGAATCTTTACCCTCACAAAAACATTAACGTTATAGTTGAGGCTCTAAGAAAATTACCAGAAATTAGATTAAAAATAATTTGTTCTCGAAATTACTTCTCTCAAAGAATCGAGAAGTTACTTAAAAAATACAAAATGACTAATCAAGTAGATTTTTTAGGTTACATCCCTGATAGTGAATTTAAAAAAATTTACAGTCACGCATTAGCTTTAGTTCATCCATCATTAATGGAAGGTTTTAGTTTAACCGGGCTTGAAGCCATGGCCTTAAGCTGCCCTGTAATTTCTTCTAACAGCACTTGTCTCCCTGAAATTTATCAAAATTCCGTCCTTTATTTTAACCCTCATAACCCCAACGAATTAGTTTCTAAGATTAAAGAACTTCAAAATAACCCAAAATTAAGAGAAAAATTAATAAAATTAGGTTATCAACAAGTCGCCAAATATTCTTGGACCAACACCGCCACCCAAACCCTCTCCGTCTACCAAAAAATATTAATTGAAAATTGAAAATTGAAAATTGAAAATTTTTCTTCCAAGGTCGCTATCTTTTATGATTGGCTTAACCAATGGGGCGGAGCTGAAAAAGTTTTACTCGATATACTTTCAATTTATCCTCAAGCTGATTTATACACTCTAATTTACGATCAAACTAAAACTAACTGGCTCCCAAAAAAAATCAAAGTTTACTCTTCTATCCTTAATGAATTTTCTTTAAATAAAAAAAATAATCTTTTTCATACTCCATTTTATGGCCTATTTTTAGAACAATTTGATTTCTCTCAATATAACATCGTCATCTCTACTACCCAAGTCATGGGTCATTGTCTATTAACTTCTCCTAAAACTCTTTTTGTTTGTTATTTGCATAATATCAATCGTTATGTTTATCAAACACCATCACAATTCAAATTTTTAATACCCCTCCTTAAACAATATCAAAAAACCGATTTTATTTATGCCCAAAGACCCGATTATTTGTTATGCAATTCCCAAACAGTTCAACAAAGAATTCAAAAAACTTATCATCGACAAGCCGATATTATTTACCCAGGAGTTGATACTTCTTTTTTTATTCCAAATAAAAAATCTTCCGTCGATCCATATTTTTTAGTTGTTTCTCGGCTTGTTCCTCATAAAAAAATCGAATTGGCCATTCAAGCCTGCCTCGACCTTGATCAAAAATTAGTCATCGTTGGCAGTGGTAGAGACATATCTCGTCTAAAGAAAATAAAACAAAGCACTAATAATTCCAAAATAATTTTTATGGGCCAAGTTTCAGATAAAAAATTATTAACTTTATATCAAAATTGCCAAGCTCTTATTTGTCCCCAAATAGAGGATTTTGGACTTACTCCAATTGAAGCCCAAGCTTGTGGCAAACCAGTTATTGCCCTAAACCAAGGTGGAATTACCGAAACAGTTATTGATGGTAAAACAGGCATTTTATTTCAAAACCAAACAGTTGATTCACTAAAACAAGCCATTATTAAATTCCAAACTTTAAGTATTAATCCCATAGATTGTGTTAATAATGCCAACAAGTTTTCTCGCGATAATTTCATGCTAAACTTTAAACAAATAATTAATCAACTATGGCAACAACACCAAACCACTATATCGTAATTCTTTGTGGCGGTACCGGACCCCGGCTTTGGCCACTTTCTCGGGCTTATCATCCCAAACAATTTTTAAGTCTTTTTGGTAAAAAAAGTTTACTTGAACAAACTGTTAACCGAGCTCAAAATATTGTTCCCTCAAAAAAAATTTTCATCATTTCTAATTACCGATACCAATCAAAATTAGAACAATATATTAGTAAAAAAATTCCTCGAGAAAATTTAATTTACGAACCAGCCAAAAAAAATACCGCCATGGCAATTTTATTGGCCACTTGTTTGATTAAAATCAAAGATCCAAATGCTGTTATCACCACCATGCCCTCTGATCACTACATCAAACAAGCAATCAGATTCAAAAATACTATTAAAAAAGCAACAAGTATTGCTAGAAGACATAAGCAAATTGTTACTATTGGTATTAAGCCTACTTTTCCAAACCCATCATTTGGCTACATCATTCCTCAAAAAAAAGGCCAAACCTTATCACAGGTTAATCTATTTATTGAAAAGCCAGATGTTGACACTGCCCAAGCTCTAATTAAAAAAGGAGCTTTTTGGAACTCGGGTATTTATACTTTTTCTGTTTCAACATTAATCAATGAATTTCAAACACTTCAACCAGAATTTAACCTAATTATCGACAAACTTCTTCAATCAGACAATATATCCAAAACTATTAACGAAGTTTACAAAATAGCCCCAGATATCGCTATTGACCGAGCTATTTCAGAAAAAAGTCATAATATGATAGTAATTCCAATGAAATCAGATTGGAGTGATGTAGGGGAGTGGAAATCAATTTATCAAAAACTAGCCAAAGACAAACTAGGTATGGCTCAAATTAACCAAGACAGTCAATATCTTCAAGTTAATTCCAAAAATTGTTTAATTTCTGCACCAAAAAATAAATTAATTGGACTAGTTGATGTTGATAATCTTGCCATCATTGACACCCCTGATGGTCTTTTAATTTGCAATATGTCTCATGATGGCAGTGCCAAAGTTCGTGATATTGTTAATCAAATAGTCAAAGACAAAAAATATCATCAATTTTTCTTAAAAAAACAATGAAATCCAAAACCTCATTTAAAATATTTAAACGTTGCCTCGATATTTTAAGCTCTATTTTTTTACTTATTCTTTTTTCTCCAATTTTATTAACAAGCATAATTTGCATCAAAATTACCTCACCCGGACCAGTATTTTTCAGACAAAAACGAGTCACTCAAGGGGATAAAGAATTTTGGATGTATAAATTCCGCTCTATGTACACTGGTGACAATGATAAAAGATTAAAAGAAAATTACCCTGAACTTTGGAAAAAATATAAGGATGCCGGATGGAAACTCCCTATGTCAGAGGATCCTAGAATTACCCCAATTGGTAAAATTATCCGAGCCACATCTATTGATGAATTTCCTCAACTTATAAATGTCCTCAAAGGAGAAATGAGTTTAATTGGTCCCAGAGCCTACAGAGAAGAAGAGCTACAAGAATATGAAAAAAAATATCCTTCTACCAAAAAATACATCAAAGATATTAGATCAGCCAAGCCAGGAATAACTGGATTGTGGCAAACATCAGGCCGAAATGAACTGAATTTTGAACAAAGAGCCGAACTTGACTCTAAGTATATTCGCCATCAATCAGTCTTGACTGAAATGATAATCATCATCAAAACACCTATATCTATGATCTCTCGCTGGTAAAATTGTTATTTTTTGTTTACACTAGTTATATGGATTTAATTACAAAAGCTGCTAATGTTCTTCCTGGCAAAAAAATTAAAAAATCTAATAAAAAACTATCTAAAATAGTTTTAATTATTTTAGGAGTTATTCTAATTATTTTTGGTAGTTTATTTTTATTAACCTATTTCCCAGCCAAACAGCTACTTACTCAAATCGATTCCGCTAAATCAGATGTTCAAAAATTACAACAAACCATTAGCGACAAAGATATTGATCAAGCCAAAATTTCCTTAGAAAATCTAAAACAAAAAACAGAAGAAATTACCAAAACTTACGCCAAACTTAAATTAGTTGGATCATTCCCTTATATCAATCAATTCTATAAAGATGGTCAACAAACTTTAAAAATTGCTAAAACCAGTATTGAAACTGGTGAAATTTTAATTACTGCCATCGAACCATATAAAGATTTCTTGGGTATTAAGGGCGGTTCAACTAGCAGCAACGACACTACCGAAGACAGGATTGCCTTTTTAACTCAATCAATTGAAGGACTAACCCCTTATTTAGATACCATTGAAACAAAAATAGGTGAGATCCAAACTTCTATCAACCAAATCAATGCCGCTAAATATCCAGAAGAATTTAAAGGTTTTCAAATCAAATCAAATATTACCAAAGCCCAAGACTTAGTTGATCAAGTTTACAAACTAGTCAAAGATGGTAAGCCGCTTTTAGCAAAAACTTCTTGGCTTTTAGGTAAAGATGCTCCCAGAAAATATTTAATGGTTTTCCAGAATGATGGTGAACTTCGACCTAGTGGCGGATTTTGGACAGCTTACAGCACCCTAACTGTCAAAAATGGTAAAGTTACTCCAGGAAATGCTAGCAATATCTATGATCTTGACGATAAACTTAATAGCAAAGTCGCTGCTCCTCGATTAATCAAGAGTTACCATATTAATGTTCCTTATTTAACTCTTCGTGACAGTAATTTATCACCAGACTTTCCTACCGACGCTCAAATTTTTCTAGAACAATACACCAAAGCCATGGGCGGTAAAGACAAATTTGATGCCGTTATCGCTATTGATACTCAAATTTTAGTCGATATGGTCTCTGTATTAGGAAAACTTGATACTCGTGTCGGAACCTTTACTACCGAGCCAGACAAGCGCTGTGATGGTTGTCCTCAAATTATTTATGAAATGCAGTGGATGTCAGGTCGACCCCGAGACTACATTGAAAAAAATCGTAAAGATTTTATGAATCCTCTTATGTCAGCACTACTCGCTAACGTAATGGGTTCCGAAAAAAATAAAATGGGATTATTAATGGAAGCTTTCTTTAAAAGTGTTAATCAAAAACATGTTATGGCTTATTTCCCAGACGAAAAAATGCAAGAAATTGGAAATCTTGCTAATATTACCGGAAAAATATATGACGTTGATAAATCAATTGATTATATTCATCTCAACGATGCTAATTTTGCTAGTGCTAAAAGTAATATTTTTATCACTCAAAAAATTAATCACGACATTACTATCAAAAACGGAGTCGCTACTCATAAAATCTCTGTTACCTATACCAACCCCGCCGCCGGTTCAAATTGTAATCTTGAAAAAGGGGATTTATGTCTTAATGCTTCTACCTATCGTGATTTATTCCGTTTTTATACTCCTATCGGATCAAAGTTAATCAAAATGACTGGTTCAGAAATTGAAACTGTTCAATATGAAGAACTAAACAAACAAGTGTTTGAAGGTTTTTATGGTAATAAATTTGGTTTAAATCCAAAATCAAATCTTAAAACTTCTATTGAATATACTTCCAGCGCCACCATCGGATCAACCTATACCTTGATGCTTCAAAAACAACCAGGCACCAAAGCTGTTGACTATAACCTTACTATTAATGGTCAAAAACAACCTGTATTTCAATGGGCTGCCGATAAAACCATTAAATTCTCTCTTTAATGGATAGGTATCTTTCAACTTTAGGCATAGTCATCAACAAAAAAACTTCCAAAGAAGCAGATTTAGTAATAACACTATTAACCCCTAAATTAGGTAAAATAGTTGCTTTAGCCAAAGGTGCTAAAAATATAAAAAGCAGTCGTTTGGGTAATCTTCAATTAGGCAACACCATCAAGGTTCAACTTTATCAAAAAAATAATTTTAATTGGCTTTCCGAATCTCAAAATATTATTCCGTTCATGCAAACAGATAAAAATCTGACTCAGTTAAATTTACTTTTTTATTTTTTAGAAATATTAAATCAGTTAATCGCCGAAAACCAACAAATCGAAAAAGTTTTTGATATTTCTCAAAATATCATCAACGCTATTAATAAAAATCTGTTAAACAGTTACATTCAAAATGAAATTAACTTTTTAGAAGTTTTAGGCTTTGGTGTTCCACAAGATATCAAAGAAAATTTTGCCGACAAAGACTACAAAACCAGTCAAAAACTTATCAAGCGCTTTTTTGAATCCATCATCGAAAAACCCTTGGAAAGTAACAAACTTTTTAAATAAATTTATTCCTTACTTGTATTTCCATTTGAGTAACCAAATTTCCACACCAACAATCAACAGGCATCCCCGGATTAACCAAATAATTACCACTATTAAATTTTATATCCCTAATCCCTATAACATCACCAATAGGGGATTCATTTCGATCAGAGAACATACCATACAAAGCATCAACTGGTTCATCTTTATCTAACCGTACACCCAAAACCATTTGTAATTCAGTCCTTAAAATTTTACCAGTCTGTTCGTAATGTTTCCTAAAAAATTCTAACGGTAATGATCCATTCTCAAAACCTTCCTGGAGTTTCTTTGTTGCTATCTCAGCATCAATTATTCGAAGTGTGTGATAAATTTGACGATTACTTTCTAAATATTTAGGAGCATACGGTTTAATAAATCCATCAACCCAAACACAACCAAATTTATAACCACTACGATCCACCTGTCTGGCTAAATCTCTATAATATGGTGAATTTAAATTATCGCCTATCTCAGATAACAAACCTAAACACTCTCTTGCAGCTTTACCATAAGCAACATTGTTCTCAACAAGAATTTTTTTAGGAGTTCCCAATCTTTTTAAACTTTCCAACATACTCCTGAATATAACACATTATTATTCAGTATATTAATACTATTATGCTGCTAATAACCCAAACTTTACACTTGCAACATCTAAATTTATATCTTTTAAATCTTCATTTTTATCAAAAGACTTAACCCTAATATTCATTGCTTCACGAATTTTAGGCATTCTCTCCTCAGAAAAAAATCTATTATATAAAGTATTAGAATCTTCATTTGTAGCTTTTCCTCCTGCAGAATAAACCATTTTTAATCTATTTTCTAAAGACTCTCTTGCATCTTGATAACGTTTTTTATGAACATTCTCTATGTCTTTAATTGGAAACATTCCACTCCTTATTATGCCGTCAGTTGACCACATAACATATGCTGCATCCAAGATCACCGCCACATTTTCCAATTCACGGGCTTTATCTCCATATTCTGGAGCATATTCTCCTACAAAAGAATCAATAGCAGGAGTAGCTACTTTTTCTTGTCCTTTTAATCCTTTCCAATATTCATGAAGAGGCAACCCCTCACCCAAGTCATTTAATAAACCTAAATATTTTTTTGCAGTAACCTCAAGAGACAAACGCTCGCCCCCAAGGTTAAAATTATTCATTTGTTCAGTCATATTACACCAAATATATCATATTAACCAAAAATATGTTTTTCTCTTGATTCTTGTTTCTGCCACTTGGGATTTTGATAAGTCGATATTTCTATTTTATGAGCCGCAATTTCTGCTTTTTCTTTGGCTTTTTCTACATCCTTATCAATGGCCAATACTACTCCTAAACGTCTATTAACATGAGCTTCATTTTTACCAAAAAGTAAAACTGTCACTCCTAATTCGTCTAAAGCTTTTGGCAAATCCTTATAACCAATATCAAACCCATCAGTTGGTGACAAAATTACATGTGAGGCTGCTGGTGTAATAATTGGAATTACATCAAACCCTAAATGCTTTCTTGTCGAAATTGATAATCCTGTTATCGCTTTAACATGTAAAGCTGCTTCTGAAAAACCAATTTGATGTGAAGCCAAAGTTACCAACCCAGTATCGTGCGGTCGGGGACTACACTCATTAGCCCAAACCATGTCACCTTTTACAAATAATTCACAACCAAAAACACCAACTCCACCCAAAGCATCAGTAATTTTTTTGGCGATTTCATAAACCTTTTTTTCAGCTTTTTGGCTAATATCAGCCATCTGCCAACTAGAATGATAGTCGCCACCTCTTGTTTGATATTGCCCTATAGGATGGCAAAAAGACGTTTTTATTTTTCCATTGTCATAATGTCTCACCACCAACTCAGTTATTTCAATATCGAAATCAATATTTTTTTCCACAATTAATTTATCCGATGATCCTCGAGCCTCACCATGAGCTTTTTCATATGCCGCTTCTATATCTTCTTCTGTCTTAACTTTACTTGAGCCACTTCCCGAAGAGTCTTGAATAGCCTTGACCCAACAAGGATACCCCGCTTTTTTACAAGCTTGTTTTAGCTCTTCCAAAGAACTGGCATAAAAATATTCTGACACTGGCACCCCAGTTTTAACAATCATTTCTCTAATTCGCTCCCGCTGCATAGCTGTATAAGTAGCCTTAGCATTGGGGATAATATTAAAACCTTCCTTTTCTAAATCAAATAACAAATCTAAATTAATTGCTTCAATTTCTGGAACAATATAATCTGGTTTTTCTTTTTCAATAACTGATCGTAAAAATCCAGCATCTTTCATGTTACCAGTGTAAGCTCGATGGGCCACTTGTTGTCCTGGAGATCCTTCATAACGATCCACTGCCACCGTAAAAAATCCCAACCTCATTGCTTCTATAATTATTTCCTTACCAATTTCACCCGCCCCCAAAAGCATTATTTTAGTTGCCTTTGCCGATAATGGAGAGAAAATAGTGTTTTTTTGCATACCAAAATTATACCTTATCAAACAACCTACGTCATTGCGAACGTAGTAAAGCAATCTTATTGAAATTAATCCCAACTTTCCACAGTTTCTATACTCACATCATTGCGAGGAACAGTTACAATAGTGACGAAACAATCTCATTGGAATCTTTTATTCCCAAATCGAATCTCCCTCCACAAAATTTATTTTAAAACACAAATACAAAAAGTCTTTATCAGTATTATTAACGGTAATATGTCTATCCATTGGTTCAACTACCAACACATCCCCAGTTTTTAGTTCTAATTTTTCCCCATTAATAATAAAATAGCCATTTTCATTTAAAACATAAAATACTTCTGTTTGTTTTTCATGATAATGCGATTCTGCTGTTTCACCTGATTTAACTTTTATTACTTGCACCAATGACCCTTTTCCCAACGCTTCTTCTCCAAAATAAATCTTCTTACTATAACCAATCTTATCTAACCAATCTGCTTCGTTTAATCTTTTTAATTTCATAAAATAATTATAACAACATACGTTATAATACTTCTATGTCGGAAACCAACCAAAATGATCTCGTTAGCAAAATAGTCAGTCTTTGTAAAAGACGCGGAATTATTTTTCAAAATTCTGAAATTTACGGCGGTGTTCAAGGTTTTTATGACTACGGTCCTGTCGGTTCTCAAATGAAATTAAATTGGAAAAATATTTGGTGGACAGACAATGTAGTCAAACGTCGCGATGTAGTTGGTATTGATGGTTCAATTATTACTCATCCAACTGTCTGGCAAGCTTCTGGCCATGTCAAAAATTTTGCCGACGTTATGGTGGAGTGCAAAAAATGTCACAAACGTTTCCGTCCAGATTTACTTGATGATCCGTCAAAATGTCCTGAATGTGGGGGAGAATTTACCGAAGGCCGAAAATATAATATTTTATTTGAAACTGAAATTGGTGTTATCGAAGGCGAAAAACTTCACGCTTATTTACGTGGAGAAGCCTGTCAAACAATATATTTAGATTTTAAAAATATTGTTGACTCTACTCGGGTCAAAATACCTTTTGGTATTGCTCAAATTGGAAAAGCATTTCGAAATGAAATCACTCCTAAAAACTTTTTATATCGTACTCGCGAATTTGAACAATGGGATATTCAATATTTTGTTCATCCTAACGAAATGGATAAATGGTTTGAATATTGGAAAGAAAATCGTATCAATTGGTATAAATCACTTTTCAATAATGCCGAAAATCTTCGTTTCCGCCAACACGAACCAGATGAATTAGCTTTTTATGCTAAAAAGGCTTTTGATATTGAATACCAGGCTCCATGGGGTTGGGCTGAAATGGAGGGAATTCACTGGCGATCTGATTATGATTTAACTCAACATTCCAAATTTAGTGGCCAAGATCTTTCTTATATTGACCCAGTTACTCACGAAAAATATCTGCCTTGGATTACTGAAAGTTCTGGAGGAGTTGATCGTAGTTTTTTCTTTATGCTTTTAGACGCTTATCGTGAAGAAGCTACTCCTAGTGGCGAAACCAGAACTTATTTAAAAATAAATCCTAAAATTGCCGCCTACAAAATGGCCGTAATTCCACTTGCTGCCAACAAACCAGAATTAATTGAAAAGGCTGAAGCTATTTTTCAGCAACTTAATTCAAAATACTCTGTTGATTGGGATGATAGCAGCAATATTGGTAAAAAATATCGCCGTCAAGACGAAATTGGTACCCCCTGGTGTTTAGTAGTCGATTATCAAACCATGGAAGACAACACTGTCTCAATTCGAGATCGAGATACAATGGAACAAATTCGTCTCAACGCTGACGAAATTGACAGTTGGCTCGAAAAAAGGTTAAATAGTTAATATGAATAAAACTAAATTTTTATCACTGGCTTTAATAGTCTTAGGTTCATCATTTTTACTTTCTGGTTGTGGCAAAAAAACTACTACCACCGCCAAACCTACTACTACCACCAAAAAACCAACTACAGAATTAATTCTTTCAGACTCAGAGAAACCAATTATTTCTTTAATTCCTCGAGCTGATGGTCATGAGTTAAAACTAAAACTCGAAAATATCCCTTCAAGCGTCAACCAAATAGACTATGAGCTAATTTACTCTGCCAGTGATAACGGTTTAGTTATGGAAAAAGGTGTTGGCGATACTGTTAAAATTAGTTCTAAATCAATAGAAAAAGATTTACTTTTAGGAACTGCCAGTTGTACCAACGGCTGCAAATATAAATATGATGAAGGAGTTAATAGTGGTACCTTATCACTAACTTTTTACACCGCCGATAATCAAAGCACCAATTTTGAAAGTCCATTTGTTTTAAAAACATCTGCTGACATTAAAAAAGATGGTGGGTTTAAATTAGACACAGAAAGTTTTTCCGTTAAAGCTACCACTTCTACTAAAAGTGATTACTTTGTTATCGTAAAAAATTATCCATCTTACTATTCTGTTTTTTCTAGTGGCACTGGTGCCGGTAAAGTAACTTCTATTACTCCAACGACCGTCACCAAAACCGACATGAATTCTCTTGTTGGTAGCTACTCCATCAATTAATGGAATTTCACACTCCGGTTCTTCTTTCTGAAGTTATAAAGTCTTTATCAGTAACCAAAGACAAAGTTTATATTGATGCCACCTTAGGTCATGGCGGGCATACCATCGAAATTTTAAAACTTGGCGGAGAAGTTTACGGTTTCGATCAAGATCCCAAAAATCTTGAAATCGCTACCAGAAGAATTACCGATCTTGGGCTATCTCAAAAATTTCATCCCGTTCACTCAAATTTTAGCCAAATAGAATCGGTTTATAAACAACAAATAAAAAATAAAGTTGACGGTCTTTTGGCCGATTTAGGTCTCAGTAAAAATCAACAAACTGCCGAAAATAGGGGATTTTCATTCAATGATTCTCAATCGATAGATATGCGTCTTGACCCCGATTCCCAAGATTTAACTGCCGAAGAAATTATCAATACCTATTCTTTTGACGAGCTTTATCAGATCTTTACCAAATATGGCCAAGAACTTTATTCCAAACCTCTCATTCTTAAAATAATTCGCGAAAGACAAAAATCCCCAATAACATCAGGTCAACGTTTGGCTGATATCATCAAAAACTATTATCAAGAACATCATATCAGTTCCAGAATTAATCCTGCCACAAAAATTTTCATGAGTCTGCGTATTGCTGTTAATGATGAGTTTAAAAATTTATCCGAACTGCTTCAACAAAGTTTAAATATCATTAAACCAACCGGAACAGCTGCCATCATTACTTTTCACTCCGGCGAAGACAGAATTGTTAAAAATTTTATTTCAGACCACAAAACCCAAGTAATTTCCACTAAACCGATTAAACCAACTTTTGCTGAAACCAAAATCAATCCATTATCTCGCTCAAGTATCCTCAGATTGTATAAAATAATGTAATGCCAAAATTTTTTATTGTCACTATTGTCATTAGTCTAATAGGCCAAATAATTTTTTCATTTTTCTACTCTAGTCAAATTTTGACTCAAAATAGTCAGCTTAATCAAAATCAAACCGAAATAAATCAATTAACCCTAGAGATTGAAAACCTTCAAAAACAAGCTTCTGATTTATCATCAATTAACCATCTAAATTTAAGCACCCCCTCAGCCTCCCTTAAATTTATTGATAAATCACTTACTATTTACTAAAAGCTAATAAACTAATAATATGTCTCGGTACAAAGTTATTCTTACTAGTTTTTTAATTTGTTTTTTTATCATCACCTGTCGGCTTTTTTATTGGCAAGTAATCAAAAGTTCTGAATATGGATCAAAGGCCACTAACCAAACATACAAAATGAACATCAATAAAGCTACTCGTGGCCAAATTTATTCTTCAGATGAATTTCCTTTAACTGTTAACCAAACCGATTACCTCATCTCCATCTATAAACCAAATTTAAAAGATGATTTAGAATCCGTTTATCAAAAAATCGATCAAATTCATCCTAGTTTTATTCAACAAAATCAAGATGTTCTCAACACATTCAAAAAAAACGATCGCCAAAAATGGATCGATTTAAATACTCTTTTTAACAAAACAGAATCCGACCAGATAGCTCAAATTCCAGGAGTTAGTATTAAACAACTCAAATCACGTTACTACCCAGAAGATACTCTGGCTAAAAATATTCTCGGATTTATTAGTAAAGATTCTCAGGGAAATTATATCGGTTATGGCGGATTAGAAAGTTATTATAACAAACAATTACAAGGCAAAACTGGTTTTTTTTGGGGACCACAAGACGGAACTGGTAAAACTATTCTTACTAAAAAAAGTTGGAATTTACCCTCATCCGACGGTAATAATCTCTACACCTCAATTAATCGAGGTATTCAATATTTAGTTGAAAAAACTATTACCGAAGGAGTAGAAAAATATCAAGCTGATTCAGGTTCAGTCAGTATTATGGAAAGTGACACTGGTCGAATAATTGCCATGGCTAGTATTTCTGCCACCTCATCGGCCACTCCCAGCGCTTCCAGAAATCCAGCTATTTCTGATCTTTTTGAACCAGGATCAATTTTTAAACCAATTATTATGACCATGGCGTTAGATCAAAAATCAATTGACACCGATTTTATCTGTACTGAATGTTCTCACCCTAGAACGATAGGGGAATATACTATTGGCAACTGGGATAATTCACTTCATCCAGATTCTACCCTAAAAGATATTATTAAAAATTCCGACAACATCGGCATGAGTTACATTATGACTCAACTCGGATTAGATAATTTTTTAAAATATTACAAAAAACTCGGACTTAATCAAAAAACTGGGATTGACCTCCAAGGTGAATCTCGTCCTACCATGAAATCAAACTGGCCAGAAATAGATTTAGCCACTGCTTCATTTGGTCAAGGCATAGTTGTTACCCAAATTAATATGCTTCGAGCATTTAATACTATTGCCAACAACGGTATGTTAGTTCAACCAACAGTTGTTGATTACTATACCAATTATTTAAATAATAAATTTACCCCCAAAAGAAAGTCTACTCAACAAATATTTTCTCCAGAATCTATTGTAAAAATGAAAGACATTCTCAAATATGCCGTCGAAAACGGTGTTGTCAATCAATTCAGACCCAAAAACTTAGAAGTTTGTGCTAAAAGCGGTACTGCCCAAGTCGCTGTGAAAGGATCTTATACTGACTCCGTCACCATTGCTTCATATATTGGGTTCACCCCATGTAATAATCCCAAATTTACCATGATAGTTACCATCAACAATCCTCGATCATCACCTTGGGGATCTAGTACCGCCGCTCCAATTTGGTATGACTTAGCCTCAAAGATTAATCGTTTGTTATAATAAATCACCCTTTAAATGCTTCAAAAACTTAAAAATATCTTAATTCACTTACCCAAGGCTATTTTTTACCAATACCTTTACGGTCAACCATCAAAAAAATTAACTTTAATAGGTGTCACTGGAACAGATGGTAAAACCAGTACTTCTAATTTAATTTACGAAGTTTTATTAAAATCAGGTATTAATGCTGGAGTTATTACCACCATCAACGCTAAATATGGTAACCAAGAAATTGACACTGGCCTACACTTGACTAGCCCAGATCCATCTTTAGTTCAAAAAATTCTCAAAGAAATGGTCGATAATGATGTTACCCATGTTGTTTGTGAAATTACCGCTCATGCTCTCGATCAATATCGTTTTTATGGTTGTTATTTTCAGGTAGCTCTAATTACCAATGTTTCACACGAACATTTGGATTATTTTCACAACATGGAAAATTATCTTCGTGTCAAAGGAAAAATTTTTGACCAAGCCAAAATAGCCATTTTGAATAAAGACGATCAGTCTTTTAAATATCTCTCTTCTAAAATACCTAAATTTATATCCTACGGCATTGATAAAAAGTCCGATTTTCAGGCAAAAAACATAAAAACAACCTCTGATGAAATACACTTTTCAGTTAATGGTCTTAGTATTACCACTGATAGTATTTATCGTTATCAAATTTATAATACTCTCGCTGCCTTAGCTGCAATTTCGCAATTAAAAATTGACCCAAAATATTTAATTGAAACAGTAAAAGCCTTTCCTTTAGTCAAAGGCCGTCGCGAAGAAGTTCAAAATGATTTTGGTATCAAAGCCATCATTGATTTTGCCCATACACCCAATGCTATTAAAAATACTCTTGCCTCACTTAGGGAAGTTAAAAAAGGTAAAATTATTGCTATTTTTGGTGCCACTGGTGGTCGTGATCAAAGTAAACGTCCAGAAATGGGTTTAGTCACCGCTCAATTAGCTGATATTGCCATCATCACTTCCGACGACACTAGAAATGAAAAAATAGAAGATATCAACAAACAAATAATTAGCGGCATCCCCTCGGATAGCGTTTTTGCTGAAACCAATAATTTATCTCAAATTAAAAAAATTATTAAAGACAATCCCAACAAATTTATTTATTTTAATATTCCTAATCGTCAAGATGCCTTTAATTTAGCTATTAAATTAGCTCAATCAAAAGATGTTGTTATTGCTATGGGTAAAGGTCACGAAACCAGTATTCTCCATGGTAACACCGAGTATCCCTGGTCAGAAAGCCAAGCCTTCCGATTAGCTTTTAGTTTAAAAAATAAATCTTAAGTATGGCTTCATTTAATCTTAAACCGACTGGAACTATTGAAGAAAATTATAATAATGGACTACTTCCTCAAAGAAATAGCTCTCAATTTTGGTATCAAGATAGCAGTAGTCGATCTAATTTAAATAACTTTCAATTGAGTTCAGAAAATCGCCGCATTCTAAACAAAACTCAAGAATTTACATTTGAACTAATTTCACTAAAAGATTTTCAATGGACATCAGAAATCCAAAAACAAATTTTTTCTTGGTTAAAAGAATTAGGTTGGGATTTTCCCATAAGTTCAGTCAAATCAATCTTTACCAACCATATTTTTAATTATCTATACATTTGGAAAGATTTGTCTGGCCAAACCATTGCTTATTCAATTTGTTATTTTTCTGATTCCATCAGTCACATTGCCTATGTTTTTTATCAACCAGAATATAGTCACGGCAATTTACCTATTCGATTAGTTCTTCAAACTGTTATCGACA
>Ga0209800_10001224_pt1 | contig 28673 bp, 21 predicted proteins | sample Higcelweek8metaG_FD_187174 | JGI IMG/M metagenome (GOLD analysis project Ga0209800, IMG submission 187174) | Freshwater pond sediment microbial communities from the University of Edinburgh, under environmental carbon perturbations - High... | ecosystem: Environmental > Aquatic > Freshwater >...
CGAGGGCTAGGGTTGTGTATTTGTATAAAGAAAAATTTTGGAATAAATAAAATTTCATTTTGTTACATCTCAAATTTTTTTCGTCTCAACAGTAAAATTGATGCTAAAAATGTTCAGTATTCTTGATCACTTTTTTTAACGATCAGAATAGGTAGAACCCTACAAAATGAAAAAGGAAATAAAAATCTGGATTCGTTTAAAAATTTGAAATCAGATGATGAATTTTTTCTCAAAAATATTTGGAGACTCCATATTATCTCCACCCGAAGTTGTTAAGAACTCACTTAAAGAGAGGTTTCCATCTGTCATTAACGTTGAATGGAATAAAAACGGGGACAATTATGAAGCTATTTTTTACAAAGATAATATTGAGTGTATTGCAAATTTTGACCGCTCAGGTATTTTAATTGTTTATAAAATGTTTTTATCGGAAGGTTTTTTACCTCAAAACATTAAATCAACAATGAAGGGAAAAGGTGAAATCATGAATGCTGTTATGATCAATAAGGGTAATTCAATCACTTATGAGATCATTTATCGTGATAAAAAACTGATTCGCTATCTGATGCTCTTCAATGAAATCGGAGTGATTCTTGAAGAAAAAGTGCTTTAAAAATGTAGTCCCACCGAGAATCGAACTCGGATCTACAGTTTAGGAAACTGCTATTCTATCCGTTGAACTATGGAACCAAAAGCGGTGCAAAAATATACAAAAACACATTCCGTACAAAAAATCAATTCAACTATAAGTTAAAACTTACAGATTTCTGAAAATGGCGAGTTCGCTATGCGGAAATCTTTCGGTATAAACTGGAAGTGAATGATCAAAATCAGGAGCCTTAATCCCTTCATTAAATACAGTTTGACCTGTATAAACATGAGCTTCATCCCATAACCCACGATCAATAAAGTGTTGCAGCGTTTTGGGTCCACCTTCTATAATAAACGAGAGTATTTTTTCTGAATACAGATAAGCAAGCAAAGATTTGACTGCATCTGTTTGTTTTACATGAATTGAAAGCGTATTATTTTTCGCCCGTTTGTCTGAATTTGTAAGGGTGATTGTTTTTTGTTTTCCGTCATAAACAGTCAAATCGGAAGGTAATCGGTTGTTTAAGTCAGTAACTATTCTTAAGGGTTGATGCCCGTACCAATCGCGCAGTGTGAGCGACGGGTTATCTTTTAAAGCCGTTTCTGTTCCGATCAAAATTGCACCTTCGGTCGAGCGTTGTTTGTGAACTGCAACCCGGGATATTTCGTCAGTAATCCATGTGGGTTTTCCTAATTCATTTTTTGTTCGTATCAGATCGACAAAGCCATCGGCAGTCTGTGCCCATTTTAAAATAATGTAGGATCTTTTTTCCCGATGAAAGGTGAAAAACCGGCGGTTTAATTCCTGACATTCTTCAACCATGATTTCAACAAAAACCTCGCATCCCGCTTTTTTCAATCTTTCAATACCCTTTCCGGAAACTTCAGGATTTGGATCAACCGTTCCGATGACAACCCTGGGTATTTTTTTCTCGATAATCAAATCGGCACACGGGGGTGTTTTCCCAACATGTGAGCACGGTTCAAGGTTTACATAAAGGGTCGAATGTTGGAGTAACCGGTGATCTTTCACCGAATGTATTGCGTTTACCTCGGCATGAGAACCCCCGTATCGTTGATGAAAACCTTCTCCAATTATTTTGTCATCGCAAATGATTACACTACCAACCAATGGGTTTGGTGATGTATGCCCTTCTCCAAGTTTGGCCAGTTCAAGGCAACGTTGCATGTATTTAATTTGATTTTCTTCCATATTAACAATGCAAAAATAGGATATAATGTCAAATCGAAGGCAATTTGAATTGACAACTGGTATATTCCTCCAAAATTTGGATCAATGTTTTGTTGTTGAAAATTTTATATTTGTTTAAATAATTGATGATGAAGAAAACTATTCGTTTTATACGCGAAGATCTTGCTTCTTTTTATGAACCTTCAGAAATAGAATCATTTATAACGTTGATTTTTAGTTTCGTTTTTGGTTATTCAAAAAAAGAGATGATTCTTAATGCTGATCAGATTTTGCCTGAATCAGGTTTACAAAAAGTAGCTGCTATTGTTTCAAGGTTAAAGAACAATGAACCAATTCAGTATATTCTGGGTGAGACTGAATTTTATGGATTAAAATTTAACGTTGAACCTGGTGTATTAATTCCGAGGTTTGAAACTGAAGAATTGGTGGATCTAATCATTAGGCGGAAGCATAATTTGGCGGTAAAGATTCTTGATATTGGAACAGGAAGCGGATGCATAGCGATTTCGTTAAAGAAACAGTTGCCCGGTTCAGATGTCTGGTGTTGTGATATTTCGGATCAGGCTTTAAAAATAGCCCGTAAAAACGCAATTCAAAATGAAGTTGTGATTAACCTCGAAAAATTTGACATTCTGGGGCAGTCACCTTTCAGCGAAAATGGTTTTGACTTAGTTGTCAGCAATCCGCCTTACGTGACTGAAAGTGAAAAAAAGCTCATGCAAAAGAATGTTTTGAATTTTGAACCTTCACTGGCCCTCTTTGTCCCCGACAATGATCCACTTTTATTTTACAGGTCAATAGTAATGAATGCAAAAAAACTTTTAGTCCCCGGGGGAGAGTTGTACTTTGAAATTAATGAAGCTTATGGATGTGAAGTTTCCGGGTTATTGATTGAAAATGGTTACAATGTTGATATTCTTAAAGATATTAATGGGAAAGACCGATTTGCTATTGCACAAAAACAGTAAAAAAAAGCGCCATCGAATTTCGACAGCGCTTTGTATTCTTCAAATAAATGAATAATCAACAACAATACTGATTAAGCCTCGGCTTCCTTAGCGGTTTCCTCTTCGGCAACTGCTTCTGGTTGATCTGCAACAACTTCTTCAGCAATAACTTCAGGAGTTTCAACAACTTCTTCTTCAGCATCTTCAGCAACTACTTCAGGTACTGCGGCTAGTTGAGCATTTTTCTTGGCAATTTCAGCAGCACGGGCATCTTTTACTTTTGCCTCTGCTTTTAACCGTTTTGCCATTTCAGAATCCACATCAGAAGCAAGTTTGTCAATTTTTGCAATAATTTTTGCATCTTTTTCCTGTCTCCAGGCTTGATACCTGCGTTCAGCTTCAGCTTCGTCAAAAGCGCCTTTTTTCACACCTTCGAGTAAGTGTTTTTTCATTAATACCCCCTTGAACGACAAAATAGTTTTTGCTGTTTCGGTAGGTTGTGCACCGTTTGTAAGCCACGATAAAGCTTTGTCAAAGTCCAGTTCGATGGTAGCAGGATTTGAAATTGGGTTATACGATCCAATCCTTTCGATAATTCTACCATCTCGTGGTGACCTGCTATCTGCTACCACAATGTGGTAATAAGCAGTTCTCTTTCGGCCATGACGGGCCAATCGAATTTTAACTGGCATAATTTTAAATTTTAAAGTATTAATAAATTTTTGAGTGCGCAAAAGTACAATAATATTTTCTATTTCAAACTCAATCTCATTTTATTAGATCATTTTTTTCAATAATTAACTACGATAAAATAGAAAATTATCTTGTTATTTCTACAAATAAACTTTCTTAACGCAACCTTTGTTTACCAAAGCACATCTGGATTAAAATTTTAACCAATTATGAAAAGAAAAAAATCAATTTTAAAGTTAGTTTTTGTTGTTTCAATTTTAGCAACCTTTTTTTCGTGTTTGGATGAAGATCAGCCCTCTGTTGCTTTTGGCGATGCGCTGATTAAATCGGTACAACGTGGCGATTCTGTCTATTATGGAACTTATTTTTACGCTTATTCTTCTGAAAAGATGGCAAAGGTTACAGTTTTTCGTGAAGGGGAGGATTCGAAAATTACGCTCGATTCCGTTAAGGGTAGATATACTTTTTCGTATACTCCGGATTCTTTAGAATATAAAACGTCGAAACCACTTAGGGCAAAATATATTTTCGACGTATATTTTGATGACAACGAACAATATGAAGCTTCTGACATTCTTGAATCAAATTCTTTATTGCCCGTTGTAATTTCGGAATGTAAATTTAATTCGGAAGAGCAAAAATTAGTAATTGATTGGGAAGTAAATACTCAGGCAGATCAGTATCTTGTATTGCTGAGAGATGAAGACAACGAGATTGTTTTTCAAAGTGAACTTATCAATGCGAACCAGTCTGAACTTTGGATCGCATCGGGTTCAAATGGATGGATCTCTGGTTTGATCCCGGAGGGAGGCGAAAGATACAAGGTGAATGTTTACGCTTATCAGTACGAACCTATCCCTACGGCATTTGACCTTCAAAGTGTCTCTGTTGCCGAAAGTGAATTTTTCGATTGGAATATAATTTTTCAAAATTGAATAAAATGAAAAGAACAATACTATTATTTCTACTATTTTTGGGTTCATTCGCATCTTTTTTTTCCTGCGTCGATCTTGATACAGAAAATCAGAACCTACCCGATGTCTATATCTGTTCCAAAGTTGTTGATGGCGATACATTGTATGCGCTAGGAGGATATGTAACTTCAAACACAACCATGAAAAGTGTTACCATGAAAAGTCCTGACGGAAGTTTTTCTGCCGACTTCCAAAAAATGGACTATTACGGGTATTATTTTGAAAAGAAAATTAGTGAAGAAGATTTTGTTTCTCAAAAACCGGTCAAAGGATATTATAAATTTGAAATAACTTATGATTATTTAAATACTTGTGATACATCAGATTATCTTTCGACAGAAGTTTTATCGCCAATCAAAATAGAAGAGGTTAAACCGAATTCCGAAAATCAATCAATAGGGATCAGTTGGGTTAAAAATAGCATTGCTGATTATTATATTGTCAGGATTTTCAGGAACGATTCGGTTATTTACATTTCGAATAATATTGATCCTGGTTATTCTTCGATGAACGTTTATGCGGCCAGCAGTGGTTGGACAGTGGATGAATCTCCAGAAACCGGTGATTCATTGAGTATTATGATGACAGGGGTTCTCATCGAAAGCAGTGTTTCAGAGTATGCCGAGTTCCAATCTGTTTCCTTTTCTTCTGGAGTTGGCGTTGTTTGGCCTCAATGAAGCTTTTGTTTGTAATTTTTCATTTCAATAAATTACTTCTCCTGTTGCAGATACCATATTCTGTGACAGGTTTTTTTTTATTCCTGATTAACTTTTCAACATCAAGTTTTTTGGGAACGATTATTCATTAATTTTAGAATTTGGAAAAAGTGACCGGTTCCAGTTTTAAACCCTTAATTTATTAGATTTTCTGATGAGACCATTTAATCATTTGCATGTTCATTCCCAGTATTCCATCCTCGATGGTCAGGCTAGTATCAGTTCACTGGTCAATAAGGCTCAAATATTTGGAATGAAAGCCCTAGCACTTACCGATCATGGGATGATGTTTGGTATTAAGGAATTTTGGAATGCTTGCAAAAGCGAGCATTACGGAAAACCCGATATGCCTGTTGACAAATGGTTTAAGGTGAAACCTATTATTGGTTGTGAAACGTATGTCGCTGTCAGGGGGATAGAAAGTAAAACGACAAAGGAGGATCGGTCGGGTCATCACTTAATCCTTTTGGCAAAAAATCACCAGGGGTATAAAAATCTTTTGAAGCTGATCTCTATTGCTAATACTCAGGGAATGTATTACAAACCTCGTATCGACAAGTCGTTGTTGGAAAAATATCACGAGGGAATTATTGCTTCATCAGCTTGTATCGGAGGAGAAATTCCACAGAAGATTCTTTCGGGCGATATTGAAGGTGCCGAAGGAGCGATTAAATGGTATAAAAACCTTTTTGGTGAAGATTTTTATCTCGAATTGCACCGCCATCCCGCTGAATCGCTTCGTGAGAGGGAAGACGTTTATGAAAGTCAGGTGAAGGCAAACAAAGTTCTGATTGAGTTGGCTGAAAAATTTCAGGTAAAGCTGATTGCTGCCAACGATGTACATTTTACCAATGAAGGCGATGCCGATGCCCATGATATCATGATTTGTTTGAATACCGGAAAAAATTTCGAAGACGATAACCGGATGCATTATACCAAGCAAGAATGGTTTAAATCGGTTGAAGAGATGAACGAACTCTTTGCCGATGTTCCCGAAGCATTGGAAAACACACAGGAAATAGCCGACAAAGTTGAGGTTTATGAACTCAATTCGGCTCCAATTATGCCTGAATTCCCTATTCCAGCCGATTTTGCTGACTGGGAAGAATTTAAGGGGAAGCACTCTGAAGAAGCACTTAAAAAAGAATTTGAACGATATAGCCTCAAGGGCGATTACAGCAAATTACTCCGAATACAACTTGAAGCTGAATATTTGAAACACCTTGTTTATTTAGGTGCAAAAAAGAGATATGGAGACAACCTTGAGGAAGTTAGGGAAAGGATTGACTTCGAACTGGAAACCATTAAACTCATGGGCTTTCCCGGATATTTCCTTATTGTACAAGACTTTATAAAGGCAGCTCGCGAGATGGGTGTAATTGTTGGTCCGGGGCGAGGTTCGGCAGCGGGTTCTGTTGTTGCGTATTGTGTTTCTATTACCAATGTCGACCCACTTAAATATGACCTACTGTTCGAAAGGTTCCTGAACCCTGAACGTATCTCGATGCCAGATATTGATATCGATTTTGATGATGATGGCCGCCAGGAGGTTCTTAACTGGGTGACAAAGAAATATGGTCAAGACAAGGTTGCTCATATTTGCACGTTTGGAACCATGGCCGCAAAAATGGCCATTCGCGACGTAGCCAGGGTTCTTCAGCTTCCCTTGTCAGAAGCCGACCGGCTTGCAAAAATGGTTCCTGATACTCCAAAGATGACCCTGCAAAAAGCATTCATCGAAAACCCTGAACTTGAAATAGAAAAAAAATCGAACAACCGGCTGATTGCTGATACCATCCGGTTTGCCGAGTCGCTTGAGGGTTCAGTGCGTCAAACTGGTGTACATGCCTGTGGTGTACTCATTAGTCGTGACCCGCTATCTGAGCATATACCAATTATGCCTACTAAAGACGAAGCGCTTTACACAACTCAGTACGATGGCCGTTTTGTTGAAGATATTGGTTTGTTAAAGATGGACTTCCTGGGGCTTAAAACCCTTTCTATCATCAAGGAATGTCTCGATAATATTAAACTTTCAAAGGGTATCGACGTCGATATCGACGATGTCCTGATGGATGATCAGGAGACCTACGAATTATTCAGCAGGGGCGATACAACCGCTATATTTCAGTTCGAATCGCCTGGTATGAAAAAATGGTTGAGGCTGTTGCAGCCCAACCGCTTTGAAGACCTTGTTGCCATGAATGCCCTTTACCGTCCGGGACCGATGGAATATATCCCTAATTACGTGAAGCGTAAACACGGTGAAGAGGAGATTGTTTACGACCACCCCATCATGGAGAAGTATTTGGCGGATACCTATGGTATAACCGTTTTTCAGGAACAGGTGATGTTACAATCGAGAGCGCTAGGTGGATTTTCACGCGGACAATCCGATTCGCTTCGGAAAGCGATGGGAAAGAAAAACATCAAGCTCATGGATCAACTGAAGGCACAGTTTACCAAAGGGTGCCTTGCGAATCCAAAATTCATGGAAGGTTGCACCGCTAAAGATCCTCAAAAACTGATCGACAAAATTTGGAAAGACTGGGAAGCTTTCGCCCAATACGCGTTCAACAAATCACATTCGGTTTGTTATGCCTACATTGCCTATCAAACTGGATTTCTGAAAGCACATTATCCGGCGGAATTTATGGCAGCCGTTTTAAGCCGGAACTTATCAAACATTGAACGCATTTCAACTTTTATGGATGAATGCAACCATGTGGGAATAAAAGTTCTTGGCCCCGATGTGAACGAGTCGTATAATAAATTTACGGTGAACAAAAGGGGTGAAATCAGGTTTGGTATGTCGGGTGTGAAAGGCGTTGGAGATGGAGCTGTGGACGATATTGTCGCTGAAAGAAAGAAGAGGGGTGAATTCAAAGATATTTGGGATTTTACCGAGCGGGTGAACCTTCAATCGGTAAACAAAAAAAACTGGGAAGCGCTGGCTTATTCTGGTGGATTTGATTCAATATCAGGGTGTCACCGTGCGCAATTTTTCATTCCAGATAAAAATGAACTGACCTTTATTGAAAACCTGATCCGCTACGGAAACTTGATGCAAAATGAAAAGAACATGGCTCAGCAATCGCTTTTTGGTGGTGCACAAGTTATTTCAATTCAAAAACCCAGACCTGTTCCCGGAGACGAATGGCCTGCCATTGTAAAACTGGAGCATGAAAAGAACCTGGTAGGGATCTATCTGACTGCTCACCCACTCGATACCTATAAACTTGAGATCGATTCATTTTGTACAAAAGGTGTTGATTTGTCAATGCTTGATTCTGATGTGGCTGCTTTTAAGGGGAGGGATTTAATTCTTGCAGGGATGGTTACCGAGGCTTATGAGGGAATGAATAAAAAAGGCAACCGTTATGCAAACCTCACTATTACCGATTACAGGGGACAGTTGAAAATATTTTTCTTTGGGAACGATTACATCAATTTTGGAAAATATTGTCAAAAAGGCTTATTCATAATGGTTCGGGGCAAAGTGCTTCCCCGTTTTCGTGCGGTAGAGGGCGCCCAGGAGATGCTTGAATTTAAAGTTCAGACGATCGAATTGCTTCAGGAAGTAAGATCTACAAGAGTTAAAACAATATCGGTTGAGGTAGACCTCCAGTTTATCACCGAAAATTTTATCAATGAATTCTTGAAAATTTGTGAGAATAACAAAGGACAAGCCCATCTTGAATTCAAAGTTTCTGATTTTGAAGCTAAAACATCCATACATCTGTTTTCCAGAAATATCAGGATCAACCCTGATGACGGGATTATAGATTATTTAAACAGTAAAGAGGGAATTATCTATAAAATCAATTAAATTTATACCTTCATTTTCAAATCGACTTAAAAACATTTAAAATATACATTATGGCAATAGAAGTAAACGATGCTAATTTTGAAGAAGTCGTATTGCAATCAGATATTCCTGTATTGGTAGACTTCTGGGCAGAGTGGTGTGGTCCGTGCAGGATGGTTTCCCCTCTGGTAGAGCAACTTTCAGAAGAGTATGAAGGAAAAGCGTTGGTAACAAAAATGGATGTTGACAGCAATCCGGGTATCCCTTCAAAATATGGGATCCGCAATATTCCGACCATTCTTTTCTTTAAAGGGGGTGAAATAGCCGATAAACAAGTTGGCGCCGTTCCCAAGACCGTTTTGGCACAGAAAATAGATGCACTATTGTAAAAATTAATTTTATTAAATACCAACACAGGCAAACAACCTGTGTTTTTTTTGTTCAAAAAACCAATCCTGGAGAGGAAAATAAAAAATATTATGCTGAAAAACAGCATCTTATTTTATTTTTCTGACAAAATACCATAGCTTTTCTCTTTTCAGTTCATTAAATTTAGTAGGAATTTTTTGATCACTTCTTCTGAACTAAAATGGTGTCAGGCTCCTGCTGCCTTCGCGGTGTATCTGAATGATTATTCCATAATAATCAACTACCAAAATCAAATTCACTTTTTTCAACCCATTGTTTCTATGAATCCAATACAAGAAATAATTTCAGAATTGGCCGATCAATACGGGCGGAGAAGGGAAAATTTACTCCCCATATTGCAGGGAGTCGTGGAGAAGGAAAAGTATTTATCGGATTATTCAATGATCGAAATCGCCCGCGAACTCGACATTCCCTCGGCTGAAGTTTTCGGTACAGCAACTTTCTATTCGTTCCTCGATTACAAACGAAAGGGAAAATTCATTATCAGGTTGTGCAAAACCATTACCTGTTCGATGAAAGGTAAAAACCAAATTTTGCTAGCCATCGAAAACATGTTGAAAATCGGAGTGGGTGAAACCTCGTCTGATAAAAAATTCTCACTGCTCGAAACCAACTGTCTGGGTTGGTGCCACAAAGCCCCTGCCATGCTCATCAACGATGAGATTTATACCGAACTCACTCCCGAAAAGGTGCGTGAAATCTTATCTGATTACATGAAAAAATAGGAGATCATGACTACTTCATATAATCTTAAAAGGGCCGATTTTATTTTCAGAAATGAAAACGACTGGGAAAAAATCCTGAATCGGACACTGCAAAAGGAAAAACAAGAGTTAATTAACGAACTTATCAGTTCTGAATTGAAAGGCCGGGGTGGGGCTGGTTTCCCAACTGGTTTGAAGTGGAAACTGGCAAGCGAAGATCCTGCTGATCAAAAATATGTAATATGCAACGCTGACGAGGGTGAACCCGGAACATTCAAAGACCGTGAAATACTGATGAAAGTTCCCTTTAAAGTTCTTTCTGCCATGGCAATATGCGGTTATATCATTGGGGCAACCGAAGGTTTTATCTACCTCAGGGGCGAATACAAATTTCTTAAAAGCGATCTTGAAAAAGCAATTTCTGAATTTGATTATTACTGCAAGGAGATCAAATTCGATTTTAGCATAAAAATATTCATGGGCAGTGGCGCTTATATCTGCGGTGAAGAAACCGCACTGTTTGAGTCGATGGAAGGGAAACGGGGCGAACCCCGCAACAAACCTCCATTTCCTACAAATAACGGATATATGGGCAAGCCAACGGTGATCAATAATGTTGAAACACTGGCTCATACATTCACCATTTTCAAGTACGGCGCTAAAAAGTTTTACGATCTGGGCGTTCAGTTTTCCAGAGGAACCAAGTTGTTTTCAGTTTCGGGCGATACACCAAAACCTGGAATTTATGAATTGGAACTTGGGATGAGCCTTCACGATTTTGTTGAAGAATTTGGCGACGGCGATACCAAAGCTGTTCAGGTTGGTGGCGCTTCAGGTTTTTTAGTGCCGCGAAAACGTTTCGACGAAACCGACATCGGTTTCAAAGGAAAACTAGTTGGAATTTCTTTACCTACCGGGGGTTCCATGATGCTTTTTAACAGCTCACGATCGATGTTCAATGTTTTGGACAATTACCTTGAATTTTTCCGTGAAGAATCGTGCGGACAATGTACCCCATGCCGTGTTGGATGCCAGCAACTGTTGATCGGGATCAAAGCAGTAAAGCAAGGGAATAAACCGGCAACCTATCTCGATAAGCTGTTGAAACTGACAGAAACAATGCAGAACACTGCAAAATGCGGGTTAGGGCAATCGGTTGCCAACTCATTCTCTTCGATTGTCGAAAACTTCCGTGAAGAAATGATCTATTAATATCTAAACCTGAAGATTATGAACAAGAAAATAAATATAACCATCAACGGGATTGTTTATGAAGTAGATCCGGGTTTAACCATACTTGATGCTGCCCGAAATGCAGGAATCATTATTCCCACACTTTGTTATCATAAAGATTTGTGTGTAGCCGGAAATTGCCGTGTATGTGTGGTCGAAATTGTTGGACAGAAACGCTTGTCGGCATCGTGCGCCACACCGTGCCAGGAGAATATGGAAATACTGACCAATACGCTGAAGGTGCGGAATTCAAGAAAACACATTATTGAACTGCTGTTAAGCGAGCATAATGCAGATTGTACAAAGTGCTACAAAAATGGAAACTGTGAATTGCAGGAGCTTGCTGCCGAATACAAAATCATGTCGCAGGATTTGATCGACCTGGTTCCTCTAAAACACTATTCAATCGATATGTACTCTCCTTCCATCGTGAAGGACGATAGCCGGTGCGTTCGTTGCCAGCGCTGTGTAAGGACCTGTGCCGAATTGCAGGGAGTGAATGCTTTGACGGTTGCTTTCAAAGGAAGTAAAATGAAAATAGCCACCTTCTTCGAAAATTCGATGAACGATGTGGTTTGTACCAATTGTGGCCAGTGTGTGAACCATTGCCCGACTGGTGCCCTGATTGAAAAGAATTACATTGAAGAGGTTTGGGAAGCCATTTCCGATCCTGAAAAACATGTAGTGGTTCAAACAGCTCCTGCCGTTCGTGTGGGTTTGGGTGAAGAACTTGGGTTTGATCCGGGTGTAAGGGTAACCGGTAAAATGGTGGCAGCTTTGAAAAATCTTGGATTTGATGCTGTTTTAGATACCGATTTTACCGCCGACCTCACCATAATGGAAGAGGGGACCGAACTGTTGACACGGTTGAAAAAAGTGCTGGTCGATAAAGATGAAAGTGTGAAATTACCGATGGCTACTTCTTGTTCCCCGGGTTGGATCAAATACATTGAACACATGTACCCTGAATACCTCGACCACCTTTCTACCTGCAAATCGCCACAACAGATGTTTGGAGCGCTGGTTAAAACGTACTATGCAAAAGCGAGAAAGATCGACCCGGAAAAAATTGTTTCGGTTTCGATTATGCCTTGTACCGCCAAAAAATTTGAAGCCAACCGGCCCGAAATGCACGACAGTGGTTATCGCGATGTCGATTATGTATTGACAACCCGCGAATTGGCCATCATGATCAAACAAGCCGGTATTGATTTCATGAAACTTCAGGATAAAAAGTTTGACCGCTTAATGGGTGAGTCCACTGGTGCTGCCGTTATCTTTGGTGTAACGGGTGGTGTAATGGAGGCCGCTTTGCGAACGGCTTATGAAATTGTTACCGGGCGCGAAGTGCCGTTTAAAGATCTCGAAATAAATCCTGTAAGAGGTATGGAAGGTGTTAAAGAGGCATCGGTTAAGATTGAAAACCCGCTTGCACAGTGGGCTTTTCTCGACGGTGTTGAGCTAAAATGTGCCGTTGCACATGGATTGGTCAATGCGAAGAAAGTAATGGATGCCGTGAAGAACCACGAAACCAATTATCATTTTATTGAGGTCATGGCTTGTCCGGGAGGTTGTTTGGGTGGTGGTGGTCAACCGATTCCTACCAATCCCGAGATCAGGCGGAAACGTGCTTTAGCAATTTATGCCGAAGATATTGGAATGCCGCTTCGCAAATCGCACGAAAACCCAGAGGTTATTAAGATTTATAAAGACTTTTTGGGGTCGCCGCTGGGCGAAAAATCACACCATCTTTTGCACACAACGTATGTTGCACGAAACAGATATTAATAGGAAAGGCTGCTCAAACGGGCAGCCTTTTATTTTAAGTCATTTTATTAATTTTTACTCCTAAAAACGATCACAATAGGTACTCCGGTTAAATCGAAATTCTCCCTGAGCTTGTTTTCCAAATACCTTTTATACGGATCTTTTATGTATTGGGGTAAATTGGCAAAAAAGGCGAACGTGGGTGTTTCGGTTGGTAATTGGGTAACGTATTTAATTTTGATGTATTTTCCCTTATTTGATGGAGGAGGGAAGGCTTCAATTGCTTGGAGCATTACCTCATTCAACACCGATGTCTTAATCTTTTGCTTTCGGTTTTCATAAACCTTCATCGCCATTTCAAAAGCTTTCAATATTCGTTGCTTTGTAATGGTTGAAGTAAAAATAATGGGGACATCGGTAAATGGAGCAATCTTTTCCTTTATGGTCTCCGTGAATTGAAGGGTGCTTTTCGTGTCCTTTTCGATCAGGTCCCATTTGTTGACTAAAATCACAACCCCTTTTTTATTTCTAATCACAAGGTTGAAAATATTCACATCCTGGGCCTCGAGTCCGCGGGTGGCATCAAGCAATAACAAGCAAACATCGGAAGTTTCGATGGCTCTTACGGAACGCATAACCGAGTAAAATTCAACATTGTCGCTTACTTTCCCCTTTTTACGCAATCCGGCTGTATCGGTCAGGATAAAATCATAGCCAAACTTGGTATAGCGGGAGTTGACTGAATCGCGGGTTGTACCGGCAATATCGGTTACAATATGCCTAGGTTCGTCGGTCAGGGTATTGATCAACGATGACTTTCCAACATTTGGGCGTCCTATGATACAAAAGCGGGGTATTTCAACTTCTTCAACAATTTTACTGTCTTTTGGCAATACTTCGACTACTTTATCGAGCATATCGCCTGTTCCGCTACCATTGATTGATGAAATACAAAACAGATCACCCAGTCCAAGGTTGTAAAAAGCGTAGGCATCATTGGCCCGATCGTGGTTGTCAACTTTATTGACTACGATGATCACCGGTTTTTTCTGTTTTCGGAGCATTTGGGCAACCGCTTCGTCTAAATCGGTAACGCCAATTTCAACGTCAACAATGAACAAGATCACATCGGATTCATCGATAGCCAGCATTACCTGCTTTTTAATCTCATCTTCAAAAACATCGGTTGAATTGATAACATAACCCCCGGTATCGATGACGGAAAATTCAACTCCGTTCCATTCGCATTTTCCGTAATTCCGGTCGCGTGTAACTCCGGGAACATCGTCAACGATGGCCGAACGTTCTTCAATCATCCGGTTAAAAAGAGTCGATTTCCCGACATTGGGCCTACCTACTATAGCGACTATATTGCTCATTATTTCTCCTTTTTATTGTATTTCATATCCAAACCCGCGGAGCGATTTTTCTTCCTCACGCCAGTCTTTGCTTACCTTCACAAACAATTCAAGAAAAACTTTCTTACCGAAAAATTCTTCAATATCTTTTCGGGCTTCTGTACCAACCTTTTTAATGGCTTTGCCCTGATGGCCAATAATAATACCCTTTTGAGTTTCACGGTTTACGTGAATAACCGCGGCAATCCGCAATAATTTTTCCTCATCAACAAACGACTCGATTCCAATTTCAACCGAATAAGGTACCTCCTTTTGGTAAAAAAGTAAGATCTTTTCGCGGATGATTTCCTGTACAAAGAAACGTTCGTTCCTGTCAGTCAGTTCATCTTTTGGAAAATAAGCGGGGCTTTCGGGCAGATTGGCTAAAATCATGTCGAAGATCGGTGCAATGTTAAAGCCTTCGGTTGCCGAAATTGGAAGGATAAAAGCGTTGGGAAGCACCTCTTTCCAGGTGTTTGCCAAATCAATTACCTTTTGTTGTTCAGAAAGGTCTATTTTGTTGATCAGCAAGATGGTCGGAACATTCGATTTCTTTACCCTTTCGAGGTATTCCATATTTTTGTCGAATTTCTCATAGACATCGGTCACGTACAAAATTACATCGGCATCGATCAATGCGGTATCAACAAACCTCATCATGTTCTCCTGAAGCTTGTAGTTAGGTTTCAGTATGCCCGGCGTATCGGAATAGACAATTTGGAAATCGTCGCCACTGACAATTCCCTTAATACGGTGACGTGTGGTTTGCATTTTGGATGTAATGATGGAGATTTTCTCACCCACCAACGCATTCATAATGGTCGATTTTCCTACGTTTGGATTCCCGATGATGTTAACAAACCCTGATTTGTGTGCCATGCTTCTGATTGAAATGTTGAATTTTTAAAAGTGCGCAAAGATAGTTATTTTTTTAGTCAATCTGTAAAGTACTGAAAAAAAGGAAGTATGATGAGATTCCAACGGAGATGAAAAGTAATTGAATCCTATTTGAAAATATTTTTTGTATCTGTTATTTTTGAAATAATATGAACCCAATCTTGAGCCCAAGAGTGACATTAAAGTTTACAGATTTTCCAATATATTTATCTCTATGGGGCAAAAATTCACCATTTTCTTTACCGTCAGAGTAGAATGGATTTACAACATTTGAATAATCGATCTTTTTGCAAGCAACCCCGATACCTCCATAAAGGTCAAGATCAAACCTTTTAAAAAACAGCTGTTTTATTCCTCCTTTTATATTTATTCCATATTTTACTTTCTTATAATTTGCTTTATCATAGTGAATGATTGCGTCAGAGCTTCCAGGGTAATAATGATCATGTTCTAACACATCTTTTTTGTGGATAAAAAATAATTCAGTTGCACCGTAAAAGGAAGAGAAGTTGTCAGCGGCTTTATAGAAATAGTACTTTATTTCTGGTCGAAGTTCAAAAAATGAATAGTCAATTCCCCCTGACCAATTTTTTACTATTCCTTGATTCAGAAAAGATTTAACAGCGCCTATTTCAAGACTGTAGCCTAATTTCGAACCCACATTATACTCTATCCCAAATCGGAATCTTGGAGAAGAATTAATCAATGCGAAAGGCATTACATGGATTTCCAGACTCTTTCCAATCGCTTTTTCATCTTGAGAAAATAAGTTTTGAGTAAAACTCATTAGAGCAATTAGGATAATTATGCCTTTTCTCATTTTAGTTGCCTTTGTAATGAAAATGTTTGTATACGATGCAAATATGAACAAAATATGCGAGTTACAGGCTTATAGGAGTGTATCTAATTACATCAACGGACTTACAATCCTTGCCATTGAACTGATAAATCTTCGCAGAAAGGGCCTTTTATGCCATTCTTCGGGTATAATAGGAAAACATTTTAAGAGATCGGACTGAAAAACCCTGATCATCTCCGAAGCCCGGTCTTTGTTGTAGATAACCGCATTCATTTCGAAATTGGTTTCAAGGCTTCTGAAATCCATATTGGCCGAACCAACCGTGACAATTTCGTGATCGACCACCATTGTTTTACTGTGGATAAACCCACTTGAGTATCTAAAAATTTTTATGCCGGCATCGAGCATATCCTGCATCATCGATTCCGTGCCAAGGTGCGAAATTATTGAATCGGTCTTTCCGGGAATGATAATCTGTACATCGACCCCCCGCAACGAAGCGGTTTTTAGCGCGGTCAAAATATCGTCGGTTGGAAGGAAATAGGGGCTGGTGATGTAAACCTGTTTTTTTGCCTGCGATATAGCAGCAAAATAAAATTGCAAAATAGTAGGCCAGTCAGAGTCAGGGCCACTTGCAACAATTTGTACCGTATTATTACCTGCCTGGCTTACCAGCGGATAATATTCCAAACTGGTAATATTCTCTTTGGTGGTAAAAAACCAGTCGGCGGCAAAAATATTCTGGACTCCCCAAACCGCTTCTCCCTCAATTTTCACGAACGTGTCGCGCCAATATCCTAACTCAGGGTCGCCTTCGAGGTAACGGTCCGAAATGTTTAATCCTCCGGTAAATCCTATCTTTCCATCAACCACAATCAACTTTCTGTGATTCCGGTAATTAACCTTCGATGAAAAAAACGGGAAGTGTACTTTTTGGAAGCTAAATATTTCAATTCCTGATTTTCTCAACTGCCTGATCGTTTTTTCCTTTAATTTCCAACTTCCTACATCATCGAACAGTATCCTTACTTTCACACCCAATTGGGCTTTTTTGCAGAGCAAATCCATGATGGTGCGCCCGATCTTATCATAAGACAAAATGTAGAATTCGAGATGGATATGGTGTTTTGCTTTACTGATCGATTCCAGAATGGAGCTAAAAGTTTGTTTCCCATCTATCAGAAATTGTATCTGATTGTTCTCTGCAACAATGCTATTGCTGTTGTTAAAGAGCATTTTCATGATCCCCAATGAATTATCGGGATAAATATCAAATTGTGGAGAAGAGCCTCCCCTGAGCTGTTGAAGCAATCTACCTTCCAGAATCAGCATTCGTTCTGAACTTTTCAGCCCTTTTCTGGAAAAGATTTTTTTCTTCCGGTAATCCTGCCCGAAAAAAATATAAAAAATAACACCCAGAACCGGGAGGAGTATCAGGATCATGATCCAGGATACTGTCTTTTCAGGGCTTCGGTTTTCGAGTATGATCAGCGCAATGACGACAACAATCGTAAATGCGTAAACCCAGTCAATAGCAATCCAAACAGTTGAGTCGAACATATTTTCGGGGCTATGTTGTTGTAGAAAGTTACGCTTTTTTGAAAACCTTCTGTTATAATGATTGTTTAAGTATTACCCTTTATAACATCACTTTTATATTTCCTCTTTAGTATTATTTAAACCCCGTTGGGAAAGCGGGGTTTCTTTATAATAAAGTAATTTCTGCAATTTCTTTTATAATAGAATCCCAGAGGGCTTCCTCCATGCGTGCACCATACACGGTGATAACCTTTCCGGCAATAATGGATGCAATTTTTCCACAGATATCCAACGGCAAATTTTGGGCGATGCCATATAAAAACCCGGCTGCGTATAAATCGCCGGCCCCGGTAGTATCAATACAGTTAGTGCCAGCTACGCCAATGGAAATCAGCTCTTTTTTATGTTGAATCAACGATCCTTTTGCCCCTGTTTTTACCACGGCAATTTCACACATACCTGCCAGTTCAGAAACAGCTTCCTCGGGATTCTTCCCGGTAAAAGCTTTCGCTTCCTCTTCATTGGCAAAAATAATGTCGACATGGTTGGTAATGATCTCTTTCAGGAAATCGAGGTTTGCTTCAACCACGTTATAACTGGCCAGGTCAATGGCGATTTTTAAACCAGCTTCGCGGGCAAGTGAGACTGCTTTCCGTATCAAATCGTGGTTTTGAACCAGATAACCTTCAATGTAGGCAATATCGTACCCGTTGAAAAGGTCAATGATCAGGTCGCTGGGTGAGAGTTCGATAGCAGCCCCCAAATGGGTTCCAAATGTGCGTTCAGAGTCAGGGGTTACAAGCGCCATAGCCACCCCGGTTGGGGTTGACGAGTGAAAAAGGATGGGTTTTGCCCCAATATTCATCAATCCATCATGGTACGATTGCCCCAATTCATCGCTTCCTACTTTTCCGATAAAAGCAGCTTTGGCTCCCAAATGGGCAAGTCCGTCGATGGTATTGGCAACCGAACCGCCGGGGGCAAAGATTTTTTCCAACCCTTCAGTCTGGCTGTTGATGCTTGCAGAGGTTGTGGCATCGACCAGGGTCATACTACCTTTGGGTAAACTGTTTATTTCAAGAATGTTGTCATTGGGAAGTTTCACTACGATATCCATCAGTGCATTTCCAATTCCTATGATACTTTTTGAAGTCATTTGAAACAATTTTAAAATTCAATTTTCTGTGAAGCGCAAATTTGGCAAATTTTATCCAATTCAACAGAATAAACCCTGTTACATGAATAAAATATCGTTGTATATTGCAGAAAACATTTATATCACTGCACTATGAAGTTTTCGTTTGTTTACCCCAATTCGAAAGGGATTCGATACAAACTTTCATTTCTAATCCTTTTTTTGTCAACCGTTGCGATGTCACAAAATTCCGATTGCAAGCTAAAAATTGGCACCAACCTTTCCGGAATCAGCGATTGGATGACGGAGATGCCCTTTGTTGATATGATGCACAACGCTCGAACATGGTGTACTACAAATCGTCGGGGTTGGACTGAAGTTGACTGGGAGTGGAATACCGAACTGGCCGACTCATTTGAAAAAGATGAGAATGGTTATCCGCTGGAAGTACCATTTTTCGTTGACGGTGTTGGGCTGAAAGACAGCCAGATTGTTTTTACTGTTTGGGCCTGGCTCGAAGCCTGGGATGCAGGCGTATATACCTGTCTGTACGAAGGCGAAGGTGAAATCCAGTTTGGTGCCGATGGCGAAATTGTATCAAGTGAACCCGGAATGCTGAAAGTCGGGATTAACCCAAATTCCGAAGGAAGTTTTCTTGAAATGAGGATCATGCGGTCGAAACGTGGAAACCATATCCGGAATATCAGGTTACTGATGCCCGGACATGAAACAACCTATCAAGCACAACCATTTAACCCACTGTATCTTGAAAAACTTAAGCCGTTCAAAGCCCTCCGTTTTATGGACTGGGGACAAACTAACAACTGGGGTCACGATAATTCATGGACTTGCGATGATGCGCCGGAAGATACCATTCTTACACGATGGAACGAGCGAAGTAAAATGAACAATTACACCTGGGCAACCAATAAGGGAGTACCTTACGAAATGATGTGCGATTTGTGTAACGTTCTTGGCAAAGATTTATGGGTGTGTGTGCCGCACAGTGCATCGGATGAATACATCAGCGAAATGGCCAAGCTGATAAAATCAAGGTTGAATCCTGGTTTAAAAGTTTATGCTGAATACGGCAATGAAAACTGGAACTGGATGTTCGGGCAAACCCAATGGTTGAACACTTTTTTCTGTGTCGGGCGTGGTATGGATTGGCCGGAGGGAATTGTAGACAAAACTCAAAACAACCTTGATATTTGGACACGTGCTTTCACTGATCAACCCGACAGACTAACCAGGGTTGTAGGGGTTCAAACCGCTTGGCAGGATGTTGCAAACCGTATTGTTCGTAACCTCAAACCCGAAAGTTTTGATGCGGTAGCTGTTACTGGTTATTTTGGATTAAGTGAAGAAGGCGATGCTGCTCTTGATAAACTTGGTTCGAAAGCGACCGTTGCCGATGTGGCCTATTGGGTTAGAAAGGAGATGAAAGAGAATGAAATTGAATGGATAACGAGCGATTATGAAGAGTTGGGTACTCCCCTGAAAGTTCCCATTATCTTTTACGAAGCTGGTCAACACATCACGCCAACACCTTTTGGAGATGAGCCGACCTATGCCCAGGCATTGCTCGGTATTCAGCGTGATACTACCATTTATAACCTGTATCGCGAATGGTTCAGTATGATTGAAAATATCATTCCCGATGGAGAACAGGCTTTGTATATGAATTTTTCATTTATTGGAGGACTGAGCGCACGGTATGGAAGTTGGGGGATTTTGGAAACTTTAAACCAAGATACAAGTTTGATCCCGGCTCCGAAATATCGTGCACTCATGGAGCAGGTTCTGAAATGTGAAGGAGTTGTTAGTTTGGATGAATTAAGAGAACCATCCCTACAAAGTCAACTTGAAAAAGTGAAAGTAATTAACCGGGGGCATCAACAGTTTGTTATAATTAGTGAATCGAAGTTGGAAGAAGTGCGGCTACTTGATATAAACGGAAGGCAACTAACTATTTTCAAAGCACTACATCGCAATCATCTTGACTTAAATTTAAATGCCATGCCTGTTGGTGTTTATCTCTTGAAAATTAAAACTGAAAGCTTTGAAACGGTTAAGAAGGTCGTGAAAGTGGAATGAAGAAAAAGGAAGAATGTAGACCGAACCAATAGATTGGGCAAAGAATAACTACGAAACGGCAACGCTTCTGACTTCAGGCTTACAACAACTGATCAATGACTGCTTCCAACCCGCTTTTTTCAGGAACTTTTAACGATCGTATTCCAATTGATTTGGCAGCCATGCAATTATCTTCGCGATCGTCAATCAGTATCGTCTCTTCAGCTTTTATTTCAGCATCGTTCAACACATGAAGAAAACTTTCAGCATCGGGCTTTCTGAAACCAATTTCAGATGAATAATAAACCTTTGAAAAAAGCTGATGAAGCGGAATATGGTAACGATTCTTGAATTCTTTTTCGAAATATTTAATGTGAATTGCATTGGTATTGCTCAACAGATAAACCTGATACTTTTCAGACAGAGCTTTTACCATTTCAACCCGTTCATGAGGAAATTCTAGAATCATCGCACACCATGCATCAATAATTTCTTCCTCAATGACATCCGGTTTGCAAACTTTCTTTAGATGATCAATAAATTCATGTTTTGTCCAACTCCCGGTTTCCATAGCAAACACAATATCAGGTATTTCATCCCATTGGATAGATTCTGACCTTTCAGGTGTAAGTATTCGTTTAAGGGCAGAAAAGGTTTTTTGAGGATTGAAATCAAGAAGGACTCCTCCAAGGTCGAGGATTACATTTTTTACGTTTTGCTGGTCGATCATTGCCAAATGTTATAAATTGCCGCAAAGTTAGCAAACGAAGATAAATATGATCATAAACGGGCAACATTTTCATACAATTTGGACTGATAAAAGTCATCGTGGAATCATTAAGGTGATCGATCAAAAAAAACTTCCATGGGATTTTTGCATTCAGTCGCTCAAAACATTCGATGATGCCTTCGTTGCCATTAAAGAAATGACTGTTCGCGGAGCTCCATTAATTGGGGTTACTGCGGCTTATGGAATTTATCTGGGATTGGTGAATTCTAGCTTAAATGAACCCCTCTCAGATTATATCAACAGGCTTTGCCAAACCATGAAAACAACCCGGCCAACAGCCATAAACCTGGCTTTCTCTGTCGATAGAATGTGGAAATCGCTTGAAAATATTGATTCAAAAGAGATTGCTCTGGAGAAAGCTTATGAATTGGCTGAAAAACTGAAGCAAGAAGAAATTGAATGCAGTAGTATGATTGGCGATTATGGCCTTGTTTTAATCGAAGAAATTTCAAAACGAAAAAATGAAGAAACAGTCAACATTCTGACCCATTGCAATGCCGGGTGGCTGGCTTGTATCGACTGGGGAACAGCATTAGCGCCTGTTTACAAGGCATATCGAAAAGGTATTCCGGTTCATGTATGGGTCGATGAAACCCGTCCTCGGAACCAGGGAAGCAAGCTCACTGCGTATGAGTTACAGCAGGAAGGCGTTCCACATACAGTTATATCCGACAATACCGGCGGCCACCTGATGCAACATGGATTGGTGGATTTGGTGCTGGTAGGTAGCGACCGCACAACCCGAACCGGCGATGTATGCAATAAAATCGGAACCTATCTGAAAGCGCTGGCCGCAAAAGATAACAACATTCCTTTTTACGTTGCCCTACCTTCTTCATCCTTCGACTTAACCATTTCCGACGGATTAACCGAAATTCCGATTGAAGAAAGAGGTGGCGATGAGGTGAAATTCATCGAAGGTAGAAAAGGTAAAGTACAGATTATACCTGACGGAAGCCCGGTTGCCAATTATGGTTTCGATGTAACTCCAGCAAGATTCATCACCGGTTTGATAACTGAAAAAGGTATTTGCGGAGCGAATGAGGAAGAGATTTTAGAAATGTTCAAATAATGACTGAAGGCTACATCAAATATAATCCTCAATGGATTAAAGAGCCCATTCCCGTTAGCAATGAACTGTAACCAGAAATCAACCAAATACGCTCTGTGAATATGGCAGCCCTGAAATGGCATTTTCAATCGAACGACTAATTGTCGAAACAACTATGAAACAATGAGTTATTGTGATGGGTGGACATGAAGATGGGTTGATCGCTTTTGGCTCCAATCTTGAAGAATCTTTTTGCTTCTTAACAAATGCCCCGATTGACTAATTTCTATTCTGGTCACTGAAAAGGGAATTTATGAACTATTGGTAGCAGAAATCGAAAAACTTTTTAAATCTTAAAATCGGCTAGAGCCTGCTTATATCCAGTATAATAGATCATTCCTAAAATTATTGACTTCTTATAATAGCTTTGGATTTAGCATCACCCATTGATTTTTTAATAGGTTTGCGGCTTATCAAATTTCAAAATACAAGATGAAAGGATTATCATTGGGGGGATTAAAAATTCGCGTACCGATTATTCAGGGCGGAATGGGTGTTGGAATTTCATTGTCAGGATTAGCTGTTGCAGTGGCAAACGAAGGAGGAGTAGGAGTAATTTCTTGCGCCGGATTAGGTTTACTTTATAAAGACAGGGCTTCAGATTATCTGCAAGCCAGTATTGAAGGGCTAAAGGAAGAAATCAGAAAAGCGAAAGAGGCAACCAAAGGTGTCATTGGTGTTAACATTATGGGAGCGCTGACAAACTTTGAGGACATGGTTCGTACCTCTATTTCAGAAAAAGTTGACATTATCTTTGCAGGCGCCGGACTTCCACTTAATTTACCTGGATTTTTAAAGAAAGATAGTACAACCAAGCTTGTTCCCATTGTTTCGTCGGGGAAAGCAGCAAAAATTCTTTGTGCAAAGTGGAAAGCCAATTACGATTATCTGCCCGATGCCTTTGTGGTTGAAGGGCCAAAAGCCGGCGGACATCTGGGTTTTAAACGTGAACAGATCTTTGATGAAAGCTATTCACTCGAAGAGATTGTTCCTGATGTAGTGAACGAAGTACGCTTCTTTGAAGAAAAATACAATATTGAAATTCCGGTTATTGCGGCAGGTGGTTTGCACGATGGTGCTGACATCTACAACATCATGCAAAAAGGTGCGAAAGGTGTGCAATTAGGGACACGTTTTGTAACAACCTATGAGTGTGATGCCTCCGATACGTTTAAACAGACTTACATCGATTCCACAGAATCAGAAATTGGAATTATTCAAAGCCCTGTTGGAATGCCGGGCCGAGCCATTGGCAATGCTTTTCTCGACAAGGTGAAGCAAGGCTTGAAAATGCCAAAAGCTTGTCCGTTCCACTGCATTAAAACCTGTGATATCAGCAGTAGTCCTTACTGTATTGTTACGGCGTTGTACAATGCTGCAAAAGGAAACATGGTTTCAGGTTATGCTTTTTGCGGGAGCAACGCGTACCGAGCTACTAAAATTACATCGGTAAAAGAACTCTTCACAGAACTTAAAGAGGGTTTTAAACAGAAAGCAGAATCCCTTCGACGATAAAAATCAAATTCGATATAGGAAAAACCATTGGTCAATGATCGATGGTTTTTTTGTTTTGGTGAATTAAATAAAATAATGCAGGAATTTGATAACACCATTATCCAAATAGCTTTCGAAAATCAAACTCTGTTAATCTAGCCCTTTGTAACAATGTTTCCTTCTGTTTATTCAATGTCAAGTGTTGGCCGCCGGAAGGTTGGACTTTACTTTGAAATAATGTATCGACACATTGATTAAAATTCATTAAATTACCATGCCATATATGGCATGGCAATTCAGGAATTAAACCATAACCAGCAACCATGGTCGATCGCGATAAAACTAGAGAAGAACTCATCAACGAGTTGCAGCAATTGAAGCAGGAGAACTCTGAGCTTAAATTGGCTAACGATACTTTTCGAAAAAGGATCATGAACTGTGAGGCAATTTTCGAATCGTCGCCGGTTGCCATGTTTATTATCGACGAAACCACCAATATTGTGATGGTCAACCTTGCCGCTGTAAAATTGTGTGGTGGTAGCGAGGACGAGATTCTTCAGCACCGCCCGGGCAATGCACTACGCTGCGTTCATAGTGTGAAAGACTCCCGTGGTTGTGGCTATTCCCCCGATTGTAAAACCTGCGAAGTTCGCAATGCCATTGAATCGTTAATTGCCAAAGGAGGAGCTGTTAATGGAGCTGAATTGGATCTCACCTTAAATCATGACGGAAATCCTCAGAAGGTTTGGATGAATGTGGGCGTGGAACCAGTAATAAAAGAAGGCGAAAAACACTGGTGCATAGCCATGAGCGACATCACCAAAAACAAACTAATCGAAGAGTCGTTAAGCATTAGCGAAGAACGGTTTCGTGGCATCTTCAACAACCTTCAGGATGCTTTTTTTCAGGCCGATCTTTCGGGGAATTTCACTTTGATTAGTCCATCGGCGCAGCGGATGTATGGGTATGACTCGCTTGACGAGCTAATTGGAAAGCCGGCTTCGACCTTATATGCAGATAATTCTGTTCGTGACCAAATAATCAACGAATTGCAATCGAAGGTTGAAATAACTGACTTTGTATGTGAAGGAAAACGAAAAGATGGTTCCACTTTTTGGGCTTCAATGAACATCCGGTTTTTGTACCAAGATGGCAAAATTTCGGGAAGCGAAGGTATTGTTCGTGATATAACAGAACGCAAACTGGCTGAAGAAAAAATCCTCCTATCCGAAAAAAAATTCCGAACTGTCTTTATGACCATTAAAGATGGATTCTATATCAGTACCATGAACGAAGGCATTATCCTTGATATCAATTCAGGATTTGAAGATATTTTTCAATACACTTCAGCAGAACTAATCGGCAAAACATCTTCGAAACTTGGGTTGTGGACTATACCTGAAGACCGTGCCATCATGGTCAGCCATCTTAAGGAGAATGGATATTGCAATAATCTGGAAACAATATGTCGAAAGAAAAACGGGGAACAGTTCCATGTTTCAATAACTTCTTCTATCCTGAATGTTGATGAGGCACCATATATCGTTGGGGTTATGCGTGACATCACTGAACGAAAACAAGCGGAGTTATTGCTCAATCAAAAAAATGAAGAGTACAAACAAATAAATGAAGAACTTAGACTCGCAAAAGAAAAAGCTGAAAAAAACGAAAAAGCATTAAGTCAGGTAATAAACCTTGTTCCTCATTATATTTTCGCCAAAGATGAAGATGGACATTACATTTTAGCAAATCAAACACTTGCTGATGCTTATCACACTACAATTGCTGATTTGATAGGAAAAACAGACTTTGATTTTGCACCTTCCGAAAAGGCCAAAATCGATCGTTCCAACGATATGGATGTTATCCGATCTGGCAATCCCAAACATATCAATGAAAAAATTATTGATTCAAAGGGAAATCTTCATTATTTCTCCACGATCAGAATTCCTTTTACATCTTTTGAGAATAACCTGCCTGCTATACTTGGAATATCCATCGACAACACTGAGCAATATAAGTCAGAGCAAGCATTAATTTTGGCCAAAGAAAAAGCCGAAGAAAGTGAACGGAAATACTACGAACTCTTTAATGAAATGATTGATGGTTTTGCCTACCACGAAATGATTTGTGATAGCAATGGCCATCCGATTGATTACATTACCCTGGATGTTAATGCCACTTTTGAAAAGATTTTGAACGTTAAAAGTGAGTTCGTTGTAGGAAATAAAGCAAGTACTTTTTTGCCCGATGATGAGTTAAAACATAGGCTCGATTTTTTTGGTCCAGTTGCAATGACCGGCCAACCTTTAACCTATACCTTGTATTCATCTTATCATCAGAAATATTTCGAGGGAAAAGCATATAGTCCTGAAAAAGGAAAATTCGCACTTACATTTTCAGATGTTACAGAAAAAAAGGCAGCAGAAGAAGCATTAAAAGAACAGCAGGAAGAATACCGTACGCTTGTCGAAAACCTTATGGTTGGTATTGTTGTCCACGATGCAAGTTCAGCCATCATCCTGTCAAATATCACGGCCTGTCAAATATTGGGTCTGACTGATGAGCAAATGAAAGGGAAAAGTTCGATTGATCCGGCCTGGGGTTTCGTGAAAGAAGATTTGTCTGTTATGCCCGTTGAGGATTATCCGGCAAACGTTGTTTTGGCTTCTGGCAAACCACTGAATAATTATCTTGTCGGTGTTTGCAGGCCTGACCTAGCCCATTTAACCTGGTCAATTTGCAACGGCTATCCTGTTTTTGATCAATACGGAAAAATCAAAACTGTCGTCATCACGTTCTCCGATATCACAAGCCTGAGAAATGCAGAGGTAGAAATGATTCGGGCAAAAGAAAAAGCCGAAGAAAGCGAGATCGTTTTCCGAAAACTATTTGAAGATTCCACGGATGCTCAGTTTTTATTTAAAGATGGTAAATTTATAAACTGCAACGCAACTGTCCTGAAATTGCTTGGGGCCAACAGTCCCAGCGACATTATCGGGCTTAGCCCCATTGATGTTGCCCCTGAAGTACAACCCGATGGCAGGCCCTCATCGGTAGTTGCCAATGAATACACAAACCTGGCACTTGAAAACGATTACTGTCATTTTGAATGGATGTGTAAACGGTTTGACGGTGCATTGAGATTGATCGATATAACGCTCATGCCGATTGTTTTAAAAGGCGAAAAACTTCTGCACGGCAACTGGCGCGACATTACCGACAGAAAAAAAGCGGAAGCAGCTTTAATAGAAAGTGAAGAACGGTACAGAAACATGTTTCAAAAGAGCCATGCCATAATGTTGCTCATCGACTCGGAAACTGGAACAATTATCGATGCAAATCCTGCTGCGTGCAAGTTCTATGGTTGGAGTCGGGAAGAATTGATTGGGAAAAAAGTTGTTGAATTGAATATTCTAAGTGCTGAGGAGATTACAGCTGAGTTGAAATTGGCAAAGCTTGAACAGCGCAATCATTTCGTTTTCCAACATCGGCTTGCCAATAATTCAATTCGCAATGTAGAGATATATAGCTCACCTTTGATGATGTCGGGAAAAATCATACTTTACTCTATTATTCATGATATTACTGATCGGAAACTGGCCGAAGACGCGCTGATAATTGCAAAAGAAAAAGCCGAAGAAAGCGACCATTTAAAGTCGGCATTTCTGGCCAACATGAGCCACGAAATCAGAACCCCGTTAAACAGTATCATTGGTTTTTCCGATCTGTTGCTTGACCCTGATTTTGATTTATCAGAGAAGACTGAATTTATAAAATTGATTCATAATGGCGGAAACAACCTACTGGCAATTATAAACGACATAATTGATATATCTAAAATTGAAACCGGTCAGCTAACCATAAATGAGAAACTATTCTCGGTCGAAAAATTAATCAATGAAATTGTCGAAGAGAATAGCTTGAAAGCCATTGAAAAAGGGGTTGATCTTCGAGTCAATTTTGCCGATCAGGGAAACTCAATTACAATGAAAAGCGATCCTGGGCGACTGAAACAGATTTTGACCAATTTTGTGAACAACTCCATCAAGTTTACCGAAAACGGATATGTCGAGATTGGATTTTCTGAAACAAACCACACAGTACAGATTTATGTGAAAGATACCGGCATTGGTATACCAGAGCAATATCATGAACAGATCTTTGACAGGTTCAGGCAGGTTGAAAGCGCCCATACCCGTAAATATGGAGGTAACGGTCTAGGGTTAGCCATATCAAAACAACTGGCCGATCTATTGGGTTATACGTTGTGGTTGGAATCGGAACCCGGAAAAGGTTCAATATTTTATTTGTCGGCACCTAAAAACATTGGTTAACAACATAAAACTTGTACGTTCAT
>Ga0209800_10001226_pt1 | contig 28667 bp, 26 predicted proteins | sample Higcelweek8metaG_FD_187174 | JGI IMG/M metagenome (GOLD analysis project Ga0209800, IMG submission 187174) | Freshwater pond sediment microbial communities from the University of Edinburgh, under environmental carbon perturbations - High... | ecosystem: Environmental > Aquatic > Freshwater >...
AGATCACCATTGAAGAGGATATCCTGGCCAAGAACAACCGGCTGGCCTCCTTTAACCGTGCCCTGTTCAAGGAAAAGGGAATCCTGGTGCTGAACCTGGTCTCTTCCCCCGGTTCCGGCAAGACCACCCTGCTGGAGCGTACCCTGCGTGACCTGTCCGGAAAATATCGCTGCGCGGTGATCGAGGGGGATCAGCAGACCGACAACGATGCCCGCCGGATCGCTGCCACCGGTGTGCCGGTCAAGCAGATCAACACCGGGGCTGGCTGCCACCTGGATGCTCATATGATCATGCATGCCACTGAGACATTTGATCTGGACCAGTTGGACATCCTGTTTATCGAAAACGTCGGCAATCTGGTCTGCCCCGCTGCCTTTGATCTGGGCGAAGCCCACAAGGTGGTGGTGCTGTCGGTGACCGAAGGGGAAGACAAGCCGCTGAAATATCCCCAGATGTTCCATAACTCCGACCTGATGCTGTTGAACAAGGTGGATCTGCTGCCCCACCTGACCTTTGACGTACCTCAGTGCAAGGAATATGCGGGCCGGGTCAGCCATGATCTGGCGATACTTGAGGTGTCCGCCACCAGCGGGCAGGGGCTGGATGCCTGGTATGGCTGGTTGCGGCAGGAACTGGGGAGATAGGATTTTATGCCGTGCTTTTTCTAATAACTCAGATATAATTTTATTCCGTAAGGTATGTTGGTGAGCTATCGGTTTAGTAGTTTTTTGAGCCCCTTCTTAAGGAGGCCAGAAATGAAAACTCTATCACTGCGAACCAAAATGATTCTGGGGGCGATGGCGGTCGCGATCATCCCAATTGTCATTGTTGGTTTTGCCGTCTTCCTGTATGTCTCCAACTCCCTGGAAACCCTGACCCGCGAAAAAACAACCCGTATGGCAGAATATCTGGCCGGTATGGTGCAGGCGTCGCTCGCAGGAGAGTTAAAAACGGTCTCTCTGCTTTCCGTTGATCCCCAACTAGTTGAAGCAGCCCAGACTGGCATGTACGGCAATCAGGCAGCAACACAGATTTGGCAATCCTACAACAAGATCAGTTCCCAGTATGAGGGGCTATTCATCACCGATAAAAACGGTGTCATTCGTATAGATGCCGTGGATTCTAAACGGATTGGCCTGAATCTGGGCGACCGTGATTATTTCCGTAAGGCACAACAGGGGATAAGTAGCATCAGCGATCCGGTTTTTTCACGGGCTACCGGCTATCCGATTGTCATTATCAGTTGTCCGATCTTTGATGGCCAACACTTTAGCGGCGTCGTTGCCGCTGCACTAAAAATTAACTATCTGCTGGACCGTATCTCCAGCGTCAAACTTGGTGCAACCGGTTATTCTTTCATGCTGAAACATGATGGTATCCTGATCGCTCATCCCCAAATAAAGTACATCCTGGAAACAAACATACTCAAGCAACCAGGAATTAAGCGTATTGCCCAACGAATGGTGAAACAGCAGGTTGGAACCGAAGAGTACGTGTTTGAGGGGGAACGGAAGATTGCTGGATTTGCACCGGTGGGGCTGACCGGCTGGAGTATTGCCGTAACGCAAAACCGCAGCGAGTTCTTGGCTCCTGCCAACACTATTTTTCGAAATATCCTGCTCTTCATTCCGGTTGCGCTGGCTGTTACGTTTACGGCGGCATTCGTAGCTGTCCGTAGAATAACCAAGCCGATTCTGCAACTGAACGCTGCCGCAAAAGTTTTGGCTCAGGGAGAGTGGCGTCAGGTGGCTGATAATGGCCGCACGGACGAACTGGGAGAGGTGGTTAGATCGTTCAATTACATGACTAGTCAGCTTCAGCAGATGTTTGTTTCTTTAGAGCAAAGTGAAGAAAAATACCGTGGAATCTATGAAAATGCCATCGAAGGGATCTTTCAGAGTTCGTTTGAGGGGGCTTTGTTGTCGGCCAACCCCTCGCTGGTTCGGATGCTCAGCTATACGTCAAATACTGAATTGATAACAGACCTGACCAACCTTAGAAATACTCTCTACGTCAACCCGCCTGATCGGGATATTTTCCTGGAGCTCATCAAAAAACAGGACAAGATCGAACATTTTGAGACCCGGCTCTTTCGAAAAGACGGCTCTGTTATCTGGGTTTCCATCAATGCACGACTAATCCGGAACAGTGCACACGTACCGATACAGATTGAAGGTTTTATTAACGATATTACTATACGCAAGCATGCTGAAGAAAAGTTGAACCGACTGAATATGGAGCTGGAACAGCGGATTACTTACGAAGTTGAGGAAAACCGCGCCAAAGACCACCTAATGGCTCATCAGGCCCGATTCGCTGCTATGGGTGAGATTCTCAGTAATATTGCTCATCAATGGCGACAACCGTTGAACAATATTGCTATCATTATACAGAATATGCTTCTTGACAGCATAGACGGTACCCTCTCGCCTGATTCATGCAGTAACAATGTGACTAAATGCCTGCAGATACTTACTGAACTCTCCAATACCATTACGAAATTTCATTATTTTTATCAGCCTGACAATACTCCGCAGTATTTCGATCTCTACCAAACCGTCAGCAAAACGCTTCAGCTTGTTTTAGTGGATTTGGAATCTGACGGCATAACACTGGAGCTGATTACAGGTGACAATTGTTGCATCTATGGCTATAAAAACGAATTTTCTCAAGTTTTACTGCATCTTGTACAGAATGCCAAAGAAGTACTGCAGAGTCGCTTACCTGTCGAACCGCATATAGCTATAATCTGTGCAAGTAGCGACGAGGGCGTTCAAATTCGTGTCTGTGATAATGGTGGTGGTATTGCTCCGGAGATGCTGGACAAGGTTTTTGACCCGTACTTTACCAGTAAATTTAAATCACAGGGTGTTGGTATGGGGTTATATATTTCTAAAACAATCATCGAAAAGCATATGGGGGGTACGATTACAGTGGCTAACCACGACGATGGTGCAGAAGTAACCATTGTACTGCCGTTGGATGACAAGAATGGCAAAAGAGGATGTAGCTGATTAGTTGACTAACTCCGCCCCCAAACTAAAAAGCAATACTATCACCAACGCCAGACAGATGAATTTCAACGTCCATATGTCCGTGCAGAACACGAACTATCTCAATTGAATCAGCAACAATCTGTCGGTAGAAAATAATATGGCTACCAACATTATATTTTTGAGATCACCACAAGCTACAGCCTGTTCTTGCAAGACCTGAAGCATCGCATCCGCTCTGCCAGAACACGGGCGGTCCTGGCTGCCAACCGTGAGCTGGTGCTGCTCTATTGGCAGATTTGCCGTGATATTCTGGGACGGCAGGAACGGGAAGGACGGGGGCCAAGAACGTTGAGCGACTGGCAAAGGATCTGCGTGCCGAGTTTCCTGATATGAAGGGTTTTTCTCCAAGAAACATGCTTTTTATGCGGGCTTTTGCCGAAGCATATACGGATGGGGCAATTATGAAACAGCTTGTTTCACAATCGTGGATATGATCCGTCAGCAGTTCATCATTACCGGCATTGTCCAAGGGGTAGGTTTCCGCCCCTTTGTCTATCGGCTGGCAACGGAGCTGGGGCTGACCGGCTGGGTGCGCAATACACCGGCTGGTGTGGAGCTTGAGCTGCAGGGCAGGGCAGAACAGCTTGCCACGTTTCGCTGTCGTCTGCAGGCAGAGTTGCCGCCGCTGGCCGCCATCAACTCACTTGAAACCTGTGATCTCCCGGCTCGTGCTGGTGAAACCGGCTTTGTTATCCTTGCCAGCAGCGACGGCAGGCGTGAACCCCAGATTGCGTCGGATAGCGCCCTGTGTGCTGATTGCCAGAGGGAGCTGTTTGATCCTGCTGACCGCCGTTTCCGGCACCCTTTTATTACCTGCACCAACTGCGGTCCCCGCTGGACCATTGTGACCGGTATCCCCTATGACCGTCCCCTGACCACCATGGCCGGATTTCCGCTTTGCCCCTCGTGTGAAAGCGAATATCGCAATCCCCTTAACCGCCGCTTCCATGCCCAGCCGATCGCCTGCCCGGACTGCGGTCCAAGGCTATCTTTAATTCCCCCCCATGCTGATCCGTTGGGGCAGGCCGTTGCATTACTGCAGCAGGGCAAAATCGTGGTGATTAAAGGGTTGGGCGGCTATCATCTGGCGGTGGATGCCTGTAATGATCAAGCGGTGGCGCGGTTGCGGCAGCGCAAGCAACGGGATGAAAAGCCGTTTGCGGTAATGGTGCCTGATCTGGCAACGGCCAGGCAGCTGGCTAAACTGTCAGAGCTGGAAGAACGGCTGCTGGCGGGACCTGAGACGCCGGTGGTGATTGTGCGCAGGAGTCCAGATTCACCGGTTACCATCTTGGTTGCTCCAGGCAGTCAGTGGATCGGTCTGATGCTGGCCTATACGCCGCTGCACCAACTGTTATTTAGCGGTACCGGGTTGAAGGCACTGGTAATGACCAGCGCCAATGCCTCTGATGAGCCGATGATTGCAGATGATCAGGAGGTGCAGGAAAAACTGTCCGGCATAGCCGATGCCGTTTTGGCCCATAACCGGCCAATACAGGTACGAACCGATGATTCTGTGCTGCGGGTCTTTCAGGGCAGGCCGCTCTTTTACCGCCGTTCGCGGGGCTATGTGCCGCGACCTGTGCTGTTGCCGTTTGAGTGTGGAACTATTCTGGCGGTGGGGGCAGAGCTGAAAAATACGGTCTGCCTGACCCGGGGGAAACAGGCCCTTCTCAGCCAGCATATCGGTGATCTGAAGAATGAGGCCACGCTGGATACCTTTCGGCAGACCATTAACCATCTTGGCAGCATTATGGAGATCAGGCCGGAGAGGGTGGTTTGCGATCAGCACCCGGATTACCTCTCCACTCGTTATGCTGAAGAACTGGGGCTGCCGCTGGTAAGCGTCCAGCATCATCATGCCCACATGGCCTCCTGCATGGCTGAAAACGGTCTGGATGGCGACGTTATCGGCGTGATCTTTGACGGCACCGGCCTGGGTACTGACGGTACGGTCTGGGGGGGTGAGTTTCTGGTGGGCGGTTATGCCGGTGTACAGCGGATTGGCCATCTGAAACAGGTGCGCCTGCCCGGTGGTGATGCTGCAGCCCGTGAACCGTGGCGGATGGTCGTATCCTGGTTAGGGGAATCGCTTGGCGAGGCGGTCTGGCAGCTGCCAGGTATGCCGATACTTTCTACTGCAGAGCATCAACTGCTGCAGGTTATGCTGGAACGGGGGATTAACGCACCATTCACTTCAAGTGCTGGACGGTTGTTTGATGCGGCTGCATTTCTGGTTGGGGCGGCAACCCGTAACAGTTTTGATGGTCAGGCCGGTATGGCGCTGGAAGCGTTGGCAGAGACTGCGACAGCAACAGAGCTGCTACCGTATCAGTTGCAGCCGGGCAGGCCATTTCAGCTTGATCTGGCTCCGCTGTTACTGGGGCTGGTGCAGCGGTTGCAGGCGGACGAATCACCGGCAGCATTGGCCTGGGCCTTCCACGCCAGTCTGGCTACGGTTGTGGTTGATGGCTGTAATTTGATCCGCCAGAGTACCGGCCTTGATCGTGTGGTGCTGTCCGGCGGTGTGTTTCAGAATCGCCTTTTAACCGAGTTGGTGTATACTTTCTTGGCAAAATCTCATTTTTCAGTCTTTATACACAGACTGGTGCCACCCAATGATGGTGGGATCGCTCTGGGGCAGGCAGCAATAGCAGCAAGGAGGTAGGCGGAATGTGTCTTGGTGTGCCGATGCAGGTGCTTGAAATCAATGATGATATGGTGTTGGCCGAGATTGACGGCGTGCAGCGTGAGGCCAGTTTGATGATGCTGGGTGAGCCGCTGGTGGTGGGGGATTATGTGATCGTCCATGCCGGGTTTGCCATCTCACGGATTGACCCGGCTGAGGCGGAAGAGACCCTTCGGATAATGCGGGAGATCTTTCAACCTGAGGATATGGCGTGAAATTTCAGGACGAATACCGTGATCGCGGACTGGTGCAGGGGTTGGCTGCTGCCATAGCAGACAAGGCCCGGCAGTTGCCGGAGCCGGTGCGGCTGATGGAAGTCTGCGGCACCCACACCATGGCCATTGCCCAGTTCGGCCTGAAATCATTGCTGCCGGAGCAGGTGAAGCTGGTATCCGGTCCCGGTTGTCCGGTCTGCGTGACGCCGGTCAGCTATATTGATCATGCCATTGCCCTTTCCAGCCTGCCGGATACGGTTATTACCACCTTTGGTGATCTGCTGCGGGTGCCCGGTTCTCATTCATCCCTGATGGTTGAGCGTGCCAAAGGGGCCGACATCAGGATCGTCTATTCTGCGCTTGATGCGGCCAGACTGGCTACCGAACTGCCGGAGAAGCAGGTGATATTTCTGGGGGTAGGTTTTGAGACCACCACTCCAACGGTGGCAGCAGCGATTTTGGCAGCAGAGCAGCAACGGTGTAACAATTTCTCTGTGCTGACCAGCCACAAGACCATGCCGGGGCCGATGCAGGCCCTGTCTGCAGATCCTGAGCTGAAGATCAGGGGCTACCTTTGTCCAGCCCATGTCAGCACCGTAATCGGGTCAGATGCCTATCTGCCGCTGGCGGAACAGTTTGGCATCCCCTGCGTGGTGACCGGTTTTGAACCAGCTGACGTGCTACAGGGAGTGCTGATGTTGGTACGCCAATGCCGCACTGGTCAGGCACGGGTTGAAAATCAGTACAGTCGAGCAGTTACACGACAGGGTAACGCCAAGGCCCAGGAGCTGATCAGGAATGTTTTTGAACCGGCAGATGCCGTTTGGCGTGGGCTGGGTGTCCTGCCGGGCAGTGGTCTGGTGCTGCGTAAGTCCTATGCTGCCTTTGATGCAGCACGAAGATTTCTGGTTGAGCTGCCGGATTCCAGTGAACCGGCAGGTTGCCGCTGTGGTGAGGTGCTGACCGGTCGAATCGCCCCGGCAGATTGTCCGCTGTTTGGTACGGTCTGCAGCCCGGAGACACCGGTGGGTGCCTGTATGGTTTCCAGTGAAGGAAGTTGCGCTGCTGCCTGGCGGTATGGCATGCAATAGTATTAATACGTATAACGGTACAGGAGAGATACTGATGGAGAGTATGGCGAAGTTGAGGAAAGAATATCGCTTTACGGATGAGGACTGTCGTAATCTGCAAGAGTTGCAGGTTATAGCAGACGAATACCTTGCCGATCTGGCAGGGAATTTTATGGAGTATCTTGTAGATATTCCTGAAGCGCAGAAAATCATTGAGCACCATTCCAGCAAGGATCGGCTTGAGGCCTTTCACCGACACTGGTTCCGTACTCTGTTTCAGGGTGAGTACGATGAAGAGTATATGCGTACGTTGAAACGGATCGGTCAGGCCCATGTGCGGGTCGGTTTGCCGGTGCATTATGTGAACGCCTCCATGAATCATGTACGTCATGCCATCCAGCATATGATTCATGATAACTTTAGTGACCGTGATCAACGGAGGATGTACCGGGAGTCAGTGGATAAAATTCTGGATATGAACCTGGCGGTGATGACCTCTTCCTACCGTGATGCAGAGATGAGTAAAGTCTTTGTTTCCCGTTCGCTGGAGTCTGGTCTGATCCACCTTTCAGAGCGGTTTACCTATGGCCTGAACCTGGTGCTGGTCTTGGCCCTGGCCGGGGTGTCAATCGGCGTGGTGGGGCTTTTTGTAAGTGATATTATGAAGATATTTGAAGGAGATGTTGAAAAGGGAATCCTGTCAGCCTTGGGAGCCATGTTGATCCTCTGGATGATGATTGAGCTACTGGATAACGAGATCAAGAACCTGAAGGGGGGCAGTTTCAACATCCTGGTCTTTGTGGGGGTGATCATTGTGGCCATTGTGCGGGAGATCCTGATCTCTACCTTGCGCCATGATGATCTGAAGACACAGGCCTTTCTGACCGTTACCCTGCTGGTGCTGGGGATTGTCTATTTTCTGGTCAGTAAGGCCCAGAAGTGTTCGTTTAAGGAGTAATGTCATCGGCCATATTCTTGAAGGAATAACGGTTGGCTGGCGCTACCGCAGGGAGTTACGGAGGCTTGTTGGTGAGACGCCGGTGTCAATGCGATTGCTGGATACTGAACCTGCAAAGCTTGAGGCTTCTGGAATACAGGCGCTGGCTCTTGATTTTGACGGGGTGCTGGCTCCCCATGGAGCTGATCAGCCGTTGCCTGAAGTGATTGACTGGTTGCAGCGCGCTGTTGCTGTTTTCGGAGCAGGGAAAATCTTTATCCTTTCAAATCGCCCCTTTGGGCCCAGGGTTGATTGGTTTGCCACCTGTTTTTCTGGCATACGCTTTGTGTCCGGTGTCCGCAAAAAGCCATACCCGGATGGCCTTAAAAAAACAGGGGAACTGGCTTCAGTTCCCCTGTCATCGATTCTTATGGTTGACGACCGTCTGCTGACCGGTTGCCTGTCTGCCTTGCTGGCTGGTGCGCAACCTTACTACGTGCGTAATCCTTATGTCTCTCTTCGTACAAATGTCCATAAAGAGCTGTTTTTTTATCTGCTTAGAAGCGGTGAACGGCTCTTTGTCAGGTTGTTTATCTGGTTTTAATCCATTTCCAGCACAATACTTACCAGAATCCACTCCTCATCCAGATCAAAGAGCAGATTCAGCGAGTTTGCCTGTTTGGTGCAGATGATATAGTCGCTGCCGGTTGCAACTGAAGGGGTTGAGAGGCGGACATCCAGCCCTCCCTTGGAAAGGTGCTGTTTAACGTTACCAGCCACCATGTTGGCGATCTCTCCCAAGGCGTCAAAAACATCCTGATCCACCTCGGTAATCTCCATATCCAGCATGGTTGCCGTAAGTTTCATGGCCAATGAACAGGGCTGGTGAATTGAGATCAACCCGTTATAGGTGCCAGCCAGGCCAACCATTGCTGATACACAGTCTTTAAAGTGCTCCATCGGGTCAACTTCGAGGGGCAGGTGCATCAGGTCAAAGCCCAACATGGTTGAGTAAACACAGCGAGTATCCTCAATCAGGTTCTTTGCCAGATCTTCCTGGGTGGTGTGAAGGGCCGTCAGTACCTCGGCTGGAATTGGCATGGGACAATCCTTTTCAGGTGAGTATCAGCATGTTTTATACGTTATTTGGTATACAACGATGATTAAAGTTTTGCAAGAGCCTGTTCAATCTGGGTACAAAGAGTCTTCAAAACCTTGATCCTGGCGTGATTCTTGTCATTGGCCTCCACCAGTGTCCAAGGAGCTATCTCGGTACTGGTTCGGTCGATCATGTCACAGACCGCCTGTTCGTACAGTGGCCACTTTTCTCTATTTCGCCAATCTTCATCAGTGATCTTGAAACGCTTGAATCCTATTTTTTCCCGTTCCTTAAAACGCTTCAACTGCTCATCCTGGGTGATGGCCAACCAGAACTTGGCTACAACCGTATGGTTGCGCACCATCTGTTCCTCAAAGTCATTGATTTCACTATAGGCCCTCATCCAGTCAGCCTGGGAACAAAAACCTTCTACCCGTTCAACCAGTACCCGCCCATACCAGGAACGGTCAAAAATGGCGAAGCGTCCCCGGCGGGGAAGGTGACGCCAAAAACGCCAGAGGTAGGGCTGTGCCCGTTCTTCTTCACTGGGGGCGGCAATCGGGATAATTCGATAGGCCCGGGCATCAAGTGCCTGGGTTATCCGCCGGATACTGCCTCCTTTGCCAGCAGCATCGTTACCTTCAAAGAGGACAGCAACTGAAATTCGGTCAAAGTCTTTGTGGCGGGAAAGCAGGTTCAGACGGCCCTGAAGAATTTCAAGTTCATCGTCATACTTTTTCTTAATGACTTTTTTAGTCATATCGAGTGTTTGTAGGATCTGGAGGCCATCAATGGAGCTGAAAAGCGGTGGCAATGGTTCTGTGGCATGTGGCGTTTCAGGTGCGTCAAGGCGACGGCGTAATGCGTCGAGGATCGCTTTACCGATGGAGAGTGAGCGATAGCGGTCATCAGCTCCCTCAACAATGATCCATGGCGCTTCCGGTGTGCTGGTGGTGCGTAGCATCCTCTCGGAAACCAGGCGAAAACGGTCATACATTTTGTAGTTTTTCCAGTCGGTATCCTTGACACGCCAGCTGGTCTTTGGGTCTTTTTCCAGTTTTTTCAGCCGTTTTTTCTGGTTGTCCTCCGAGAGGTGCAGCCAGAATTTGAGGATGAGCGCTCCTTCATTGCAGAGCATGGTCTCAAAACGGATAATCCGGTCCAGCTGTTGATCAAGTTCAGCGTTTTTGGTATGGCCATTGACATTCTCAATCAGTGGGGATGAATACCATGAGCCGATAAAAATGCCGATTTTGCCTTTAGGTGGAAGATCTCGCCAGTAACGCCACATGGAGGGGCGTTCCCGCTCTTCATCAGTCAGCTCACGTTGAGCATGGGATTCGATATGGCGGGGGTCCATCCATTCGTGGAGCAGGTTCATGGTCTCGCCCTTGCCTGCACAATCAACTCCGGCAAGAAGAATGATAACCGGAAATTTAGCCGACTGCAGCAAGTCCAGCTGTGCATCAAGCAGAGCCTCACGCATAATCGGCAGCTCTTTTTTGTAAACCTCTTTACTTATTTTATGACCAAGTTCCGCAGATTCAAACATGCTGAGCCTCCTCAGAGCAAAGTGCTAATGGCTGTCTCTATACCACATAATCGGTTAACGACAAGTAGCCCTCACCTGATTTTTCTTTTGTCTGACTCCTTTGATATGTTATCGTACCCCAACAAAGCTGATTACACACAGGAGGAGAACGTGAAAGTATCTATTGTTGTATTAATGATTGCAGCACTTGCACTGGCTGGTTGCCAGGATAAGCCCAAGACTGAAGCCCCCACCAACCAGCCGACAGCAGGCGCCTTGCCAGCAGGGCATCCCCCGGTGGGAGGAATGCAGCCAGCCGCAGATGGCAAGCCGGGTATGCCTGCTGAGGCAACCAAGGGTGGCGATCCACATGCCGGTATGAAGCCTATGTCGGTACCACAAGGCATTCCGACCAAAACAGGCAAGGTTCTGGAAGTGTTGGATGGTGGTCAGTATATCTACATGGAAGTGCAACATGATGATGGCAAAAAGATCTGGGTAGCCGCGCTTCCGCTAAAGGTTGCCAAGGGTGACAAGGTCAAGTATGCCGATGCACCGGCCCTGCCGAACTTCCCCAGCAAGACCCTCAAGCGCACCTTTGATGCCTTGGTGTTGACCCAGGCGGTAGAGGTTGTGAAGTAGTTTTGCTTTTGTGAGTTTGAAAAGGCGGTTGAACCTTGGTTCAACCGCCTTTTTTAATGCCTTAGCCGTTTAAGGGCTTCAGTTGAAGGCCGATGGCGGGGTATCAGTTTCAGAACACTTTGGTAGCAGTTCGCTGCTTCCTTTGTTCGCCCGTTATGCTCATTGAGCTCTCCCAGCAGATACCATCCCCAGGGGTGATCCGGTTCGTTTGATGTCATTACCCGATACTGATTTTCAGCTCGGTGTAAATCACCCGCCGCAACATAGCTGTCTCCGGTTTGCATGGCACTGACAGCACTGTAGCCTTGATTCTTCTGTACGGCCAACAGCTGTTCAATACTGCAGTTTTGGCGGTAACGGCTGGTGCGAGCCAACAGGCGGTCTACCTGTTTCTGACCATCGCATTGGGCAAGCAGGGCCTGATTCCTGGAAGTTTCAAAAAGATCTGGAAGAACCTGCCCCTTTTTAAGTGCTGATTCGAAAAGTGCAGTGCCGGGATAGTAGGCCAGAGGGGCCACTTGCAGATCATCAGGACGAACCCTTTTAATCAGATTGATGGTTTGTTGTTTGTCGATCTCAGTTTCTTCCGGGATACCGGTGATAAGATAGATTGAGAGCTGCATGCCAGCCTGCCGTATCAGGCCCGCCGCCTGTACAATCTTTTCTGGCGTGGTCTGCTTTCCCAGTCTCCTCAGTATATCTGGTGAACCTGATTCAACCCCGATCTGTACACATTCGCACCCGGCGCGGCGCATCCAGTTCAGGGTTTCGTGATCAACGGCTTCTACCCTGGATTGACAGTTCCAGAAGACGTTGATCCGTCGTTCGATCAGCTCTTGACAAAGTGCCACTGTTCTGCGGCGGTCTGCGGTAAAGGTGTCATCCCGTAAAGAAAGGTAGATCAGGCCGAAATGATCACGAATAAAGCAGATTTCATCTGCAACCGAGGTCGCAGAACGGGCCCGCACACGTCGTCCCCAGAAAGCAGGTGATGCACAGAAACTGCAGGCCGCCGGACATCCCCGTGAGCTGCTGATAAATTCTGCTTGCAGTGTCTGGTCTGTATGGAGTGCTTCATCAAGCCATCTGTAAGGGAACGGTAGCGAATCGAGTTCGGATATCGGCAATCGTGGTTGCGTACGATGGGGAGTGCCGTTCTTGCGTACCACCAGTCCCGGTATGGTATGTACGGGGTGATGATTCTGCAAGGCTTTTACCAGTTCCAGCAGCGTTTCCTCAGCTTCGCCGGTGGCGATCAGGTCCACCTCCGGGTGCTGCTGCAGGATCAGTTCTGCCTGATGGGTTGCGTGACCTCCGCCCAGCAAAATAGTGCAATCAGGTAGAATCTGTTTGGTCAGCCGTGCCAGCTCCAAGGTGGCATGCCGGTTGTGAGTCCACTGGGAAAATCCGACAAGAGTTGGTCTGATACGTTGCAGTAATTTGATAATCCCTTTATGGGGCAATCCGCTCAGGTTGGCAAGTGTTACCGGGATCTCGTGGGAGCGTAACAAGGCATGCAGTGAGCAGAGCCCGATCGGTAAAAGGGATTCAAATGAACCTTTCTGATGTTTATCTGATACTGGCGTCGTATAAGCAAGCAGGGTGTGCATTGGTCGGTCCGGCACTCCTCGGGTTTAGGCACTCGGCAGCAAATAAACATACCATCTCGCATCTCATCTTCGTGCCCTATTTCGCCGCGTCTCAATCACAAAATCCTCGACGTAGAACAACTACGCCTGCGGTTTTGCTCAATCGGCACAGCAAAATATGACACAAATATGAGCGCTATCTGGCACATTTGTTTGTTGCCGAGCACCTTAGAACAAAAAAACGGGCTCTGTTTATGAGCCCGTAATTGTTTGGGTTGGTTGGTGCAGACTGTTTAACGAAGTGCTTTCGTCAGATTTATTCCAAGATAATCATTTACCAGAATATCCGCTTCCTTCTCTTCTTCCACTCCCAGCATCAGCTCTGCAATGTTGATTGTGTCGGGATTAACCTTGTCAATTCGACGAGCACCAAGATAGCGGGAAAGGTAATAGGGGGTATCCATGGATGAAATGACCACACGATGCTCGGCGGATGAGGCGTGAATCATCTTGCGGTTACCAAGGTAAATGCCAACATGGGATGGAAATTTTGCGTAGGTGGTGAAAAAAACAAGATCACCCTTGCGCAAATCTCCTTGGGAAACCTCATTACCTATTCTGAACTGTTCTCTGGCTGTACGTGGCAGGCTGACTTTTTGTTCTCTGAAAACCTGTTGGGTAAAGCTTGAACAGTCAAGGGCAGACCGGCTGTTGCCACCAAAGCGGTAGCGTGCACCGAGAAAGCTGTAGGCTGATTTTTGCAGGGTTGAAAAAGCAGCGGTACGACCTTCAAGATTTTTTGCAAGGTCAACCGGTGTATCGGTATCAATGTCTGAAAGCTCTGCCAAGGTGTTGCTAAATTCTTGCTCGTTTAAAAGATCTGAATTAACCAGTTCAAGGCGACCACTTTTTGATTGTTTTGCTGCAGTCAGGTCACATGTCGCCGGAGTTTCTGTGAGAACAAGAATTTGACCAGGTTTGACTTTATTTGCTTTGAGGCTGTTTATGCGACGTAAGTCGGCAATTTTCTTGCCGGTTTTCTTTGCGATTTTAGGGAGTGTGTCCCCCTTGGTAACTGTATAGGTTCCACAGTTTTCAACTGTTGGTTGCTGTTTTGCCGTAGTACTGGAGGGAATAATAATAGTAGTACCAACAGCAACGCGGGTACTGCTCAGGCTGTTTGCATTCTTGATTTCTTCAACGGAGACACTGTATTTGCGGGCAATGCTGTGGAGCGACTCCTTGGTACGCACCTTGTGTGTTTTGGATGCAAAAGCCGGTAGGGGAAGAGCCATCAATAGCAAGCATACTAACGATGTCAAACGTATTCGATGTTTCATCTGTCCTCCTTCCATATAATTTATGAAACAATAGTTTAGCCTATATAACCAGATGTGTTGTTTTTGTCAAGTTCTGGTTACTGTTTCGGGTCGGGTGACACTTTTTGCATGTAGCGTACTATGCTATAATATCAGTATTTTGGGGCTTTCCGTACTATTACTTTTACTGTGGCTGGTTCGATCCCGACGACAGACATACCGGAAGGTACCTGCACATGTGAAAGAGACACTCTCAGGAGATTATGGCCTTCCTGAACAGAGCCAAGGTCCAGGTCAGCGGTCAGGTCAAGCTGACGCGGAGATGGCACCAAACCTGACGTTGAGCGGAGCCGAACGGTCACTTCTTCAGGTGAAACCCGTGTCAGGATCATGCCATTGGGTAATCCGTGAAACGTCAGAGGTACCGGGATAATGGCAACTTCTCCCTGGCGAGCAGACAGCAGGAACCAGATGATCGCAACGCCAATCAATACAGCTGTTTTGGGTAGTAAATTTTGGAAAATACGTTTGATAAATGATGGCTGTCGTTGTTCTCCTTGTGGCGTGAGCAGTACGTTCAAACGGTTTTCAAGTTCTGCAACCGTGTGTTGGCCGCTAAGTTTGCCAGCTTCTGCCAAGGAAATGGTGCCCCGTTCTTCGGATACCACCAGTGCAATAGCGTCGGTTCTTTCTGTCAACCCAACGGCTGCCCGGTGACGGGTTCCATATTGTTGGGGAAGCAAAAGCGAGTCAGACAAGGGGAGCAGGCAGGCTGCTTGAACAATCCGCTGGTCACGTATCAAGACCGCTCCGTCGTGGAGCGGGGTGCCATCCTGAAAAATGCTGCGTAAAAGCGGGATGGAAAGCAGGGCGTCCAGTGGTGTGCCGTTGTTCAGGATATCATCCAGCGGGTCAGTACGTTGGAAGACTATGATGGCTCCACTGCGCTCCTTGGCAAGGTCAAAGGCTGCTTCGGCGATAGTGGCAGGGCCTGAACAGCTCTTTTCACTGGCACCCTTTACCAGATCCCTGATTTTGCTGAAACGGTAAAGTGTTTGTCTGATTTCATTCTGGAAAACAACAACGATCACCAGGATAATGACCGTTCCCAGCTGCTGCAAAACCCAGCTGGTCATATGCAGGCCGGTCTGACGGGTGATAAAGTAGATGGCGGTAACGGTACCAAGTCCTGCAAGAACCTGAATGGCACGGCTGTTCCGAAACCAGGAATAGAGCTGGTAAATTAGGGTACTCATAATCAGGATATCAAGGATGTCCTGTGGTCTGAATTGAGGCAACGTCAATGGCTTCTCCTGCGGTCTAAAGAGGGGGTACCGGGCGTTTCTGCTGGTATGGAATGATAAACTGTGCTAGATACTAACGTCCTGTATTTATATCATCAAATGATTCTGAAGGGTACCTCTAATTCAATGTTCAGGCTATCGCAAAAAGGGGAGCAGATCCAGAAAATGTTTGATACCATAGCTCCCCGTTATGATTTTCTCAACCATCTGCTCAGCTTTGGTATTGACAAACGTTGGCGAAGGATTGCCGTCAGACTGATCAGGGTCCCCGAAGGGGGACGGGTATTGGATGTGGCTACCGGAACCGGTGATGTTGCGTTGGAGATAGCGCGGATAACGCCATCATCCGTCAAGATAACCGGCGCTGACTTCAGTCCTGAAATGGTGGCGCTGGGGCAGGAAAAGATTGCCGTCTCTCCCTTTGCCGACCGAATTGATTTCAAGGTTGCCCCCTGTGAAGATCTCCCCTTTGGCACCGATACCTTTGATTCCGTGACAATCGCGTTTGGTATCCGCAATGTGGTGGATCGTCGCCTGGGACTGGCTGAACTCTGGCGGGTAATCAAGCCGGGTGGCAGATTGATCATACTGGAGTTTTCTACGCCGCGTTCGGCTCTGTTTCGCTGGCTGTATCATTTCTACTTTCGCGCAATTCTGCCGGTGATCGGCGGTATTTTTTCCAAGTATGATGCCTACAGATACCTGCCTGATTCAGTTCTTGAATTTCCTTCCAGTGAAGCGTTTTGCGCCATCATGACGGACATCGGTTTCAAACATGTACGCTGTCAGGCGCTGACCTTTGGTATCGCTTCAATCTATTCCGGTGTCAAAGAGTAATGACCTCTGAGGCTTTTTCACAACTTCGCCAATGGTTTGCTGCTTATGTGGCTACCTTTGGAGATCTGGACCCCGATGGGTTGCGTAATATTCAACTGAAAGAAACGCATACCCTGCAAGTGGTGTCCTGCATGGAGTCCCTGGCAGCAGGAGAAGGTCTGGATGATGTTGAAACGCAGATCGCCCTGACGGTTGCCTTATTGCATGATGTTGGCCGTTTTCCCCAGTATCGCCGTTGGCGTACCTTCCGTGACAGCGATTCTGACAATCATGCTCGCCTGTCGCTGGAAGTTATTCACCATGAAGGGGTGCTGGAGCACCTGTCCGTCGAAGAACGTCTTTTAATTGAAGAAGCAATCCGTTTTCATAATCTGCTGTCGCTACCGGAACAGATCTGCTCGCCGACTGATCGCTATATTCGCCTGATCCGCGATGCGGATAAACTTGATATCTGGCGTGTTTTTCTGGAGTTTTACCGGTTGCCGAAAGAACAGCGAGCCTCGGCGGTGGGGCTTGGTTTTCCTGATTTGCCAGAGGTTACCCCGGCCTGCCGTGATGCGCTTGCAGACGGCAGGATTGTCAGACTTGATCAGGCCCGGGTGCTGAACGATTTCAAACTGCTGCAGATATCCTGGGTTTACGATCTTAATTTTGCCACCACCAGGCGTTTGCTGATGGAACGGGGGTATCTGGTGATGCTGGCCGCCACGCTACCAGATGATCCGCTGGTTCAACGTGCCGTTGAACGTGCAGTATCGTCACTTACAGGCCTGTCCGGTCAGGCGTAGTTACCAGGTCAGCCCTTTATGGTCCGACACCTTTCACATCTGATTCTTCCTCTGATCATTCTGGTATTATCCTGGCTTCTGTTTTCCAAGGTGGCGGCTTTGTCTGCAGCCCAGCAAGAGCTACTGCTGATGGCACCGTACCTGCTCTCGGTGATAGCCTTTCTTTCCGGTTATCACTTCCGCAGGGGCAGGGTATGTTTACTGGTTCTGTTAACGGCAGCAGGCTACTATCTTTTTAAGAATTATCTGGATGTTGGAACAGAAACTCCGAATGCCCTGTTGGTGTACTGCTCCCTGGCGGTGCTGCTGCCATTCAATCTGCTCATTGTCAGCCTGATGAGTGAAAAAGGACTTTCTGGCGCTACCGGACGGATGCGACTCTGCTTTCTTTGCGGTCAATTGTTGCTGCTCTGGCTTTGCCTGTACCAGGGAGGGCAGGGATTTTGGCTGGCTCTGACACGTCCTTTACTTCAAGCCCCGATTTTGTTGAATCTGCCGATTCCACAGCTGAGTCTGATCTTGTTGTTACTTGCTGCCGGTGTCTCTCTCTGGAAAACCTGGCAGCGACCGGCACCGGTTGAAGGCGCGTTCATTGTTGTTGCGTTATCCTTCGGGATAATCCTTGCACGGATCTCTGTGCCGTTTGTTATGACTATTTTCAGCGGAACGGTTTGCCTTGTGTTGATATTGGCCATTATTCAGGACTCACACAACATGGCTTTTCGAGATGATATGACCGGTATCCCTTCCCGGAGGGCGTTGAATGAGCTGTTGCGCAGCCTGGGGAGCAAATATGTGATTGCCATGGTCGATGTTGATCACTTCAAGCGCTTTAATGATACCTACGGTCATGATGTTGGTGATCAGGTTCTGAAGGTGGTTGCCGGACGGCTGATGGCAGTATCCGGTGGCGGCCGTTCTTTCCGGTATGGTGGTGAAGAGTTCACGGTGGTGTTTTCTGGTAAAGGGGCTAAAGATGCTGCTCCCCACCTTGAAAAAGTGCGTCAGGCCATTGAAGAGTACAAAATGGCACTTCGCTCGGATGATAGACCGAAAGACAATGCCAAAGGACAGGATGCCCGTACGAAAAAACATGCAGGCCGTGATGTGTCGGTGACGGTTAGTATCGGGGTAGCTGAGTCTGGTGGGCGCTATTCAACAGCTGAAGAGGTGATTAAGGCGGCTGATGCCGCGCTGTACCGGGCAAAAAACAGTGGGCGTAATCAGGTTTGTCTGGCCGGCAAACGTTAGGAGCCAGTCGGAGCTTGTGCAGATGAGTACAGTAACTTTTCTGTCCGTGTCTGTTGATTTTTAGCTGCGATATTCCCTCGTTCGGCAGAGTCCTGGGGAGCAAGCTGCCTGTTCATGATATATTAAACAAAGGAGGGGCTATGCCCGTTATTGATGATAATCGTCTGGCGACAGAAAAGTTGCGCTGGAGCTGCGATCCTGATCAACTTGATTTTGTTACTACTGCTGATTTGCCAGATCTGGTGGATGCTGTAGGGCAGGAGCGTGCACTGCGTTCGATTGACTTTGGTCTGGGGGTCAGAGAAACCGGATTCAACCTCTATATTTCCGGCCAGACCGGTACCGGTCGTACCTCAACCATTCGCAACCTTTTGCGGCAACGTGCCAAGGATGAACCGACCCCTGATGACTGGGTCTATGTGTATAATTTCAAGGATGCCGACAACCCGATCTCGCTTGCACTGCCTGCTGGTCGGGGAGGTGAGCTTGCTGCCGATATGAAGGAACTGGTGGAGGCGTTCAAAAAGGATATTCCCAAGGCCCTTGAGAGTAAGGAGTACGAATCAAGGCGTACCGAGGTGTTGGAGCAGTACCAGACCCAGAGTAACGAGCTGTTTGAGATTCTTGAAACTGAGTCGGAAACCCACGGATTTGCCTTGCAGCGTACGGTTTCAGGGCTCGTAATCGTACCTCAGAAGGATGATCACAACTTTACCCAGGAGGAGTATGAGGCGTTAACCGACGAAGAACGGACCAAGCTTGAAGAACAGGGGAAGTTACTGACTGAACGTCTCAACGATGTGCTGCGTCAGGTGCGTGATAATGAAAAGGCCACCAAGGAAGCTCTTGCAAAGGCAGACCGGGAGCTGGGTTTGTCCTGTCTGGGGCATCGCCTGGAACCGTTACGTGAGAAATATGCCGAACTGGATAAGGTGCTGGCCTACCTGGAAACCGTGCAGGAAGATATCCTCAAAAACCTTGAGGATTTCAAGCCACAGCCGTCTCAACCCCAGATTCCGGGCCTCAAGATTCCCCGTCAGGAGCCAAGTTTTGAACGGTATGAGGTTAATCTGTTGGTTGATCACAAAGAAACCACGGGGGCGCCGATTGTTTTTGAGTCAAATCCTACCTATAACAACCTGTTTGGCCGGATAGAACATGTCATGCAGTATGGTGGCGTGGCGGTGACCGACTTTACTATGATCAAGGCCGGTGCCCTGCATCGAGCCAATGGCGGCTATCTGGTGATTGATGCCCGGGAGGTGCTGATCAATCCCTTTGTTTGGGATTCTCTCAAACGTTGCATCCGTACTGCTGAGATCAGGATTGAAGATGTGCTGGAACAGTATCGCTTCATGACCATGGTCTCGCTCAAGCCGGAACCGGTGCCGTTACAGGCCAAGATTGTGCTGGTGGGAACTCCCTGGATCTACTATCTGCTTTATTACCAAGACCCGGATTATCGCAAATTCTTCAAGGTTAAAGCGGAGTTTGACAGCAGAGTATCCCGCACACCGGAGGTAATCCGGGAGTATGCGCTGTTTGTTGCAACCCTTTGTCGGGAAAAGAACCTGTTGCATTTTGACCGGGCGGGGGTGGCCTGTCTGCTGGAATACACGGCCCGGATGGTGGATGATCAGGAAAAACTCTCGTCACGTTTTATGGAAATTGCTGATTTTGTTCGTGAAGCAAGTTTCTGGGCAGAACGTGATGGTCATGAGGTGGTGACCTGCAGCGATGTCCGTCGAGCTGCTGAGGAGCAGCTGTACCGGGTTAACCGGATCGAAGAGCGGATGCAGGAGCTGTTTGAAGACGGCACTATCATGGTGGATACCGAAGGGACTGCGGTAGGACAGATTAACGGCCTTTCGGTTATTTCATTGGGGGATCATACCTTTGGACGTCCCTCCCGTATTACGGCCCGAATCTGGCTTGGGCAGGCCGGTATGGTTAATGTGGAGCGGGAAGTGAAGCTGTCTGGCCCGATTCATGATAAAGGGGTGTTGATTCTGACCGGTTATCTGGGGGGACTGTTTGCCCGTAACCACCCACTCTCTTTGTCTGCCTCAATCTGTTTTGAACAAAATTATGATGGAGTTGAAGGAGACAGCGCTTCATCGACAGAGTTGTATGCACTTTTGTCGGCTATTTCCGGTATTCCGATCAAACAGGGGATTGCTGTTACCGGTAGTGTCAACCAGCACGGTATGATCCAGCCGATAGGTGGTGTAAATCACAAGATTGAGGGATTCTATGCCGTATGCAAGGCCAAAGGTCTGAATGGTCTTCAGGGGGTCGTGATCCCGAAAACCAATGAGCGTCATCTGATGCTTAAGGAAGAGGTGGTGGAAGCGATCAATGCGGGACGGTTCCATGTCTGGAGTATTGAAACTATTGAACAGGGGATAGAAATTCTGACCGGTGTTGTCGCAGGTGTGGCGGACAAGCATGGCAGGTTCCCCAAGGGCACAGTCTTTTATCAGGTAAATATGGCGCTTAAGAAGATGCATGACCGTATGCATGCTGAAGAAGCAGCAGAGGATGCCTCTTCAAGGCGTAAAAAAAAGAAGGTTACTACCCGCAGCAAAAAAACTGCTGGTAACGACAAGGAGGTTTGAGATGGGGATTTCATGGCGAGAAGATCTGTCGCTGGGGGTTGAGCTGATAGACAGTCAGCATAAGGAGTTACTTGCCCGTTTTGATATGTTGCTCAGTGCCTGCAAACTGGGGAAGGGTAGTGAAGAGGTAAAGCATCTGTTTGCATTTCTTGATGAATATGTAATTAAGCACTTTGGCGATGAGGAGGTCTTGCAACGGCAGCACGAGTATCCTGATTATGAAGCTCATCACCGGGAACATGAATCATTTATTGCCCGTATTGCCGAGCTTAAAGAGAGGATGCGTGACGATGGCTCAGTACAGATCGATCATGTTCTGGATACCAACAAACTGTTGCTTGACTGGTTGATTCGTCATATTTCAATCAGAGATCGTGAAGTGGGACGTCATCTGAAGAGTAAAGGGGTGCATTAGCCCTCATGCTCTATCGTAAAACAGAAACGGCCCGTCAAACCATACTGACGGGCCGTTTCTGATGACGAACATCAGCGTCCTGCTTAAACGCAGTCGTCTCGCCAGATGCATTCCTCCTGACTGCATACAGCTGCTTTACTGGTAGCATAGCAGGGGGCATTTCCTTCTGTCTGCTGTATCTGCTGAATCAGGTCTGCCTTGCGCAGTTTACCCGGCTTGATTCCTAGTTTTACAGCAATCTTTTTGACGTCATCCATTTTCATTTCTCATCTCCTTTTCCGCACTTTCTTGTCAATATTATACACGCTTTATAGACCTGGTCAAATTCTGAACAAAAAAAATACCGCCGGAATGTTCCGGCGGTATCTCAACAGTGAAAACTCTTGGTTACAGCTTGATTCCGGCCAGCTTAAACAGCGCTTCCTTGTATTTTTCGCCGGTTTTGGCCACGATTTCTTCCGGTAGTGGTGGGGCTGGCGCGGTCTTGCCCCAATCCAGTGTCTCCAGATAATCCCGCAGAAACTGCTTGTCAAAGCTGGGTTGAGGACCGCCTGGCTGGTACTGGTCCTTGGGCCAGAAACGGCTTGAGTCGGGAGTCAGGCATTCATCAATAATAATCAGCTTGCCTTCACAGACACCAAACTCGAATTTGGTATCGGCAATGATGATCCCTTTTTGATCGGCGATCTCACGGGCACGGCAGTAGATCTTGATAGTCGCTTCACGAGCCTGCTCGGCCAGTTCCTGTCCGCACACCTTTGCCATCTCTTCAAAGCTGATGTTTTCGTCGTGGGTACCCAGCTCTGCCTTGGTGGAGGGGGTAAAGATCGGCTCAACCAGACGGTCTGATTCCTTCAGTCCTTCAGGCAGTGTGATGCCGCAGATGGAGCCGGTGGCCTGATAATCCTTCCAGCCGGAACCGGAAACGTAGCCGCGAACAATGCACTCGGCTGCCAGTGGCTCAGCCTTCTTGACCAGCATTGAGCGTCCGGCCAGCACTTCGGCGTATGGCTGGCAGACAGCGGGATAATCAGCCACATCGGTGGAGATGATATGGTTAGGGATAATATCTTCCATCTGACTGAACCAAAACTTTGAGATCTGGGTCAGGACCTTGCCTTTGTCTGGGATCGGCTCATTCATGATCACGTCAAAGGCCGATATCCGGTCTGAGGTAACCATCAGCAGGGTATCACCCAGGTCATAGATATCCCGTACCTTGCCACGGTTGACCAGTTTCAGGTCGGGGAAATCGGTTTGTTTTACTGGCTGGGACATGTCAGCTCTCCTTTTATTGCAATGTTACCGGTCTGCAGCGGTAAGTGCCGGGTTATAAACGATCTTGGCTTTGCTACGCAGTTCCTTCAACCAGTTGCGCAGGGCCTCTTCCTGCTTGGCTGGCAGCAACCTCTTTTTGATCTCGTCTTTACGTGCTGCAAAGTCAGCCTGGGGGGCAGCGAGGCGTTGCTTGAGGCGTACTGCATACCAGCGGTTACCAACCAGCATCGGTTCAGAAGGCGTTGCTGCCGTTGCGGTCAGTTCGAAAACCTTTTCCATCAGTGGCAGTGAATTGCCAATATCGGAAAGATCACCCTTTGCATTGTAGCTGAATGAGGGGGTATTCAGTAATTTCAGACCGGCACCACCGGTAGCCAGAGCTTTCTGCGCCAGAACCGCCTTTTGCTTGGCCAGCTCGGCTGCCTTGACCGCCCGTACCTGTTGTTCCACCGAGACGCGGACCTGAGCAAGCGGAGGCAGCTCAGCTGCTTTCTTTTCTTTTACCTTGAAAATATAGATCCCTTTAGGGGTCTCCACAGGACCGCCAAGCTCCCCCGTTTTCAGCTCAAAGGCCTTTTTCAGCAGGGTTACCTCACCAGCCAGGGCAGTTGGGGGAGCCGCAACGGTAAAAAGGGGTGCATCATTTATTTTTGCACCCAGTTTGCCAGCAACCAGAGCCAGATCACCGGACTTGATGTTCTGGAACAGAGTGTCTGCAGCCTTTTCATAAAGTACCTTGGCAGCTTTCTGGTGTTGTGCGTCAGCCTTTACCCGGTCTTTAACCTGGTCGTAAGGCAACGGAGCATTATCCTTATCGGTGTAACGGTCCATGTTTTTGCGGTAAAACTGTTCTTGCTCTTCAGTACTCATCTGTTGCGTACCGGCCTTACCGGAATTTTCCAGAAAAATCCAGGAGAGCGAAATCTTTTCAGCTGTTTTAAACCTGTCAGCATTTTTTGTCAGGTAGTCCTGCAGGTCGGCGTCGCTTAATTTTACCTCTGCAGCAACATCTCCCGCAGAAAAAACGGCATAGGTCAGCTCAACCTTGTCCTGTTCCTTGTGAAACTGTTTCAGTGCTTCGTCATCACTTATTGTTACCTTGTCCATCACCGTCTTGCGGGTTTTTTCCAGCAGCAGCTCACGTTTTTTAGACGCCTCAAAGGCTTCGGGAGTGATCCGGTTGACTTTCAGCATCTGCTGATAGAGACCAAAATCAAAGCTGCCGTTTTGGTGAAAAGAGGGCATGGCGGCAATGGCGGCGGAGATCTCTTCTTTGCTGACTGAAACTCCTTGGCTTTTGGCAGCCTTCAGGATCAGGGTGCTGTCAATCAGCCGGTCAATGACCTGCTGGCGAAGGTTAAGCTGTTTTTCGAGCTCCGGGGTGAAGTTGCCTCCAAAAATCTGGCGGTAGGTCTCTGACATATTCTGGTAGGCATTTTGAAAATCATCCAGCGAAATGGTTGTCCGGTCAACCTTGGCGGCATAGCCTGCAGATTTTCCAAAACCGTCCTCACCCTTACCCCACACAAGAAAAATTGTGCCGATAAACGATAAGACGATAATAACAAAAACGGCTTTAACGATGATCGAGTCCTTCTTTTTTCGGATAATATCCAGCATCTGGCAGGGCTCCTTGTTTCGTTTGGAAAGGTATACTTATTTGAATAAAAGAGACAGCATACTACACTAGCGTTTTGGTTAAAATCAAGCTGTGATTCCCTTGGACCGGCAGTTTACAGCCGGTAGTAACTATGCTAGGGTGCGCAACCTGTTTTTGTGTCTGATCGTTATGTTGGAGGTGTTATGGATTTGAGTTTTTCCCATACCAACGAAGAAATTGACAAGCTGATTGACCGGCTGGTTTCTGCTGCCGGAGGTATCAGTCATGCGCATCTGGTGCGTGAACTGATCATCTCGTCACTTAAAATTGGACAGGAAAACGCCTATCTACCTGATCTTAAGTTGATTAACCGTACCCTGCGGGAGATGCGTTATACCGCCCGTGTCTTTGGCCCCTATCGCAACAGAAAAAAAGTGACCATCTTCGGCTCAGCCCGTACCCGACCGGAAGAGCCGATTTACCAGACCTGTATCCGTTTTAGCCGTTTGCTGGCAGCGCATAACTGGATGATCATTACCGGCGGTGGTCCCGGCATCATGCATGCGGGTAATGAAGGGGCAGGTAGTGAAAACTCCTTTGCCGTCAATATCAAGCTGCCGTTTGAGCAGAGTGCCAACCCGGTCATGCAGAATACCTCCCGGCTGGTAACGTATAAATATTTCTTTAACCGCAAAGTCGCCTTTGTAAAAGAGGCTGATGCGGTGGCGGTTTTTCCTGGCGGTTTCGGTACACTGGATGAGGCAATGGAGGTCTTTACCCTGGTGCAAACAGGCAAGACATCTCCCAAACCACTGGTGCTGGTGGATGATGAAGATGGATTCTGGGAGCAGTTTTTTGATTTTGTCAAAGAACAGTTGCTGGCCAAAGGATTGATCTCGGGAGAGGATTTTTCAATCTTTACCATTACCAAGGATGAACAGGAAGCTGCAGCGGTAATCGAAGGTTTTTACAAAAATTATCACTCGATCCGTTTTTATGATGATCTGGCAGTGGTCCGGCTTACTAAGGAGTTACAGCCACACCAGCTCGATATTCTGGAGCAGGAGTTTCCGGAGCTGATCCTGCAAGGTGGGCGGATTGTCTGTTGTGAAGCGCTTGACTGTGAAGATGATGAGCCAGAACTGGTGTTACTCCCAAGAATCAGCTTTCCTTTCAATCATTTCCACTACGGTCTGCTGATCGCATTTATCAATCGTATAAACACGTTTTGACTTTTCCCGGGTGCTGTGTTAAAAATTTCCACTTTTTATATACCGTACCGTTTTCAGTGTATTAGCTCATTATGTATGCCGATCTTGCGGTAAGATAATTCAATCGTGACCTGTAGTGAAGACCGGAAGTGAAGGAACTGATCATTCCGGTTAAAGAATGTACTTAGTTAAGGGGTAGGCCATGTGCCTTGATCTGACCACAGCCACACCAGACGAGATTGAGCAGGCGCGTAACGACTGCCGTACAATGGTGAACAGGCGTGCACTGGTCTCAGGTGCGGCAGTATTGGTTCCGTTGCCCGGTAGCGATCTGGTGGCCGATGTGGGGATGCTGATGCAGCTGCTACCCCGAATCAATAGACGTTTCGGGTTATCTCCTGAGCAGGTGGAGGAGTTACGTCCAGAACTGAAGATTATTGCCTTTGATCTGGCAAAACGTCTGGGCTCCACGTTGATCGGCAAGGCGGTTACCGCCAATCTGGTAACCTCGCTGGTTACTAAAATGGGGGTTCGGATGGGCATTAAAAGTGTGGCCCGTTTTGTGCCGCTGGTGGGACAGGCGGCTGCAGCAGCCATCAGTATCAGTGCAATGCGCTATATCGGTAATCAGCATGTGGAGGCCTGTTACCAGCTGGCTTGCCAGCTGGTAACCAAACGTGACGGTGTTGCCGGATAATTTTGCAATTACATAGAATGGTACGTTTGTACCAATAGTTTTTATTTAGCCATGGGAGGCTGTCATGTTTAAAGGAAGTATTGTTGCCATTGTTACACCGTTTACTAACGGTGGCGTAGATGTTGAAAAGTTGCGTGAGCTGGTTGAATTTCAGATTGAGGGCGGCACCGACGCCATTGTGCCCTGCGGTACCACCGGAGAGGCCTCAACGCTGGACTATGACGAGCATATGCTGGTGATCAAGACCGTGGTAGAGCAGGTTAACAAGAGGGTTCCGGTTATTGCCGGTACCGGCTCCAACTCAACCGCCGAGGCGATTGAGTTGACCCAGCTGGCCAAAGAGGCTGGTGTGGATGGCTGCCTGTTGGTAACCCCTTACTACAATAAACCGACCCAGGAAGGGCTGTTCCTGCATTACAAGGCTGTGGCGGAAGGTGTTGCCATCCCGCAGATCCTGTACAACGTACCGGGGCGTACCGGCGTCAACCTGCTGCCTGAGACGGTAGCCCGTCTGGCTGTGATCAAGAACATCGTAGCGATCAAAGAGGCCACCGGCTCTCTGCAGCAGGCCTCGGAAGTCATGGCCCTCTGTGGCGATCAGATAGATGTGCTGTCCGGCGACGATTTTATCACCTTCCCGATGATGGCCTGCGGTGCCAAAGGTGTTATCTCCGTACTGGCCAACATCATGCCCAAGGCAGTGGGTGACCTGACTGACGCCTACATTGCCGGTGACCTGGTAACTGCCCGTAAACTGCACCTGGATACCCTCAAGATCAGCAACGCCATGTTCATAGAGAGCAACCCGGTACCGGTCAAGACCGCCCTGGGGCTGATGGGCAAGTGCTCCGATGAGGTACGTCTGCCGCTGGCTCCGATGAGTGCTGGAAACAAAGAAAAACTCGCTGCAATAATGAGAGAGTACAAGCTGATCTAGCGGAGGCAGCCATGCCACAGGCAGCGGAACACCTTCATTTCAACAGGGAAGAATATTTGGCCTGGGAAGCTAACCAGCAGGACAAGCATGAATATCTGGCGGGAGAGGTGTTTTGCATGGTTGGTGTTCGGCAGGTTCACGCAGTCGTTGCCGGAAACATTTTTTCTGCATTGCACCAGCAATTGAAAGGCAAGCCCTGCCGTCCTCACATATCTGACATGAAACTCCAGATTGATGCGGTAGATGCCTTCTTCTACCCTGACATTATGGTTAGTTGTGATGAACGGGATAAACGGGCTGATCTCTATCTGGAACATCCAGCCCTGATTGTTGAAGTGCTTTCCGAATCAACCGCCAGCTACGATATGGGGATGAAGTTTGAGTGTTATCGGCTCATCCTGGAGTTTAAGGAGTATGTGCTGGTTGACCCTGAGCGGGTTAAGATTTGGCTGTACCGGAAGAATCAGGCCAACGAATGGGTGTTGCATGATTTTCCTGGTAATATGACTGTCCGTTTGGAGAGTGTCAGCTGCGTACTGCAGCAGGAAGATATTTTTGAGGGTATTTCGTTATGATTAAGATAGCTGTCTGTGGTGCTGCCGGTCGTATGGGCCAACGTATTCTTGTCGCTGCTGTTGAGGCAGGTTGCACTATTTCCGGTGCGCTTGAGCGACCCGGTCATCCCCAGGTCGGCCAGGATGCCGGTCTGATTGCCGGTTGCGGCCAGCTGGGCGTTGCCATCTCCGACGACCTGAACGCTGTGGTTGAGGGATGTGATGTGCTGATCGATTTCACCACCCCCAAGATCTCGCTCAAGAATCTTGAGGTCTGCGGTCTGAAGAAGAAATCAATCGTGATCGGTTCCACCGGCTTCACCCCGGAGGAACGTGTTCTTGCTGCTGAACTGGCCAAGGATATCCCGGCGGTGCTGGCCCCCAATATGTCGGTTGGTGTCAACGTCTGCTTCAAGATGCTCAAGGATCTGGCCAAGACCCTGGGTGATGACTTTGATGTGGAGATCGTGGAGCTGCACCACAACAAGAAAAAAGACTCCCCCAGCGGCACTGCCGTGCGGATGGGCGAGGTGGTGGCCGAGGCGCTTGGCCGCGATTACAACCAGGTGGCCAACTACCACCGCGAAGGGATCTGCGGCGAGCGGACCAAGGACGAGATCGGCATGCAGACCGTGCGGGGTGGCGACATTGTTGGCGAACATACCGTCTACTTCATCGGCATGGGGGAGCGGATTGAGATCTCCCACCGTGCTATGAGTCGCGACATGTTCTCACGTGGCAGTATCCGTGCCGCCAAGTGGATTGTGGGCAAGCAGCCTGGGCTGTACGATATGCAGGATGTGCTGGGGCTGAAGTAGGAGCAGATAATGGAAAAGGTCGTTCGGATCATCAACATGAAGGATGACAAGGGTGATCGGGAGTACTGGCTCGGTAAAAGCGAGCTTGAGCGCCTGATTGCAGGTGAGCGTCTGATTCGAGGTTTCTACGGGATAGCAGATGATATTGAGCCAAGACTTCAAAGAGTTGTTACAGTTACTCAACGACAACCACGTTGAGTATCTGGTCGTTG
>Ga0209800_10001230_pt1 | contig 28630 bp, 17 predicted proteins | sample Higcelweek8metaG_FD_187174 | JGI IMG/M metagenome (GOLD analysis project Ga0209800, IMG submission 187174) | Freshwater pond sediment microbial communities from the University of Edinburgh, under environmental carbon perturbations - High... | ecosystem: Environmental > Aquatic > Freshwater >...
GTTGTCTACCACAACACCTGCACATTCAAACAGCTCTCCAGCCTCCAGGAAGACCTTTGGATATGTGACGGTAATACCAAGCTGTGCAACTTTCTGAGCAACATCAGGAACAGTTTCAATCCACGCTCTCATTGATACCTGACGCTGAAAAGAGTTCTTGTTGCACTGATCAGAAGCTGACTCGCTACTCTCTTTTGTAGAGGAGGTACCACGGATACCGATAACCTGTATGAAAAATCGTTCAATCCCAAGCCCCATGATCAGATCAGGCATCAGTGCAAGCTCATGAAGGTTGGCAGAACTTACGGTGTAGATCATGGAGGTTGAAAATCCTCTCTCCACAGCTCTCCTGATCCCTGTAACCACTCTGTCATAGGTACCGGCTCCCCTTATTGAGTCGTTGGTCTTCTGAGTCGCCCCATCCAGAGAGAAGCTTATGAAGTCCACCTCATCTGGAGTTATCCTGTCCAATATATCATGAAAAAGATAGCCATTGGTGTCAATGGTAATTGATTTGAATCTCAACCGTCTTGCCTCTCTGACGGCAAGGGAGAGATCAGGATGCAAAGTTGGCTCTCCCCCGAGAAAGATGACATTGGTCTGGTCGCACTTTTCAGAGAAGAGGTGGAGCCACTCCCTTATCGTATCAATGGTAAGAGTGTTCTCTCCATGCTGCTCTGGATTGATATAGCAGTGTCTGCATGAGAGATTACACTTTGTAAGAATGTGAAAAAAAAGATTGGATGAATCTTTTGAAAATGCAACAGTTCTCTTTTTCATGGCTGAACTCTTCAAATTGATTTAACCCATACACTGCTTGGAGATGCCAGGATCAAACTTGACAGGATATGAGCCGTCAAAGCACGCCTTGCAGAAGTTGTCAGCAGGATTCTCAACACCGCTTGCCTCAAGCATCCCATCAATAGAGAGGTAGTGCAGCGTATCAAGCCCCAGAAAGCTGGTCAACTCCTCTTCGGTTTTGCTTGCAGCTACAAGCTCTCCCTTGGTGGAAAAGTCGATCCCATAGTAACATGGGAAACGGTGGGGAGGGCAACTTATACGCATATGCACCTTTTTTGCCCCAAGATCCCTAAGAGCCTGAACCCTTGTCCTGGCAGTGGTGCCACGGATGATTGAATCCTCAATAATTATGATCTCCCTGTTTCTGATCAACTCTCTGACCGGATTCAGTTTAACCCGAACCGAAAAGTCCCGCATGCTCTGTGTGGGCTGAATGAAACTTCTGCCCACATAGTGGTTGCGGATCATGGCCATCTCAAAGGGGATACCAGACTCTTCTGCGTACCCGATGGCAGAATAGTTGCCGGAATCGGGAAAGGGCATTACAAAGTCTGCATCCACATGGGACTCCTTTGCAAGCTGTCTGCCGTGTGCCTTTCTCATCTGATAGACATTCTTTCCGCATATTGTGCTGTCTGGCCGTGCAAAATAGATGTACTCAAATATGCACAGAGAGCGTTTTTCAAGAGGATTTTCCGGTTTGATACTGTGAACTCCATCTTCGTTAATAAGAACGATCTCTCCAGGATCAAGCTCCCGGACAAACTCAGCCTGCACAAGATCAAAGGCACAGGTCTCTGATGCCAGCACATAGTGTCCATTGAGTTTGCCAAGCGCCAGGGGACGGAATCCGTTAGGATCCTTTACTCCGATGACCTCCCCCTTGCAGGTTAGAAGCACAAATGAGTATGCCCCCTCAATTTTCTGCACAGCCTTCTGAATAGCCTCAATAACATTGCCCTGCTTCAGATTTTTGATAAATAGATGTAGAAAAACTTCACTGTCCATGGTGGTCTGGAATATGGAGCCATTCTCCTCCAGCTCATTTTTCAGAATATGGGCATTTACCAGATTGCCGTTGTGGGCCACAGCATATGCACGCCCTCTGTGTTGAACTACAAATGGCTGGGCATTGGTGAGATTCGACTCTCCGGTTGTGGAGTAACGGACATGACCAATGGCGCTTCCCCCGCTTCCCTCTATCTTCTTAAGGTTATCCATCTCAAAGATATCGTGGACAAGCCCCATCCCCTTGTGGGAGAAGATCTTATCCTTCTCCCTTGCAACAGAGATTCCAGCACTCTCCTGGCCTCTGTGTTGCAGGGCATAGAGCCCGAAATAGGTAAGCTGGGCAGCTTCACGATGTCTGTAGATACCAAAAACACCACACTCATCCCTTGGTCTTTCGTTCTCAATCATATTATTTCCCATCCTGCACATCGCATGATCTGTTCTGTGCGTGATACTCTCTGTTGTATGTTGGTGTATCATGTTGTGCTTTATATTTCCCATCCTGAGCATGATATTCCTGTAAGGATTTTACTGTAAGTGGCTCTTTTTTCAATGCTTTGATAGCCTTGCAGATCGCCTTTGCCCCATCAGTTGTGGTGGCATAGGGTATTTTGTATCGTATGGCAGCTCTTCTGATCTCATAGCCATCCATCTTTGTCTGGCTGCTGGCACCGGTATTGAGAATAAGTTGAATCTCGTTGTTTTTTACAGCATCCACAACATGAGGCCTTCCTGTGGAGACCTTTTCCACAACTTTTGCAGGAATGGCATTATCCTCCAGAAACATTGCAGTGCCACGGGTTGCAAGGAGCTTGAAGCCCATCTTATAGAACGCCTCTGCAACAGGAAGAGCTGCCATCTTGTCGCTGTCCTGAACGCTTATGAATACCGTCCCATCAGTTGGAAGGTTCTGGCCAGCGCCAAGCTGTGCTTTTGCAACAGCTGCCCCAAGATCCATGTCAATGCCCATAACCTCACCTGTGGATTTCATCTCAGGACCAAGCACAGGATCCACCTTGTCAAACCGGTCAAAGGGCATTACCGCCTCTTTTACCGAGTAGTGGGTTGGGATCACCTCATGCATAAGGCCAAGTTCATCCAGAGTTTTTCCAAGCATAACCTTTGTGGCAAGCTTTGCAAGTGGCACCCCTGTTGCCTTGCTTACAAATGGCACAGTTCTTGATGCTCTTGGATTGACCTCAATGACATAGACCCTGCCATCCATAATAGCAAACTGGATATTCATAAGCCCTATGACGTTAAGCTCCTTTGCCAGAGCCCTTGTGGCATTGGCCATCTCATCTATGAGGTGGGCAGGAATGCTGTATGGTGGCAGAACACAGGCAGAGTCTCCTGAGTGGATACCTGCCTCCTCAATATGCTCCATCATGCCGCCGATAACAGTACGGTGTCCATCACAGATGGCATCCACGTCAAGTTCAAAGGCATCTTCAAGAAACTTGTCAATCAATACAGGATGGTCAGGAGATGCAGAGATTGCAAGGTTGAAGTAGGATTCGAGTTCCTTTGGATCAAAGACGATTTTCATTGCACGGCCACCCAGAACAAAGGATGGTCTGACCATGACCGGATACCCGAGTTCCATGGCAACCCTCTGAGCCTCTGGAAAGTTGGTTGCAATTCCATTGGCTGGCTGGGCAATATCAAGCTTTTTGAGCATGGCCTGGAACAGATCCCTGTTCTCTGCCATGTCAATGCTCTCCGGGCTTGTACCGATAATGGGAACCCCGGCTTTTTTAAGGGCAGTTGCAAGGTTCAACGGTGTCTGACCACCAAACTGCACAATAACACCATCTGGCCTCTCCTTCTCCACAATATGGAGCACATCCTCACGGGTAAGGGGTTCAAAGTAGAGCTTGTCTGATGTGTCATAATCAGTACTTACAGTTTCAGGGTTGCTGTTGACCATGATACTCTCAACCCCCTCCTCTCTTAAGGCAAACGATGCCTGAACACAGCAGTAGTCAAACTCAATACCCTGTCCGATCCTATTTGGGCCGCCGCCAAGTATCATCACCTTTTTACGATCAGATACCCTTGCCTCACACTCTTTTTCATAGGTTGAGTAATAGTAGGGGGTTGCAGCTCTGAATTCTGCTGCACATGTGTCAACCAGTTTATAGACAGGTACAATGCCCATCTTTTTTCTCTGGATCTCAACTCTCTCTTCAGATGTGCCAGTAAGGTTTGCAAGCTGCCGGTCTGAAAATCCCCACCGCTTTGCCTTCTCCATCATCTCGAACGATATATTGCTCCTCTCCTGGCTCCCGGGGGCTTTAGATGTTGAAGAGTTCAGGATAATTGTCTTTTCAAACTCCACAAGCTGTTTCATCTGGTAGAGAAACCAAGGGTCAATACCTGTAAGTTCGTTGATCATCTCAATGGAGATTCCGTTTTCCAGAGCATATTTGATATAGAAGATTCTCTGGGAGTTGGGGGTGGCAAGTCTGTACTCAAGCTCTGTTCTGGAGACACTTCCGGGAGCAGGGTCTTTCCCATCTGCACCAAAGCCGAATCTGCCAATCTCAAGAGATCTCAACCCCTTTTGCAGAGCCTCTTTAAATGTTCTGCCAATGGACATTGTCTCTCCTACAGATTTCATTGCAGTGGTGAGAATATCATCTGTTTCAGGAAATTTTTCAAATGCCCAGCGGGGGATCTTTATTACACAGTAATCAATGGATGGTTCAAAACAGGCAAGAGTCTCACCAGTTATGTCGTTCTTGATCTCATCAAGTGTAAAACCAACAGCAAGTTTTGCTGCAATCTTGGCAATTGGAAATCCTGTTGCCTTTGAGGCAAGTGCAGAGCTTCTGGAGACTCTCGGGTTCATCTCAACAATAATCATCTCACCATTGGCAGGGTTGATGGCAAACTGGACATTCGATCCACCGGTATCAACACCTATCTCCTGCATAATGGCAATTGAGGCGTCCCTGAGCCTCTGGTACTCCTTGTCTGAAAGTGTCTGGGCAGGGGCCACAGTGATGCTGTCTCCTGTGTGAACTCCCATTGGGTCAATGTTTTCAATAGAGCATATGATCACAACGTTGCCAGCATGGTCTCTCATCACCTCAAGCTCATACTCTTTCCACCCAAGAACAGACTCCTCAAGCATCACCTGGGTGATGAAGCTTGCGTCGAGCCCCTTTTTTGCAAGAAGAGCCAGCTCTTCAGGGTTATAGGCTACCCCACCGCCTGTTCCGCCAAGTGTGAAACTTGGGCGTACAATGATGGGAAAACCTATCTCTTCTGCCACCTGCTCCACTTCATGCATGTTTTTGGCAAAGCCGCTTCTTGGAATGCGTAAATTTATCCTGTTCATGGCGTCACGGAACAGCTCCCTGTCTTCTGCCTTTTTAATAGCTTCAACAGATGCTCCGATCATCTCCACACTGTATTTTTCAAGAACGCCTCTCTTTGCAACCTCCACCGCAGTGTTGAGCCCTGTCTGACCTCCAAGTGTTGGTAGAAGTGCATCTGGCCGCTCTCTCTCAATCACCTTTTCAACAGTTTCCGGAGTCACAGGCTCAATATAGACCTTGTCAGCAGTATCAGGGTCGGTCATTATGGTGGCAGGGTTGGAGTTGATCAGAATAACCTCATACCCCTCCTCCTTAAGTGCCTTGCACGCCTGTGTGCCAGAGTAGTCAAATTCACAGGCCTGGCTGATAATAATGGGGCCTGCTCCAATAATAAGAATCTTTTTTATATCTGTACGTTTTGGCATCTGTTTAACTATCCCTTGCCTCCAATAATTGATCAAGAAGCGCAAATTTAAAATGGTCTCTGAAAAATTTTGTTATTTCTGGCATCTGGTCAACTCTATCTCCATCATCTCCGCAAACTGCCTGAAGAGGTAGGCTGCATCATGGGGCCCTGGTGATGCCTCAGGGTGGTACTGAACCGCAAAGACCTTCAATGATTCATCCTTGATCCCTTCAAGAGAGTCCTCATTCAGATTGATGTGGGTCATTGCCGCACCTGCCAGAGAGCATTTCAATGATTTTATATCAACTGCAAACCCGTGATTCTGGGAGGTTATCTCAACCTTATTGGTTGCAAAGTTCTTAACTGGCTGATTCCCGCCACGGTGTCCGAATTTGATCTTGTAGGTTTTTGCGCCCATTGCAAGCCCTAAAAGCTGCATTCCAAGGCAGATGCCAAACATGGGGCGAAAACCAAGAAGTTCTCTGATTGTATATATGGCCTGATGCAGAGGCTCAGGGTCGCCAGGCCCGTTGGAGAGAAAAATTCCATCAGGATCAAGCTTCTTAATAAGATCGGCAGAGGTTGAGGCAGGCACAACAAGAACCTCACACCCTTCTGCCTCAAGGCATCTGATAATGTTGTACTTTATGCCAAAATCAATCGCAACTACAGAGTGTTTTTCACCTCTGTGGCGCCATATGGAACTCTGGGCAGGAGTGCAGCCGCAGCCATTGACAAAATCGGGGTTGATAAAATCGGGACGGTTCTCTCTCCAGAAATATGGGGTGGTGGTACTCACCCTCTCTGCCAGGTTGCACCCCTCCATTGGAGGAATCTCTTTTGCCCTCTTCACAAGAGAGGCAGGGTCAAGATCATATGTGGAGATAACAGCCCGCATGGCACCAGAGTCTCTGATGTGGCAGGTCAAGGCTCTGGTATCAAGATCCTCAACACCAAGAACCCCCTCTTTTTTCAGGTAGTCTGCAAGCGTACCGGTAGATCGCCAGTTGCTGGGGAAATCGACATACTCTCTCACAATCAGAGCTGCTGCCTGAATTTTATCAGACTCCACATCTTCGGGACATACACCGTAATTGCCCATCATGGGACAGGTCATTGTAACCATCTGTCCATGATAGGAGGGGTCAGTCAGAATCTCCTGATAGCCAGTCATGCTGGTGTTGAATACAACCTCTCCCAGTGCCTCGCCATGGCCTGTAAAACTTCTGCAGGGAAATGTCCTGCCATCTTCAAGTGCCAGTAATGCTTTCATGTTGTTATATCCGCTTCTTTAAAGTGGTATAAAAGTCACCACGCTTTGCAATCATTTGTATAAAAACAGTCATCGTCTTTTCATCAATAAGGTAAGCAATTCTGTATTGTTGCTTTCCTAATCTGAAATGGTATGATCTTGTTCCTGCTAAATCACCAATCAGATGTTCACCAATCTCAGGAGATTCAAGCAATCCAGGAATAATTTCTTCTTTTATGAACTGACGTGTCTGAGGATCGAATTTTTTCAGATCTTTTTTAACCTTTGGGTGATACTCATCCCTATACATTGAAAACTTCATCCCTTGTCAGATATTTTACTTTCTTGCTTTTGAACTCCTGATTACGCCTAATAAGTTCATTGCCATCTTCAGACAAAAGTAAAATCAGAGATTCAAGCTCTTCTTTTTTCATACTGTTAATAATGGAAACAATTTGATTCAATGCTATATTAATTTTTAGTTCAGGCATATTTTTTTCCTTTTCTTCAGGCATTGTTAGGGCTTGATCATAAAATGGGCCACATTTGCAATGATCGTCAGTAATCACGTCTAATATAATACTGCGCTGGCCGAAGATTATGATAAAGCCCCTTTGTTTATTACCAACAGTCGCTGAAACAGCAGTAACTTGAACAGATCTTTGATTTATAAAAATCAAACTTACAGAGGCTTGTTGGCCACAAGATTCCAGATTCCGCAGGGACATGCCCCCTTGCAGAAACCGCATCCAATACATTTTTGAGGATCTGCTCTGTACTCAAACGATCCATCCTCTGTCTCAAACCGTTCAATTGCCCCTTCTGGACAGACATGAATACAGATACTGCAATCCCGGCAGCGCCCACATGAGGCACACTCTGATCCGCACTCCTCAAGTGAGTTGTAGCTCTTAATCATGGGGTTGAAATACTCAAGCGAGACTCTTGATTTATCAATCTCCTTACGCGGATCAGGGTTGTGAGGCTCTTCTCCTGCAATGATCCTGTCAATGGCTTCGGCAGTTACCTTGCCAGCACCAATGGCATGTGTGATAAGTCCGGGGCCAACAATATCTCCAATGGCAAATATGTTCTGATCAGAGGTCTGGTTAAAGCTGTTCACAGAGACAAAACCGTTCCGTGTAGCAATATCTTTGCCAAGAAAATCGGTATCTGGAACATCACCTATGGAGATCACTACGGTATCAGCCTCCATAATCTCACCGTCATCCAAAAGTACCCCATTGGGGGTGATCTCTTTTGTAAAGCATGGCCAGTGAAATGTGGCACCAATGGCCTCTGCATCCTCTTTCTCTTTGCCAAATGCTGCAGGTTTCTGCACATCAATAAGAGTTATGGTTCTAGCCCCCATTCTGTGAGCTTCAGTGGCAACATCGCACCCCACATTACCAGCACCTATTATCACCACTTTGTTAATAGGTGCTGGCTGACCATCAGTTGACCTTATGAAAAGTTCCTTTGCCCCTGACTGCATCTCCTTTGTCTTTGCTAAAAAATCGTTAGCAGAGATGGCGTGTTCAATACCGGGGATAGGAAGCATTCTGGGTTTTCTGGCACCTGCTGCAACAACCACATAATCAAACTCCTTTTTGATCTTCTGAAAGCTCTTTGGGGTGATCTTATGTTCAAGCTTGATATCAGAGACAAATCTCTTTACCCGCTCCAGCTCCTTTTGCAGAGTCTCCTTAGGAATTCTTGAGTCTGGAATTACAGAAGAGATCTTGCCACCAATCTCTCTTGACTCATCAAAGAGCACAGCATCATGACCCTTGAGGGTCAGATGCCATGCAGCAGAGATCCCTCCAGGGCCAGCACCGATAACCGCCACCCGCTTGCCGCTCTTTTGAGCTGGTTGTGGCAGCTCACTATCCTCTCCTGCGCGGCCAAGAAGCCTTACATTGACCGGTGTCATGTACTGAAGATTTTTTGTACAGGATGCCATGCAGGGGCTTGGGCAGAGATATCCGCATACAGTGGCAGGAAACGGGGTGTATTTGAGCCCCATTGCAGTTGCCTCATCTGCAAGCCCCTGACGGATCAGATGCCACCTCTCCTGAACAGGGATACCTGTGGGGCAGTTTGCCTGACACGGAGCCTTGTACTTTGCATGTTCCCACACTGGCACCATCCGCCGGAACTCACCTTTGGTAATCAGAGGGAGAGTACCCTGCTCAACCTCCTGAAGATCTCCGATCAGCCCCCCCCTGCCAAGCTCTCTGTCCCAGACATCCTGGCGAAAGGATCTCATGGCAGGACGACCTTTTGAACTCACCTTCTCCTGAGGAGTCTTGGCCCTTATAAGGCTCCACTCTGACCGTTTGGAGAGCCTGTCAAAGAGTTCCTTTTTTTCAATCTTCTGCAAAAAAATCTGAAGGTTTGTGCAGAGCCAGTCCCAGTCAACATCTGTTATCGGGACAAGTTTCGCGTCGTTCTGACTGAAACCTGTGGCATCTCCTCTGCAAAAGACCTTGCCACCCACCATTCCAACAAGGGGGCGATATCCAAGGATGCTCTCGTTGTAGCTTGTGTTAAAACCACACACCACAGCAACTCCTCCGGCCATGAACTCTCCAAAGTAGTCACCAGCAGCCCCGAGAACCCACAGCTCCGGTGGATCAAATCTCGGGTTATGCTTGGTCATGGTCATGCCTCTTGCCCCTATATTGCCACCAATATAGACCTTCCCCTGAGCACCGCCGTTCATGGCACCGTTGGATGCATTGCCATGGACAACGATATGGGCACCGGCATTGAGCCAGCCAATGTCATCAGAGGCAGGACCCATAACCTCAATTTCAGTGTTGGGGTACCCCAGTGAACCTGTTCGCTGGCCAGAGTGTCCCTGAATGCGGATTTTGATCTTTTCGTCTCCGCCCCTCCAGAGTCGTCCGCCAATGCCATGCTGGCCATAGGCGTTGACCTCAATGGCTCTGTGTCCCTGCTCCACGGCATTCTGGATCATCTCTTCAAGTACCCGGGAGGGTATCCGTTTCTCCCCCGTTTTTCCGGGAATATTTATGTAAAATGTATTGCTATTCATGAAACACTCCTAATTAACTGCATACCAGATCTTGAGAAATATCTGATATTGAGATGGAAATTAGCTCCAGCCATACCTTTGAAATCTCCTAAACCACATACTTGATATTGAGACGCTGCGCCACCTGATAGTCATCAATACCAAGAGCATCAGACATGCCGATGGGAAGAGAGGTGGAGCGTCCCAGAGGGGCGACAATTTTTTTGAGTTCAATATCAAATGAGACAAAGAGATCTACTATCCGCTGCGCCACATCTTCTGGATTGAGCCTGCGGTAGAGTCTTGGATCCTGAGAGGTTATACCCTTTGGGCAGACCCCGGTATTACACATATTGCACCTGTCGGTTTCAGTACCAATACATCCTGCTGCCGCCTGCATCACATATTTTCCAATCTGAACACCGCTTGCACCAAGCATGATCAAAGCTGCGGCATTTGCTGCAAGGTTGCCGTTCTTGCCAATACCACCTCCTGCAAAGATTGGTATCTCATTTTGCTTTCCAAGGCGAACCAGATTGAGATAGTTGTCTCTGATGCATGAGGCGATAGGGTGTCCCATATGATCCATTGAGACAGAGTAGGCAGCGCCTGTACCTCCATCCTCACCATCAATGGCAAGACCTGAGGCATAGTCGTTTCTTGTAAGATTGTTAAGTACGGCAAGAGATGTGGAAGATGCTGATATCTTGGGATATACTGGCACCCTGAACCCCCAAGCCATGGACATTGAGATGATCATTTTGGCCACAGACTCCTCAATTGAGTACTGGGTCTGGTGGGTTGGCGGACTTGGAAGGCTTACCCCCTGTGGCACACCCCTTATGGCGGCAATGAGCTTATTGACCTTATGCCACATCAGAAGCCCACCATCTCCAGGTTTTGCACCCTGACCATATTTGATCTCAATGGCACAAGGATCCTCTTTCATGTGGGGAATTGCATGGATAATCTCATCCCAGCCAAAATAGCCACTGGCAATCTGGAGAATTACATACTTCATGAACCTGCTTCTGAGAAGCCTTGGAGGGCATCCACCTTCACCTGTGGATATTCTTACCGGCATACCCAGCTCTTCGTTCAGGTATGCAACTCCCATCTGGAGCCCCTCCCACATGGTGGGAGAGAGCGCGCCAAAGGACATGCCTCCGATGATAAGAGGGTAGATCTCCCTGACAGGTGGAATCCAGCCGTTGTTTCTCAGACGGCTCATGTTCTCCTTGGGAGGCAGAATCCTTCCAAGCAGGGTACGAAGCTCAAATTCGTGGCGGCCAGCATCCAGTGCCGGGTCGGTGAGCATGGATATTCTTATGAACTTGATCCGGTCAAGCAGAGAGTCTGTGGAGTTTCTCCTCCCCCCTCTTTTTCTGGGCTCTCCATCCTGATTGATATGGAAACGGTACCTGTCAGTTCCTGGGTTTCTTCTTGGTTCTATAGCATCATTCGGGCATACCATGGAGCACATGGCACATCCGATACATGCCTCTTCAATGGAGGTGTGCTGGCGGATTCCGTAGTATGTCTCAAAGGGTGACAGGGGCCGTTCTGCCGGATTTACAGAATTGATCTGGTTCGACAGGCTCTCTTTATCAGAGGCGCTCTCATTGTTAGATGAGTTGATCGAATCAGATCTGCTAGAAAGTTTAAGCAGTCTGGACGGATTCATGGAGTCAGCCAGATTTCTTTTTCTGAAGACAGAGAGCGTGATGGCCTGAACAGGGCAGACTGCCGTACACTGCCCGCAAAGGGTACACCGATCCTTTTTCCAGTGAATCTGCCAGGGCAGGTCACTTAAACTTAAAGAGGATGGTTTTATGATTCTGTTTGATGACATAGGGTTATCTCCTGAAGGCCCGAACTAAAGAGCAAGGTTTAATGGTTCTGTTTGGCGACATATTCTTACCTCCTGACGGTCTGGGCCTACAATTGCTGTATCAAGATGCATGGGTTGTATATCTCTGCTTTTGTCTCTGTCTGAAATAACCGCATCCAGTCCGCATATTTCCGAAGAGAAGGCAAACATGCCAGGCCTTCCACCGACAACTCCGGGCCTGAGCTTTTTTCTATCCTGTGCCATGAAAACTGTGTTATCAGGAAGCGATCCGATGACGCAGTTGGGGCCGTCAATGATCAGCTGCCTGCACGATTTTTTAAGATGCTTGAGAAAAACAGCATCCGGGTGGGTATCAAGATCCTTCTCCTGAAGAGGGGTTATTACATGCTTGTAGGCATCAAGTCCAAGCCCCAGACCTGAAATTGTATAGTGCAGAATGTGGGCAAAAACCTCAGAGTCTGACTCATAGCCGGTATAACCTGGGAAATCTCTGGTAGAGAGAAAATCCTTGATTGGGATAAAGGCGGTATTTTCACCGTTGGTCATGGTTGAATAGCCTTTGATAAAAAATGGGTGACAGGCATACAGATTTATGGCGTAATTGGTATTCTGCCTTCCCTGGGCCATTATGGTTCTGGCCTTGAGATCCTTTCTGTCAAGTCCAAGGTAGCGGGCAATCTCTAATGGGTCTCCTAGCTCTTTGATCATGATTGTATCCGGCCAGAAGGAGAAGACGATCATATCCCGTTTCTCTTCACCCATTTCACGGATCTTCAGGCGGGTCATCATGAGGCGTGTGGCCATCTCATTCTCATTAAGCCCATCCCATGAGTCAGGGTATTCATAGGCACGCAGAAGGTAGAGACCTCTTCTTGGAACACCCTCCATTCCTATTTTTGGAACCTTGATGCTCATCTTGTACTTGGTCATGAACCCCTGTTCCATCATGAAAAAATCAAGTTTCCTTATCCCCTCTTCACTGAAAATGCCTGACAGGATGGGGGCATCCTTCATCTCTTCAAAGGGGCCACCCAGATCACGAAGCAGAAGCCCGACACCGGAACCATCATGACCCTCTTTCATAACGTTAAGGGCTTTTATGGCTTCCATTGGAGACACAGGGTCTTTGCTTGTAAGTGCAAACAGACGGCACATTCTCTTTTTCTCCTTGTTATTTTCAATCGTTTGAGCAATATATAATTTTAAAAAATGATATATAAAGCTGATTAATATATGCAGAAAATCATACTTTTTCAATATATTTTTAAAACCTATTATTGGAAGAGAATCAACATTGAAAAATATCTGCAATAATGTAAATATCACACTCTTGCCAACAGACAGAGTGAATATGACACAATACCTGGAAATAAGATGAATATCAAACAGTTACCAAAACGTATGGCAGACCATGTTAACAACAGAGTTGAGGAGTTTTTTCACACCCTTGAGCAGAGGAGTTTGACATTACCCAGAAACAGCCCTGCCATAAGGAAGCTTGAAGAGGTGATGCTCTTCAGTGAATTTGTGGCTTCCACTCTGATAAAGAATCCTGCAATCTTTCTGGATCTGCTCGAATCTGGAGATCTTGAACGTTCATACCATGATGGTGAATACAGGCTCAAGATTGAGAGAGAGATGGGGAGCGTCTGTGACGAAAGAGCGCTTAAATCTCTGCTTGGCAGAGTACGAGAGCGCGAAATGGTGAGAATTGCCTGGCAGGATCTAACGGCAACAGTACCTCTGGAAGAGACTTTAAAAGATTTATCTGGTCTTGCCGAGGCATGTGTTGACAAAGCAATCACCTTTATCTATGATAAACTTTGTTTTACATGCGGAACACCCCTTGATGGCCGTGGTAATGTTCAGAAAATCGTTGTTCTTGGAATGGGAAAGCTTGGCGCTGGTGAGTTGAACTTCTCCTCAGATATTGATCTGATCTTTGCCTACCCCGAAGATAGCCTCTTTCAAGGAGATCACAGATCAGATGAAACTGACAGCAATGGCTCTTTAAAATGGGGAGAGAATCCGTTAAAAGAGCAGAACAGATTCAATACCACAGGAGAATTTTTCACAAGAATGTGCAAAAATTTTTTAAAGGTGTTTGATTCATCAATGGGCAGTGAGATGCTCTTTCGTGTGGATACCCGGTTACGTCCCTTTGGCGCCAATGGCCCTATTGCCATGAGTTTTTACACCATGGAAGAGTACTACCAGACCCAGGGACGGGAGTGGGAGCGTTATGCCCTCATAAAAGCCCGCCCGATTGCTGGAGATATTGATGCAGGTTACACCCTGCTGAAAATTCTCAACCCCTTTGTTTACAGAAGATATTTTGATTATGGCTCTTTTGACGCCTTACGTGAGATGAAAAAAAAGATTGCCCTTCAGGTAAAGGATAAGAGGTTTAAAAACAACATCAAACTTGGTGCTGGTGGTATCCGCGAAATCGAGTTCTTTGGTCAGGTGTTTCAGCTGATCAGAGGTGGCGTTGAACCTGAATTTCAGGAACTCAAAATTCTCGAGGTACTCAAACTGCTTGTGAAGCGTAGCTGTATTGATGCTCAAACAGGAGAGGAGCTTGCAACAGCGTACTGTTTTCTGCGCAGAGTTGAACACAGACTGCAAGAGTACAGTGACCGCCAGACTCATGATCTGCCTGAACGGGAGGAGGAGAAACTGCGCCTTGCCCTCTCAATGGGATTTGCTCAACTATCTGATCTTTTGGCAGACCAGGGTGATCTGTCTGCTAATGATGATTCTTATGATAATATTGATGATCTTACCTGTGCAGCTCAAAGAGAGTTCTATTCGCTTCTAAATGGACATATGACAAGAGTTCATGAACATTTCAGTAACCTCTTTGCTTCTGAGAGTGGGGAAAAACCTGAAGATGAAAGTGATGATCTCAGATATATCTGGCAGAACATCAATGACCCCCAGTTTAACACTGCCGGATACCGAGTGCCGGGTTTTGAAGATTCTTCCCGTATCAGGGAACTCTTGAGAACCGTTGCAGAACATCCCAATACCAGACACCTCACCAGCAACGGCAGAAAACGGCTGGATCGCCTTATCCCACTTCTGATTCATAGAGTGGTTGAGAATATGAAGCCGGAAATTGAGAAAGGGTCGGAAACTGCAAAGAGCAGCAGTGGTGATATTAAACTGGAGAGTGAGAGGTCAGGAGATTATCAGAAACCGGAAACAGTACTTCAACGCCTGCTGGATCTTGTGACTACAATTGAGAGACGAACCTGCTATCTCTCTCTGCTGATCGAAAAGCCCCAGGCTTTGGACCATCTTGCCAACCTTGCATCAAAAAGCCCATGGATCATCTCTTTTTTATCCCTCCACCCAGCTCTGCTGGATGAACTGCTGGCTCCTGAAACTCTCTATACACCTCCTGACAGGGCAGAGATGGAGAGAGAGATCATGCGCCGCATGGCTCAGATTCCTCAGGAAAATTTTGAATTTCAACTGGAGGAGCTCTGCATCTTTAAACAGGTGATGACCCTAAGAGTTGCTGCTGCCGATCTGAGCGGTAACTATCCTCTGATGAAGGTGAGCGACCGTCTGACAGAGATTGCTGAAACTGTCATGAACAGAGTAATTGAGATCTCCTGGCACCATACTGTTCAAAAATATGGTCTCCCATCGGGGCTTGCTGTGGACTCATGCACAGATCCTGCCTATTACAGTGCTGTCTCTGCCGTGCTCTCACTATCATCATCTTACTCAGCTGCGTCATCCTCTCAATTCTGCTCTCCAGGGTTTGCAGCCATTGCCTACGGTAAACTTGGTGGAATTGAGCTTGGCTACAGATCTGATCTTGACATGGTCTTTATCCACTCAGGAGGTGACGGATATACAGAAGGGGGGCCAAGAACCATTGAAAACATCCGCTTCTACACCTTTCTTGGACAGAGAATCATCAGCGCTCTGACCCTGCACACCCAGGCAGGCAAGCTCTATGATGCAGACATGCGCCTGAGGCCAAGTGGTCAGTCCGGCATGATTGTAAGCCACATTGACTCATTCAATGACTATATAAACAATGAGGCATGGACATGGGAGCATCAGGCCATTATCCGGGCACGCCCCATTGGCGGTGACCCTGCTCTTCAGCAGAGGTTCAACGAAATACGGAAGAGAATTCTGAGTATAAAAAGAGAGCCTGAACTGCTGAAAAAAGAGGTCAGAGAGATGAGAGAACGGATGAGAAAGGAGCACTTGAAGTCTGAAAGAGAGGCTCTGAAGGCTGCTCAGAGATCCATTGATCATGATTCTCACATGTTTGATCTCAAGCAGGGCAGAGGTGGCATCATAGACATTGAGTTTCTGGTTCAATATCTTGTGCTGCAAAATTCGTCTGACTATCCATCACTGACTAAGTGGACAGATAATGTGCGTCTTCTTGACACCCTTGCAAATGAGAATATTCTCACCTCAGAAGAGGCAACAGAGCTTAAACGAGGATATCTGAAGCTGCGTCAGACAGGTCACCATCTCAATCTGCAGGAGCGGGAGAAGAGCATTCCGATTGAGGCGTTCAAAGAGGAGGCTGATGCCATTGCTGAGATATTTGACAGGTTTCTCTATGATATGGATACACGGTAATAACCTCCATCATATGGAATATATAATAACAAGTAGGAATAAATCAATAATTTCAAGGAGAAGAGAATAATGAGTTCAAAACAGTGGGAAACCCCTTTCTGGCCGGAAGGCGTAGCACATGATGTTTCAGGTTATAACTATCCGTTAACTGAACTGCTTGACAACTCTGCCCGTAAATATCCTGATAAGGTATATACAATATTCAACGACGCCCAAAGAACGTTTGCCCAGGTAAAAGATACAGCAGACAGAATCGCCAATTTTCTGGCAGGACAGGGTATCAGACAGGGTGATAAGGTTGCCATTTTTCTTCCAAATCTTCCGCACTTCCCGGAGATTTTCTTTGGCATTCTAAAGGCTGGGGCTGTTGCTGTTAACTGCAATCCGGTCTATACACCAGCAGAGCTGAATCACCAGCTTTCTGACTCTGGAGCAAAGATGGTCTTCTGCATGGATCACCCTGTTTTTTACAGCAGTGCAGTTGCGGCCATCAAAGATACTGATGTTCAAAGCGTTGTGATCTGCAATATAAAATCCTACCTGCCAAAGCTCAAAGGGTTGATCGGCGGTCTGCTTGGTAAAATTCCAAAGGCACCCAAACATGAGCCGGGACACTTCATGTTTGATGACATTGTGGCATCGTCTGCACCAACACCCCCCTCAATCAAGGTGAACCCTGGTGAAGATACAGCGCTTATGCTCTACACTGGCGGTACAACAGGGGTTCCCAAGGGTGCAGAGCTGACCCATATCAATTTCACATATGAGATGGCAGCAGCTCTGGAGTATCTGAAAATAACCCATGAGCCAGGAGGCAAACCTGAAATAATCCGTTGTGGCGGTTTCCATAGATTTCTTGGCATCCTGCCCTGGTATCATGTCTTCGGCATCTGCACTACCATGCTTCTGGCGGCAAAGACTGGAAGCAGTATCATATGTGTTCCAGACCCCAGAGCAGGAACTCCTCCTTTTACAGAAGTGCTTAAACTTGTCCAGAAACACAAACCCACTTTCATGCATGCAGTACCCACTATTTTTGTGGCATTTACTAACCATGCACTTGTAAATAACTATGATCTCTCTTCCCTGATTGGCTGTTTTTCTGGTGGAGCCCCCCTTCCACCAGAGGTGTGTCGGCAGTTTGAGGAGAAGACGGGCTCCATAATATTTGAAGGTTACGGTCTGACAGAGACATCCCCTGTTGTATGCGCCAATCCACCACTGAAGGAGACCCGCAAAATAGGTTCAATCGGCTTTCCAATCCCAGGCACTGATGTAAAGATTCTTGACATTGAAACAGGTAAAACAGAGCTTGCCAGAGGTGAGGATGGTGAGATTGCAGTTTGCGGTCCACAGGTCATGAAGGGGTACTGGAAACGGCCAGATGCAAATGAGGAGGTCTTCAGAGAGATAGAGGGTAACCGCTACTTTCTTACAGGAGATATTGGACACATTGACAAGGATGGGTATATCACCATCACAGACCGCAAAAAAGATATGATCATTGTAAGTGGTTTCAACGTCTATCCAAGAGATGTGGAAGACACCATTTATACCCATCCGGAAGTGGAGCTTGTTGCAGTGGTTGGACTGCCTGACGAGAGAAGCGGTGAGAAGGTAAAAGCGTATATCAAACTCAAAGTAGGTGCCACAGTTACTAACGAAGAGATGCAGCAGTTCTGCAAAGATAAGATGGCAGGGTACAAACGCCCCAGAATCATTGAGTTCAGAGATAACATTCCTGTATCCAATGTTGGTAAGGTTCTCAGAAGGGAGTTGAGAGACGAAGAGAAGGCAAAAAGGAGTAGTTAATATAGTAACGTGTGGATTTGCTGCTAATAGCAACCGGCTCACTGCATATAACAAGGAGGAGGCTGATACTCTCCTCCTTGTACTGGCATTTTAAGGAGGAGAAGCTGTACATCTACCAACAGAACTATCCAAAGCCACTTCTTTCTTTATCACAAATTTGATAACCATTTGTATTTAAAGGTTAAAACATACTTTTGATGGCAGAATATCCGCAATATATCCATTAAGTGTACTCTGTTATCATCCATTTATATAATCTATATGTATTTCTCTCTCCACTTAAATTATCAATTTGCATCTTCCCTTTTTTATATCTATTTTCAAACAAATTCAACTCTAACTCCCAATACTATATTTAAGTTTATTTGCGGATGATATAATTATGAGACCAAGACATGACAGAGATAAAGAGCAGATCAGCACAAACATAATGGGGGAGTTGGTAAATAATAGACAGTCAACCATGAACGTGAAGTTGACCCAGAATGTGAAGGGGGCAGGCTGAGCCTCCAAACTGTCTCCAGGGGATCTGGAGAGAGCACTGTGCGGACTCTCTTTTCCTGTAGATGAAAATGTGCTCATTGGCATTGGGACTGCTGACGATGCTGGTGTTTACAGGATATCAGAAGAGCTTGCCCTGATTCAGACGGTTGATTTCTTCACCCCTATTGTTGATGACCCGTTTGACTTTGGCCGGATTGCTGCGGCAAATGCCCTCTCTGATGTCTATGCAATGGGAGGAGTTCCAAAAACTGCCATGAATCTTGTGGCATTCCCCTTACAGAAGCTGGGTGGAGAGGTCTTACGGGAGGTGCTGTCAGGCGGCATTGAGAAACTTAAGGAGTCTGGTACAGTGCTTCTTGGTGGACACAGCATTGAGGATGACGAGTTTAAATATGGCCTTTCTGTGACCGGGTTTGTCCACCCCAGGAAGATACTTGCCAATCAGGGGCTCAAAGATGGAGATTGCCTTATTCTCACCAAACCATTGGGTACAGGTATTCTAAATACTGCTGTCAAAGGGGGGCTGGCATCTCTTGCCACCATTGAGATGGCTGTGCGGATCATGGCAATGCTTAATAAATATGCTGCTGAAGTAATGTCCCATTTCCCCATTACAGCATGCACTGATGTGACAGGCTTTGGCCTGCTTGGCCATCTTGCAGAGATGATCTCAGGCACAGGTAGTAGGGTGATGATTCAATCTGATCTTGTACCGATACTGCCGGAAACAGTAGAATTTGCATCAATGGGATTTGTCCCTTCAGGTGCCCATAGGAACCGGGCTTTCAGAAAGGATATGGTGAATCTCAAAGCAGGTGTCTCCCCGGTTATGAGAGATATTCTGTTTGACCCTCAGACTTCAGGAGGTCTTCTGATGGGGTGCCCTGAAGGTGAGGCTCAGAGTCTTGTAACAAGGCTTATTGATAACGGGGTTGAAGGGGCTGCTATTATTGGTCAGGTTTTCGAGCCTGATATCAATGGAGACCGAAAAAGGATCATTACAGTAGAGTAGTTAAAAAAAATCGTAAAATAGATTTCATGCCCTGATGGGCTACCCAGGATTGAAATTGAAAAAAAAGGATACAATATATGTCTGAAATATTTGATGCACGCGGGTTGTCTTGTCCAGCTCCTGTTTTAATGGCAAAAAAAGCACTGGAGAAGTCACATCTTCAGGAGATCAACATTGTTGTTGATAATGAAGCCTCTATGGAGAACGTCTCACGCTTTTTAACATCCAGATCATTTACTGTTGAAGTTGTTCCTCAAGGTGGTGATTTCCAGATCATAGGTAGTGCAGAGGCAAGAGGTGAGTCCCATCAACAATCACCTTCTGAGCTTTCAGCTCCAACTTCAGCTACTCAACCATCAGTTGCAACCGATCATAAACAGAAAATCATGGTTCTTGCCGCAACAGACAAGATGGGTTCTGGTGATGATGAGTTGGGTAAGAAGCTTATGATAAGTTTCATTAAAACCATTAAGGAGATGGGAGAGGAGCTGTGGAGAGTTGTATTTGTCAATAATGGAGTTAAACTTGCTATTGAGGGCTCTCCTGTTCTTGAAGAGTTGCTCCAATATGAGGCAGATGGCATTAAAATCATGGTGTGTGGCACATGTCTTACCCATTTTGATCTGCTGGATGCAAAGAAAGTGGGAGAGACAACAAATATGCTCGACATAGTTACAGCCATGCAGCTTGCAGATAAGGTGATTCAGATCTGAGAGGTACGAATATGAATCGCTGACTAACTATTCCCACCGGGCAGGCAAGCTCACATTAATGCTGTAGATATCCTTTTCAGACAAGCTTTTGCTGATTCTCCATCTAATTCGTTGATATAGTTGACAAGTTCCTGAAACAGATCTGAGAGTCTTGAATTATGCAACATGCCTTCAAGTGTAGTTATCCGATCCATGGTAGCCCCGTAATTCAGAAAAATCAGTGGTTCAATCTCGGCGATCAGTTCTGCAATCTTCTCAATATCAAGCGGTTGATCATTAGAGACCGGAGCTTTATCATTTTTGTCTGTTAACTGATCAAGAGGCTTGATTACTTCCATGGTAGCTTGCAGCGATTTGGCAAAAGAGGCTTGTAGCTCTTCAAATCTGACCGGGTTATTTTGCTTGATTATCGACTCCAACTCACCGGCCGCCATATATAACTCTTCAGCCCCAAGGTTACCAGCCATCCCTTTGATGGTATGAGCCAGCCTTTCAGCCAACTCAAGGTCACCATCCTGAAAGGCCCGGTTGATTTCCCAGTCAACCTGACGGTGTTTCCTGTAGAGTGTAAACAGTAGATCCAGAAAGAGTGCGTGGTTGCCTGCGACCCGTCTCAGCCCATCCTTGAGATCAAAACCAGGCAAATGTTCAGGAAGTTCTATCATGACAGCTGAAGCTGTTTTAGGCGAAATACAGGCCGATTCTATCCTATCACCCGGTTCAATCCATTGGAGCAGAGTATTGAAAAGCAGTTCCGGTTCTATTGGTTTGGTGATATGATCGTTCATCCCCGAATTCAGGCATTGCTGCCGCTCACTGGCCATTACATGAGCAGTCATGGCAATAATCGGCATCGCAGACTGAGGATGAGCAAAAGCGCTTCTCCGGGCTGGTGGAGTATTTTTCTCCCACTCCCGGATTAACATGGTGGCTTCATTCCCATCCATTTCCGGCATCTGGATATCCATCAATACACAGTCAAACAGAAGGGTGCCATCCCCACCGGTCAACGCAGCCACAGCCTCCCGACCGTTACTGGCTACAGTTACCAGCAGTCCGGCAGATTCCAGCAGTTCGATGGCCACCTGTTGATTGATACAATTATCTTCCACCAGGAGTATCCTGGCCCCACGTATAGAATCAAGGGTTGTGCTTTGCGTGGACTTTTGTACCGGAAAATATTGCTTTGCCGGGCTGGCCTTGCCGAACAGATTCATGATGGTGTCAAACAACAGTGATCGGTCAACAGGCTTGATCAGAAAACCAGCTATGTTAACCGATTTTGCCTGATTCATGATCTCTTCCCTGCCGTAAGCAGTCACCATGAGGATGGTCGGTATACTGGCCAGATCAGCATTGATCTTGATCCGCCTGGCTGTTTCAATACCATCAATACCATCCATTTTCCAGTCCATGAGCACCAGCTTGTACGGATTGTCGGAAGAAGATCTTTTCAGCTCCAAAAGCGCATCTTCTCCAGATGCAACCGAAGATACTTCAAAGGAGAACTCTTTCATGAACTGGACGAGAGTTTCACGTAATCCCGGGTTATCGTCTACAACCAGAACACGCATGCCACGAAGATCTCCGGGATCTGGTATCTGGCATTCCGATTCCTCGGTACAGAGCCCGAATTCAGCGGTAAATGAAAAGGTGCTCCCCTCTCCATAAACACTTTCTACAAAAATTTCTCCCCCCATCATAGCAACCAGTCTTTTGCAAATCGCAAGTCCCAGACCAGTGCCGCCATACTCTCTTGTTGTGGAACCATCTGCCTGGATGAAGGGGTGAAACAATTTGTCAATCTGTTCCCTGGTCAAGCCGATGCCACTGTCGGAAACGGAGAACTTCAGCATGACCTTGTCTGTTCCAGAGTACATGTTTACCAGCTCCACTTTTACCAGTATACAGCCTCTTTTTGTAAATTTGATGCTATTGCCAGCCAGGTTGATAAGTATCTGTCCCAGCCGAAGAGGGTCTCCAACAAGGGCATGAGGAACATCCTGGCCAACATTGAACGACAAGTCGAGGCACTTATCGTCCTGAGTCTTCTCTTCTGCCTTAATATTGAGCACATCAAAAATATTATCAAGAACATCTTCCAGATTGAATTTAACAGATTCCATGCTTAATTTACCCGCTTCAATTTTAGAAAAATCCAGTATATCATTGATAATTCCAAGAAGAGCATGGGCTGAAGATTGTATTTTAGACAAATAGTCGTGCTGCTTGTCAGTAAGTTCTGTTTGTAATGCAAGATGGGCAAGTCCGATAACAGCACTCATTGGAGTTCTGATTTCATGGCTCATCCTGGCTAAAAATTCACTTTTGCTTTTATTTGCTGATTCAGCCAACTCCTTAGCTCTTTTCAGTTCATTATTAAGGCGGTTCATCTGATTCTGCTGTTTGTCGCTCAATCTTATTAATTGCCTGCTTTCTCGATAAAGCCGCTTATAACTTTCCAGAAGAGAGGCATACTCTGTTATAGAGAGAAGAGTGTTTCCATCTTTTAAAACAGTTTCAGCATGAGTTATTATTTTTTCTTCAAAAGCAAAAAGTGCTGTAGTGCCCATTCTCATTCACCCTTTTGCACGATATTAAAGGTAAGCAATTCAATTCCTGTTTTAAAATCTTCACCCTCTTCCATTGAATCTTCATCATCTTCATCATAAAACCAGTTAACAACGATATTTTTTCCTCTGGCCACAGTCTCATCCAGTAGTCGGAAGAGATTCATAAGAATTTTGGAAGAGCTGCTATTGTAATACATTATATAAATGTTTACCTTGAACTGAACCTCGTCACTCAGTACTTCGAGATATTTCCCCAACCATGAAAACACTGGTGTATAAAAAATAAATGTATCTTCAGGAAAAGAGTTGCCCTCTATAGTAAGAGTGTTCTTTTCAGGATTAAAAACAATTCTTGGTGTGTCTTCAGTCGCTTTGATTTTTAAAACATCCATCAGAATCATCCTCCTTACAGGCTGTCTGAAATTGAGCTTTGTTATATAAAACTTGTTATAGAAAAATAGGAGAAGTTCTCATCTATTTTCTGAAAATCAAATTCAAGTGCTTTGGTTGACTTTTTCGCCATTTCAATAAAGCCCAATCCGGCACCTTTAGAGCCCTCTTGTTCAACAAGATTATTACGTTGTTCTATATAATATCTCTTAATTTCATCCTTGCTCATATTTTGTAACTTTATGAGTTTGTTGGTTATGACATCCACATATTTATTTTCTATTCTGTTACCACAGGAGATAAAGTAATATTGATTATCGTAACCAATTATAATGATAGCAGCATTCATTAACCCTTGCGGAGTATTGTCAGCAAGATTGTCAGCAGAGTAGTGGATAACATTTTGAAGCTGTTCTATGACAATCTTTAAAATTTTATTAGCAGTTGATCTGTTTACCTCTGCCAACTCTTTTTTTATATTGAGATTTTTGACCATTTCTCTTAAAATATTCTGGGATATATGACCGCTGAAGCAGAAAAATATTCCCTGATCCGTGAGGTCTTTCTTAAAATCCAAAAGACTTTTTTGTCTATTCTTCATTCTGTTTTTGCCCCTCCGAAGTTTTTTTTCAATTTGTTAATTAAAATTTGATTCCTTTGGGTTCTATGATTGCAGATTCTAAACCCTTCAAATTTTAATTTCAACTTCGTTTGTTACATGCTTTCCTGAGTTTTCTCAGCTATTTCATTGCGGATGATAATGGATTTGGGAGAACAATGATTTTAAGCTCAAATAAATATCTTCTGTTATTGTTTAGTTTCCGGCCAAAACGATATTCAAGGAGAGTTTATGAATAACTCAGTTGCTACCAGAGTTCCCCGCCACCATAGAACTATTTGTCTATATTTTTGTCAAGAAGAATAGCTGATTCATATCTTCAAGATGGAATACTTTTGAAGCGTTCTTGATAAAACAATACGTGACCATCCGGAACTGTTCTCTCCTGATATTGGTCTAAACTGATTATAACGAATTTGGAGGATGAGAATGCAACTGCCGATGGCCCTTTTCTATAACATTAATTGTTGAAAATTCAAGATTAATATTAAAGATATCCCAAAGAACGGGCTAGTCAGCTTCGCTTAACTTTCTTCTTTGAGAAAAAACTGGACTTGCTTTTGGAAGTACAATATTCTTAATAATATGCATGGCTTCACTCCGTAATTATACTTGTTACTTTAACGATATGAACACTGTAGAGAATCCGTTGAAAAAGAAAAGATGAGGACAGCAAATGTTTTTAAAAAGACATGAACAGATCTCAAGAATTAAATTAGCATTATATTACCTTGTTTTCATTACCACCATGATCATTTCGCAAGGAGCCTGCTTTGTGTCTAATGCCTTTGCCGATGATCCAAAGGGCGAAGAGACGCACTATCCTCCGGCGGCATTTGATTGGCGGGATTTTAATGGATGTAATTATGTTACTTCTATTAAGAATCAAGGCGCTACAACGTGTGCGTCGTGTGTGTCATTCGGTGTCATAGCAACGATTGAGTCGATCGTGAGAATTCAGAGTAAGGTTCCAGTTTCTTGTAAAGATAATCGTGAAAATGGTGGACAAAATATAGTTGATGATTTATCTGAAGCCCAGCTTTTCTTTTGTAATAGAAAATCCTGTAACGATGCCTGGTATCTTATAGGTGCCGGAGGTCTTGGAGGAGGTGCCATGGATTTTTGTAAACAGTACGGCGTAGTCCCTGAATCCTTTTGCCCATCCTACGGAGAAATTTTAAAATCTTGTGAAATACGCGGTGAACAGCCTTGCAAACCTGAAGTTCTTAACAGTAATTATTGCTGTTGTACGGGGTATGAAAACAGGGCTGTAAAAATAGCAGATTATAAAAAGATTCAAAAAGAGAAACCTCAGGATAAAGAGATGAAGAATATTAAAAGCTGGATATCGTCAACCGGCCCTGTTATTGCTTCCATGTATGCCGATCAGGCATTTTTAGATTACAAGGGGGGAGTCTGTAAGTGTGAATCAGAACAGCCAGCTAACCATTATGTCTCCTGTATCGGATATGATGATTCCAGGGGCGCATGGCTATGTAAAAACAGTTTTGGTACTGATTGGGGGGAGGATGGATATTTCTGGATTGGCTACGGAGAGTGCGGCATTGACAATAACATGTTTGGTATTACCAGGATTATATACTCAGGATCTCCCTCTGCTGAAAAAAATTAATTCTATAATTATTACCTAACGATATAGTTTCCCAGATAATTAAATTGGTGGAAGTGTTACATGAAGCCACGAATCAAGGGACTGCTCAAACAAAATACTTTTCTGGAAGTCTATATTTTCAGATTTGCACCAGATATTTCAATACATCAGATAATTACAGTGAAAGTCTTATGAAACCACTAAAAAGAGAATTGATTAAAGAAAAAATCCTTTCTGTTATAAAAGGCGGCGATATTTTGTTTATTGTTCCACCTTTTGTCACTGTTAAGACCCCCATACTTGGCCCCCACACTCTTCAAGCCATATCACGACAACTTGGGTATGAAGCTCATGTTCTCCATTTGAATCTTCTTTTATCTTCAATTATCGGGATTGACCTTCATGAACGTGTCAGTTACGGCCAGCCATTCTGGATGTTAGGCGAGCGGCTTTTTGCCAGAAGTGCTTATGGTCTGCCGCCACTGGGAAAATCTCCTGAGCTTTGTTTAGATCCTGCTGCCTCCGTCTTTGGAAATCATCAGGGATATCGGGTTGAAGAGTTTGAATATAAATACTTAAATCCCTCTGATTTTGATCTGGATGTTTTTTTAAAAGTTGAAGAGATCTGTCACTCTTTTATCAAAGAGGTCACTCAGACAATAGTTCCCCTTCATTATAAGATGATAGGCTGTTCAACCAGTTGGGAACAAAACAGTTGCAGTATTGCCCTTTTAAATGGGATAAAAAAGAGTTCCCCCGACACAATAACCTTAATCGGCGGTTCCAACTGCGAAGGTGAAATGGCGGAAGGTATTGCATCATTAAGCGATTCAATCGACTATATTTTTTCAGGGGAGGGTGAAATCGTATTCACCGATTTTCTGAAACAATATTCAACAGGCACTCTGCCGTCTCAACGAATTTTTTTTGGGGCGCCTTTAAAAGACCTGGACACTCTTCCTCTGCCTGACTATGAAAGCTATCTTGGGCAAAGGGACTCTTTTCTTTCGAAGGATTCTTCTGAAAAATGGACAGTTGGTTATGAAACAAGCAGGGGTTGCTGGTGGGGAAAATGTTATTTCTGCGGGTTGAATGGTTGTGATCGCGGACGATTCCGACAAAAAACAGTGAAAAAAACAGTGACAGATCTGGAAGAGATAGATCGCATTTATCCTGATAAAAGCGTTATAATGGCTGATAAAGTTATGCCGGTTTCCTATCAAAAAGAGTTGCTGCCAACTCTTTGCGAAAAAAGAGACTCTCTTCCCTCAATCACCTATGAACAGCGCTCAAACCTTTCCCTCAAAGACATTATTCATCTGAGCGATGCAAACGTTATCACCATCAAACCTGGAATTGAGGCCCTGTCAACCGGACTTCTTAAATTAATGAACAAGGGAATCTCTGTCAGACAGAATATTCTTTTACTCAGAAATGCCGCATCCCTTAGTATGTACGTGGATTGGAATATGCTCTGGGGGTTCCCAGGAGATAAAGCAGATCATTACGAGGAGATACTTAAAATTATTCCTCTTATACATCATTTTTGTCCGCCTGCTGTTTTTCGTCATATATGCATAGATAGGTTCAGCCCATATTTTGATAAGGCACGAGATTTTGAAATAGAGAATCTGCGTCCCTGGGCAGTATATAAGATGTCATATCCTGAGTGGGCAGACGTGCACAAACTGGCCTATCGTTTTATTGGTGATTATCCCAGTGAAGCACACGATAATATTCAACTCATCAAAACAATTGCAGAAGAGTTAACATTATGGAAAAAACAATGGAAAACGTCACGCCTTATTATAACCCCATTTGGGGGCTCTCATATGATGATATATGACAACCGGAATATTCATAAAAAAACCATTACACATGTTGTAACATATGAGCAGGCTAAAGAGATCATGACAAGCTGCAAATATACGGGATCGGAGACTTTAACATGGGCTCTGGAACAAAAATTGGGTGTTATTGCAGATTCATGGTACATTCCGCTTGTTACAGCCTCGTCGGAACTACTGCTGAAATTTGAAAAAAACTGATGATCTGTTTTTAAAGGTTAATATGCTGAAATATCCAAAATTAAGTTATTGTTATCATGCCGAATTTTTAGACGATGAAAAAGTTCTGTTAATATCTGAAAAAAATAATATCCTACTTTCCGGCAGACTTTACAATCTGATTTTATCTAATGTTCAAAAAGATATGTCGGTAGAAGAGCTTATCATCCGGCTGGATGGGAAAGTATCAGCTCCTGAGATTATTTATGCACTTAACATGTTAAACAAAAGAGGATATATCACAGAAGCGGCTCCGTCTGTTTCATCTGAAATATGCGCTTTCTGGAATTCCATGGGTATGGATATCAATACTCTGTTTAACGTATTTGAAGATAATCCTATTTCAGTGGAATCAATTGGTTACATACCCACCGAAGTCTTCTTGAATGTATTTGATACAAGCGGGATAAAGATAAGCCCAAACGGTGTTCTGAAAGTCTTTATTACCGATGATTATGATAAAAAAATACTTGAGCAGATAAATCATGAGGCAATGGCAGCTAAAAAGCCATGGATGCTTATCAAACCCGTGGGAACAGAACTGTGGATAGGGCCTGTTTTCGTGCCGGGTAAAACAGGGTGCTGGGCATGTCTGACACAAAGGCTGAGAAATAATCGCCAGATCAATACATTTTATAAAACTCAAAAACAGACTGAAGATAATCCACCGATTCCCATCTCATGCTCCGCGATGTCTATCCATGCAGCAGCAAATCTGGCTGCAATAGAGATCATAAAATGGCTCTATTCTGGAAAGAGCGAAGAATTGGAAGGAAAGATCATAAGCCTGGATACCTTTTCATTGGCTACTACCCGTTCCCATGTTCTGGTCAGACGTCCCCAATGTGAAGTGTGCGGTCAATCCACCCATAAAAAAACAGAACCAGAACCGATCATTTTAACAAAAAGAACATCCTACTGTATCTCCAGACAAGGAGGATATAGAGAGCTGACACTGGAAGATACCATAGCACTATATCAACACCACGTAAGCCATATAACTGGTGTGGCTCAAGAGCTG
>Ga0209800_10001231_pt1 | contig 28618 bp, 22 predicted proteins | sample Higcelweek8metaG_FD_187174 | JGI IMG/M metagenome (GOLD analysis project Ga0209800, IMG submission 187174) | Freshwater pond sediment microbial communities from the University of Edinburgh, under environmental carbon perturbations - High... | ecosystem: Environmental > Aquatic > Freshwater >...
CACAGCGCATCGGACGGTTCGGATGGTGGGAATACCGTCCCGAAACTAACCTGTACATCGGATCGGAGGAGATTTCGAGGATATTCACCGATGAAGCCACACGACGTTCCTTTTCGTACCAGGATAATATCTCATTCGCCCATCCCGAGGACCGTTCCTACCTTTTATCCGCCATCGAGGATGCCCTCGAGAAAAAGAAGGACTCATACTCACTCACCTACAGGATAATCACCCCGCAGGGAAAAGTAAAGGCCATTACAGTCAATTCCAATGTAAAGTATGACGAAAACGGCCGGTTGCTTTACCGGTATGGCACCTGCCAGGATATTACCGATACACAGAGGATAATGGACGACCTGATCGCGGCGCGGCGGCAGGCTGAGGAGTCCGACAGGCTGAAGACTACTTTTCTGGCCAATTTCAGTCACGAGATACGCACCCCTCTCAACGCCATGCTCGGCTTCCTCAACATCCTTACATCGATGGACACCACCGAGAGCGAAAAGGAAGAGATGGTGAAGCTCATCGAGGTCAATTCACAGAGGCTTCTGAGGCTGATCAACGATATGATCGACATGTCGCGTATCGAGAGCAACAGCATGGAGATCAAGTACACCAATGTAGAGATCAACGGGTACATCAATTCGATGATCTCGTCATTCACACATGAGCTTGAAGCATCAGGAAAGAAGAATCTCAGGCTGACTCCTGTTGTTGACAGGACGAAGGTGTCTGTCTGCCAGTATATTGATGAGCTTCGGCTGAGCCAGATTTTCAGTAATCTTGTGAGCAATGCAATCAAATTTACTGATGAGGGAGAAATAAAATACGGTTACCGGATCTCGCGTACCGATAACCGTTATACAATTACATATTTTGTCACTGACACCGGCATGGGTATACGCCCGGAGCGTCTCGATGACATCTTCCTGCCATTTGTACAGTACTGGAATGAGGATGTGCCGAAGGTTCAGGGGGCAGGACTGGGTCTGGCGATCTGCAAGCGTCTGACCGAGTTGATGAAGGGTCGTATCTGGGTGGAGTCGGTGCCTGGTAAGGGATCATCGTTTTTATTCTCGTTCAGCACGCCTGTGATGGTGGAGTAATTGTTAAATCCAAAAAATATTTATCTTTGTCCCCGCTTGGGACGTTAGCTCAGTAGTTCATTTACAGGTGCTGCCGGTTCAAGGGCATTACGGGACGTTAGCTCAGTTGGTTTAGAGCGCTTGCTTGACAGGCAAGAGGTCACTGGTTCGATTCCAGTACGCCCCACAGAAAAATGTAAAAGCAGGCTTTGTGCCGGCTTTTTTCATTCCCGCATGTATGTCTTCAGTCATCAGTTAACAGTCAAAAATTCTTCGCCGTAGGCGATCAAGCATTGTAGACGCCATTGCACCAAGGCTTCCCACCCTTGGCCGCAGGCAATCCAGCGTTGTAGCTGGCATGGCATATGCCTGCCTCTCGCCGGAGACGATAGAGTATTGTAAACAGCTGATTGCCCTTAACCACCCGCGCGTAACTTTCTGCAGTTGTTGACAACTGTGGATAAATAAAATTGACTTCGATTCTTACCTGACGTAAATTTGAATCATTGATCTAAAGTCAACTAAAAACATAAACACGATCTGTGTGTTTGTCTTATTGTAAGGACCTGAACTGACGATGAAAAAACTGGCTCTGATTAGCGGTCTCCTCTTCCTTGTCGTTTACTTCTGGGTGAACACCTTCGTCAAGGAAGATAACTCATTCGACACGGTCTATCCCTCCATCCCTGTAAGTACACTGACAAACTTCGAAAATCCGGCGCCCGCCATCACCGTTGATCCCCGGACCGAGCCTGCAAAAGATGTCCCTTCAAAAGATAACTACCTGATTGTGGCAAGCTTCACCGACCTTGAACAGGCCGCTAAAATGGCCGACGATTATGCCGGCAGCCACCAGGCTGATATGTTCGTTCTCCCGCCAACATCCAAAGGATTCTACAGGGTCAGCTACGGAAGGTACTCCACGCCACAGGAGGCCCTCGCAGCACTCGAGACAATTAAGCAGACTGACTTCCCTGACGCCTGGCTGCTCCCTGCCAAATAGCTGATTCCTGCCAGGATACCCTCCTCTTATCATTTTTTAATTGCCGGCTATTAATGAAAAATGGTCGATCCCTGATCATTATATTCTGTCCGATTTCATAAATTTGAGTTGCTGCATTTCTAAATAACTCAAAATGAAACCTGGAACATTCACACAGATGTATGTACAGCTTGTGATAGCTGTCTACATGAGGGAAAATGTATTGACTGACAGAATCCGCCCGAGAGTCTATGAATATATCGGCGGGATTGTCGGCGGGATGAAACATAAGCCGCTGATTGTGAACGGGGCAATGGATCATGTTCACATTCTGCTGGGGCTGAATCCGACAGTATCGGTATCAGATACTGTCTATTCTATCAAGAGAAATTCTTCTCTTTTCATTAACCAGAATCGAATGGTATTAGGCCAATTCAGATGGCAGGAGGGATATGGTGCATTTTCATACAGCCGATCGGAACTTGATAATGTTTATCAGTATATACAGGACCAGGACAAACATCACGCCCGGAAAACTTTCAGGGAGGAATATTTGGGGTTGCTAGATAAAAATGAGGCGGATTATGATCCGAGATTTCTGTTTGAATTTCTTGACAGTATTGGCGGGACGGACAAGCAGTAATGAGGGGTCATGCCGTCTGATCTACAATGCCGGATGCCCTACGGGCAACCAATGTGATTCATTCCCCTGTTCTACAATGCTTTATCGCCTACGGCGAAGAATTGGGCGTAGCCCATGAAGCATTGTAGATGGCAGTCATCCATCATTCATTGGGCGTAGCCCATTTAGCATTGTAGAGGGATGTCGTCCACCGGACAAAAGGGTGGGTGGGTGGGACATGCAATATACAATTCTTGATGCCCTACGGGCAACCAATGTGATTCATTCCCCTGTTCTACAATGCCTGATCGCCTACGGCGAAGAATTGGGCGTAGCCCATGAGGCATTGTAGATGGCAGTCACCCATCATTGATTGGGCGTAGCCCATAAAGAATTGACTGCGAACTGGAGACTGCATACTGATGACTCCATTAATGCCTATTGCCTGCTGGCTATTGCCTGTTTTTTATTCCCCCCGAAATGGATATATTTACTTGTTTAACACTGAAAATGAAGCCGGGAAAGAGTGGATGTATTATGTTGCGGCCAGCCACCGCACTGATGCTCGTACTGGCATTTGCATCAACTGCCCTCTCCCTCAGCGCACAGACCTACCCATTCAGGGAGTATACATCCGCCGACGGCCTGCCCCAGACACAATCGACCTCCGTGATGCAGGACAGCCGGGGATTCCTGTGGATCCCTACCAGAAACGGACTGGCCCGCTTCGACGGAAACGACTTCATATCCTACCTGCGCAAGGACGGACTCCCGTCAAACCTGGTAACCAGGGTGGTCGAGGACGAAAACGGAGTAATATGGGCGGTCACAATCAACGGCGTATCGCGGTTCAACGGCAAAAGCTTCATCAGCTTTCCAATACCGGATTCCGCAGGTATCAAACAGATGGAAATGGGTTGCGCCGGATTCGATACCTCTTCCTTTTTCCTCAGCGCTTCTGTTGACTTTGACAACCACGTAATCCTCCTCTTTCAAAACGGCGTCTTTCATAATTATACAGCCGATAACCCTCCGTTGAAAAACAGAAAGTATTCACCTGCAGCCTATAACCCTGAGGACTCGGTACTCTACCTCATTGACGATAACTGGCAGGCTTACTCCTATAAAAACAGGGAACTGAAACTCCTTAACAAAGGTCCTGTCTATGAAATAAACCTCAAAAACGGGAAGCCGGTCTTTTTATCATATTCAAGCCAGTATGATTCGATCCCGAAACCATTCTACTGGGAGGGAGGCAGCCTGGCCTTCTTCTTCCGTGACAGGGAAGGCACCTCCTGGGCTGGTACCGAGACCAGCATCTACAGGCTTCTGTCAGATGCATTCGTTGAATACGATAAGCAAAACGGCCTGCCGGAGGAGACCTGGGCGCTTGCAGCTGATCCCCGCGGCGGACTCTGGGCAGGTACAATAGACGGCGACCTGAAATACTTTGACGGGGAAAAATTCATTGAGATCGAGCAGTTCCACAGACTGTCGGACAAACCAGCCGCCTTTTTCCGGGGCAGCACCACCCTTAGCAACGGGGAGATCTGGTTCTCAACGATCAATGGGGTTATAATCTGGAACGGTAAAGAGTTCAGAAAGCCCTACATCGGTCCCGCCTCATACCAGGTTTGCATTATCTACGAGGACCCTGTAGATAAAAGTGTGTTCGTTGGAACTGACCATGGACTCATTCACATCAAAGGCGACAAGGTCACAAATTATGATCAGATGTCGTGGCCCGGTTACGGCATCGTGGAGGGTGTAGCACGTGACCATGACGGCAATTACTGGCTCGCTGGCCACTACGGGGTGGTCTTCTTCGACGGGAAGAACTTCGTGCCGTTCCGCTCTGCCCCTGCCCCGGCTGAGATGGTATGGGGTGTGGTCTGTGATCACATGGGAAACATCTGGAGCGCAGGCTCTGACGGGCTGTTCATATGTTACCCTGACGAGCCGGTTTTCAATGAAGCCCTGCCGGAGGAGGTCAACCTCCCTGCCAACGTCATTCGTGACATCGGTGGAAACAGGCTGCTTATTGGTCGTATGATGGACATATGCATCATAGACCTTGACAGGTATTATTCGGGACAGCCTGATTATTACATTATTATAGATCGAAACAGGGGCTTTGTCGGGAATGATTGCCAGGACAACGGCATCGTGAAGGATGCAGACGGCCGGTGGTGGATACTCACCTCCGACAAGTTAATACGTTTCGATCCGGACAGGATCACAAGAAACACCCATCCGCCCCGCAGCCACATCACCCTCGTTGAAATAGCCGGCGAAACAACCGACTGGGTTACGGCTCTTGACACTTCTCTGTTTTATGACAGCCGAAGCACACTAAAAATAAGAGGAAGGTCCAACAACCTCAGGATAACCTACACGGGCATCTCAACAAGGAACCCGGAGAACCTCACATTCCAGACCCGGCTGACCGGGCTGGAGAACAACTGGTCGCAAAAGACCTCCGGGCGTTCGGTTATCTACAATGATCTTCCCCCGGGGAACTACACATTTGAGGTGCATGCAATAAACGCTGACGGCTTGATGTCTGAAGTTGCCGACAGCTTGATTATCAGCGTAGTCCCTACGTTTTTCCAGAATACTTTTACGCTGATTGTAATGTCGTTGCTGGCGCTGGCGCTGATAGTGTTAATCTCCTGGCAGATCCGGAAAAACGTTGCAGAGAGGAGGGTGGCAGCTGCTCGGCAGCAGGCTGAAACATACAGGCTGCAGCTCAATTCCGTTATCAAACAGTTTGACCCCCATTTCACATTCAATGCCGTCACCTCAGTCGGGTCACTGATAATGAAGGGCGAAAAGGAGAAAGCCTATAACTATTTCATCAAGCTTTCAACCCTTCTTCGGTCAATCATCACAGACAGCGGAGGGCTGCTAAGGCCGCTGCAGAAGGAGCTGGAGTTTGTAATCAGTTACTGCGAGCTGCAGAAACTGCGCTTCGGAACCAGGTTTGAATATTCTATCAATGTCTCTCAGGATGTCAGTCAGGCCACCCCTGTCCCGAAGATGATCATACAATCGTTCGCAGAGAATGCGATCAAGCATGGCCTTGAGAACAAGAAAGGGCAGGGAGTAATGGAGATAAGCATCAGGAATCTCGATGAGGGGGTGGAGGTTACGATCCGCGACAATGGCATCGGCAGGGCGGCAGCAGCGGAAATGCGCACACACGGAGCAGGAACGGGCCTGAAAAATATCACCGGCATTGTGGAAGCGATCAACAAAGCCAACAAAGAGAAGATCACATTCACCCTGACCGATCTTTATGACAACGGAAAGGCATCCGGTACGGAGGTAAGAGTATTCCTGCCGCATAACTACTCACTCAGCATACCTTCAGAATTATCATAGATGAATAACCCAAATCCTGATAACATGGACCACCAGAAAATCAGAGCGATGATCGTAGAAGACGAACCCGAGGCACTTGATCTTCTATCCGGACTGCTTGAAGGAACAGGACTTGCGACTGTCATTGCATCCACCACCGAGCCTTCTGAAGCAATTGACCTTATTGTAACGCATGAACCCGGGATCCTGTTTCTGGACATCAGAATGCCAGGTATGTCAGGCTTTGACATACTCAATGATTTAAACAGCATGGGTACAGCCATGCCGCATGTCGTTTTCACCACTGCCCACGACGAGTATGCCATAAAAGCGTTTGACTATGCAGCCTTTGACTATCTGCTGAAACCAATTGACCCGGATCGCCTTACAGCTACCCTCATCCGGCACAACACCGCCGGCAACCACACAAACATCAACGACGCTGCCAATGGAACTGGCGTTGGCAACGGCAATGGCCACGGCAACGACCACGGCAACGGTAACGGTAACGGCAACGGCCATAGTGGCGCAACTGGCAGCAGCAACGGCAAAAACGGAGAACCAGACCGTCAGTCCTCTGACTTAAACAATGAAAAGATCCTGATTTTCCGCGGAGTCACCGGCGTCACCTTCATTGATACGGATGATGTGGTATTCATCACTGCCGACGGCAACTATTCCAGTTTTCATTTCATCTCCGGAAGGGTTGAGACTGTTACGGCTCTCATCGGAAACGTCGAGATGCATCTCGGCAGGCAGTTCTTCAGGACAGGCAGATCCTGCATCATCAATACGGCCTACCTGGCAAGGATAGACATGAAGCAGATGGCCTGCGTATTCATCCGGGGCGAAAGGGAATACCGCTGCGAGATCTCACGTGACAAGGTTAAAATGCTTATGGATCACATGAAAAACCGTATCTCCGAGAGATAAACTTTGATCATGTATTGCATAATCCGCAAAAAGGGTCCTTCCATACTTTAGGACCCGCCTTTCATACAATTGGCCCTTTTTCGCTTTGGACCGAGTAAAATTTACACCATCTTTAACACGTTAATTCAATTGACGGCAGAATAGGGTTTAATTGAAAACAATGACAGGTGGTTCTTCCCCCCATTTCCCTGTCATGCCACACAGATCACTTCATTGAGGTCTGTGTGGCGCGTTTTTTAGGGATTCCCGAATCAGCGTCCGGACTACGCAGCGGTGGCTACGGGTTCCGGCAAACAGACCTCCGGACTACGCAGCGCTGGCTACTGGTTCCGGCAAACAGACCGGATATTGTAGCGGTGAATCTGAGAGTCCCCGCTACGTTGATTATATATCAATTTTCATTACCCATACATAGTCAGCCGGCGGTTTGTTCCTCACCTGCTGCGGCACTGAAACGGTGAATGAATTCGTACCGTTCTTCCATTTGCATACCGCGCCGGAACCAAGAAACGTCACCTTCGCTCCTGCGGGAAGTGTCAGGCCGTTCATCGTGAAAGACGACGGCATCGCCTCCCCCTCTCCGGCCATATAATAGAGATACCTTGTATCCTCACCTTTCATTGTTATGCAGGTCTTGCCGTCCTTGTGCGGTGCCAGTGCCCTGGTTCCGTAAATGGCCTCGCCATTAACCTTCATCCATCTGCCCATCTCATTCAGCAGCGTATATGCACCCTCCGGCCATGTGCCGTCAGGCGCCGGTCCGATGTTGAACAGAAGGTTACCGCCCTTGACAACGATGTCAACAAGCAGTTGGACTGCATCGCGGGGCGACATGAACTTCGGGTCAGGAACCCAGGCCCATCCGCCGCCGGCGATTATGCATGACTCCCACGGATAGGGCAGCGCCTTCTCAGGAACCCTGTTCTCCGGGGTCAGGTAGTTCTGGTTCTTCCCGTAAACGGCCCTGTCAACCACTATCAGCCCGGGCTGCTTCTCCCTAGCTTTTGCCACAAGCTCATCCATCCTGATATCCTGGTTCTGTACCCTGACGTACTTGTTTCCCTGCGCAGAGCGATAGGCAGCCACCTCCTCGTCAGTCATCTTCTTGACCCAGCCGCCATCGAGCCACAGGATATCAACCCTGCCGTAGTCGCCACCCAGCAGCTCCATGATCTGTCCATGGGTGAAATCAATGAATTTCTCCCACCGCTCCGGATAATCCGCGATGCTGTAGTTGACATTGCGGTCCGGTGTGGCGAAGTTCGGCCACCAGTAATTCTCGCTGTGCCAGTCGGGTTTCGAGAAATACGCACCTGTCCAGAAGCCCTGCTCCCTGAATGCATTGAATATCTCTTTGGTGACGTTTGCCCTGGGGTTGACACTGAAGGGGCACCCCGGGTCAGTGATTTTATAGTCAGTAAGCTTCGTGTCAAACATCGAGAAGCCATCGTGGTGCTTTGTTGTAAAAACAACATATTTCATCCCGGCATTTTTGGCTGCCGCAGCCCATTTCTCAGGATTGAACCCGATGGGGTTGAAGCTGAGCTTAAGCGCCTCGTACTGTTTCTTGTATTCAATGTAATCCGGGTTCTTGCGGCGGCACCAGCCCTCATCTTCGGCACATATCGACCATGATTCCACAATACCCCACTGGCTATACGGTCCCCAATGCATCAGGAGACCGAACTTCATGTCCTGCCATTCTTCGAGCTTCTGCAGCACAAGCGGGTCGGTTTCCGAAACATATCTCTCGTCATGATCCTGTGCGGTCAGCGGTGCAGCGAAGGCAGCGAACAGCATCGCCGCCAGGCCAATTATTGCAAATCTTTTCATACCTGAATTTTATTATTCGATTTTAAGCCTTCCGTCAAGGGCAACCCCTATAACTGTCATCTTCTCATCAAGAACCTCTTCGGGCACCTTTATGAAGTATACTCCGGCATGACCGCTCCAGTAAGGTCTCAGGTACTCTCTGACCTCCAGGTTTGTACCGTTGCCCACGACGAAGGCTTTGTTGATCCGGTTTTTCACACCTTCAAGCATCAGCTCGCCGCCGCCGTTACCAGGGAAAAACAGGTACAGCATTGTGCTGTCTGCGCTCATTGTGGTGGGACCTGCAAAATGTCCTTCCGGCATTCCTGCCACCGTGCCGTAGATTGCCTGACTGTGTTTCGATGTCCACCGCCCAAGCTCCTTCAGTACCTCCGCCTGCAACGGAGGAATGGTGCCGTCAGCCTTCGGGCCGATGTCAAGAAGCAGATTGCCACCCATCCCGATACACTCGGCAAATATTCGTATTACCTGCGAAGGGCTTTTGTAGTTTGTGTCATTGCCCTGGTATCCCCACGAATCATTGATTGTCATGCAGAGCTCCCAGTACCGGTCCCTGGGCCTGTGCGTGGGCAGGCCCTGTTCAGGCGTACCGTAATCGCCATAGCCCGCCAGCCTGGAATTTATTATTGCCTCGGGATTGCGCTCCAGAATCGTTTTTCTAACCTCCTCTGCGTGCCATCTTTCAGCGTTCTGCTCCCAGTCGCCATCAAACCACCAGAGGTCAGGGCGAAACTCCTTCTGCAGCTCGGTCATCTGGCCAAGGTTGAACTGCATGAAGCGTTCCCATCGCTCCGGGTCGTCAGTGTAACGCTTTATGTTTTTGGTCATGTTGGGATAATCGGGATGCGACCAGTCGAGCAGCGAATAATAGATTCCTACTTTGAGTCCCGAGTGCCGGAGCGATTTGACAAAAGGTTTAAGCAGATCTCGCCCGGCGGGAGTTGAGTCGACCATATTTAGCCGGCTCATTCTGGTATCCCAAAGCGCCACACCGTCGTGGTGTTTTGAGGTAATAACTGCATAGCGGGCACCGCTTCCCTTAATCAGACTGACCCATGCCTCAGGGTCATATGCCGAGGCGGTGAAACCGTTGAGCTGCTTCATGTAATCGTCATAACTTATCAGCTCGTTGTAGAAAGCCCATGACTCATCTATGCCATTGACTGCATAGATGCCCCAGTGAATGAAGATGCCAAGTTTCGCATCCGCGAACCACTTCATCCTGTCATCCTTTCCTTGCTGGTCTGTCAGGGGAGGCTGGGCGGCCGCCGAAATGGAGATGCCCAGGAGCAGGATGCCGGCCAGGCATGCACGTTGCGAAAGAGTGGTCAGTGCTTTCATAATATATTGTTTTACTGATATTTAAGTTTCATGGTTTTCTCCGGTAATCTGTCGTTCCCGGGAAAAATGACTTTCTGTCGCTCCCCGGAGAATGACAGCCTGCCTCTCCCTGGTTGGTATCTACGAAAAATCAAATCCGGAAATATAAGCCGGTGAATCATAAAACTTTTCCGTCTCAGCAGGGGTAAGCCCTGAGAAGAGAGCATATACAAGTCCCGGTTTCGCATTGAGCATCCTGTTAATCGCACCCATTCTCCTGTTGGTGCGAAGCGTCTCGAAGAGCCGTGAGTGGTCGTCGAGCCATGTCAGTGCAGTGTGGTAACCCTCCTCTGCGCATACCGCCTCGAAGAGGTCCGGCAGGAGATCCTCGCTGCCCTTACGGCAGTAGATTGCATTCAGGATGACATACCTGAAGGCTTCCGGCTGAAAGAGCCTGCGGAAGAGAGGAGTGCGCGGCAGTGCCTTCATCATCAGCCATCCCCACAATCCCGGTACGTTAACCACCCTGTACTGTGCCGGTATGGCTCCGACACCTGCAACGATCTCGCCGTTCCGGCGAAGAACATAGTATTTGTGATCAAGAAAAGAAAACTCATCGGTATAGAAGCAGTAGTCGCTGTACTGTTCCTTAAGCAGGTCTGCCATGGCGGGCTCCTCATCGGGGGTCAGCCGGCTGACGGCGGGATTTGTCTCCGGGTTGAACCTGCTGAATGCAACAGTCAGAAACGAACGGATATATTCGTACCCTGACTGGTTGATCATGTTCCTTGACCGTTCGTTATGGCTCTCCACGTAGGCGTATTTCACGTGCGGCCGGCCGGACTCCTGTTCCGGTTCGCGGATCAGTGAGAGAATTTCTCCCTTGAAGCTTTCGGCAGCGCCGGAGAGTCTTTTACCTTTTTGTTTCGGTGCGCGCTCCCTCTGAAAGGCGCTTTGAACAGCCAGGTAACGCAGGTATGTGGCTTCGCTCTGCGTGCCCCTGTTGCTGATGACCCGCCGGCAGAGACCTATCACACCCTTGAGGCTGTTCCTCTTGTACAGTGCAAGGAAGGAGAGGCTGTCGCCATAGGTGGCAATCCGTTCAGGAGTGTTCTGCATCGAGTAGCGCATCCCGCCCTCGGAGCCCAGTACTGTATCTTTCAGGAGGGAAATGACATCATCATCCGCCTTCCTGAGTCTTCTTATTTCAAGCTTTTTATAATCGATTAACTTCTCCTGATCCATCATTTACCCGTTTCATTGCCTGAGCATCCCTGCCAGTGCGGCTGCCACCGCCAGGTCTTCAGGTGTGGTTATCTTCAGATTCTCCCTGTTGCCGTGGGTGAGATGTATCTTCACCCCGTCTGCCTCTGCTACAGTGGCGTCATCGGTGAAGGAGGGGTCGAAATCACGGTCGTATGCCTTTATTATCACGCTGCCGCGAAACACCTGCGGCGTCTGGATGAGGCGTACCTCGCTCCGCGATACCGGCCGGCTGTCATCGCCGTCAAGCAGCCTGACCGAGTCGGCCGGCTCGATGAATGGCACGGCATTTCCGAACTCCTCGGCATCGGAGAAGCACCGCCAGATTGTGTCATGGCTCACCAGCGGCCTGACGCCGTCATGAATTGCAATCAGGACATCTGCCTTAGCGTGACCGGCTTCAGCCTGATCTGCATCAGACCTGCCGGCTTCAGCCTGGCCTGCATCAGACCTGCCGGCTTCAGCCAGGCCTGCACCAGATCTGCCTGCCTCAGCCAGGTCCGCCTCAGACCTCAATCCATCCCGGGCGAAATCCCCCTTCACGCACTCCAGCCCCGCCCTTACCGAGTGAAACCGCTCCTCACCGCCGGCAACAACCATGTGACTAACGGCAAACGAATGCTCGTCGCACAGCTGCCGCCACAGGTCGTGATTCTCCGCGGGCAGCACAAGAATAAGACTGATCAACGGGTCAAACGAGCTGAACCGTTCAATTGTGTGCATCAGCACCGGCCGGCCGGCCAGCAGCAAAAACTGCTTGGGCAGAGCCGATTTCATCCTCCGTCCGCTGCCACCTGCAACAATGATGCAATACTTCTTCACAGTGCCATATTATGGGAGAGGCCCTCGCGGGGCCCCTCCGAATGAAAAATTAACTCTTCATGTAAAGATATCTCTTGATGCTCTTCTTGGGAGTCTTTGCAAACTCCTCGGGATGGACCCTGAACTTCGTCACAACCATGTACTCCGGAAGCTTGCTGTTGACATCCTTACGTATTGTGTCCAGAGCAGCGGCAAGGCCGTCCTCACCGATGCCATCGGTCCTGAGCGCCTCGTAATCAGGATAGATGAGGCCCACAAGCTTGTCATCCTCGGAGATGATAACCGATTCAATTACATACTTGTAGTTGTTTATTTTCGATTCGATCTCCTCGGGATAAATATTCTTCCCTGACGGGCCGAGGAGCATATCCTTGCTTCTGCCCTTGATATAGATGTAACCGTCCTTGTCAATCACTCCGAGGTCTCCCGTGTGCATCCAGCCCTTCTCATCAATCACCTCTTTGGTGGCCTTTTCGTTCTTGTAGTATCCGAGCATCACATTGTCACCGCGCAGGATTATCTCGCCGACAGTGTTCTGCGGATCGGGAGAATCGATCTTCACCTCAAGGGTGTCAACGGCCTTGCCGCATGAAGCGAACCGTGCCGTTCTCCATCCGTCATAGGCAATCAGCGGACCGCACTCGGTCATTCCGTATCCTACGGCATAACGCATCCCGATTTTCCTGAAGAACTTCTCGGCATCGGCATTGAATGCTGCCCCGCCAATTACTATCTCCTTAAACCGTCCGCCAAAGCTTGTCTCCAGCTTCTCACGGACTTTCTTAAAGAGAATTTTATTAACACCCGGGATCTTAAGCAAAACCTTCATCGTCGGCTTGCTGATAACCGGTAGCAGCTGTTTCTTGTAGACCTTCTCGATTACAAGCGGAACTGAAAGTATCAGTCGCGGCCTGATCTCCTTGAATGCCTGAATCAGTATCTGTGGCGAAGGGGTTTTTGTAAGAATTGTGATATGACAGCCGTATGTGAAGGGGAAGAGAAACTCGAAAGCACCGCCGTAGGTGTGCGCCAGGGGAAGAAATGAGACGACGGGGTCACCCGACTCGAGCGGCATGTTTTTCTGGGCATACCGGATGTTGGCGGCGAGGCTCCTGTGAGGGATCATGACACCCTTTGAGAAACCGGTGGTGCCTGAGGTATAGCTGAGGGCAGCCAGCTTTTCGTTGTCAATTGCGGAGAATCTGATGTCTTCCGGACTGAATGACGGATAGGCCTTCGCAAACTTCTCATCTATCACATTGTAAATTTCAGTGATCTTCTCAGACCGGCTCAGGAGCATGTCGAAGGAATCAAGGCTCTTGACGCACTTAATCTCCTTAATCTTCTCCGGATCAAGCGATTCCCAAAGCTTATCGTCCACAAACAGGAGCTTTGAGTCGGAGTGATTGATTATATTGTGCAGGTCATCCGGCTTGAAATCAGGCAGGATAGGCACCACCACGGCGCCATATGTCACCACCGCAAGGTACATTGCACACCAGTTGGCTGAGTTTCTCCCGAGAAGTGCAATCTTGTCACCCTCCTCGATTCCGTACTCCCGGAAGGCGATATGCTGCTTGACCATCAAAGTGGCGATCTCCTTGTAGGTGTAACCTTTCTCCCGGTAATTCGAAAGCGCCTCTTTGTTCCAGTTCTTCCTGATACTCTCCTCAACGTAGGAGATAAATCTTTCCTTGATCATGATTTTGGAGTTTTCTTTTTAGTTATGAAGCAAATATAAACGTTTTGAAATATCATGGAGCGTCAGAACCTGTAAAGCAGCAGTGCCGTGGCTGCCATAACAAGGTTCACCACAGTGAAGATGATGTTGTACCTGACCCTCTTTCCGCTGAAGCGTGCGATCTTGCGTGAGAATATCCCTGCCGTCGGCACGAAGAGCACCACCAGGAACACGAAGAATTCAGGCCCGTCGAAAACCTGGCTTACCCCTCCTCCCCTGAGGCTGGCGAGGTAGATCACCAGCAGCATCACAAGCAGGTAAAGAAGGTAGCTCCCCTTCATTGCAAGCGTTGACAGGGGACGGGCGTGATGCATCCTGTGTGGTTTGAGATAAGCATAAGCAATCGAGAAGACAATCACAATCAGGACAGCTCCAATGATATAGTTCATCATCTCAGGCAGGTTATACTTACTCATTAATCCTTTCAGATCAGGTTAACGCTCAGGCCATTTCAAGGGATGACCATACAAGTGAGCTGGCTCCCAGCACTGCCGCATTCTGCGTACTCAGTTCCGAGGGCAACAGCTTCACCTTGTCGCGATAAATGTAGAGCAGGTTATGCTCCATGTGTTTCTTTGCAGGTTCGAATATCAGCTCTTTTGCCAGTGCCAGCCCGCCAAACAGGAAGATCGCTTCAGGGTTCGTGTGGGCCACAACATCGGCGAGCTTGAATCCAAGCATCGCACCGGTGTGCTCGAACGCTTCGAGGGCAATCGGATCACCCCGTCGCGCCGCCTCATAAATCATCTTAGAATCAAGTTCATCAAAGCTGTGCTTGCGCAGTTCGCTGTCGTCAAGCCTGTCAGCCATTATCTTCAGCACCGTCCGCTTGATACCCTTGGCAGAAACATAAGTCTCGAGGCATCCCTTGCGCCCGCATCCGCAGTCGCGGTTGGAGTCACCGGGCCTGATGACGGTATGACCTATCTCTCCGGCAAAACCGTCATGCCCGTAGACAAGCTTGCCGTCAACGACAAACCCGCTGCCGAGGCCTGTGCCAAGGGTGATTACAACGAAGTTCTTCATTCCCCGGGCACCGCCGTATATCATCTCACCAACAGCTGCGGCATTTGCGTCATTCGTGACGATGACCGGCAGAGGGGTGTGCCTGGCGAAGATGTCAGCGAGGGGGATGATTCCCTTCCACGGCAGGTCAGCCGGGTACTCAATGGTTCCCTTGTTGATGTTGCCCATTGGCGCTCCGATGCCAAAACCGAGAATCTCAAGCTCCCTGCCGGCCTTCTGCGCCGTGATCATCATCTTCTCATAGAGGGCTGCAACAAAGACCTCAGGCTCATCATAGTGAGATGTCATGAGCTGGTCCTCGGCCAGGATATTTCCTGACCTGTCCACGAAACCAAAAACGGTGTTTGTGCCTCCTATGTCTATTCCGACTACTGTCCTGACCTTATCCATATTTAGAAACCGAATTAAACCAAATGTAAATATACATTTTAGCCGAAACCGGCGAAAATTATTTGCTGACCGGCCGGGGCCCGCAGGTCATTTCCCAGACATGGCCCGCACCTCATTTCCCCGCGGAAAGGCATGCCTGTCATTTCCCCGGCATGGCACGACCATCATTTCCCCGCCGGGACATACTCATTGCCTACTTTTCTCGCTCTCACGGGATGGTCAGGATCGATGCCGAGGGCGATGCCGGTCTCTACAAGTACGTTCCACCCTGCTGCCAGCTGCAGGTACTCGGCATAATCTCCGCCTTTCGGGATTATGATTGTCGGGAAAATTGTCTTTTCCTCAGCTATCGCGATGACATGAACCCCTGCCCCCTTCACGATGCACTCCATGAACTTGTCATGGTCATGCTCAAACGGTCCGACCCATATCAGCACCTCGTCCCTGTTCATCACCTCCTCTATCCCGTGCAGGGCGAAGGTGCCCTCGAGGAAGGCCGACTTCTTGCGGGTGATCTCGTTGGTCTTGAGAGCCAGCTCGGCCGCCACGCCGTTATCGCGTCCCGCGAAGTAAATCATGCCGGCATTGCGAACCATGTCGATTATCTTCCTGTCGACCTTTGCAGTAAGCACTTCTTCCATCTGTGTGGCGGCCTTGCGAAGCCCGGACATCTTCTCTCCCCTCAGGTTTCGCAGCAGCGAATCATAGAAGAGAGCCTGCTCCACAACCGACTTTGTGGCGGCAACGGCGTTCTCCTTGCCGCACCTCAGCACATGAGTCGCATGAGTAACCTTCTCAAGTCTTGTGCCGGGATTGGCCGTCATTCCGAAGACAGCGTCATGCTTTTTCTTCTTCAGCACATCCATGAGGCGTATGACCTCCTTCGTCTGGCCTGAGTTGGAGGCAGCAAAGACAACGAAGTCCTTCAGATTGTATTCAATTGCCTGAGTGCACCCCTCGGTCATGACCGGCAACAGAAACTCCTTCCTGAGGTTGGCGAAGATGGCCCTTTTGGCAGGGAAGAGCCTGCTGCTTCCTTCGCCGGTAAGGAAGAGACCCTTCTTCTTTTTAAATGCCGGTATAAATGGAATGGATGATTCGGGCCGGAACGATTTCACAATGCCGGGAGTCTCCATCATCTCGCGCACCAGAGCGTATTTGTTGTATTTCTTCTCAGTCAGGTTCATGATCGGTTGTGTTATAGTTTTACAATGAATTCCTTAAGGTCGCGCTGCACCTGCGGATCTTTCTGAAATCCGCCGCCAAGATGCTGCCAGTATGGCTCGGCATACTGCACCCCGGCCATCTTGCCGTAATTTTTGTTTCCTTCCAGCACATAGCCGAAGAAGTCGTCGATCTTATGCATGTGCTTCATCAGATCGAGCTGAGAGACATGCCTGCCAAGCATATCTATCTTGGTCTGTACTGCGCTTGTTACGTCCACAAAGAAATGGGGCGGGGTGAGCTGCGATCCCAGCGGGTCACTCAGCGTCAGCGGCGAGGTGTGATAGAGGAGTGGCGTCACCTCCAGCGGTTTCTCCTTTACCGGTACCGGGTCAAGCGATGCCACCATTGCTGCTGCCTCCACGATGGCCGCTGTTGCCCGGTGGTCAGGGTGATAGTCGTTGGGCAGGTGCGTAAAGACTATGCCGGCGCGCACCTTACGCATCAGCGAGATCACTTTCAGGCGCATCTCAGGGCTGTCAAACAGCGATCCGTCAATACCACCCATTGTGTAGTATTCTGCATCGAGAACCGCTGCGGCGGCCTTTGCCTCCTCAAAACGGACCCTGGCAGTCTCCTCCATCGTCATGTTGCATCCTCCCAGGTCGCCCCCGGTCATAGTGGCTATCACGATCCTGTAACCCCTGTCATGCAGCAGTTTGAGAACGCCGGCGTTCCACGCCTCGGCATCGTCGGGATGCGCATTGATGGACAATGCCACCCTGTTGAATTCAGTTGCCATTCTGCTTCGTTTTACTTTAATACCATTATCTTTTTTAGTCTCACAAACTCGGGAATTTCCCCGGTAAGCGGCTTCATGTATCTCAAAAATGCATCAGAGACGAAGTTGCCGGCAGCATTGAAATACTCTTTCGGCATTGGCCTGGCAGCGATGGCCACCTCGCTGAGCGGCACCCTGCCATACACTACCTCATACGGATCATCTGATTTTCTCTCAATTGTAACCATATACCCGGATTCACCCCTCTCTGCAAGGCGGACTGCCTCGATGCCGCACCGGTAGGCCTCCTCGAGGTCTGCAGGGATAGCCCTGACGAAGTCGCTCATTATCAATGACTCAGGTACCTGAAACTCACCCCTGTTGCCAAATTCAGAGGCAATCATCCTGTGAAGCGTTATGGCCACGCTGGCTCCGCCCATGGCACCGAACTCGGTGTTGCTGAACTTGTCCTTCACAACCGATGCGCTTACAGGGGTGCCGTCTTCATACTTGATCCCCTCCCCGGCAACGACGGAGACCCATCCGTACCTCCTGATGCAGTGATCAACGTCAGCCAGGAATTTTTCCTTCACGAAATGATGTTCGGGCGCATAGATAAGGTGAGGCGCATCATCCTCGTCGCGTTTCGCCATTGCAGTGGCTGCGGCAAGCCATCCGGCATCGCGACCGATTGTCTGGTAGACCACAAACTGGTCGACCTTCTTCATGTCGCGCGCGAGGATGCCGGCCTGCATCACGTTAAGTATGTTCGACCATGCAGCTGAGGCAAATCCGGGGGTGTGGTCAGTGCCGAAGAGATCGTTGTCAACCGTCTTGGGGATGCCGATGCCGGTGAGCTCATAGCCCTTGCCGCGGCAGTATGTCTCAACCCTGTTGATTGTGTCCATTGTATCATTGCCGCCTATCAGGAAGAAATACCTGATGTCATATTTCTCAAGAACGCTGAGAATTTTAGGAAAATCTTCATCCTTCAGCTTGTGGCGTGACGATCCGAGCGCAGACGAGGGGGTGCGGCGAAGTCCGTGGATTATCTCCGGCGGCTGAGCCATGAGATCGAAGAGCCATTCGTTCATGAACCCCTCGATACCGTAGTTCATGCCGTAGACTTCAGTTATTATGTCTGACCTCCTGGCAGCGTCAATCACCCCTGCCAGGCTTGAGTTGATGACTGTTGTCGGGCCGCCCGACTGACCTATCACCGCATTTCCCTTAATCATATATTATTCGCTGATAATGTGTTATACAAATTTAAGTGTCCCGAAATATTCAGGTCTGTGGTAATCGGGTTTCTCCGTGTCTACAGGGTTCCATGTGACGAAGTGCGGGTTGCTGAGCTTGTCACCGCACTTGTAGAAATTGGCCCTGAAACTCTTCCCGGCGAGGTTTTCAACCTTATGGCGGAAGAAGGTCTCCAGGGGGATTGCAACGGTGAGCGACCATTTCACATCTCCGCTGATCTCAGCGAATGGCTCGTGGCCCATTGTTGTGAGGCGGCGGATGCCGTCAACCACTGCCGGGTCAGTGCGTGCGCTGTCATGCCGGCCGTGTCCCGAGCCCATGAGGGCTGTACCGATAGGGTTAAACTCGAAGTTGTAATAGATGCCGTCCTCTTCAGGTGAGACGAAGAATTCGACGCATGAGTCCTCGCAGACCATTTCGTTTGTGTTGCTTTTCTCAGCCTTTACGTGGGCTTCGCGGACGTAATATTTAATGTATATCTCGCGTCCGCCCCATGCGATGTTGAACCGCACCTCAGGCCTGTATGTGTGACTCTGCCAGTTCACAGTGCCTATTTCGTGACCCTCGCCCAGCTCATCGAGACGTGCTGATACCTCTGCCATCGGCGGTACGGGTTTGTCTGTCTTTAGCCTTGTGACCTCAATTATACGCATTTTTATTGTTTTATGTATGATTTATTGCCTGAGAAAAGAAACGGTGTGTTAGGTCTGTCATTTACAATTCTTAATGCCCTACGGGCAAAGTATAATATGCCATCTTCTATCCTGCAACTCTTTATGCCTCCGCCAGCCTGACGGCCATCGGGGCAGGCTCCACTGGCAATCCCTACCAGCCACCCCTGCTATCCTCCTTCGCTAAAATGACCCACTACTGCCCATTGCCTGTTGCCTATTACCTCAATTGACTGCCGACTGCTGACTGCCAACTGCCTACTCACTCAATTGACTGCCGACTGCCAACTGCCTATTGCCTATTGCCTCCTATTTCGCCTCTTTCCAGATCAGCGCCGAAGCACCAAGTATTGCCGCCTGTGCCTCGGGCAGGCCCGAAGGCTCCACCCTGAACGTACCGCGGAAGACAGGCTGTACAAGCTCGTCGGCATACTTGCGGACCGGCACGAAGATGGCATCGCCCGCCTGTGCGAGGCCGCCGAAGAGGTATATCACCTCCGGGCTCGAGAATATTACCGAGTTGGCTATCCCGAGTGCGATCATCCGGGCTGTCTGATCAAGAGCCTCCTGTGCGATTATGTCGCCGGCCGCCGCGGCTTCAGCGATCCGCCGTGACGTTATCTCACTCCCTTTAAGCTCGCGCAGCAGACTCTCGTCACGGCGGTCGCTGAGTAATGCAAGAACAGTGCGGACCAGGCCTGTTGCCGAAGCATATGTCTCGAGGCAGCCGCGGCGCCCGCAGCCGCAAACCCGGCCGCCCTCTGCCACGGTCATGTGACCCAGCTCACCGGCAAAACCGGTGTGGCCGTAGACAACCTCGCCGTCAACGACAATACCGCTGCCAAGACCAGTGCCCAGAGTCAGTATGATGAAATGCTTCACATTCTTCGCCGCACCGAAGATCATCTCTCCCAGTGCCGCTGCATTGGCGTCATTGGTGATCCTGGTCCTGAGTCCCGTGCGCCGCTCGGTGATCTTCACAAGGGGTATGATTCCCTTCCACCTCAGGTTCGGGGCAAGCTCTATCGTGCCGCTGTTGAAGTTTGCGTTAGGAGCGCCAATACCGATACCAATGAGCTTCAAATCAGGATACCCGGCCAGCATCTCCTTAAGCTTCGTATCAAGACCGATGACGAAATCATCAGCAAAGGCGTAATCGGGGGTAGAGAGCCTCCCCTCTGCATGAATCACTCCATCCGCATCAACAAACCCGATCATTGTGTTTGTTCCGCCAATGTCAACTCCGGCAACAACTTCTTTCATATGTTTTAGGTTTTATACTTCCTTAAGCAGATCAGGCTTCGCCCTGAATGTCTCCAGCACCAGCTCCCCGAAGAGGGTGTTGGCCCATGCAAACCACTTGCGGGTGAACTTCGAGGGGTCGTCCTTCATGAACGACTCATGCATGAAGCCGGTTGCGGCATGTGTATTCTTAAGCATCCTGAGAGATGTGATAATATCGTTATCATTGCCTGTTAGCCCCTTCATTGTAATGGCTATCGGCCATATACGGTTAAGGCCGGTATGCGGGCTGCCGACGCCGTGCCCGCTGATACCCGAGAAATAATATGGGTTGCTGTCGCTCAGCACGAACTTGCGCGTGCGAAGATAAAGCGGGTCATTGCGGTCAATTGTCCCAAGGTATGGCATGCTCAGAAGACTGGGCACATTGGCGTCATCCATGAAATTGTAGTTGTAGTAACCGTCGGTCTCGTATGGGATGATCTCCCCATGGACAGGATGGATCGCACGGGCATATTTAACAAGCGCTGCCTCAACCTCCCCGGCAAGCGCAGAAGCGTCAGCTGCCAGGGCTGCATCGCCGGTCACTGAGGTGGCTATCTCAGCCATCTGGCGGAGCGATTTCACCGCGAAGTAGTTTGACGGAATGAGGAAGGGCCAGATCGTGGCATCATCCGATGGCCTGAATATCGAAACAATCAGTCCTACGGGGTTGACAGGATTGCCGTATCCGGCCCCTGCCACGGTGTCGGTCTGCCATCCGGTGACCCTCTGAAACTTGTAGGGCCCGGGGTTTTCCTTGCGCTGCTGCTCCCGGAATGTCTTTATGATGAGCCTCATCGCAGAGGACCATGAAGCATCGAAAACAGAGGTGTCTCCCGTTGTTTTCCAGTAACCGTGCGCCAGCCTGACAGGATAACAAAGTGAGTCTATCTCCCACTTGCGTTCATGCAGCTCAGGTTTCATGTCAGTCAGGTCACTCATCCACTCACTCTGGCCCGGACCGTCATTGAAAGCGTTGGCGTATGGGTCGATGTGAATGCATTTCACCTGCCTGTTGATGACTCCGGCTATGAGTTCCTTCAGCTGCGGGTCTCCTCCTGTGAGCGTCACGTAGGGCCATACCTGGGCGGTGGAATCGCGGAGCCACATGGCGTTGATATCTCCTGTGATGACAAAGGTGTCAGGCCTCCCCTCCTTTGTTGAGAAGTTGACAGTGGTGTCAAGGGTGTTTGGGAAACAGTTGGAGAAAAGCCACGCCAGCTCGCTGTCTGCACCAAGGAATGACTCTATCTCCTTTATCGTCTCCTCAACGGCTTTGCTCCTGAATTTACGAAGGCGCGGTGCCGGCCTTACGGAGGGCCATTTGCCCATGCTGCCTGTAGGAATAAGCGGCATGCCGGCCATGCCTGAGGCGGAAGCCGGTGAGCCGGAAGCGGATGAGGTTACTGCCGGGTTGCCGGCAGTGCCTGATGCAAAAGCGGAAATACCGGAAGTGACTGCCGCTCCTGCCACAATACTGTTCCTGATGAACTTTCTGCGCGTCGACATAATAATTATCTCTTGATTACCGGTTTGCCCCTGATAGAGACATCCTTGACATATACCTGCCCGAGATCCCAGTCCTGCTCCAACGCCCAGTTGATTTTGACCTCCAGCTCCGAAGAGTAATAGGTCACCGGCTCCGGTTGCCTGGCAAGGTTATAGTCGCCCGTAGTCCACTTACCGTCTGAATTGAGATCATAAACAGCCTTGAGCCTGTACTTCCCCTTGTCGAGCAGAGGGAAATCAACAACGCCCGGACTTGTTGTGATCAATTCCCTGATAACCTTGTCCTTGTCGGCCGTAAGCTGGATGATTACATCCCCCTCATAACCAGTCAGTGTCACCTTAAGGCTGCCGTAATCTTCTTCGGTTGCGACAGAGAAACGGTACATGGCGGAGTCGCTGGCCAGACCGAAAATATCCCTGAATGTACCTTTGTTGCAGAGCAGTGAGTATGTTCCTCCGGGCTCCAGGGGGACTTTCATTGTGAAACGGTGCAGTGATGTTGTGTCTCTCACAAACTCAAAAGGAACCTCAACCTGAAGCGAGTCCACCGTGCGTGTCAGGGTCACCAGGGAAGTATCCGGTTCCGTAAGGGGTGTTGCTGTACGGAAAAAAGGCACTGTTCCGGGCCTGATCCTGCCGTTGACATTGGTGGTGACTCCCAGTCCCTGGACCCTTCCCAACCCTCCTCTCGGAGTCGCAGGCTTAGTATACCTGAAGCTGACTGTGTCTGTCCGGGCAATTATGGTTTCCGTACTGTCGGTGAAAGGGTAGGTGAGCAGGGCTTCGATAAGATCAAGGTCATACACCTTCGGATCAGTTATCCAGAGCATGAACGAGTCACGGGCAACGTTGTGCTCCATAAACCATGAGGCGCTGTCGGCGCCTGTAATTGTAACTGACACCTGTCCGCTGTCCGATGGAATGGCCAGTCCGAAGCCGATGGCAGACGAACTCTTCCTCTCGGTGAACTTCAGGTACTGCTTTTTCGGTGCCTGCTGGAAGGCATAGATCCTGTGAAGGCCGTAAACGAACTTGTCGGGCTTCGTGGTCTCGGTGGCGCCGGCCGGTTTGAAACTGAGTGTGTCAGGCATGAGGCCGTAATATTCCTCAGGGGTGATTGAAATCACTGAATCGCCAAATGCGAAGATCTCATCATCGAGATCAAAGCGTGTATTGCCGTTGAGATCCTTCAGGGCGAACAATCGATAGTTGCCCGGCCGTATGTTCCTGATCATGAATCCGCCCGAGGGATCAGGGCGGGATATGTATGCCGGCAATATTGTGCGGGGTGCAGTGTCAGTGAGATTGGAATACATCAGTACGGTCACATCCTCCACTATCTCGAGATCGGAGGCATTAAACACGTTTCCGGTCAGCGAGAGGGAGTCAAGGACGGGACCTGTTGAGAAGACATACTGATAATTGGGGATGGGATTGTTTTCGTTGTTGTCACGTATGGCGTCCTGAAAATAGAAAGTATAGGTTGTACTGTCGGCCAGATCATCCTCCCAGTTCACAATGAGTGCTTTACCCTTCAGTTTAATCTCAGGTTTAGTGGCCAGCGGAGGAGATACCATGAATTTCTCTGCAATCCTGTCAAGTAGAACATACTCGTCGAATGTGACGGTAAAGGACTTGCCCGTGAACATCACGGTGCTGTTTTCCGGAAGGCTTTTAAGTATCACCGGCGGGTCGTTATCCTTGGGGCCGCCGGAGGGGGCGCTTATCTTGGCACACGAAAGTATAAAAAGCGTAACGAGGGCGGTTATGCCCAGCCTGCCTGATATGTATCTCCCGTGAACCACCACATGCAAACTTACATCAAATTTTGTTAAATATTCATTGAATGAGCTAAGCCTCTGCCACACCTTTTATTGAGTATTTTCCCTTCTGTTCCATTTTTGCTTAAATTTGCATTCCAAACACCAGAACTATGGAGCTTCAGATAATTCCGTGGAATGTTGATCCGGAGATTTTCCGCATCGGTAATTTTGCAGTGAGATGGTACGGCCTTCTCTTCGCATCAGGATTCGTCTTCGGTTATTACATCATGAGGAAGATCTTCATAAATGAAGGGTATGGAGATGCCACTCTCGACAGGCTTACCGTTTATGTTGCAATAGGCACTATCGTCGGTGCCAGGCTCGGACACTGCTTCTTCTATGAACCGGCTTACTACCTTGCGAATCCTGTAGAGATTCTGAAGGTATGGCATGGAGGACTGGCCAGTCACGGGGCAGCTATCGGTATCCCTCTGGCATTGTGGCTTTTTGTCAGGAAGGAGAAGAAGCCTTACCTATGGGCCATAGACCGTGTGGTCATAGTAGTTGCACTTGCTGGAATGCTGATAAGACTGGGAAACCTTATGAACTCTGAGATTTACGGAGTGGAGACTACTCTTCCGTGGGGATTCGTGTTCCTCCGCAACGGCGAGACGGCTCCGAAGCACCCGACACAGATCTATGAGGCGTTGGCTTATCTTACCACCTTCGGCATACTGATGTGGATCTACTGGAAGAACCTGGGGAAACAGAAGCCCGGACTACTCTTCGGTGTGTTCCTTATAATGGTGTTCGGGTTCAGGTTCTTCGTTGAATATGTGAAGGAAGACCAGGTGGCCTTCGAGGCCGGAATGAAGCTGAATATGGGCCAGTGGCTCAGTATTCCATTGGTTATTTTAGGAATAGCGCTCCTTGTCTGGGCGTTCACGCATAAACCGGCACCGGTACCGTCAACTGCTTCCGGCCCGGTGAAACAAGGTGCCCCGAAAAAGTTTTGAAAGGCCTACGCCGGCGGCGGGAAAAGTCGCTGCTGAATATAAAATAGAGCAATTGCACCCCTGCTCCGGAAAGGAATTAGCTTACTGTTTCTTCAGAATACCATTGAAGATGAGGCTCAGAATAGCCTCGAGGCGGTCATTTATGTCCATTTCGCGCTTGCGCCAGAAGAGCGGAACTTCCATACCCTTAAGCATTGTCTGAATCGCCATCGCAGTATACTCGCTGTTCTCCACAGTAAAGACCCCCCTGTTATTGCCTACATAAACAAGGAGGCGAAGAATTGCGAGCTCCTCGCGGTCATACCTCGACCTTATCTTTTCGATGAACTCAAAATGGTCGAGATTCTTGTCGAAGACGGCATTGTAGTAGTTAGATAGCTTCGCGAACTCCTTCATTCTCACATAAATATAATTGCGAAGCTTCTCAACCGGGGAGTCCACCTCCTTGATCGCTTTGGTGAGCCGGGAGCGAAGCTGATTCGCCTCGTGCAGCACCACCGCCTCAAAAATCTCCTCCTTGCTTCCGAAGTAGTAGTAGATGGAGCTTTTACCCTTCTTCAGACCGGCGGATATCTCCTCCATCGTTGTCTTCCTGAAGCCGTAATGACTGAAAATAGTGCTGGCAGTCAGGATTATCTTCTCCCTGTATTCCTCTTTATCTACCATAAGTTTTACTCTTATGCAAAGATAATCAATTAATTCTAAACAAGTGGAACGAACGGGTCGGAAATTCGAAAATCAAAATCGTTGAATTATGTAAAGTCGCTGATAATCATAATACATCTAATTATTCTTAATTTTACGGATTAATTCAGGTGGGGACAGATATTGATGAAAGTTGGGGATAAGTACTACAGGAGCGTCTGGCAGGATGAGGGAGACCCGGGGTCGGTTCATGTTATTGATCAGCGGAAGCTTCCCTTTTCTTTTGAAGTGATGACTCTGAGGAGTGTTGCGGAGGTGTATGATGCGATACGCGACATGGCGGTGAGGGGTGCTCCTCTCATAGGCGCAGTGGCCGCCTGGGGTGTTTATCTCTCCTTTGTGGAACACATCGGCGCACCTGGCCGGAAGGGCAGTAATGAACACGGCAGCGGCCGGGATGTTTATACTTCAGTTATGAATGACGCAGAGCGACTGAGGTCGGCACGGCCCACCGCGGTCAACCTGGCATGGGCAGTGGATTATATGACCACCGTTTTGAAGAACTACCCTGATGTGACGGTTCTGCGCAGGGCGGCAGAGGGTTTGTGCGATGAGGAGGCGGAACGGAGCCGGCTGATTGGCGAACACGGACTGCCTCTGATCGAAGCCATAAGCAGCAAAAAGGGAGGCGATGCCGTCAATATACTGACGCACTGCAATGCCGGGTGGCTGGCGTGCGTCGATTTTGGCACGGCTCTTGCGCCGGTATACCTTGCTCATGAAAAAGGAATCAAAGTGCACGTATGGGTTGATGAGACCCGTCCCCGCAACCAGGGGAGCCGGCTCACCGCATGGGAGCTGGTCAACCATGGAGTGCCGTGCACTCTCATCACCGACAATGCAGGAGGGCACCTTATGCAGAACGGGATGGTTGATATAGTGCTGGTGGGGTGCGACAGGGCGACAGCATCGGGGGATGTGGCCAATAAAACGGGGACCTATCTCAAGGCTCTGGCGGCACATGATAACGGGGTGCCTTTTTATTCTGCACTGCCGGTGTCTACTTTTGACCTGTCAATTGACAGGCCTGAGCAGATCGAGATTGAGGAGCGCGATGCTGATGAGGTAAGGACAATCGAAGGAGTCAGCGTTGCCCCGGAAGGGATCAGGGTTTCGAATTACGGCTTTGACGTTACGCCCGCACGTCTTGTAACCGGTCTTATTACTGACCGCGGAGTATGCCGGGCGGATAGGGAATCAATAATAAAAATGGTATCATAATCATATGGAAGGTTTTGTAAAGTTCAACTGCTACTGGAGTCAATCAGGTTCCGTCATCACCGATGAGCAGTATGAGATCATAAATCACTGGAGGGAGATACTCTTCAATCTCGATCTGATAGGCGCGTTTGAGAACGGCGTGGGATTCGGGAACATCAGCATACGGATAGGGAGGTCGTCACAGTTCGTCATCACCGGTTCGTCTACCGGGGATATGCCCGAGCTGGAGCCGGGGCATTACGTGAAGGTGTCGTCATTCAACATAGACGACAATGCAGTGATGTGCAGCGGTCCGCTGAAGGCTTCATCGGAGTCGCTGACTCATGCGGCCATCTATACTGCTGATCCGGGTACCAATGCGATCATTCATGTTCACTCCATGAGGCTCTGGGAGGAGCTGATGGACAAGGTTCCAACCACTGACAAGACCGTTGAGTATGGCACGCCCGGGATGGCCCGTGAGATGATCCGCATCTTCAGTGAGCCTGATGTTTTTGAGAAGAGGATTATTGTGATGGGTGGTGACCGCGGAGGATTGATCACTTTCGGGTATGATCTGGATGAGGCAGGGAGTGTTCTGTTTGATTATATAAACAGGCAATAGGCAGTAGGCAATAGGCAATTGTGACCTTGGCCGTAGGCCATCCAGCATTGTAGTTGGCATGGCATTAACCTGCATTTCGCCGTAGGCGATTAAGCATTGTAGACAGCATGGGCAACCCCAATTCTTCGCCGTAGGCGATCAAGCATTGTAGACAGCATGGGCAACCCCAATTCTTCGCCGTAGGCGATCAAGCATTGTAGTTGGCATGGCATAAACCTGCCTTTCGCCGTAGGCGATCAAGCATTGCAGACAACATGGGCAGCCCCAATTCTTCGCCGTAGGCGATTAAGCATTGTAAAAGGTTTGCAGATATTTCAATTTGATATTATATTTGCACCCTGTTATTTCGGGCCCATAGCTCAGATGGTTAGCAGCACCTGACTCATAATCAGGGGGTCGCTGGTTCGATCCCAGCTGGGCCCACCCCAAGGCAGTTTTCCGACTGCCTTTTTTCATACCTGCCCGGGATCGAGCCCCCCTGCAAACCGGCCCCTTCGCTATCCCGACATACAATGTCGGGACTTAACGCTCGGTCCTGATCCCAGCTGGACCCACAGAACTTCAGACACTTACAATACCAATTGCATGTGTCTTTTTTATTGTGTCAGCAAGGTGCCTGCATTCACCATAAAATTGGATATTAAAAGCGAAATTTACTCGAAAGTACTTTTCCTCTGATAAGGACATCATCCGAGCGTGTTTGATGTTGATTTACTGATTTGAAATAGATTACCAGTCCTTCTTTTAAGTGGCCACCCAAGGACGGATTTCAGGAATATCAGACGGCAAAAACGAATAGAAATAATTCGATTTGCTTAACTTAATGGTATCACAAATTGTGATACCATTTAAATATGAGCAAATTACCTATTCTTAAGGAAACAAATCTGGCGAGTATAATCTACTTCATAAGAGGTGAAAAAATTATTCTTGATACTGATCTCGCTAAGCTATATGATGTAGAAACCAGAGTACTAAAACAAGCTGTCCGAAGAAATCCTGACAGATTTCCGAAAGACTTTATGTTTGAACTCACGGAGGAAGAAATAGATGGTTTGGTATCACAAGATGTGATACCTTCAAAACAAATATTTGGCGGTGCCAGACCCTTTGCATTTACAGAACAGGGAATAGCAATGCTTTCAAGCGTATTAAACAGTCCGATAGCTATTCAGGTAAATATTGCGATCCTTAGAACTTTCTTGAAACTAAGACAACTATTAATAGACCATAAGGACCTTGCTGAAAAAATAGAAAAAC
>Ga0209800_10001232_pt1 | contig 28590 bp, 29 predicted proteins | sample Higcelweek8metaG_FD_187174 | JGI IMG/M metagenome (GOLD analysis project Ga0209800, IMG submission 187174) | Freshwater pond sediment microbial communities from the University of Edinburgh, under environmental carbon perturbations - High... | ecosystem: Environmental > Aquatic > Freshwater >...
TCATTTAGCTTGCCAATTACTTTTTCAATGATTTTTGAAAGCATTTCACTATTCAAGCTATCAAACCAGCTTCCTCTCTTTTTAAATGAAAGATCTTTTAGATATATTCTAACCTGTCGTTCAGTCTTTGGAGCTCTATCAAGAAAACCCATTGCCCTATCAAAGAATCTTGATTCTAATTCTGAGAAAAATAGTTCATCTAAAACCTCTTGAGTGATTTCTTTACCAACATACAAGCTGTACTTTGCAATTGTATTAACAGAAATCCCACAGTTAAATTCTCCGTCGATATACAGGTTAACCCTAGAAGGATCCTTCTTCTGTGACTCCAACAAAGTTACAATCATATTTACAGTTTGGTTTTAGCGATAACCTCTTTGACAATCTTGTCTCTTAATTTGGTATCTTTCTTTAGAACTTCAGCTGCAGCATCTTTGCCCTGAGCCAATTGTTCAGTCCCATATCTAAGCCATGCACCAGCTTTCTCTACAATTCCTTTATCAATTGCAGCATCAATGATACTACTCTCTTTATCTATACCCATTGGATATATCATATTAAAGGAAGCTTCTTTGAAAGGGGGAGCCACTTTGTTTTTAACAACCTTTACTGTTCTGGAATGTCCAATTACCTGCCCATCCTTTAATATCTTCTCCTTCTGTCTGATATCCATTCTAATGGAAGCATAGAATTTCAAAGCATTACCACCAGTTGTAGTTTCTGGATTCCCAAACATAATACCTATCTTCATTCTCAATTGATTGAGGAATATAATTGTTGTACCAGTTTTGCTACTAATTGCTGTAATTTTTCTCAATGCCTGAGACATTAATCTTGCCTGTAATCCCATATGGCTATCTCCCATATCTCCTTCAATTTCCGCTCGTGGTGTAAGTGCTGCAACTGAGTCAACAACTATGACTCCAAAGGCTGCTGATCTAACCAATGTTTCTAATATTTCTAAAGCTTGCTCTCCGAAGTCTGGTTGAGAAATATACAAGTTATCAATATCTAATCCAATGTTTTTTGCATATACTGGATCAAATGCATGCTCCGCATCAATGAATGCAACTGCTTCACCTTTTCTTTGAGCTTCAGTAAGGATATGTATTGCTAAGGTTGTTTTTCCAGAGGATTCAGGACCATATATTTCAATGATTCTTCCCTTTGGAATACCACCACCCAATGCAATATCAAGTGACAAAGCTCCTGTTGGAATTGTTTCAATTTCTACTCTCTCTTGGCTTCCAAGTCTCATGATTGAGCCTTTACCAAATTGCTTCTCTATTTGAGAAACTGCCATTTCTATTGCCTTCTTTTTATCATTATTAACTGTTGGTTCTTTAACAACAGGTTCTTTAACTGTAGGAGTATTAGACATTATAAAGATACTATAAAATTAGTGATAATTTAGGATAACAAAGTAAAGAATACTAGTCAAAGACCTAAAGTAAATACTTAATGAACCGATAATAATTTCTATATATATTTCTCTACTAGCGTAGAAAGATTTTTTATGAAAGATTCTCTCAATTGCTCATCATCTCTAATATATCTAGATACTTCTATTTGAACTGAAGGAACTCTTAATTTTGTAGCAACATATTCTCCTAATGTTTCTTGTCCATTATCCAGGAATCTAAATATTCTTATACTGATCCCATTCAATAATCCATGATTTAAGGCTTCTTCTATTTCGTATGCTAGTTCTAATGATTTTCTAAATTTGGTTGGATAATACAAAGCGATATCATAACCCTGATTGTCTTTTAATCCATGAATATCTATAAATCTTTCCACTTTATTCTTCATTACAATTTCCTTAATCGCCTTCTTGTATTCATTCTTCCTCTCTTTGTGATAGTTAGGGTCATATGAACATTCCTTTGAAAGATATATACCAAAGCTACTCGAATCTGCGGTTATCCTTTTTACTATTTCGTCCGTATATGGTTCTCCCAATTTATATGTCCCCATTAATGTAGGTCTTCGATGAGAACACGCATGTGGAGCGGAAAGTAACACAGGGACCTTACCTTCTATTATCTGAAATTGAGCAGTTTCCATAGATATAAATTAACACATAATGCATAGTATTTACAATTTGACCTAGGTGAAGTGATTATGCAAGAATATATTATATAAATTATTACTTATTTAATATGCGAAAGCTAATAGCTTCATTCATTCTTTTCTTCGCATTGTTCTTACCATTTACAATGGTAGCAACACCTGCATTGGCACAAGAAGATTCAGTAACTGCAACTCCTGAAGATACAACCACCTATGATGACGAATATTACTACGATACATACGACTATGGATACGATGATACATATGATGATAGCTACTCAAGTTACTCATATGATCTTTCTGATGTTGATGCAGAAGCTGGCGTATTTGCTGGAATGGCAGCATTGCTATTCAGTGGTGTAATGCTCTTCTTCTCAATCGTTGTTGGACTTGGTTCATATATTTACTGTGCATTAGCATTGATGAAAATCGCAAAGAGATTGGACTACGAAAACGCATGGTTTGCATGGATCCCAATCTTAAACTTAGTCCTTATGTTCCAATTAGGTGAGCAGAATCCTGTTCTCTTACTCTTACTTTTGATCCCTGGTGTTGGAGCAGTAGTAGTTGGAGTATTAAGTATCATTGCATTGATGAAGATCTGTGAAAAGAGAGGTTACGACAAAATGCTTGGTTTACTTTCATTGGTTCCCGTGGCTAGCTATGTCCTCTTGGGGATATTGGCTTGGGGAAAGAAAGAACCTGTAGCAGCGGTAAAATAACTGTTTGAAACAATGAATACATATGATGTCCCTGTGTTCACAAAAGCAGGATTTGATAATGCGCTTTACAAGCGATTACAAACAGAAGAGATTTTAAAGAGAGTAAATAAAGTCTCTTCTGGACATCTGTATTTGGAAATTGGCGGCAAACTGTTTAATGACCCACATGCGGCTAGAGTACTTCCAGGTTTTGATCCAAAGATTAAGATAGATATATTGAAATCTTTAAATACCCCTTTCGATATTATTTTCTGTATGAACTATGCTGATATATTGTCTAACAGGCAGTTGAATAATCATAGAGAAAACTATATCGACTCCTCCCTAAATATTGTTAATGATTTACAAACTACCTTTGGCATTACTCCATATATATGTATTAACAATGTAAAATTCGAGGAGGATAGAAAAGAAGAATTCATGACTGCAGTAAAACAAATCTATTCAAAGAATCCTAATATCTCATTCAGATATTACATCGAAGGATATCCTGACAACACTGATAAGATATTAAGTCCTGAAGGATTTGGAAAAGACAGTCCAATACCTGTACAAAATAAACTCGTCATTGTGACTGGTTCTGCATCAAATAGTGGAAAACTATCAACATGCCTAGGTATGGTTTACAAAGATTCTGTATTAGGACTTAAATCAGATTATGCAAAATACGAAACCTTCCCCATTTGGAATCTTCCTCTAGAGCATCCTGTTAATCTCGCATATGAGGCCGCTACAGTGGATATAGGAGATAGAAATGTCATAGATACCTATTATCAACAAGCATATGGAAAACCCTCGGTAAACTACAACAGGGATGTTCAAGCATTCAGTGTAGTTAAGAAGCTTATGCAAAGTGAATATCAATCTCCAACTGATATGGGTATTAGTAATGCAGGATTAGCCATAACCAATGATGAAGTAGTATGTGTAGCTGCATCAGAAGAGATCAGAAGGAGAAAGGAATGGTACAAGGAGATAGATAACAAACAAACAGCATGGATAAAAGCATGTGAAGAGTTAGAAACTGATGCTATGAAATATATTAAGGACAAAGGGTATAATCCTAATCTTCAACTGACTTAATTTCCAATTGAGGAATCTGATCTTCCCCTACAATCTCGCCTTCCTGCTTAACCTTATCTACTCTTCTTACCAGTTGATTAAACCTAGTAGTGCTAACAGTATCATACTGTTTTTGTAATCCATCAATCTTCTCACCAATCTTGTAGAAAGAATCGGAGAAGTTAGTAAACTCTTTTTCAAACGCTCTAACATGACCAATAATATTGTAAATATTTTTCTGTACCCTAAAGTTCTCGTAGGATTGTTTTACCATTCTTAAGATAGCTGTAAAACTAAATGGACCTGCAAACACAATCTTGCTTGCCATAGCTGCTTGAGAAAGCTCAGGCATCTTTTCATAAATATATGAGAAGATCATTTCATTAGGAATGAAGAGAATAACAAAGTCGACTGTTTTGTCTTCAGGATTAATATAGTCTCTGGTAGTAACCTGTTTCATCTTGTCCTTAACATCCCTTTCGAATTGTACTCTGAACTTCTCTTTCATCTCTTTGTCATCAGTCTCTGTCATCTTTTGAAGATTAGCATATGGAAATTTAGAATCAATGTTTATTCTTGTCCCATCTGGAAGGAATACACAGAAATCTGGCCTTGTCTCTGAACCTGCTTGTTCTTTGTTAAATTCATAATCCACACCTCTTACAAAACCTGCCATCTTAAGAAGATCATCAGCAACCTGCTCCCCAAACTGGCCTCTTAATTGATTGTTTGATAGTACTTTCTTCAAGCTTTCTGTGTTAACTGAGAGCTGTTCTGTAATTTTTTTGCTCTCATCTAATGAAGTTCTCAAAGAAGAGAATGAATCAATCCTATCCTTCTCAGTAGTCTTAACATAGTCTTCCAAATTCTTTACCAATCTAGTTATCTCTTCTCTTTTATTCTCAAGATCCACCCTATTCTGCTTTGTCTCGGAAGAGAGTTTCTCATTGGCCATTCTAACAAGATCTTCATTGGCTTGATTTAATACAACGGGTAGTAATTCTGTTAATTTTTGTTCTATGGTATCTGTAATCTCTTGTTGATTACCATTTTGCCCCTTTTTAAGGAAGTAAAATATCCCAACTCCAAGCAATATGCCTCCAACTAGTGCAAGTATTATGTAGATTGTCATTATATGGAAGAATTTGTTAATTTATCGTATTCTATTATATCTAACTTTGGCTAAGACTTCCAAGATGAAACAGATCAAACAACTCGGATTTATCAAGAACTTACTACTAACAAGTGTAATGGGAGGAATGATTGGTGTTTTAGGATATGTTTTCAATATCATTGTTGCAAGATATACAGATAGTGCAATATTTGGGACATTTAGTGCAGCCATGGCAATCATGTACCTACTCCAGATTCCAATCACTTCAATCCAGGCTATGGTCACCAAGAAAATTGGTGAAAACCGAAAATATGATTTAAACAATTTCAAATGGCATTCTTTAATGGTTTTCGCTGGCATTGGAGTATTTGTTGCGTTAGTATTTTTCCTTTGTAGGGATCAAATATCACAAATTTCTAATGTACCAAACGAGGTATTCATATATCTTACAATTGTGTTGTTCCTTTCTTTTGTAAGTCCTGTTTCAAAAGGTATATTACTTGGTACTGAGAAGATTGTTACTGTAAATTTGATAATGTTTGGAGAAGCTACATTAAAATTGATAATGGGTTTTGTGGCTATCAAAATGGGAGGATCTTTACCCATCCTTATGCTTTCCAATGCGCTTCCCGCATTACTTACAACTGCTTTCATAATTCCATTAACCAAACTTAATGGGGAAAAGCTCGAAAAGAAGGTTACTGTTAATTACAAGGAGTTGATTTTAACAACTATTACATTTCTTCTTCTAAGTGCTCCATATACATTAGATTTAATTCTGGTTAATACTCAATTTAGAGCTGAATATTCAGCGGTTTCCTTGCTAGGAAAATTAGTATATTTTTCAGCTATAACCATAGCTGCAGTTATGTTCGCAAGGCTCTCAAATCAAACAGATCCAAAGGCAGAGAAAAAGACCTTACTTATTTCTCTTGCTGGGACATTAGGAATTGGAATTGCGGTAACACTAGGGCTTTACCTTTTTAAGGACTTTGTCATTGGTATAACTATTGGGAACCAATATCTTTCTATCGCTCCATATATTGCGCTCTTCGGCTTGTGTATGACCGGGTACGCGATTGCATTTATGTTAGCCAACTATTTCATATCCATTAGTAGTTTTAAATATATTTTCATACTTGTATTTATGACTGGATTGCAGATATATCTTTTCTTAACATACAACAGCAATTTGATGCAGGTATTAAATAACCAAATTATTGTATATTCGACACTTACAGTGTTAACATTAATCTATCTATATTTTACTTTTAAAAAGAGAAAGAATGGAGAAGAAAATCAAATCAGAAAAGATAATTAAGGAAGGAAAGAAGTTAACTAGTGAGTTTAAGACTTTTGCATTTAGTGGCGCTACTGTAGGAGCTGCTGTTGGTATTATGATGGGAGCTGCATTAAATAGCGTGGTTTCTTCATTAGTTAAGGATATTTTAACTCCTCCAATTGCTTATCTTACATCTGGTATAGATTTTTCTAATCTGTATTGGGTATTGGATTCTAGAGAGTTTGGTTCTTTGGCAGAGGCTCAGGCTTCTAATGCGGCCATTATCTACTATGGTAATTTCATAACTACTTTCATATCATTCCTCATTACAGCTTTGGTACTATTTTTTGTTGTACAAAAGATATTGAGAATGGTAAAGAAGGATGTTAAAAAAGAGGAAGAGAAGAAATAGGAATTAATAATCTATTTCCTTTTTCTTTAAAGCCAATACTCCAACACATAGAAGCACTAAGACACCACCACCAATGAGGTAGGTAATTAGAGGAATAGTCTTTTTCATTCCAATATTCTGTTCTACAGCTCCACTGCGTACTTCAAATACATCGCTCGTGAATGTTTTGTAACCATCTAATTCCACGACCAATACATATTTCCCACTTGGTACAAAATAACTATATTCCCCCTCGCTATTGGTATTCTGAGGATTCTTAGTCCCATCACTAAATACATAGAGCACCTTCTTACCATTTACATAGCTGTACAAAGAGACTTTCGCATTTTCCAATCTGGTTTCCTTGCCACCAGATCTAGCATATATATACCCATATGGATCAATAACAATATTTACACCCTTCACATTCTTTTCACCACTCATATACTCAACTACCTGATTTGTAGATAATATGCTTCCTTTCACCTTCCCACTTGGAATACTAATCTTAGCTATATATGCTTTCTTTTCAGTATCTAAGACTAGTAATGTTTTTTGTCCATCAATTTCAATATATACCTGAGATACAGTATCACCTTCAATAGTGATTTCGGATACTGGAATGGTTACAATTATAGACTCGCCGCTTTTAACAGCAATATTGTCACTCTGTATAGGAGAACTACTTCCTTCTCTTGTAAATGACATTTGAAGATCTGATGACGAATCTGTTTCTAAGTTTTGGTCCTCATATGTGTATGTAATAGAAGCCGGCTCTGATCTATTTCCAGCCACATCCATTGCTCTCACATACAAGGTATTCTCACCATCTACTAACCCTAGCTGACTAGATATTAAGGTAGATTCAGTACTTATCCATGATGTAGTGTCACCAACTTTGTACTCGTACCCTAAGACACCACTTGTCTGATCAGTTGAAGCTGTCCATGAGAACGTTGTATCTGTTGCTACAAGATTTGTAGGTACTGTAGGAGCTACGGAATCATAGTAGTAGGATATTGCAGAAGCTACAGATCGATTTCCTGCATTGTCTACACTCCTAACTTGAACTATATTCTGACCATTTTTGTATGCTTGTAATGAACTTACACTAGTGGCATTTGTTGAAGTCCAAGTTGAAGAAGTTCCTACTTTGTATTCATAATTTTTTACACGAGCATTACCTGTAGACCATGTAAATCTAAAACTATTAGTATTGCTGTATGTAGATGGTGAGATTGCTAATCCAAAAGGTGCATTTAACGTATATGATGCCATTGTAAAATTACTTGCTTCACTCCACTCACTAGCATCTCCCAATGAATCCCACACCCTCATTCTCCAGTAGTACTTAGTGCCTTCAAGGGTTAAAGCAGTTCCTGCATATGATATATCTGGAGTTCTAGTGTTGTTAGAGACAGATGTGGCAAATGTTTTGACTCCACTATCCCACATAATTGTACCAGTAAACAACGAATTTGTATTAACTTGAATTTGGTATTGTGAAATCGTATCTGCAACATTTTCATCAGAGATTCGTGCAGAAAATTTAGGGGTTGAATTTAAAAGGTTAGTTGGGTTGACAACACCATCTACCTGGGATTCAGACACAGAGGATTGATGATGGATATTCAATCGAAAGAGATAAGATCCACCAGAATAGTTTCTTCCACCTACAAGAATATCCCCATTAGATTGTATTTTTGTCGCATAAACAGAACCATTCCAAAGATATGGGACAAATGATTCATCTATACTTCCATCTGAATTCAGACGAACCATAAAAGAGCTGTCCAATTCTTCATCATAGGCATAAGCTATTATCTTTCCATCATCCTGCAATGCATAGACATCTATCCAAAGCCCAGACGTATTAGCAAATGAACTATCTAATGTCCCATCTGAGTTTAATCGTACAATATTACTAATTACGTCATCCCCGTACAAAGTGATATTACCACTAGCTATTATTTTCCCGTCATCTTGCACAAGCAGAGGTACCGAACCTAGCATATTATCAAAGCTAGCTCCCAAAACATTAAAAGTCGGATCTTCGCTTCCATCCTGATTGAGACGAACTAGCGCAGTAGAATCCATCCCGTCGAGATATTTCAAGGTTATAATTTTTCCATCCCCTTGTTCAGTAAGATGATAATCTGAATAGGAGCTTTCTGGATCAGTGACAAATGAGGTATCGAGAGAGCCATCTTCATTTAGCAAAATAATACTAGGAGAGGATTCGATTCCAATCAAAAGCTTCCCATTGCTTAGCTCTTCAATTTTACTTATCTCTTCTAACCACTCCAATGTAACAAAACTTTCATCTTGGCTTCCGTCAGCATTGAGCCTTAAAAGGAAATACTCTCGATCCCACAATCCCGAGAATCCTCCAAGAAGTATCTTTCCGTTACTCAAAACCTCAATTGAGCTCACCCTTGCATTGTATTCAAATGCAATACTGTTTTTCAGGAAACTAGTGTCTATCGTTCCATCGTGATTTAACCTAACAATGTCAGTGAAATAATTTTCCAAAGTATTAGATATATAGCTCTGAACAACTAATATTTTCCCATCAGGCTGGATCTCAATATCATTTACCCCGGAATTAAAACCATTTGCTTTCCACATAAAAGTATCTTCAACATTTCCCTCCGAATCAAAACTCACAAAACCAGGACAAGGGTAACCTTCATAATTCCAAAAACTTCCATGAACAAAGATTCTATCATCTCCACCTATATATAATTCTCCCGATATAGACCCAAAAGAAGCGTCAAGACTTCCATTAGTATTAAGCCTTACGATGTTTGCGACGCTCTCCCCTCCATACTCACTAATGCTTCCACTTATTAATATCTTCCCATTACTTTGAAGAGCAATGGAAGATATATTATCATCAGTACCTATACGAGTTGGGGTAAATGATTCATCAAGGCTTCCATCATTATTTATCCTCAAAATAGCAAAACTGTCATCTATGCCATTATCTGAAATATCCATAATCCCGCCTAACAAGATTTTTCCATTCGATTGCAAAGCAACACTATAAGTTTCTTTTGAATAAAAATATGAAAGATCAAAAGATGTATCTATACTACCATCAGTATTTAATCTTAAAATTCCATATTCCGGCCTCACCCCACTGTCATCCCAATAATTGACTAGTACTTTTCCGTCATCCTGAAGTAATAGATCATTCCAATTATATGATGTTGGGACTGAAGAAACGAAAGATGTATCTAAACTACCATCCAAATTTAATCTAACAAGGTTACCTACTGCCACTCCATCATATTCGGTAAAATAGCCTTCTACGTAAATCACCCCATCGTCACTTACACTTATCAATGAGACCTCATCATTAAAACCAGCTCCAGTTACAAAAGAATTATCAAAACTTCCATCGCTATTTAATCTCATTATCCCCTGTGTAAATAGCTCTCCATACTGAGTAAAATCTCCCCCTACAAGTATTTTTCCATCTGGTTGTAATCCAATATCTAACACAGAACCATCTAAGTTATCCATTCCTATAGAGGCAAATGATTCATCTAGGCTTCCATCCCTCTTAAGTCTTAATAATCGATAATAGTCACATTCTTCATCACTTTCATATCCAAAGTAATAACTCCCTCCTAATAAGATTTTTCCGTCATCCTGAATAGCAACTGCACTAAGATCACTGCCATCAACAAGATGTGTCGATGTTTTATCATTACCAAAAGTAGTATCTAATTCTCCACTAGTCAGAGTAGCATCCGTTCTTTGTATTGGGAAATAGGAAAATATGACAGCAAATAAGAATAATGAAAATACGATACGGAATATGTTACAAGCAACTTTCCTCATGATTTTATTAGACCATACCCTAGATAACATTACAATATTTTTTCTCCAAATTACGATATAATACTCATATGATTTTCAAACTTACAATCCTAGAAGGTACTCAAGAGTATGTTCAGAAGGAACTTCTTTCTAAATATCCTGATGCAAATATACAACTCCAATCAGAAACTGAGATTGTCTTTGATTCAGAAGTTTCTACTATAGAATCATTTAGAAATCTGTATTCCCCTACCCATATTGAAAATGAAACTCAAAAACTTAATCTCTCCGACAGAGAATGGAGAATAGAGTATGTCCCTGCAGGTATTAATCCTTCTTTGGCATATATTATGTGTATGATTGCAGAACTTAAAGACTCAGATATTGTATATGATCCATTCTGTGGAGCATCAGTAATACCTATTACTGCATTAAAGTATTTCAATGCTAAACGGGTTATGTGTTCGGATATTAGTGGTAATGCTATAGAGAAGAGTAAGCATAATTTCTTTGCTGCTAATATTGATGGTGATAGATACAAGCTATTTGGATGTGATATTAAGAAAAACAAACTTAGTAAACAGAATATAGATAAGATTATATGTAACCTTCCATTTGGTATTAGAGTTGGTAGTCATGAGGATAACCAAGAGTCATACAAGGCCCTAGAGGTCCTTGCTAAGAAGATATTAAGAACGAAAGGTAAGATTGTGCTTCTTACCCAAGAGAAGGTACTGATAAGGGAAGTATTTAAGAAAGAGGATTGGAATGTTAAGAGTGTTACGAGGGTTAATGAAGGTGGATTATTACCAGAGGTATTTGAAATATCTAAGATGTAATTGAATATGGAAATAGCTTTGAAAGAAAATTTTTACAAAACCCTTTCTTTTATTTCCAATTCCCTAAGTAATTCCAATATTGAATGGTTTGTTATTGGTAAAACCAATTTATATTTACAGGGTTTAGATTTAAATCCTTCAAAAATAGGGATTCTCATTCATTCAGAGGATTTAGATTCTTTTACAAAAACATTTAAAGATTATATCTCTTCCCCTATTATAGATTTAACGAATGGAGAAGCGAAGGAATTCTTCATAGATATTTTTGATATCAAAGTACAAGTATGTGCTGAATATTCTAATGGGACATATTGGAAGGTTAAAAAGGATATTGTTGACATACCGGTTAACGATATAACAGTCCAGGGATTTTCATTAGAAGCTGAAGCTGAGGCATATAACATCTTAGGAGACATAGCAACAGAGATACAAATAATGAAATATATTGAAAATAAGAAAGCAATTAAAGCTTCTTAGTCATAACTTCTAATTCAGCTTTTGTCTTTTTAAAAGGAAAAAGCAATTTTCTTTTCTTTTTAAATCCTAAACTCTTGTAGAATTCTATAGCATTTAATACAGAATATAGCTCCATCTCCTTGATATTGTTCTTCTTAAAATCTTCCTCAATATATTCATACAATTCTCTTCCATATCCCTTTCTTTGTATATTTGGGTCTATTTGTATCTGATATAGCTCTGCATCAGGTAAGGAATATTGAGCAAATCCTACAATATTATTATCCTTTTCTAATGCTATCCATTTGGTATATTTCAATTGACCCTTAGTATCTTCCACATTAACTTCATCTAACCATTCTTGTATAACCTCTGGGGAATAGGTAGATGCATTGGATTGAGATATGCATAGCCTATGTATATCTACTACCTTTTGAAAGATTTTCAATTCTGTTTTTTCTGTTAATTGGTGAATCATTGGAGATGCATTCTACCATAGAGCTACTGGTTTGATATATAATTAAAGATATGAAGAATGTAGCACTCGAATTAATGGTAGATGATATACAGAAATCTGTATCTTTCTATACTGATATTCTTGGTTTTGAAAAAGAATTTGAGTTCCCAGCAAACAATCCTACCTTCGTGTCCATAGCTAATGATGAAGTGCATATTTCATTCTTTATGAGAGAAGAATTTACTAAAGAAGTTTCGAAGTTTAAGGATATGAGATTAGGTGGTCCCTTTGTTTTAAATATTGAGGTTGAGGATATACAAAGTTTTTACAATTCTATCAAAGAGAAAGTAACAATTATTAAAGAGTTATACAAAACTGATTATGGTACACTAGAATTTACTATGGAAGATAGTGATGGATATGTATTATTATTTAAACAAAATATATAGATGCCAGATACAGATACAAACAGTACCTTGCAAGGAGAATCAACTCTAACTCCTAATGCACCAATTATCTTTAACGTTGCAAGAGAATATCTTGATCAAGGGATAGATGATCCATCTTATAGAACAGACGCAGAGCTCGAAGAAATTATAAATAATTTACGAAGTAAATCAATTGAACAAGACGCTGCTAGTAAACAAGCTACTGAATGCGCAAAAAATGGGTTGAACAATCTTCGAAATGGTTTAGGATTAGAAAAAATACCGTTAGATGAAATAGAGGTGATCTTTCTTAACAAAGAAGATTTTGCAAAAGCCTATAAAGATATCACAGAAGAAGACGATGCCCCCGGAGTTGCTTTTGCCAGCAGTTCATTTAAGCCTGTGATAATTGAAGAGAATGCTGATAGAACATATTATGTTGGGGCTACTGTTTTCCATGAATTGATACATAAATATATAGATCTATATGCAAACGTTACGGCAAAGATAAACAACGAATCTATTTCTGAGACACGGAGAGCAGGTGTTGCCGTTCAAAATATCTCTACAGGAACTCAAATTGGAGAAATAATTAACGAGCTTGGAAATTATGCCTGTGAAAATGGTTTCATTGAAGCGATTTTGAAACTCGAAGAATTTAAATGGGAGTTAGAAGAAAAAAATCAACTTTTACGTAATCTTGGCTTTGAACCTGGTTCTGATAATTCATTATTTCAAATATATATCGCTCAAAAAGACAGCTCCGGAGAAATAACAGATCAATCTATACAAATTATGTATGAAAAGAAAAATATTCACTTTAATAAAAAAAATGAAATAATGTGGGAGGAGACATCTTCTTTAATTATGCAACTTGCATCCGATTTGAGTGTTGTTTGCGGAGGAATAGAAGGAAAATCGTTCATGAAATTTTTGATAGAGTGTAAAAGGGATCCACAAAAGCAAAATACATTAAGAAGGCATATTGATGAAAAAGTGTCGAAGGGTTTTTATACAAAACTTCGAAGACTTGAACAATCTGGCGATAATATCGTGAGTCTTATACATGAAGTTCAAGAAAAAAGGTATGGAATAGGATTGAGCCTTCTACAATAAACAATCTAGACGATATTGGGATCGAACCAATGACCTTCGCAATGTGAATGCGATGCTCTAACCAGCTGAGCTAATCGTCCATTAAACATTGAGAATTATACCCTATTCCTGCTTTTGTTGCGTAGTATCTTCCTTCTTTTCTTCTTCTTTTGGTACTTCAATAACAGAAGGTTTAACAGCTAACCACATAAGGCCTAGGACAATTAAAACAACAGGCAAACCAATACCAATCCATATACTTCTAGCAGCAAAACCACCTAGTATTCCTACTAAGATACTACCAACTACAACTATAGCTACTGTTTCAAATTTCATAATCATATATACCAAAGTTATATATATTAAAATATACCACGTTATGGAATATTCAGATATACATAATTAAAGATTTTTCTTTCTCTTAATAATCTGAGAAAAAGTTATTGTCCCAATCACAAAAGCAACAATAATAGACCCATACAATAAAGCTTTCTTCCATTCGAATGAATATTGCTCTGAAGTTGAAAGATCTGCCTGTCCAGAATCTAAGATAATCTTCTTTTCATTATCACTCGCACCTAAAACTTCATGTGTATATGTCTTACCATTGTAACTTATCTTAGCAGAATATGATTTCCCCTTGGTTGATCCCTGTACCTGAATTCGACCATTACTATCTGTAACATACTGATTCCCTTCTATCTCCACCCTTGCACCAACTATAGCTTTCCCATTGTTATCCAATATTTGTATCACGGTTGTAACAATCTCTGGAGTTGGGATTACCTCTATTGGTTGTAATGGAGTTTCTACCACTGTCTCAACGGGTACAACTACCGTTGGAGCTACCAACCTTATTATATCTGTATATACTTGAGATTCTAGATCAATACCATCTTTGTACTTTACATATATCGTTTTTGTTCCTAATCCAGAGTCTAAAGTCCAAGCTTTAGAGGTTGCATATGTTTGCCAAGTACAACCTACAAAAGAAGAATTATTACATATCATCATTTGAGATACCCCAGATAGATTATCTGATGCACTTAGGGTTAAAGTAACATTTCGATTGGTCGTAGAATTAGCATTGGAGTTGATAGCTACACCACCAGATGGAGGAAGGATATCTGTAAAACCTAGCCTGGTTATGAAGGCAACGGGAGTGCCAGCATATGACATGAAATAGCCACCAACGAGAACTTTTCCATCTAATTGGATCTTTATTACATTTACTCTTGGCCAACTATCCCCCCCAATTCCAGAATTATCAAAAACGCTATCAAGAGATCCATCTGAATTCAATCGTACAAAAGATGTTATATTTGTCTCTTGTTCTTCTCCATCCCAGAAATATCCTCCTAAGAAAATTTTTCCATCATTCTGCACAGCTATTGCATACACTCCATCAATATTATCATATCCTGTAAAGTTAAAGGTCTCATCCAATGTTCCATCGTTGTTGAGCCTAGCAATACTTGAGACTGGAATAGAATTATAGTTTTGAAATTCTCCTCCCACAAGAATCTTCCCATCTGGTTGAGTAGTTACAAACCTGGCAGATCTATCAAAACCTGTCCCTACAAGAGAAAAAGTCGAATCCAGAGAGCCGTCGCTATTAAGTCTCTTCAAATAAATTGATTCATCATAATTCCAGAAATCCCCTGCTATCACAATTTTCCCATCTGATTGGGGGGCCATAGAATAGACAGAGCCTCCTATATTTAAAGAATTTTCTGCAAATGCCTCTTCTATCGATCCGTCACTTTGTAATTTCAGAATTACATAATTGTAATCCCCATCATAAAATTCTCCACATATAAGAATTGCACCATCTGGCAGTACGATAATGTTATTTACATAATTCCATTGACTATTAAATGACTCTCCTAAACCAACGAATGCTGTATCAAGAGTTCCATCACCGTTTAATCGAGCAAAATTCCTCACTGCAAATCCATTATATGATGAGAAGTACCCACCAACTAGGATTTTCCCGTCACTCTGTATTGCAATAGCAACAATTCCACCATCAAAACCACTTCCTTGCTGTATAAAAGATGTATCAAGGGTACCATCTTCATTAAGTCTGGCAATATAATTCTTAGGGATGTTGTTAAAAACTGTAAACTCTCCTCCTACAACAATTTTGCCATCTGACTGTGTAGCAATAGAATATATTTCATTGTTAAATCCAGTATTATCCCCAAGATCAAATTCAGAACTTAAACTTCCATTTGGGTTTAATTCTGCCAAATAGTTTGCCGTCAACCCATTATAAGCGTGAAGATCCCCTCCAATTATTATTTTTCCATTTGAAAGTAATTGCATGGCATTTATCTCTCCATCTAAGCCACTTCCTCCTGAGTTAAAAGATGAATCTCGGATTCCAACAGAATTTACTCTCATAACTCCACTTACTGGTACTCCGTTGTATATAGAGAATCTTCCTCCCACAAGAATTTCTTCACTTGATAATATTACAATAGAATTTACATCTGCATATTGGCTCATTCCACTTCCTGTATCAAATGTTGAATCCAAACTACCATCTACATTAAGTCGTATCATTCCACTACAGGCAACCTCATTGTATGATTCAAACCAACCTCCAACAAGATATTTGTCATCTGCTTGAACTTCAATTGCAGATACATGACCATTTGAACTAAGACCGGAACCAGAATCGAAGGTTTCATCTAAGCTTCCATCAGAATTTATTCTAGCAATGCCATCTATTAAGACCCCATTGTATGAACTAAAGCCACCCCCAATAAGAATCTGTCCATTGGATAACGTTTTGAATACAGATATTCCCTCGTACTGGCCTATTCCACTTCCAGGATCAAAAGAAGAATCTAAACTACCATCAATATCTATCCTTACAACGCCTCTTCTTGAAACACCCCCATACATCTCGAATGATCCACCAACTAGGATTTTTCCATCAGACTGGCGAGATATTGTATAAACCCCATTATTACCACCAGAAAACACCTCAGAGGAGAATGATGTATCCGGACTTCCATCAGAATTTAATCTAATCAGACGAGAATGAACTACATCATTATAAGAAGTAAAATCTCCGGCCACGAGAATCTTTCCATCTGGCTGGACTATAATCTTCCTAACCCAGGAATCAAAACCCGTATCAATATTGAAAGTGGTATCAAGACTCCCATCTACATTTAAACGCGCTATATGATTACGCGAAACTCCACGATAAGAGATAAACCCTCCACCAACAATAATCTTACCATCCGATTGTTCTGATACCGTATAAATCATATCATCAAAACCCTCGTATTTCCCATTCTGGAAATATGGATCTAAGGATCCATCAACAACACCAGCTATAGCAGATATCCCAAAAGTTATACCAGTTACAGCAAGTATCGAAAAAAACAAAGTTCCGATGAAAAAGACTATGTATTGAGGCAGTTTTCTACTAATAGTCATAATATACCTAATATTATAGAAGAAGAGGAAAGTAAGTCAATTCTCAGGGAATAAATCTAGATGCCTTTCTTAGTTAAACATTTCCAACCTTAATTGATTCTCTTGTATTAACATCTGTATAACCTCTTGAGCACCAGGTGCAAGCCTCAATGATCCATCCTTTATACCACTCACAACACTATCGAAAGGCATCGGTATAATCTCTCCAACCTCCTCATTCCCTATCTTAGGCACATTATCTGTTTTACCAAAATATACATATATGAATTCTCTTTCAAAACCATAATCTACTTTGTACTTCTTTACAAAGTGTACAGGGGCTTCTAAACACAACTCTTCCATTAACTCTCTCTCTGCAGACTCCTTAGGATCTTCTTGATATCGTATATGTCCTGCAGTAGTAACAGTTAGTAGATCGGGAGATGTATCCTTGGTATGGGATCTACGAGTAATATATAGCTCTCCTTTAGAATTAATAATATATACATGGGAATTTCTATGCCATGGCTTAATACTCTCATTATGACATTCCTCTCTCCTAATACCCTCTATCTCAACATCATTTTCATCTACATGGGATAGTAATTCTTCCTTAGGATCTGTTGTTAGGTCGTTGTAATAGTTAGTCATTATTCTATAATTAAGTCTCCTTTTACATTCCAAAGATTTGTTTCTTCTGTATATCTCCAATATGTGTTTTCACCAATTTTTATCTTTTTATCATATACAATTGCCTTATCTGTTTCTGTCTCTACCTCCCCAATATTCATAACAGTTGGTAATAGATTTCCCTTTTCAAACAGTATTAATACTTTGCCGACTACAGACCATTTCCCTGTAATAGAGTCTGACCCACTTTCCTCAGAAGGATAGTATATATATGCACTTGAAGATTGGAAAACGAATCGTTCCAAATACCCTGCAGATACACTTGGAGATGCATGCCAACTTCCGATCAAACTCTTTGGTCTAAAGTTCAAAACAGCAACCAAGCATATTCCCAATACAATTAAGACTGAAACGACAATTATCAAAGTTTTCTTCATTTGATTAAAATGAAATTTAATACCAAATGGTATGGTATTTTCTAAATAACGTCAAATGAAAAAAAATAGACGACATAGGGATCGAACCTATGACCTTCTCGGTGTAAACGAGATGCTCTAACCAGCTGAGCTAGTCGTCCATAACAATATGCCGGGGACAGGAGTTGAACCTGCAAGGGATTTTACTCCCACTACCACCTCAAGGTAGCGTGTCTGCCAATTTCACCACCTCGGCTTAACATATGCATGATTCTACCAAACAATTATCTAAAAATCTATCAACCCAACAAACCTTTCACATATTCTATCTCTTTTATCATTTCCTCTTTATCTGCATATATACTTTCAATAATTACAGGTTTTGTATTAATTCTTAAGAAATCTTCAATTATACGATTACAAACTTTAAAACAAGGAGTCACATTATCCCCTCCATCACTAATATGTATTTCAGAAATTCTGCTTTCAAACTCATTCCAGAAATCTAATAACAATTTTCCACTTGGATCAATTGACAAAGTATGCCTTACATCTAAAACCAATTTTAATTCCGGATCTACATTCAATATTTTTTTAATTCCATCAACAAAAGAATCCTCACGATCCAAAATGCCCATGTTCTCAACTGCCCAAGGGGTATTGGGATATTTTTTCAAATCATCTAAATTCTTTAGCCACCTACTATGGAACACCACATTCTGGATATTCTTTTCTCTTACGATGCCATCCAAAAAATCGAGATATTCCCAATATGCATCATCTTCAAGGAAAGAAATTTTTTCAATATGTATAGATCTCCATTTAAAGTCACTCATATCCATAGCCATGATAGCTTTTCGAGATTCTTCATATAATCTCACTTCTACTGCATTACAACCTAAATTTTGTACCTCGTTTAACTCCTCATTATTGTCTGGAAATCTTGTATGTTGAAGGATAAAGCCCCCGTCGTTAATACCGAAAATCATTCATCAATATATCATTAATTTGCAAAAAACATCAAATTACTAGAGAATATATCAACATAACTTAGTAGAACCTAAAAATGAGAATCCAAAACATACACGCAAGAGAAATATTAGATTCAAGAGGAATACCAACAATATCAACAGAAATAGAGCTATGGAGTGGAGACAAAGGAAAAGGAGAAGTCCCATCAGGAGCGTCCACTGGAACCAATGAAGTATTAGAATTACGAGATGAAGATGGACACGTATCTAAAGCAGTAGAAAACGTAAACACAACTATATCTGAAGCTCTAAAAGAAAAAGATTTCACAAGCCAGAAAGAATTTGATGATTTCTTAATTGATTTAGATGGAACAGCACAAAAAAGTAAATTAGGAGGAAATACTATCCTCTCATGTTCAATGGCATTCTGTAGAGCAACTGCAAATTCATTGGGATTACAACTCTACGAATACTTTGGAATGATATATTCAGACAAAGCTTACAATCAAGATACATTAGAACTTCCCCGCCCACAAATTTTGGTATTAGAAGGTGGAAAACATGGCGATTGGTCAACTGATATACAAGAATATATGGTTGTACCTAAGATGGATAAGTTCAACAGCTTCGCAGATGCATTTAAAGCAGGAACAGACATATTCCATGCAATACACGATATATTAGAAGCAAAAGGATATTCTACAGGCGTAGGTTTTGAAGGTGCATATGCTCCGAAGGAGATACAAAGCAACAAAGAAGCATTCGATATCATTATGGAAGGGATACAAAAAGCGGGATTCAAACCAGGAGAAGATTTTGAAATAGCCATAGATGCAGCAGCTTCAGAATTCTATAAAGATGGAAAGTATATGTTACATAGAGAGAACAAAGTATTAACATCTGAAGAATGGATGGCATTACAAGAAGAATGGTATACACAATATCCAATATTCTCCGTTGAAGATATCTTTGATCAGGAGGATTGGAATACATGGGATGCATTTACTGCAAAATATGGAAGTAAATACCAAATTGTTGGAGATGACCTATTAACTACAAATGTATTAAGAATACAGAGAGCTATAGATGAGAAGGCATGTAACAGCGTGCTTATAAAGTTGAATCAGATTGGTACAGTTACCGAGACCTTAGATGCTATTAGATTAACCATAGATAACAATATGACAGCGATAATCTCTCACAGAGGCGGAGAAACTAATGATGATATGATTGCTGATTTGGTAGTAGGTACTCCTGCTCAACAGAGTAAGTTCGGAGGTCCTGATAGAGGAGAAAGGTTAGCAAAATACAATAGATTATTGGAAATAGAAGAAAAGCTTTCCAATTAAGCATTCAGCCTCGCTTGCACTGTAATACTATTCATAGTACAGTTTATCTGTATAAGTTTTATAATCTTTTCTATGGAAATTATTGATAATATACAGACGCCATTAGTCACCAACACTCCATCAGTTCAAACAAAAAATAGTAATACCGTAAAAGGTATCTTGTTTGTCCTAGCATCAATTTTACTTGTCGCAGGAGGAGCCTTGGGATACAAGCTATATGCAGACAAATTTATCTCTGAGGACAGTACAGAAGAAATAAGTTGTGACAATGAAGAGACCGAAACAATAACAAGCACATACGCAGTAACCGAATCTACAGCTTATGATGATGACGAACGTATTAAATATTTAATCTTCCAAGTGAAATATAATTCTAAATATTTTGCAACTTCAGATGACATGTTAATGTATTATAAAAGCCAAGGAGGATCAGCAGATCCTAGGTTAGTTCTTTCTACAGTCACTCAGCCATTAGGCTCGGTTAGTTATGACAAACTTCTCAATCAAAACGAAGGCTCAACTATTGCCATCTGGTCGACTATTGGATTCGATAATCTAGACGAATGGTTATATCAAAGAAATATTACAGATTCTGTAACAATTTCTGAAGAAAAAATTGTCTCTGGGGAATATACATTTGAAAAAAGAATTATTTCCAGTAGCGCAAAAGATCAAAATATAATCGTTGCTTACTTAGCACTACCAAACGATATCACATACTTTTTAGAAACAAATAATACAACTTCAGAGAGTGACTTTGACTCAATTCTAAAAAGCTTTGACGTTCGTGGAGATGTTGAATAATTTAGTATAAAAATATGAAAAAGAAGAAATCAATTATATTGCTTTGCATTACAATATTTGTACTAGCAATTGGTGTAGTTGCTACTCTATTTTTAATAAAATATAGAAATAGTCTTTCTCCTTTCCCACCTTCTAATAGCATATCTTGTATATCCGTAAATAGTGATGAAAATCCATATAATGATGATGCACCTAAAGCATATACTAAATCTGAGAAAGTCTTAGACGGAAAGATATACGATGGAAGTAATGCAAAAGATTATGTATATAGCTTGATTAAATCCGGAGCTATAAATACATTCGAACATACTTCCGCAGATATTTGCCTTACTTCATATGAAGAAAACAATCAAAAAATAGTACTCGGATACAAAGCTCAACAAATCTATTATACAAATGAGAAAAATATTGAGAAATATGCTTTTACTGTTGAAATAAATAAGACAAACAATACAGTAACTATTAAAGGGGAATAATTAAGAATATTTTAATAAAAAAAATATTAAAGAGATAGTCTAGGATCTCTGTCTACCTTTCTGATTTCATCTATATCAGATATATACTTACCATTTAGTATGTTAAAGTATGCGCTCACCCCTATCATACCAGCATTATCCCCCCTATACTCCTGATCTGAATATACATAATTAAGTCCATATGATCTAGCTGTGTTCCCAATCTTCCTTACAATCTCCTCGCTATTAAACACCCCACCTCCAACAAATAATGTCCTCACCCCGAGGTTAGATTCTACCGCCATTTTTAGCTTTAGATTTAAAGAATCAATAATGGTATCTAAGAAACCCCTGCAGAAATCATATACCCATTCCTTGTCCGGCTTACCAGCTTCTCTTAATTCCTTAGTCTTGTACAAAGCTGCAGTTTTAAGCCCAGAATAGCTAAAATTCATATCACCACTATTTTTCATTGGTATAGTGAATGTGATATTTCCAGAAGTACCCTTCTTTGCAAATTCACAGACCACAGGACCGCCAGGATATCCAAAATTAAGCATTCTACCAACCTTGTCAAAAGCCTCACCAACAGCATCATCCAATGTCTCTCCAATTTTCTTGTAACTACCTATCTTCTCAACAAGTACTAACTCAGTATGCTTCCCCGAGATTAGCAATGCCAATGCAGGGAATAGTTTTTCTACTTCATCCATATCACCCAGCACTAACCCATTGCCTTTAGTATTTAAAGATAATCCCGAGAACATATGACCTTCCATATGGTTAACAGGTACAAATGGTTTATTGTATTTAATAGCTAACTCTTTTGCAAAAGCCAAGCCAACTTCTAGATCAATTGCTAAACCCGGCCCATATGTAGCAGCAACATAGTCAACATCTTCAATCTTAATTTTCGCTTTCTTCAATGCTTCTTCAAATACCATTGAGATATTCTTCTCATGCTCTCTTCTAGCAATATCTGGTACAACACCACCCCATTGAGCATGTATTTCTACTTGAGATGAGACAACGCTTGAAAGTACCTTACGGCCTTCAAGGATAGCCACAGATGTATCATCACAGCTAGTATCAAATGCAATTATTATTGGTTCGTTATGCTTCATATATTTCAATATTCCTTTCTTCCAATGATATGTATTTAATAACTACCTTGTACATTGGGATATTCATGTTATCACACAATGCAGCTATCTCTTGGTAAAACTTGTCTGCCCATTCAATGACTACAATATTTCCCTGTTCTAAATGTTGTATGAGTCCAGACTTTTCTAATTCGTTATTCTCCAATCTCCACGTATCCATATGGGCTAATACCTTCTTGTGCCCATCTCTCATATATGGATATTCATTAATGATTGTATATGTAGGAGAATTTACGATTTCGTTTACCCCTAAACTTTGAGCTATTCCTTTAGTAAATTGTGTTTTACCTGCTCCAAGTTCACCGCTAAGTGCAACAACCACTGGAATATCACTCTTAAGATATTTCTCTGCAAATTCCTTCCCCAATTTAATGGTCTCTTCAGTTAACTTCGTTTTCTTCTCCTCAATTTTCTTGTTTTTAATCAATGCATTTTCAAATTCCAGCTTTCCTTGCCTTAGTACAGAGAGTTGGTTCATCGTAGTATCAAGTACAGTAGAAGGCGGATTTTGTGGCAATGTTCCTGCATCCAGTACGAGATCGACTAAATCTTTACTTTTCTTAGGAAGATCCTTCATCAATTGATCAATGTTGTATGGTGCGGATTTGTAGGATACATTAGCTGAGGTAGATGTGATTGGCTTTCCGAATGCTTTTATAACTTCAAGGAGATAATCATAGTCTGGATATCGAACACCTACAGCACCTTGTATGGATACTACTGGTGGAACTAATTCTCCTTTGCTCATAGAAATGACAGTTATTGGACCAGGCAAATAGTTCTGGTACAGATTATCAGCCATCTCATTTATCTCCACATATTTCTCTGCCATCTCTCTTCCAGAAACAGCAATGGATATTGGTTTTGAACCTCTAAATTTTTTGTAATCAAGTAATTTTGCTAAAGCTTTCGGATTAGTTGCATCACATCCAAGCCCGTAACAGGTTTCGCAGGGGAATATTAAAAGGCCTCCCTCTTTTAGTATGGATACTGCCTTTTGTATTGATTCTTCCTTTTTCTGATTTATGTCTATTCGAAGCATGGTATAATTATACTAGGAATATCGTAAATACGCACTATTCCGATATTTTTAAGTTATTATATTACTACAATGAGTTTAATACATTTTACAGATGATTCTTTCGAGAATGAGGTTTTGAAATACGAGGGTGTTGCCCTAGTTGATTTCTGGGCACCATGGTGTGGTCCATGCCAAGCTTTAGGTCCAGTAATTGAAGAAATTGCGAATGAATATGAAGGTAAAGCAAAGGTTGGAAAAGTGAATGTGGATGAAGAGAGAGAAGTAGCAGAGAAATATATGGTTATGAGTATTCCTACAGTCTTGGTTATTAAAAATGGTGAGGTAGTAAATACCTTAGTAGGTTTAAGACCAAAGGAAGATTACTTAGACGCTATTGATTCTGCTTTGTAATATTCTGAGAATTCTGATGTAACCTTAAACTGGTTTTTACCAGCTTGTTTTGCTTCATATGTAGCATTATCTGCTTTGGCAACTTCCTCTGAGAATGCTTTTTCAAATTCTTCAGGATTTTTAGAATTAACTGAGATATCGCCAATTTTGAATACATGTACACCCAATGAAGCTGTTGAGGAATGTTCTTCTTTTTGTTTTCCAAGTGCTTTTACAAGTCTATGTGCCAAACCATATACAGTACTTTGACTTCCAGACATTTCTTCTACTATGACTGCGAATTCATCCCCTCCTATCCTTGCTACAATATCTCTTTGTCTTACAGTAGAGATCAATATTTTAGTTACATCTAGTAATGCTCTGTCCCCTGTTTTATGCCCATATGCATCGTTAATCTTTTTTAGATTATCCAAATCTACAAATATTACCCCTATTCTTTTCTCAGGATCACTGAATGATATGAGTTTGCGAACTTTTTCGAATAGTCCATGTCTGTTGTATGCCTGTGTTAATGGATCTTTTTCAGAGAGATTGAGTAAGCTTTCTACATATCGTTCGTACTCTACTTCTTTCTGCCTATTGGACACAAAGAAGCGTATGAACATGTATATCTTTTTCTTGTATTCCGCTACTTCAACATCTACGTATTGGTCAATACCGAAGGCTTCGTTGATCTCCATGAATTTCTTTCTACTGTTAAATCCCATGGCTATGGCTCTTTTGACTCTTACTTTTTCTTCTGGAGAGAATATTTGGTATACCGTTTTTAAGGATGATATATCAAAATTGCTCTTTGTATTCAAAAGTTGTTGCAAGATATTTCCCTCCTTATCTATCTGAAGGAGTACATCGGCTGTGAATAGTGAGAGTATCTTATGACAATCTTCCATATTACGGATATGTTAACACAGATATGCAGAATTGTCATTTGGAGTATAGTTTGATATACTCTTTCGAGAATATATGGAGTGGTAGCTCAACTGGTTAGAGCATCTCACTGTCACTGAGAAGGTTGCGGGTTCGAGTCCCGTCCATTCCGCCATATTCCAACGGTTGCTACAAGACCCATCCACTATACGTGGAAAGCTCTTGGTTGCTTCACTATTTTCTATCAAAAAAGCTAATACCAAATATCAAGGCCTGGTGTATGAATTTTAGCCTTTTCAGGCTAGTTTTGAGTACCTCTCGGTTCGAAGTAGAAAGCTTTTTGTTGTACAAGAAAACTGACTTAACTAAAGTCTATTGATATTTTCTAGAAAGAAACTAGTCCTTACAAACTCTCAAGCTGTCGGAAATTCATATAATATCGTTGTATGTCTTTTTCCCAATTTGGATATGCGAGGTTAGGCATTTCCATTTCTATAGGAAGGATTCTCATACTAGAATCATTATGTAACTGCCCTTTTTTACCTGGACTCTTCAGATAGAAGTCATTAGAATATTTAAGTAAAGGACATACTACAGTACTTGGTATGATCCAAATATCAGGCTCTTTATCAAAATTGTTTAACTTCACAAAAGCATAATAAAAATCTTCCGATCCCCCTTGTTCATCCTTTTGTGATAATGGGAATCTTTTTGAGTTTCCGAGTTGAGTTGTCTTAACAGATATCTTAAGGAGCTTTCCTTTAGGACTTAGAGCTAAAATATCATATCGTTCTGCTCTTCCTAAGGTTATTGTCACTGTATAATCTAGTGCTGATAATCTGGAAGCTATGAAGTATTCTCCTGCATTTCCGACATTTTGCTTTTGAAGTTTCATTTGTGTATCAGATTTCTTTTCCATATCTTTCCTCGTTGAAATTAATCCTCGCATAATGCTTTTACGATATTGACATAGTTTTCAATATTTCCTTGATAGGTGTCTTTTAGTCGTTTTCTTTCAGTTTCTAAGTCAGCCGATCCATTCGATGTGTTAACAGATACTAAGCCATCATCGTTGTACACCACTTCAAAGCTATATCCAAAACCAAGATAGTTATTACATCTATATGTTTGATCTGGATTAGATTCAGGTATTACCTGTTGATTAGCACCATTTGGAGAAGATTCATCATTGTTCGTAGCATTGGTAGTAGGTTTTAGTTTCATCCAGGCAAAGATTCCTGCTATTACTAATACTAGTATCGTGCCAACGATAAGGAGCAGTTTTTTATCCAGTTTGCTCTTACTGGTCGCTGTGGATTTCTCCATGTTAATAAATTTTAAATTATCTGTGTTGGTGGGGAAGGTATAACAAAAGTGGCCCTCCACACCAGCGAGTTTCCTTTCGGATTCTCCTACATCCCTTTCGGGTTGTAGACCACAGCGATGGACTGGCTAGAGAGCCGCCTATATCGCTGTGGATTTAATTTTGAACTCCATGCCCAAATGGGTTTAGGAATTGACTACACATATTATACCGTAAAAATGTATTAAAGCTAGGACATAATGCTGGTATAATTAAGCTATGAAAGACCTAAAGCAGCTTTGTGAAATTATGGCGGAAAATAATGTAAATCTTGCAAACGATGTATTTCCTGAATTGAAAACTCTTCCCTTATGTGAGCGGCTAGTTAGTCTAAGTGGTAATAATGAAATAAACAAAAGCGGTTTTAAATATAAGGACAAATATCTGATATTCCCCGTAGTATTAGCAAATAATTTTCACTTCACTACCAAGCTTGCACAGCTCTGGAATCCGCACAAAGAGAATTTGCAGTTATCATACGATCCTAACTACTTAGGAGATCCAAATACAACAAGAATCATGATTCTTAAATCATATTGGAGAGGTCCAAATTCAATTAACTCAGTTAGAGAAAAATTTAGAGAAAAGAATCTTGTAATATTTGGTGCAAAAGAAGGCTTTTCCTCAGAAATATTTGATAATGTGGAATTTTCTTTTGAATGCAGGGAAGGAAAATGGCATTTTGAGATTGAAGAACTTTTACCACTAAATGACCTATCTTTATACAACAAAACAACGATAGGAGAAGAAAAATATAATTACTATACAAACTACATACACGCAATTACAGATATAGATTTTACAAAATGTTTTCACTTAGATGGTGCCATAAGAGTCTATAATCGTATCGATAACTATAAGAAGAGACATATTAATTCCGCAAATGGTATTAAAACTGATGTTCATTCGCTATGTGACAGAATAAAACTTTTCAGATTAGATTCCGAACTAGGGTTTAGCTATTTCATTGAATTAATAACCTTATTCTTTGATACAAATCCCTATGTCTTAGAATTTTTCGAAGGTAAAAATGATTTTTCCACTGCACAAGAAGATTGGCGCGTTGATGTATGCAAGTATTTATGGGAGTTAAACCCCATAGGCTAAGCTTCGAGAATTACCATTTTCCCATTAGTTAATAAGAATCTTGATCGTATGCCACCTAGTATATGAATTCTTTCTTGTGGAGTTCCAAACTGTAGTATATGCAATAGATAATTTCTAATCATTTCATCAGAAAGCAATACCACTTTCTCTCCATTATGTGGAGTTACCTCCTTTCCACAGTAATTACTATTCTCAATAATCTTTCTCATATTACTCACTCTTTTTATCTCATCCTTAAGTTCTCTAACAAGATAATTTTTATCTAATTTCATTTGAGGTAAATAGGATATTAACTGACTAATCATTCCTTCTTCAGTTACATATGCTTCTTTGCAATCCATATCCTTAGAATGACAACAGTGATAGTAGACATGAGTATTAACCTTTGTCGATTTCAACACTCTGTATTTAATTTCTGCTGTTATACCCGATCCACAATTTCCACATCTACATATCTTTTTGAATGGGAATACTTGTTTATTCCACTGTTTCGGATATGTTTCTAACTGTATCTGTACTCTATCAAACAGTGCTTTCGTTATTAATGGTTGATACGTTCCTTGATACCAATGTTTTCCAAAAAAGAATTCTCCTGCATAGAATGGATTCTTTAATGTACCAAACACTCTACTTAGTGACATTTTCTTTCCTCTTGGAGTAATGAAGTTTATTCTTTCTAACCATTTCTTAATCATTCTACCTGAGTAACCTTCATATGCTACTTTCTCAAACATTTCCTTAATTACAGGAGCTCTTTCAATATCAAAATCTACAGAAGATATTCTATTTGCTTTCATTATGTTTATGTATCCAATTGGAGCAGGTCCTGGTCTAATTCATATCATACACTT
>Ga0209800_10001233_pt1 | contig 28579 bp, 39 predicted proteins | sample Higcelweek8metaG_FD_187174 | JGI IMG/M metagenome (GOLD analysis project Ga0209800, IMG submission 187174) | Freshwater pond sediment microbial communities from the University of Edinburgh, under environmental carbon perturbations - High... | ecosystem: Environmental > Aquatic > Freshwater >...
ACGTGTTTACCGGCCTTCCGCGTGGCGGCTGACCACGCCCTACTGAAAGAATTTCGTCTCCTTGAGTACCGGATAGAAGATATCCTCCTGTTCTCCATTCCAAATGTAATCTTTCATGCAAAATAGAAAAATGAGAGATCAAACAGTAAAAAAACGAAAAAAAGCGTAAAAACCTCGTAATGCCCAGAAATAGGGCGTTTTTTATGTGAAAAATTATGTAAACCCATTGAAATGTCGGAAATTTTTACATTTTGCTCGCAAGATAAAATAGATCATCTTCAGCATAACGGATCATGAAAATGATCAAATTTAAACAATGTTAAAACAACCGTTTAAAACTGTTAAAACACCGTGATATCAGTGTTTTAACACATATTTACCGATCATAATATAAAAAATTAAACGATTTTGTAAACGCGGACATGCGGACATTTCATCTTCAGGTCCGCGGACATGCGGACATAATACGGCTATGTGAAGCAATTAATTGATCCAACGATCAATTGAGACAGCTTTTCCATATAACGAAAAACCCATATCAAAAAATTCAGAATCATTAAAATTATGTCCTGGATAAAGATCGGCAAGAACAATTGCATCTGTGATTATCAGCATTGGCGAAACTGACTGTTCAGCTGCTGTAGCGATATATCCAATCGAGATCTGAGTTAGTTTCCTAAAATAAACTTTTCCTTTAAAGAAAAAAAGGTAATCAGAAACACCTTCGTAAGTGTCACCTATCTTAAAAATCACTATGTCACGAATTATGAAAGATGGACTCATAGATTGGTCAGTGATTTCAACAGCAAAATACTTATTACTATCTCCTTTCTTCCCATATAACAAAGGCGTGAACTGAATAATGTCATTAATGTTGAAATGAGGGATATACGAATATTCTCCATTTTCATATGTTTCCGTCTCTAAATACATGGTTTTATAAACTGGTATTTCTGTTTCTGGATTTGGCGATGTCCTACCTAGAAGTTCATCGAATGAAACACCAAAAATGTCGGAAATCTTAATTAAGGAATCTACATCTGGAAACGATTTTGAGTTCTCCCATTTTGCCACGGATTGCTGACTTACTCCGATAATTTTAGCAAGTTCGATTTGCGAATACGAGTGTAGTTTTCGAAGTTCCCTAAGCTTTTTATCAAACATATAAATCTCCTTTTCACATAATTTTGGTTATCTGCATTTTACTACCACAGGTAGTAAAAAACACGCATTTTTACAAATATGTTACCGATAGTGATTATGACGTTTACAAATACGCCCATAAGTAGTAGACTCGATTAAAAGAACAACCAATAGTTGTTGGAGGTGATGTCATGCGCGACTGGCTTATACAGGCAAGGGACGGAAGATCTCAGGTTGAACTTGCCAAAATTGCTGGAGTATCACAACAAGCTTTATCGGCATACGAAACCGGCCGAAAAACTCCATCAGTAAAAACCGCAAAACGATTGGCAGATGTATATGGTGTTTCCTGGACGCATTTCTTTCAGGAAGAAGCGTCTTGAAAATCAGAAGTAATTCGCGGTACCCAGATACCGCTCCAAAAGACCACGAGAAAGGAGGAAATCTACAGTGAAGAAAGGCGTAACAAAGGAAATGTTGATAGCGAGTCTCGCATCTACCTTGCGGCTTACTCAAACGGAAGTAACCGATCTCGTCCTGGTCGACAAAGACACTGTCAAGATCGTGTTTGAAAGCGGTTATTCAATAACCGCAAATATCGCTTGCGACAGCGGAATAGCGTGTATCCGTGATATCTGCAAATTGATCAATTAAGGAGGCCAGTATGATCAGAACTCTCTCGAAATTAATAAGGGCAGCCATCCAGCACAACAAGGAAAAGAGACTCATGGATCTCGGGATCCGCCGGATTCCGGCTCCAATCCTCGGCACACAGATCCGGATCCAGCCCGCGGAACGTTCTAGCGATGACTATAGCCACATGTTCGGACCATGGTAAGGGAGAAAATGATGAGTTTTATATCTAAGACGGTCATTCGAAAAATCGAGAGGTATCACAGTGCCGGATTCATTTCATATTCGGAAATTGCCGTGTGCTCAAATTGTGGAAGAGAGATTAACCCCAAAAAGATCCCGTTTTTTTGCCCCAGATGCCGGAAAATCATTCACGGGAAAGAAATCGGAAAGCCGATACTTCAAACCGTTGATGACGACATTAACAGGACGAGGAGACCATTTTGATAACAGCGGAGAATCCCTGGAGAGTCGAGGAAAGTTCATGCGGATCCGATCTCTTCTATCGAGTTTATAGACTGATAGACCCGGAGAATCCGGATCAGTACGGAAATCGAGATTATGGCGGAGATCTTGTTAGAGATCGAGGCGCAGCAGTTGTAGGAGCATTAATCCTGAACGCAATGGAGGCTCAAGTATGAATGAGATCTATCTGAACAACGGTTTCATGGTTCTTATGGTTTGTATTTTATTCGGAATCATCATTGGGATCTTGCTGTTGGCCGTTTACTCCGCAATATCCCAATATCGCTTCCGGAAGTGGATCGAGAAAAACTACCCGAGATCCGACGATGAGCAGAAAAAGTAACGAGCCGAAACGCCGGGAGGCGTATGCAGGGGGATAACCGCCCTTGTACTGATGAGGCAGGTGAGAGTCGTGAAGTTAGACGTTAAAGAAGTTGCAGAATTAGCAAAAATATCACCACGGCACTTGTGCCGGTTAATTTTATCTGGGTGCATAAGTGCCGAGAAGGACGATCGCGGCAAATATTTGATTCCTGTGGAAACCCTACCGGAGGATCTTAAGGCCGCCTACTATAATTCATGCTCAAAAAGCACTTGCCTCAAAGTGTCAAGACCGGCTCCGATCTTCGAAAACAAATCTCTCGAAGAAATGTCATATGAAGAGCGCAGAGAATATGCATTTTGGCAAAAAACAATCAAGAATTGGGAGAGCTTTAGGCTCGCTTACACTGGATCCAAAGACGAAGCCGATCAGGCTTTTATCGACAGTTTAAGAAGCCCCGAATATCAGATATCAAGAGCGATTTTATACCGGAAGAAGAAGCTTCTGGAAGCCGGTAATCCGTACGCTGTAGTCGATCATCGCGGAGGCCACAACAAAGGCGTCAGCGCGATCCCGGAAGAAGCCTGGGATTGGTTCTTTGCGACTTACCTCGATCAGCGCCGGCTGAGTGTCACACAGGTGTACACAGCGGTACAGGCCTGGTGCCGTACATTTCATCCGGAGCTCGCTTCCAGCATTCCTTCTGAGTGCGCCTTCCGCCGCCGTATCAAACAGCAGCCTATAGCGTTAATTACGCTTGGCCGGTATGGCCTTAAGGCATGCTCAGACCTTCATATGCCATATATCCAGAGGCTGTACGACGATCTTCAGCCGAATGACTACTGGATCGGAGACAATCACACGTTGGATATCATTTCAAAGGTCGACGATGGCGGCGAGACAACGCACCGTCTGTACTTGACGGCCTTCATCGACGCCAGGAGTGGCGTAATGACCGGCTGGTATGTCACGGAGAACCCGTCTTCCCAATCGACGATCTACGCGCTGCGTCACGCGATCATGCGCTTCGGTATCCCGAAACACATTTACCTGGATAACGGTTCAGAGTTCTTGACACACGACCTTGCCGGGCGCGGACACCGCACTAAGAAGAGCTCTGAGAATCAAATCGAGCCACCTACGATATTTGCAAGGCTCGGCATCGAAATGACTAATGCTATCGTCAGAAACGCGAAAGCAAAGCCTATTGAGCGTACCTTCTTAGCCTTTAAAGGACAGATCTCTCAGCTGTTTGAGACCTTTACTGGAGGCAACACCCAGGAGCGTCCGGAGATCCTTAAGGATGTCCTCAAGAAAGGCCGCATCCCGCTCGATGCGCAGCTTAGAACCATGCTGGACGACTTGATCGATGGCGTTTATAACGCAGGACTTTACGGCGGAGCGATCCAGAAGGACCGCAAGAAGACCCGGCTCGCTGTCTGGAACGAATACATTCAGGAACAGCGCCTAGCGCCGGAAGAAGATCTTAATCTTATGCTCCTCCGGACTTCCAAACCGCAGAAGATTAGCCGGAACGGTGTTTACCTCAACATCGCCGGCGAGAAGCTTTTCTATTGGACAGACGATTCGTGGAAGCTGCAAGGCCAGCTTGTTTATGTGCGATTTGATCCGCAGTGTCTTGACTCGATCCGAGTCTATGACGCCGAGACGGATCGGTTTATTGCATCCTGGCCGATGGCTAAGGAAACCCGCCTCAGATTCGCTGCAGACGTTGAAGAAGTCAGTATCGGAATGCAGCGGATCCGCGGTGTAGGCAAGGATATAAGGCGTCATCTTAAGGCCGTCAAAGAGGCGGTACCGCAAGCGACGCACATCGATATTTTAGATCTCCAGCTGAGACAGTCACACGCTGCGCGTGAAGGTATGGTCATTACCTCCCCGAAGAAGATCGTTCCGATCAGTTCTGGAGAGGATATGACACCTTACGCAATGGTAGCCGGCGACGTTAAGACGATCGATATATCGTACGAGCGGATGAACCGGAACGCTGCAGCCAGAACCGGTAAGGATTTGCAAGGGTATCAACCGGGATTATCCGGTAAAAAATAAGGAGGTATCACATGTACAAAGACGAACAGGTATTGGCTCTTCAGAAATTCGAGGATTTGGCAACGGCTCTTGGGAGCCAGAACAAAGCTTGTCTGCAGGTCGGCATTAGTGCTGCCATTATCAGCCAGCTCAAGAAAGGCGCTTATCCGGGAGACTCGGATAGACAGCTGGAAAAGCTCGTGAGCTATTTTCGGGTAAAGGATACAGCTGCTCTTCTTCCTTCGTTCGATCCGATCAGAAGCTATGTCCCTACATCGATCTCCTCTGATATCTACAAGGTCATCGAAAATTGTCAGCTGCAGGGCGGTCTTGCGATCGCATGTGGCGATGCCGGAATCGGTAAGACGAAGGCAGCCAAGCACTTCATGAACGAACATCCGAACGACGCCATTTACATCTCTCTTAACCCGTGTTTAAAGACCATTAAATCACTGCTTAAGATCCTATGCTCAAAGCTGAATGTAAATGAACGCACCATCGATGAGATGTGGCTTGGCATCTGCCAGAAGCTCAGAGACGGCATGGTAATCATCATCGACGAAGCGCAGCACCTCCCTGTTAAGACGATCGAGGCCCTTAGAGCCTTCTCCGACTATTTTTCAGAGCGCGGAATGACATTAGGAATCGCGTTTGTCGGGAACCGTGAGACGGTCGATTACTTCGGCGGGAAGCAGAAGGCTGAATTCGCACAGATCGTCAACCGTACCAAAGCCCGTCGAGTCCTGGGAACAAATCAGACCAAAAGAGAGGATATCACTCTTCTTTTCCCGGGGATCATCGAAGATATCGCGATCGATCTCCTTCTGAACATCGCAAGATCCTCTCAGGCCATCCGCGGCGCTGTGAATCTCTATAACAATGCCCTCGACAATGACAACACATCTTATGAGGGGCTTATAGCGATGGCAAAGCACATGGACATGATGCTGATCTGAAAGGAGCAAGGCTTATGGACACACCGATTTGGATAACCTTGATCATATGCTGCACCGTAGTCGCATTATTTATTCTCGGGAGGAAGAAATGAAACGAGTCACTTGCCCGCATTGCGGGATGGAATTTAATCCTTCGGAGCATACCGGAGCAGAGGCTGAAAAGCTTCTGCTCTTTACTGCATTTTGGGATGAGTACCCAAAGAAGATCCAGAAGCCGGCTGCGCAGCGTGCCTGGGCAAAGATCAATCCTTCAGAGCAGCTTGCGGCGGCCATAACGGAGTCCGTAGATCTCTGGAAGAAGAACCCCGCCTGGAAAGACATCACCTATATACCGTATCCGGCGACTTTTCTGAACAATCGAATGTTCGATGATGTTCCTCCGTGCCCGCTGAAAGCAGCTGAGAGCAACAGTATTTGGGATAAGGTCAAGGATCTATGAACAGAGACGAAACAAAGCTCATATTTGCCGCTATTGCTTCCTGCTTCCCTACCTCGCTTATGCCGCCAATTACCTCCGAGTTGATTAATGCCTGGACGGCAATATTGGAAGATCTGACATACGAAGAAACACAAGTGGTCGTAATGGCAATGCTTTGTGAGAACCGGAAGTATCCACCTACACCCGGAGAAATCCGAGGAAGAATGGCAGACGCCAAGACGAATATCATTCCCGGCGATCAGGCGTATGGCATTGTACGTGAAGCAGTAAGAAAGTTTGGATCCTACCGGAAAGATGAAGCTGCAGTCTGGCTAGGAAAAGAGATCTGGGACCTTGTAAGCCGCTTCGGATGGGATTACTTCTGTATGATGCCGCTGGATCAGATCAGCACATACCAATCACAGTTTCGAAGAGCCTGGGACGCTGAATCAGAAAGAAAGCTAAACAGAGTAACAATCCCTGTAAAGATTCAGTCTCAGTTAGACAGAATGAGACCCAGTACCGTATCACCGGCTCTTCTAGAGCACATAGAGCGTCCATTAATTTCACTCAAGCCGCCTCCGGATCCGCCTCCGGCAGCGTAGCAGCAAAGAAAGGAGAAATCATGAACGGATACGAAAAGATCATTCGAACGAAGCTCAAGAAGGGCGTTGAGAAAATGTTCTCTTACCTTGAGAACTCCGGAATACACATCGAGTTTATGGAGATCGAAGTACGCTTCAAGGATGGGACTAGAGACATTTATCAACGGTATGACAAAAACGGAGAAATGGCTCCGGACTCCGGTGTTCTCGAGCTCGAGAACCTTGTCGAAGGAATTATCAAGAGATCAACGCAGGAAAGGAGAAGCCTCAATGAGAACCGAAACAATACTTGAGCTGGTCGCAGATGAGCGTAAAAGACAGAACGAAAAATGGGGTTATCCTCAGCACAATACATTGCCAGAATGGGGGATCATTTTGGGAGAGGAAGCCGGAGAGGTCACTAAAGAAATCAATGAATTGCACTTTCGGCGTAATAACGATCTCGATTTACTTCTCTCCGAACTGATCCAGCTGGCCGCCGTAGCCGTCTCAATGGTAGAGCATTTAACGGATTTTCCGGTAGACACAAAAGAACCATTTAACCCTACTCGCATTGGTGTTAGGAGGAAATTATGAAAACGAAAAAGTTAAACAAACGTGGCGGCCTTACAATCCCGAAGGATCTCAGAGTCGCTGCCGGACTCTTCCCCTCAAGTGCCGTAGAAATCCGGATTGAGAACGGATCGGCAATCATTACCGCTAAGGAGGTACATGCAGATGAACAATCCCTCGTACATTAACGATAAAGAAGCCATAATCCCGATGGGAGCCATTATCCGTGAACCGGTTTGTATCCGTGAACCTATTATTGTTTCAAAGCCTCCGGTGAACCCGGTCGACGAGCTTGCGCAGCTGGAGAAGGAGATCAACGAGCTTACCGTTCGCCGCGATACGATCCAGGCCGAGCTTCTGAAGAGAGCCGAAAAGGATCTGGCTGCTTCAAAGGTTCGCACGATCCGGTATGCCGGAAGCAACGGTTACTATGCCGTAGCTACTCTGTCCCAGAATGTCAAGATCGTTCTTGAATCTATGCTCCCGGATATTCTCGGGAAAGCTTTCCCTGACCTGACCTCTTCCAAGACTACGACACAGCTGACTTCGGTTGGTAAACGCATCCTGGGAAGCATCTATATGCATGACTTCATCCGTGACGATGTCGACGCAGTTATCGCACAAATTACACCGGATCCTGATAAGCGGTCGCTGCTTAAGAAAAAGCTGAAGGGCGCAAACCCCAAGACCGATGCGAAATCAATCACGGCCATAACCGGACGCGACGATGAAACAGCGGAGACTTACGCGTTTTTCGTCAGCGAAGCGATTGTCTGGAGAGACTTCCAGAAGATCATGAAGGCGAACGGCATCACGGATCCGGATAAGCAGCAGGAAATACTGGAGCTGATCGATACTGTCATCGCGGTCGAAGAGATACCGAAGATACAGATCGTCAACACTGAAGATCAGGCGTGAGGTGGAATATGGGAACTACATCAATTAGCAAAGCAGACATCCGGGCTATTTACGCTTTAGGCTCTGTTCTGGGAATGGTAAGGACAGGGGATCACGACGACGATCTGCATCTGCTTGTATCCGGGACGACCGGAAAGAGTTCCGTTTCTGAACTTAGTTCTACAGAAGCGCACGATGTGCTTCAGAGGCTGCAGCAATTGATGAAAGGGAACCATATTCCGCCTGCTCCCTCCCGGCGCAAGACACCAGAGACGGTTCCAGGACGCATCTCATCCGTGCAGAAAGGGCTTGCATGGAGGTTGATTTACAGGCTTCAGGAACTGGATCCGCGTCCTGGTGTCGCCGTTGGTGATAGATTGTGCGGCGCGATCCGGAAGATCCTTGGAGTTGACGCATCCGTCGAAACCCCTTTCGTATGGGTTACAAACGAACAGGCCACTAAGCTGATCGAGCAGCTTAAGAGATATGTACGATCCGCCGAGAAGGCGAAAGGAGAGCACTATGAAAGACGAACTGCTAAGTGAACTGATGATAGAGGACCTGAACGGAGATCAGGCGCAGCTTGCAGCCATCATCGGGATTGACGCCTACAGATCGGTTGTGGCCAACTACGCCGGGACTGTTATCTATATCCCGACACAGTCCACTCTTTTGGCATGCTGCAGGGATCGGATGATCAAGGACGATTACGAACGGGGGTTGAGTTATCGTGACATCGCGGTAAAATGGGGATTGACCACCGTGTGGATCCGGAAGATAATTCATGGTGAAGAGTCGGGTACATGGCCCGGCCAGCTTTCTATGGATCAGATCGAAAACTAATTTTCTAAAGCCCTTTGTTTTACGCGATACGCAGATTATTGATAAGGTTTGAGCTAATAGCTCAAGCCTTATTTTTATCTGGAGGTATTCATGATAACCGCTGATTCAATCCTGAATAGCATAGCAAACATATGTGTAACGGTAGCGATCGGCGTAATTGCCTTCTTCCTTCGGCGAAGTTTCACCCAGATAGATAATAAGGCTGATGCAAAAGACTGCGAACAGTGCCAGAAGGACATTCTTGCACTTAGAGCCGATATCACCACGATCAAGCAGGACTATATCACCAAAGAGGACTTCTTTCGTGAGCAGGCAAAGACCGATAAAAAGCTTGATCGAATCATGGATATCTTATTGGAATTCAAGGGATCCGGGAACGGAATTGCTCGATGATATTAAACACCGAAAAATGGCCGAGTACGGCAAAAAATAAATCAAATGTAGAAATCAAGGAGGGCGCCGGGGATGAACACTGACGATCTGAAGGCGAGAATTCGGGCAGGAAACTTTGTCGACAATAATGGCCGGGTGCTGCGGACGATCAATATTCTGCGTACGGGCTACAACAAGCTGAAAAGTATCAAGTACGCGCTGGAAGAAATCAGCGAGTCGGAATTTCTCGATTCGGTGAACTACCTCCATGAAGAAGGATATATCCACCTCCGGAACTGTGTAACCAAAGATCCGGCTGTAACAGGCCTGGCCGATACGGATTACAAGGATCTTGAAGGAAAACTCACAGGAAAAGGAATCAAGCTCCTTGCGGGCGGGATTGACGACAGTTTAATCAAGTCTTAAGGAGGATCAGGATGGCACGGCGTAAACACAGTAAGATTGATAAATTGCCCGATACACTTCGGCAGGCTGTTGAACAGATGATGCAGTCGGATTTCACCTATTCGGAGATCTGCGACTATATCAAGCAGTCCGGGCATGATATCTCTATCGGTTCTGTGTTCCGCTATGCGCAGACCCTCAATGCTTCCGTACAGCAGATCCGCATGGCGCAGGAGAACTTCCGGGTCATCATGGACGAAATAAACAAGTATCCCATGCTTGACACTTCCGAAGGAATCATCCGGCTGCTGTCTCATCACCTCTTGGAGACGATCCAGAACACTTCACAGGACCAATGGAATGAAGTGGATCCGGCAACACTAATTAAGCAAGGATCCGCGCTGATCCGCGCTGCTTCTTATAAGACCAATACGGACCTTAAGAACAAAGATATTCTGGACGCTGGTTACGAACAGGTCAAAACGATGGTTTTCGAAGCAATGTCGAAAGAACGTCCGGATCTCTACCGCGATGTCTCCGGATTCTTGGCAGCCAAGAGTCAGGAGGTCAAACAGTGATCTACGTATTACATACGATGTCCGGGAGCGAAAACGAGGTAGTTCGAGATCTCCAGCGATCCAGATATAACGCGATTGTCCTCCGGGAGAACACGACAATCCGGAGAGGCGGTTCCTGGAAGCAGGAGACTCGATATTTGCTCCCCGGATATGTATTCCTTATTCTCCCGAGCAGTATCCTCACCTGGCAGTATTCGGAGATCAAGAGAATCCACGGAATTATTCGATTTCTCGGTACCGGATATCCGGTACCGCTCCCGGAGGAAGAGGAAGCATGGGTAAGGTGGTTATCCAACGATGGATGCGACCGGCCTATCGAGGAAAGTAAAGTCGAAGTCGGAGAACAGATACGCGTCCTGGGCGGACCTCTCTATGGCCGGGAAGGACAGATCGTTAAGATCGACTCCCGGAGGCATCGAGTCAAAGTTAAAATCACGACGCTGGGAATCATGCATGAGATAAGTCTTTCTGCTGAATTGGTCACATCACTTACCTGATTAAATCTGTTGATTCGCTCCAGAATTCATCCGGAAAGCTTCGAAAAACGATCCACTGCACATCAAATGCAGATGGCGAAGCTATGCCAAACGACTAGTACCGTTTAACTCCCGTTTAACTCCGTTAAATTGACATGTGCCATTGCTAGGAGAACAAACGGGGCTACTTGCTTAGATTTGACGAATTTGGGCGTTGTAAGGGCATCAAGCGAAAGGGGAAGCAAAATGAAAAAGCAAAGCATCAAATTGCTTTCTGAGAACCTGACTGCTGCCGAACAAAAACTGGCCGAAGAGCAAAGTCACGACAAGGAATACATTCATAAGCTGTTTGAGGAATACGTAAAGCCGGATTTGGATCCTGATAGACAATCTCTTTGGAGAGACTATCAGGGCGGCGCGGAACTTACAGGACCCTCCGGACTCAGAAAGAGGCTGGCGGCGATCGATCTTGGATATTTCGCACGAGCGTATCTGTCACATTACTTCTCCCGGCCTTCTCCTCCATTTCACGTCGAGCTCGATGGAATCTGGCAGGACAACGTCCTTCACAAATTGAATCCGGTTGTCGAAGCAAAGAGGATCAGCCTGATGGATGGATCACGCTGCGTAACAGCTGCTCCCAGAGGCCACGCCAAATCCACTAACTTCACATTTAAAGACTCTTTACACGCTGTTTTATACGAATATAAACACTACATCATTCTTCTCTCTGACAGCCGTGATCAGGCAGTAGGCTTCTTGTCATCGATTGCAGAAGAGCTTGATACGAACGAGACGATCCATGAAGACTTTGGCCGGCTCGCCGGAGGCGTCTGGCGCGAAGATGTGCTTATCACTAAGACCAAGATCAAGGTCGAGGCTATGGGTGCCGGACAGAAGATCCGAGGACGTAAGCACAAGAATTGGCGTCCGGATCTGATCGTACTTGATGATATTGAGAATGACGAAATGGTTCGAACACAGGAGCAGCGTAAGAAGCTCTATAACTGGTTCACAAAGGCGGTCTCCAAAGCCGGCGACTCGTATACGGATATCGTCTATATCGGAACCTTACTTCATTACGACGCGCTCCTGGCTAAGGTCCTTCAGAACCCTGGTTATAAAGGCAAAATGTACAAGGCTGTTATCCAGTTCTCTGAGTCTTCTCTTTGGGATGACTGGGAAGTACTGTATACGGACTTAGATAATGCCGATCATGAAGCGACGGCTGAGAAGTTCTTTCTTGAACACAAAGAAACCATGCTCGAAGGAACACAGGTTCTCTGGCCGGAGAAGAACAGCTATTACAGTCTGATGAAGTCGAGGATCGAAGACGGTGTGGCCGCTTTCAATTCCGAACTCCAGAACGAGCCTATCGATCCGGAAACATGCCTCTTTAACGAGGATTGGATCGATTACTACAATCCGTTCGAAGTGGATTTCAAGGACGCAGACTTCACCTTCTGGGGTGCTGTTGATCCGTCCCTGGGCAAATCAAAGAAGTCGGACTTTAGCGCGATCATAACGATCGCTAAGAGTACGAAGACCGGGTACATGTACGTCGCCGATGCCGACATCGAAAGAAGGCATCCGGATCAGATCATTGACGACTGCCTAAAGAAGGCAGAATGGATCTTAAAGACATACGGCAAGAAATACAAGGCCTTTGGCTGTGAAACTGTTCAGTTCCAGTGGTTCTTAAAAGAGCAGCTGGGCAAAGCGTCGGCGGCTCGCGGAATATACCTTCCCCTTGTCGAAATCAACTCGACTGGGAACAAGTTGCTTCGGATCCAGACGCTGCAGCCTGATATTAAGAACAAATATATCAAGTTTGAGCGAGGCCAAAAGAAGCTTATTCAGCAGTTGAAAGAGTTCCCTATGGGAGATCATGATGACGGACCTGATGGTCTCGAAATGGCAAAGAGTCTTGCGACCACCCGAAGAGGTGGCCGCTTCGTAATGGTAAAGAACATGTGAGGTGATCTGATGCTTTTCGATTTATCGTTCCTGGATAAAGGCAAAAAATGGCCGCCCGAAAGCGAATTGCCTCGGATCCGTCGGTATGAAGAAAACGAGCGGCTCTTTCTGACAGAGCATGCGGAAGTATGGGCGGAAGAATGGAAGAAGGTTGAAGCACAGTTCCGAAAGTGCAAGATGAAGGTCGATCTCGTTTTGAATTACCATCAGCTCATAACCAAGAAGACCGCGGATTTTGTCTGTGGCGACTTTCCAACGATTGAGAGCGAGGGCGATACGGATATTCTTGTAGAACTAACCGACCGTCTTATGCTGGCACCCAAAACATATGAGGCGTTCATCGATGTGAGCAGATACGGAAACGGAATTTTTAAACATGTCGGAACATCCATTTCAACCGCAACACCTAAGGTCTGGTTCCCTGTAGTTTCAGAAAAAAACACAAAGGAAATTTGCTTTAATGTATTCGGATGGCCGATCGGGAACGAAACTCAGCTATATGTAGAAATTCATTCCCGCGGATCTGTAGATCAGCGTTGGTACGAGCTTGACAAAGAAAAACACGAGATTGGCGATTTGATCAAGTCGGAAGTTTCTAGTGTTGATCCGGATATCTCTACGGTTCTCATTCTGACCAATATCACCCATTCTTCATCCCTATTCGGGATAGATGACTATGTTATTATCAACAGCCTTATAAAGCATCTGATGTGGAGGCTACATTGTGTCGACCTTGTACTGGATAAACACGCAGAGCCTTCTATGGTCGGACCCGAATCCGCACTCGCACAAGATCCTAGGACCGGGGAATATTTCGTACCTCTCGGAAACTACTTTGTTCAGGCTCCCGGGGAGAACAAAGATCCTAAATACTTAACTTGGGATGGAAATCTCGACGCAGCATATAAGGAGATCGACTTTATCATCTCGCAGCTCTACATCCTTTCCGAGATGGGACAGGCCTTCATAGATGGCGGAGGGCAAGGATCTGCTGAATCGGGTACCGCACTCAAACTTAGGATGGTATCGCCACGGATCAAGGCCAAGCGCATTGTGAACCTAAACAAAGGTGCCTTTAAGATACTGCTCGCAGATCTCGCCAAGTTGAACCATATCGATGTGAAATACAAGGATCTATCCATTACCTGGAACGATGGCCTTCCGGTCGACGAAGTGGAAGAAACGAACCGACTTGTAGCAGCCACCGGAGGGAAGGCGATCATGTCCCAGTACGCAGCGATTAAATCCATGGGAAAAACCGATACTGAGGTTGAAGCAGAGCTTAAGCAAATGCAGACAGAAGATGCTACGAGCTCGCCTTATGTGCTTGGAACTGTCGATCAAAATGCAGATATGGAAACGACCCCTTAAGATTGGAGGGAAATCATGAGAGCAGCCATAGACAACCTGTTGGAAATTTATGTGCTGTCTCGTGATGAACTCCTTAATGAGGTACTTAACGGCAAAGGGATCGGGACCAAAGTGTTTGCCAATACCCTGTTAAGATCTTTGCAGAAGCAGATTAAGAAGCTTAAAAAAGCATCATCCGAGTACATTAAGGCTGAAATTCCTAAAGCCTATAGAAAAGCTTTGAAGGAACTATATTCCGAGTACGCTAATGCTTTGAGGATGGAAAAGCCAAATCTGTTTGCAACAATCCACACAGAGGCCATTGAGACGGCGGCTCGGGAAATGCAGTATCAAATCTCTTCCGGCCTTGAACAGGCTGGTCGACGAGCGCAGCGCTATATCAACATAGCCAAAGACGAAGCCTTAAGAACGGAAGGATTAAAAGCAACAGGCGTTAAGTTTGGAAGCGGCCAGACACTTGAAGCGATGAAAGAAAGCCTGAAAAGTTCCCTGTCTGGGCAAGGTTTTCTTTCCGTGCAATACGGATCAGGTCCAAATGCCTATCAGGTCGGATTAGACAGTTACGTAAACATGGTCGCAAGGACTACTACTAAGGAAGTCGGCAATCTCGCAAGGGTGAACGGACTGATCGAAACCGGACACGACCTGGTTAAGATGACAGAACATTATCCGACATGCAGCCTTTGCGCTACCTTGCAGGGACGGGTTTACTCGATCTCTGGTAAAGACAAGCGATTCCCTCCGCTGTCGAAAGCGTTTACCAATGGATATAAGACAGTGCATCCAAACTGTAGACACATAGTTACGCCCTGGATCGAGTCGTTACAGAGTCCGGAAGAGATCAAAGAAGCATCTGCTTTCTCATCCCGACCATTTGAGGATTCACGCGACAAGAAAGAAATCGATCTTTATAACAGCCAGCAAGCCAAATCTCGAGAGTATCGAGAGACGTTAGGTGCATATGAAAGATACAAATCAAGGTTAGGATCGGAAGCCCCGCAAACTCATAAGGAGTTTGTGAAAGTAAAAAATGATCCTGAACAATGGAAGCAGCTACAGAGAAAGTATGCTGTAAAACCAATTAAAGATGCAATATCTGTTGAGCATCCGGATTTAAAACTCGGAGACTTCGAAGTGATCAAAGGGATTGATACAAGAAAGGATGTTGAGGAGTTTCTTACTTCCCGTTCCGCACAAGAGCGCGGTTATTTTACAGATTTTGCAAGCTTTCAAAAATTCAAGTATAATACAGGAGATCATACATATAAGCTGTTCAGTGGATACAGTAGAGCTGTTGATCTCGGAGACATATTGCCTCTTATTAATTTCGAAACCTATGAGCAAGTAGCCTCGGAGGTTGAAAAGGAACTTATCGGGCTTGTTACTTCAGATGGAATGAAGATTACAGATTATAAGACTCATTTCATCGACAGGATTATAGGTCAACACCATGCAGGTGATCCAGGCATTCCCGGATTAAGAAAAGGTGTATCGATTGAAGATGCCAAGGATGCGTTATTGAATTCAATTATGACACCTCTTCACCGGACAGATGATAAAGGCCGATCGAGCAAAAAGTACGAAAGCGAAGTCTGTGTTGTTACACTCAATGACCTCGGAGAACTGATACAGACAAATCCCAAAAGACGAAAGGGGGAATAGCAAAAATGAATCTAAGTAAATCTGATGCTGAGTTCATCAATAAAGAACTGGGTCATGAATATATATCCAGAATGGATGTAAATTCTGTTTTGGCGAAAATTGACGAACTGATCACTTTTAAAGGTTTTGATTCCAACTATGCGCTTAATCCCTTTGGCCGGGAAGCACAGCGCGTTTACGACAGCATTTTATCTTTGAATTAACTCCATATAAGTAACACATTATTGTTAAGAGAGCCTACGGGCTCTTTTAATTTTGCCCAAATTCAGAAAGGAGGGCCTATTTCCCTATGAAAAAGTACATCTAAGGAACTACGGTGACGCTGAAACATAAAGAAAGTGAGGACATGAAAAATGCCTGACGAACAGAAAGACCCTGTCAAGACTACAGACCCTACCCCTGTTATTCCTTCCTCGACATCTGATCCTAGCCCCACTCCCGCCGCAACTCTTCCCGCCATTGCTCCTGTTCCCGCTGCTGATCCCGCGCCGGCTCTGAACGAATCGGCCCCAAAGATCACCCCGGAGGAGTATCAGGAATATAAAGCCTGGAAGGACTCGCAGGAGAAGAAGGATCCCGAAGCGGCCAAGGCCTCCGCTCCCGAGAGTGCGGAGCTGATCCGCCTCCAGACCGAGAACATTGCCATGAAACAGGCCATTCCCCCGGAAGCAATTGACAAGTATGTCCGCCTTGCTATGACGCACCAGACGGAAGGAAAATCCATCGCGGACAGTATCACAGCAGCCCTTGCAGATTTCCCCCTTCCTGCCGTAACGGTTCCTGGAAGCGCGGCCAACCCGAGCTTGCCGCCGGCGAAGTCTGCAGATGATGTTTATCTGGACAGTAAGTACGGTAAGAACCCGTACTTCAAGAAATAAGGAGGCATATTCATGCAGTACAATTCCGTTTTTGTTGACGAGAAGTATTCCAAGATCGTTGAACCCAACCTCTACGGCGACGCCATTCTCCAGCCCGGTATCTCGTGTAACGATGTATATTCTGGAGACGCCGCCTCCGGCCTGGTCAAGATCTATCGTATCATCCGCGATGCAGCTGAGGATCCCAAGACTCCTGCAGGTGAATTTACACATGGTGAGCAGTCAAACGAGCTTATCGATCTTCGCCTGAACAACGCATTCAGAAAATCGAAAAAGATTTTTCAGGTGACGGCCAATGCGGTTCCCTACAAGCTGGGAGAAGAGACGCTTCAGGTTGCGATTATGGACAACGCTGAAGACCGACAGTATGCCGGCCTTGCGTGCCTCGCAAAGGAAGGCACCACATCAGCTGACACGGCTGCTATCACCGCAGCGAATGTTAAGACGAAGGTTGTGGCAATTCGGAAAGAAGTCAGAAAATCGCATGCCAAGGCTGATACGGCTATCGCGTCTGTCGATGTGTTTGCGGCGATGCTGGAAGCTGCAGGCAGCTCCTATACGCCCGTTGCCAACGAGAATACATTGACGACAGGTCGAATCGGAAAGTGGATCGGAATGACATGGTACGAGGGCGATCTGCTCGATAGAGCGGCTGCTAAGTACTACGATTCGACCGGAACCTTGCAGACTGTCGATCTCACAAAGGTTGAACTGATGATCTACGATCACCGCGCATTCCATGTTGTCGACAATCTCATTGCGCAGCGTATCGTCGATGCAACCGACTTTGTCGGTTCGTATGCCCAGAACGAAATCAATACGGGATTCCGCGTATCGAACGCCAAGTGTGCTGTGATTAAGGTTAAGGCCTAGTCTCAGCCACTACCTATACAGAAGCGGATCGAGGGCTCTGAATAAGGGCCCTTGATCCGGTGGAGGTAACAAAATGCTTACTGTTGGAGTGGAATCATATCTGGATGTCGAACTTGCTGATTTGTATGTTTCTACACAGTATCGGTCGACGTCAGCAGAAAAAAAGAGATGGAACGCTCTTACCACTGAAGACAAGGAAATCCTTCTTCGTCAGGCATGCGCAAAAATCGAAATGCTTCCATTCGGCGGAAGAAAGGTATCGACCACGCAGACTCTCGCGTTTCCCCGGCTGCCGTACCAATATGCTCAATCACTTGAGATACCTGCAGACGTCCGCGCGGCACAAGTTGAGCTGGCGATCTGCCTCGGTGATGATTCAGCTGAAACGGCTAAGAAGAAACGTAAGAGCTTGCAGCAGTCCGGCGTCACCTCGTTCTCGATCGGAGGCGCAAGCGAGTCTTTCGCAGATTCAAGCGGCGCTCCGAACTCGCCAATGAACGAAATCTACCAGTACCCGAATGTTTACCGGCTCTTGAATCGATACCTTTCCGGAGGCCGCCAAATCTTGTGAGGAGTGATTCTTGATGGATGAGCTTTATCTTCCTAACTATGCTGCATTGCGCAGGGTTTCTGGCACTCCTTCCAGGAGAGGTGAGAAAGTGTATGCCGCTCCTGTACTGATCTCGTGCCGCATCGATGCATCCGTAAAGGTGATCAAAAAGACGAACGGCGAAACAGCCGTTACAAGCGCGGTTGTGTATACAAATGCGGAGATCACCGAAGGAGATCTCTTAAATGATCTGGATGTACTTGAGGTCAGCAAGTTACAAAGTGTGTTCGGCGAAGAAGAAGGATACAAGGCGGTGATCTGATGAAGAAATTTCGCGTTACTCTCGATGACAAAAAACTGAACAAAACCATAAAACAATCACAAAAGAAGAACCCTGTAGAGACGGTTAAAGCAGTCCATGAGTGTTTGCTTGATTTGGCCGGAGAATCTGCCAGAAGAGCGCCGATTGAGTCAGCAGATCTAAGGAACGATTGTCATGCGGAATTGAATGGTAGAACCGTGTATGAGAAGCAAGCATCAAAAGGCCTTCCATCTGGAAATCTGAAGGCGTATGGGAAAGTAGGATACTCGCTACCGTATGCACTCAGACAACACGAGGAGCTGGACTACAGGCATGACAGAACGGATGGATACGTTCGACCGGACGGATCCACGGTAAACATGGTGGCAGGAGGCGAGGCGAAGTATCTGGAGCGGCCTTGGGAAGAGCGAAAGGGCCGTTATATTCAAAGGATTAAGCTTGTCGGGAAGTTGGTGTTAAAAAAATGAATGATCTTCTGGATCTGATTGCTGACTTACTCGAGAGCAAAGGAGAATCCAATATCTTCACTGGAACGCTTCCTGCAAAGCCGGATCAACTCATATCCCTCTTCTTATACGAAGGAGAGGTTAAACACTACTTTTGCATTACGGTAATTAACCCAAAGCTTCAGGTTCGTGTCCGAGCACTAACATATGTCGAAGCCAATACTATCTGCGAACGAGTTTCCAAAATCCTTGACCGATATCACGACCAAAACATATGTGTACAGCAGATAAGCCCGGTGCTTGACATAGGCTTTGACAGCGCTACACCGCCGCGGCGAGAGTTCACCGCGAATTTTATCATTAGGAGGAATTGATATGCTTTACAACGGAATTACAGGCGGAATTAAAGCCGGTGCCACAGAACTTGCGGCAACAGACGTTCTGCATATGTCCACATGGGACGTCGACATGAGTACAGACATCAAAGAGATCAGCTCGTTCGGCAAGGAGTACAAGGAAAAGCTTCCGGGTATAAAGGACTGGTCAGCAAGCGCTTCCGGTGCTGCCGACTTTGAGACGGCCTCCGGGCAGAAGACTCTTCTGGACGCGTGGAACGCTGGACAGAAAGTATTTGCGACTTTCCTGCTGACGGAAACTACCTTCTTTAAGGGTACTGCTCTTATCGAGTCTATCAAGATTTCTCAGGATGTCGAAGGCAATGCAACCATCGATATAAGCCTGACGGGTACGGACGGTGTCGTACTTACTATTCCCGCATAATGAAGGAGGGTCATCATAATGTTTATTAAGGCAGGAGAAAAGCAATATGAGCTGAACACTAAGCTCGGAACAGCAAAACGAATCGAAGGCAAGTTCAAATTGCCTATCACAAAAATCTTCGAGAATATCGAGACAGCACACATTAGTGAGTTGATGGATATTCTCTATATTTCTGCTCACGCTCCCGGAGTAACTGATCCGGACTTCTTCGCGGCCCTCGACGACAATCTTGACTATACGGACATTATGTCCACAGTACAGGAATTCGTCTTGCGGATCCTCTTCTCTGGAGATGATGACGCCATAGCGAGAAAGCTGGAGAAGTACCCGGTACCGGAAGACGTAAAAAACCAGTTCAGGGAGATCTTGGGACTTCCGGTTGTGAAGATCGAAAAACCGATTGCAACAACGGAGAGTCTGAATCCCGAGAATCTCCCTGGATAAACTGGGCAGATTTGCTAACGGATGCCTTTACAATCGGTATCCACCCACCAGAGCTCTATGATATGGAGCTCTGGGAGTTTAATGCCTGTATGAAATCCTACAATTTGTCATGCGAAAAGACAGAAAAAAGGGCAATTAACAGAGCATGGCTAACAGCCAATTTCACAGGAGCGGCATACGCCGGGAAACTCAAGAAACTTGAAAACTATACAGAACTCCTCGTTCGCAAGCAAGGGCCGAAGGTATCAAAAAAAGAATTCGAGGATAAACTACAACGTGCCGAAGCGGCACAAAAAAGATGATTATTGGGGGTGTGGCGAATGGCACTGGCTGACTTAGTAGTTAAATTTGGAGCGGATACTTCCGGTCTGGATAAAGGCTTTCGCCGCACCCGCGGTAATGTAGAATCTCTTAAAAGTGGTATAGCATCGCTTGTTAAAACAGGATTGAGCCTTTTGGGGCTATCTGTTGGTTTGCATAGCCTTGTTGATGCATACAAGTCATACGCCGCAATGGAATCGAATATTCAGCGTACAAACGATCTGTTTGGAGCTTCTCAGAAATATATATCTTATTTTGCTTCAAATACAGCTAAGCAGTTTGGCATAGCCGAAACCGCAGCGTATCAATACGCCTCCACTTATGGAAACTTGTTCAAATCAATAACAGCATCCAACAATGAGAACGCGAAAGTCACAATAGCGATGCTTAAAGGCTCGGCTGTGGTAGCGAGCAAGACAGGCCGGACCATGGACGATGTCATGGAGCGTATCCGCAGCGGTCTTCTTGGCAATACGGAATCAATCGAAGATTTAGGAATTAACGTTGGCGTCGCCTCGCTCCAGATGACAGATGCATTCAAGACAATTGCCAATGGACGCTCCTGGGATAAGCTTAATTACAGCGAACAGCAGCAGGTCCGCACGCTCGGAATATTGGAACAAATCACTTCGAAGTATGGCGATACTGTCACCAACAACGCGGCTTTTTCCATGTCTGTTTTATCCGGATCCTTCTCGGATTTCGGCGCTTCGGCAGGGTTATTATTAAGCGCAGTTATCAATCCAATAATCAATGGACTTATCATTGTCGTACGAGCAGCTACCGCTGCGACTAAGGCGATAGGAAACTTCCTGGGCATAAAATTCAACACAACAACAAGTGACGAAGCGGATAGCATTGCGGCAGCCAATAATGATATTGCCACTTCGGCTAATAAGGCAACAGCTGCTTCAGCCAAACAGAAGAAAGCTCTAATGGGTTTTCAGGAACTCAACATAGCAGACTTCGGTTCTTCAAAATCAACAGCAGCAGATACCTCCGGAGGATCTTCAGCATCTACCGGATCGTCAGTGTTTGATAGTATTGCGATGCCCGAATATGAAGCACCGGCAATCGATACCGACTCTGCAGAAGCATCCATTGCTAAATTCGTTGGTCTCTTCAATTTTGAGCCCATTAAGCAGTCGTGGCAGAATTTAAAAACCGCATTGTCGCCTATAGGAGAAAAGGTTGGCGAAGGTCTTAAGTGGCTCTGGGATAATGTTCTCGTGCCATTCTCGCAGTGGACTATATCTGATCTTATCCCTTCATTTCTTGATGGATTGTCGGCTGGAATAGGGGTTTTAAATTCAGTGATCGATGCCTTAACTCCATTAGGACAGTGGCTCTGGGATTCGTTTCTACAGCCAATAGCACAGTGGACAGGCGGAACAATCATATCTATTCTCAAAGGGCTTGCAGACGGACTCACGGCTGTTTCAACGTGGATTCAAAACAATCAGCAAGCGGTAGAGGTCCTAGCTATTATTATAGGATCTTTTGCAGCGGCCTGGGGCATATTATCCGCTGCAGTAACCATCTGGAATGTCGTGTCAGCCATTGCCACGGGTATTACGACCGCCTTTGGTGCTGCGGTTGCTTTTCTCACTTCGCCGGTCTTTCTTGTCGTCCTTGCGATCGCTGCACTGATCGCAATCGGTGTGCTTCTATACAAGAATTGGGATACGGTATCTGCATGGCTGACCAGCGTGTGGGAGGGAATAAAGACTACAGCGGTCAATGTCTGGAATTCAATCAAAGATTTCTTCGTTCAATGGGGTCCGCTTATCCTTGCGATTCTAGGCGGTCCGATCGCATTGCTTGTATACGCTATCGTAAAAAACTGGGATGCGATCAAGGCAAAAACCGTCGAGATTTTCAACTCGGTTTATAATTTTCTGACCGGAATACTTACCTCAATTTCCGCGTGGTTGACCAGCGCGTGGGAGGGTATAAAAACGACGGCGGTAAACGTCTGGAACTCAATTAAAGATTTCTTCGTTCAGTGGGGTCCGCTTATCCTTGCGATTCTTGGCGGTCCGATCGCATTGCTTGCATACGCTATCGTAAAAAACTGGGATGCGATCAAGGCAAAAACCGTCGAGATTTTCAATTCGGTTTATAATTTTCTGACCGGAATATTAACCACATTATCCGCATGGTTGACCAGCGCGTGGGAGGGAATAAAGACTACAGCGGTCAATGTCTGGAATTCAATCAAAGATTTCTTCGTTCAATGGGGTCCGCTTATCCTTGCGATTCTTGGCGGTCCGATCGCATTGCTTGTGTACGCAATCGTAAAAAACTGGGATGAGATCAAGTCGAAGACCGTTGAGATTTTCAACTCGGTTTATAGTTTTCTTCTCGGGATTTTTACCACAATTCGCGATGGTGTTGTCAATGCCTGGACGGCAATTCGCGACTTTTTTGTCGGCACTTTAAACGGTATAAAAAACACTTTTACAAGCAGTTTTAATGCTGTTTCATCCTTCGTTTCTGGGATTTGGACAACGATTTCAACCAATGCAAAAAATAGTTGGAATGCCTTGATATCATTTTTTACAGGAATCAAAGACAAGATCCAGGGCATCTTTTCTGGAGTCGGTTCTTTCGTGTCCAATATTTGGGATGGGCTCTCTAATGGATTCAAAAACTCAATTAACACAATTATATCCGGGCTGAATGTATTTGTTCGTGGTATCAACAAGATCAAGTTTGACATACCTTCTTGGGTTCCGGTTATCGGAGGAAAGACATTCAGTCTGGCGATTCCGGAGATCCCTAAGCTCGCCAAAGGTGGTATCACCACAGGTGCCACGATCGCACAGATCGGCGAGGCCGGTACCGAAGCAGTTCTTCCTTTGGAAAACAATACAGGGTGGATGGACACGCTCGCGGACCGCCTTGGACTTAAGCTTCAAGCAATGTTCTCCCGGAATACCAACGGGCAGCAGATCATTCAAATCTATATCGGAAACAGACTGTTGAGAGAAATCCTACTCGAAGAAGCAAACGCTGCCACGCTTCAGGCGGGAAAGTCAATCTTTCAGATTTAGGAGTAGTTATGGGCGTTTTACTTAAAATCAATGATGTCGATATTCGTGATCCGACCTCGTACGAATGGCAATTTATGGATGTTTCATCAGAAGACTCCGGAATGTCTGAAGACTATAAAAACATCAAGGATATTCAGAAGTCTTTTCGGAAGCTCGTATGCAGCTGGACCAACCTCTCCTTTTCCGATGCATCCGCTATCTTGAAGGCGATTCGTCCTCCTTTAAATTCCAAAAACCCCTATATCAAGCTCTGGTATCTTGATGCCGAGGCCGGCGCATGGATAGAAAAATGGTTTACCTGCGGCGATAGGTCTCTGCCACTCGAGATGAATGCTAAAAACAGGTGGGACTCGTTAAGTGTCAATTTCATTGAAAGGGATGGTGAGTAGAGATGTATCCGTGTCCGTCTTCCTATTTGGAATCGATAGCCGATCCCTTTCAACAGAAAGAATGGCATTTAAGCGGAACGATACATTCCCCTTCGGGACCGATTATCCTCGCCGATTCGGATTTTGTCGCCGGATCGCTTCAGTACTCTGAGGCATCCGTATCCGGAAATGTTATCGAGCTTGGTTCCGTATACATTTCCGATGCATCTTTCTCCATTAAGGCAGACAGAGACGAATACGATGCCATGCAGTTCAAAAGGTCTAACATCGATCTCTATGTAGCCTGTTCCTTGCCTGACAATTCTGTTTTTCAGATCCCGCTTGGCAAGTTCATCATTACTTCCGCCTCTCTTCCGACATCGACAATAGAAATTAAGTGCCTGGATTACCTTATAAAGTTTGAGGTTCCGTTTTCCGGAATCAATATTACGTATCCGACAACACCTAGAGATATAATCATCGAAATGGCATTCCAGCTTGGAATAGATGTAGCACCGTTCCCCGTTTTGGTAAACAGCGACTATATTGTTGCGGCACCTCCAACTGGAAATCTTTCGTGCCGGCAGGCTCTTGCGTACTGTGCTGCTATGCTCGGATGCAATGCCCGTATGAACCGTCAGGGCCTTCTGGAACTCTATTGGTACGCGGATCAGCGTCAAGCCATCGAGTATTCAGCGGGAAAGTCTGAGATCGATGCGGGAACAATTGACAATCAGTTAGGAAACATGGCTGTTTTTGATGCCGGATATGTCAATCAGAGTGTATTTAAACAGGTGTTCGATCCTGGTTCCAGAAAATCGTTTGTTCTGACTGGATACCAAGTAATTATTTCTGGAATTCAGTATGAAGATACCAATGTGGTTTACCAAGTTGGAAGTGATCGGTATTCGATTAAGCTTGATCAGAACCCTTTTATGATCGGTAATATATCCACAGTTATTCAGAATTTATGGATTAAAATCGGACCGATGTCCTATATGCCGTATGCGGCTACAGTGCTCTCCAATCCAGCTTTGCAAGCTGGAGACAATGTCAAGTTTACGACCCGCGATGGACTGAAATCGTATATGAGTATTGTCACAAGTCTGGTGTATAAGTTTCGCGGTCGCATGGACCTTAAGGCTGTTGGAGAGGCCGAAGAAACCGCCAATTCTATGAGCCCAATGAAGTCAGCCATTTCGAAGATTTCACAGTCGCTAAAAAGCACCATGCAAGAGCAAGGAAACTATCAAGCGGCGGCAGCGAAATTTACATCCCTTATGGCCGGCGCCCTGGGCGGGTACCCAATTACAACAGACACGGCATTTTACATCGCGGATAATCCGGATCTTGATGCTGCACAAACGGTCTGGTGTTGGAATATCAACGGCTTTGGCAAATCTGTAACGGGCAAGGATGGACCCTATATTACTGGCATCGGAGCAGATAATTCGATAATTGCTTGGCTGGCTACGTTTGGCATTGTGAAGGCCGAAAACATCAAAGTCGGAGGCTCTGGAACATCCGGTACGCTTTTCGTATATGATGCCGCAAATAATCCAATCATCAAGCTTGACCAGCTCGGAATTACACTGGCAAACGGCGGAAAATTGATTGGTGGTAACGGTGTGTTGTCGTCATTTATATTCACGGGCCATGGAGAACAAGGCAGTCTGGAAGGAGACTGGTGCGAGCTCGGTTTTAAAGGGTTCTCCGGAGACGGAATTATCGAACGCAGAGAAATCGCAATTGATTATTTATTGCCGGCTGACTTCATAGTTAAAGAAGCAAAAATAGAGTTCAATACTGTTTGCAGATATGCAGATGCAGCGTTCTTCGACGGTGGCATTGTTCATACCGGATTCGGTTATCCACGTGTTATTAAGGCTGCCAAAAAGGTCGCTTCTGTCGGCTTGATTCCGGTCTATAGCGCCTACAACTCATACGAAGATGACGATTACACCAACACTGACAGATACGAAAATATATCCGATTTAGTGTTCTCTGCAGACAGTTATTCTCCTGTGTTTTTGCAGACAACACCCCCTTCAAATGCTCAGTATATTGTCGCTAAAACATCTGCAGATATAAGCGCAAAAATTGAGGCTGGAAGCTGGAAAAGAATGATCATCTGGTGCGACGAAACATACTCAGGATCTGACACAGAAGAATGGTGGTCGTTCCAGCATTCAGGGGAAATGATAGCTCAACTCTATATAATCGGATATCTCAAATAGAAACGGAGGTGTGTATATGGCCATAGAACGAATACAGGTTTTACGCGGTCTTGAAGCTTCTCTACCTGCCGCAAATATGCTGCAGGGTGAATTGTACTATGCCGTAGATACGAAGAAGCTTTGGATTGGGAATGGAGACGGAACCTGTTCCCCTGCAGATAGTGTCTTAGCCGCTTTGGTATCCAGCTTGTCGCAATCTCTATCGAGTAAAGCAAATCTTGCATCTCCTACATTCACCGGATCTGTCACGGTTCCTGCACCGACATTAAATAATCATGCTGCTACCAAAAAATACGTAGATGATAATGGGTCACCCTCATCTGGCTGGAAGGCCATAGCTGAGACCTGGACATACTTGTCAGCTAATAGTGTTTCGGTGCCGAGCGGAGCAGCATCGAGGTATCAAAAAGGTGACTATATAATGATCGGACAGTCGACGACTAAGTACTTTGTTGTAACGGCGGTTTCTGACACGGCTCTGTCGCTTACCGGAGGCTCTGATTATGTTGTCGACAACGCTGTGATCAGTGCGGTGTATTTATCACGCGTTGCTAATCCGCTTGGATTCCCAGGCGAATTTAACTATATTCCCGTTTCGACGGGATTCTCAGTAGTTCCCACTGGTGTAGTAGGCAGGTTTTCTGTCAGAGGCGGCGTATGTAGTGTATCGATCCGGCAGGCTAATAATGGAACGTCTAACAGTACGGCATTTAGTATTACTCTTCCAATACAGGCTTTGGCAGTGCCAGGCGCACAATGGATCGCGCCGGGACAAATTGTCAACAATAACGATGTACCCCCATCCCCGGGTATGGCAATTATTAATGCCGGTGCGTACTCGATTTCGATGTATATAAATTACGCTGGGACAACGTTTACTGCGTCCGGAGGAAAGCGTGTTGGATCCATGTTTATATCGTATTCAATTTAAACCACTTGTGTTGTTTATCGGAATCAAGACCTTTGGGTCTTTTTTTAGTTCAAAAAACAATGAAAAACGGAGGAATTTACTATGAACTGGACTGAAATCATCGTCGCTTTTATCACACTTGTTCTTGCCCCTATTGCTGTTTTACTGACCAAATCGATACTTTCTGCTATGTCCGCGTCCACCAAGGATACCCTGTTACAGTCAGTTATCGCCGACGTCGAAACGGCAGTTCCAACAGCCGCTGATTGTCTGACACAGACAGTAGTAGCTGAATTGAAAGCGTTATCCTTGGACGGAAAATTAACATCTGAAGACGCAAAAGCAGTAATGAAAACGGCGGTTGAAAAAGCCTTCTCCATGCTTGCTCAATCAACAATTATATATATTAAGCAACAGGGGAAAGACCCGTATGAATATCTCGAGGACAAGATAGAAGCGTACCTTACTTCAATACAACGGAGGTAGAGAAATGAAATTAACTGCCGGCTCCCAAGGGTTTGATATATCCCATCATCAATCGATTAATTATGACGGGATGATGAAGGCAAAAGCGGCGGGGTATAGCTTCGTTTTTATACGGGCCAGCCACGGATTCAACAAAGACAAGAAGTTTGAAAAACACTATTCAGCCGCTAAGGCTGCTGGACTCCAGGTCGGGACATATTCCTATTACTACTATAAGGACGATGCGGACTCCAAACGGGAGACGGAGACGTTTCTCAAAGCTATTGATGGCAAGCACTTTGACTTTCCTGTCTGCGTTGACGCCGAGAATCGAGGAGAGTATGCGCGAGGCAGGCATCTCGGTGCGCTACCTTACACTACAATCACAGACCGGGTTCTTGCGGCGCTGTCTGCTATTAAAGCGGCGGGCTTTAGGACAGGCCTATACTGCGATGTCAACTGGGCAAAAACTAAGATGCAGATGGAACGCATCCCGTCTGACTGCACCGTGTGGCTCGCAGACTGGGCAGGAAAACTTGACTATTCCGACCGCTGTGAGATTCGGCAGTATTCTGACAACATTGCGATTCCCGGTGTCGGTAGTGGCATCGATGCGAATCGGCTACTTGTCGACTTCGCTACGGAGGTCATCGGCGGTGCGTTCGGTGTGATTGTGAACTGTATGTTTTGGTGTAACCGTCGAATGGGACCATCTACAGATACCCAAAAGATGGGTAAAGCTACGCGCGGCCTTGATATTTTTATCAACGGCAAACGTTACGTCAAAGGCGTGCTCTGGTATCACGACAGCGACGGCACATGGCTGCACAGCAAATTTGTTCAGACCAATCCCGACGAGATCCCTTATATGTAAAATGAGCCGCTCATCCTTTGGGGTGGGCGGCTTTATTTAAATGATCTTTTAATAGCATTTTTAGTTTGTTGACAATTGGTTTTTTGGTTTTAAATTTTGTGTTTAAAGTGATAAGGTCACATTTAAAAACCAGTTTAATTAACTAATAATCTAGATTTTTATGTTTTGCTTGCAAGTTATTTATATTTTGCGCGCGACGCCACACAACGACAACAACCGGCAGATCGTCTACGGACTGCAGGCGGTCGCAAGAGGAGGACTTTTCGGGCGCGGGATCGGAAACGGAAGCCCGGGCGGTATACCGCTCGCTTCTTCGGATATGATCTTTTCG
>Ga0209800_10001234_pt1 | contig 28557 bp, 23 predicted proteins | sample Higcelweek8metaG_FD_187174 | JGI IMG/M metagenome (GOLD analysis project Ga0209800, IMG submission 187174) | Freshwater pond sediment microbial communities from the University of Edinburgh, under environmental carbon perturbations - High... | ecosystem: Environmental > Aquatic > Freshwater >...
TGCTGGGCCGCACCCTGGACGATGCGGCGGGCGAGGCCTTTGACAAGGTGGCCAAGCTGCTCAACCTGCCGTATCCCGGCGGGCGTTACCTGGACGAGCTGGCCCAGGGCGCGGAGCCGGACACGCGCCTGTTTCCCCGCGCCTACATTTCCAACGACAACCTGGACTTCAGCTTCAGCGGACTCAAGACCGCCGTGGCCGAGGAGCTGGGCAAGCGTCCGCACCTGGCCCTGGCCGTGATGCCCTCGGCCGACGAGCTGCGCGCCCGCGGTGCCCTGGCCCTGACCGCGCACCCGGAGGAGCTGGCCCTGGTGGCGGCGTCTTTCAACTGGGCTGTGGCCGACACCCTGCGCATCAAAGTCGAGCGCGCCCTGGACCGCGAGCCGGGCCTGCCCACCCTACGAGGGCTCGTGGTGGCGGGCGGCGTGGCGGCCAACAGCTTCGTGCGCCAGGCCATGGCCCGCGTGGCCCAGGGCCGGGGGCTGGAGCTGAGCCTGCCGGGCCTGGCTCTGTGCACGGACAACGCGGCCATGATCGCCCACGCCGGTTGGCAGGCCCTGCGCGGCGGGTACCACCACGGGCTGGACCTGGAGTCCGTGCCGCGCGGCCGGGCCGTGCCCCAGGACTGGGAGCGCGGCGCATGGGGCGAGGTCGGCGCGCAGGCTCCGTCAGGCTCTTCCCGGCTGTATCCGGCTTGACAGAATAGGGCGGGACAACTAGATTTGCTTGGATGTGGAGCGGTGTTTCCCGGACCTTTGTCCGGGTCGCTGTTCCTGCCGAAAAATAATGGAATATGCACAAAGGAGAGGCCATGGCCAATCAGGTAACCGACGGCAATTTTGATACGGAAGTTCTCAAGTGCGATCTGCCCGTTCTGGTCGATTTCTGGGCTCCCTGGTGTGGTCCCTGCCGCGCCATGGGCCCGATCATCGACGAGCTGTCGCAGGAATATGCCGGCCAGATCAAGATCTGCAAGATGAACGTGGACGAGAACTCGGCCAGCCCGAGCAAGTTCGGCATCCGCGCCATCCCGACGCTCATCCTCTTCAAGAACGGCGAAGTTGTGGACCAGACCACGGGCGCCGTGTCCAAGAGCAGCATCAAGGACATGATCGCCAAAAAGGCGCTGTAACATAATGAAGACATATGATGCCGCCGTCATCGGCGGGGGGCCGGCCGGGATCACCGCCGCCCTCTACCTGGTCCGGTCCGGGGTGCGCACCGTCATGGTGGAGAAACTCTCCCCGGGCGGACAGGTGCTCATGACCGAGGATATCGAGAACTACCCCGGCTTTCCCACGGCCATCAAAGGCTACGAGCTCGTGGACAAGTTCGTGGAGCATCTCGCCACCTATAAGCTCGACCGCATGAGCGACGAGGTGCGCGAGATGACCCAGGTGGACGGCGGCTACCGCATCGTGGTGGGCAATGAGCCCATCATGGCCAAGACCGTGATCCTGTGCAGCGGCGCGCGCTACAAGCGCGTGGGCACCCCGGGCGAGGAGATGTACTCCGGGCGCGGGGTCTCCTATTGCGCCCTGTGCGACGGCAACTTCTTCAAGGGCAAGACCGTGGGCGTCATCGGCGGCGGCAACTCGGCCCTGGAAGAGTCCCTGTACCTTTCGCGCCTGGTGGACAAGCTCTACCTCATCCACCGGCGCGACGAGTTTCGCGGCAACAAGTGCTACCAGGACAAGTGCTTCACCCATCCCAAGATGGAGATTCTGCGCAGCACCGTTGTGGAGGAGATCGTGGGCGATCCCTTCAAGGGCGTCACCGGCCTGAAGCTCAAGAACGTCAAGACCGGTGAGAAGACCGACCTGCCCGTTGACGGCGTCTTCATCTTCGTCGGCTTCGAGCCGACGGCCTCCTTCGTGCCCGCGGACCTTCAGCGCGACAAGAACGGTTTCGTCATCACCGACTGCGAGATGCTCACTAACCTGCCGGGCTTCTTCGCCGCAGGCGACGTGCGCAGCAAGAACTGCCGCCAGGTGGCCACCGCCGTGGGCGATGGGGCCACCGCCGCAACCGCCGCGCACGCCTATCTGGAACACCTGCATGACTAGACGCCGCTTCGCGCTGCTGCTGCTCCTCCTGTTGCCGCTGGTTTCGTCCTGCGGCCTCATCGACTATTATTTCCTGCCCCCGGCCGACGACACAGCCCAGGAGCTGTTTGAGTCCGGCATGGACTACATGAAGGAGAAGCGCTATTCCCAAGCTGCGGAGAGCTTCCTCAAGCTCAAGGACCGCTATCCCTTCAGCCCGTTGACCCCCAAGGCCGAGGTCGCCCTGGGCGACGCCTACTACTTTGACGGAAAATATCCGGAAGCAGCAGAAGCCTACAAGGAATTTGAGACCCTGCACCCCAGCAACCAGCTTATCCCGTATGTGCTCTTCCAGATGGCTCTCAGCAATTTTAAGCAGTTCCGCACCATCGACCTGCGCCAGGACAACGTGAAGGAAGCCCTGGAGATCTTCTACCGCCTGGAGGAGTCCTACCCCGGCTCGGAGTACTCCAAGGCCGCCAAAGAGCACATCTACAAGTGCCGCACGATTCTGGCCGAGCACGAGATCTTCATCGCCGACTTCTACTGGCGCACTGGAGAGTACGGGGCCGCCTGGCACCGCTACATCTACATCCTGGAGAACTTTGCCGATGTGGTGGAGTTCAAGGACTATGTGCGCAAGCGTGCGGAGTACTCGTACTTCGAGTACCAGAAGAACCTGTCCGAAGAGGAGCGTGACAAGCTCCAGTGGACGTGGAAGCGCATGCTCAAGTGGCTCTAGCACATGAAGTTCCGCGAGGCCCCAAGGCATGGAGACTGCTACCCGACCATCCGGCCCGGCCTGGGCCTGTCCTTCCTGGCTCACGGCCCGGTTCATTCCTGACGCCCGCTTCGCCCGGGCCTACGACAGCATCGGCGACCAGCGCCGGGCCCTCTTAAAGGGCCTCATCGCCGACCAGTTCGCCCTGGCCCGGCCTGTGCACGCCCTGCGCGCGCAGGACACGCAAGAACTTGTCTCCGGGCTGACGCGGCACACCAGCACCTCGCCCCGGCCCTTTGTGCTGCTGCTCACCGACTCAAGCCTGGACGCCCCGGCCCTGCTCCTGGCCGCGCTCATGCCCGCCCTCTGTTCCGGCGCGGCGGACGTGCTCGTGTTGCGCCTGGGCGCGCGCCAGGCCCTGCCGGACGTCTTGCTCACGGCCTGTGAGCTGGCCGGGCAGGAGCGCGTGGCCGCCCTTGGCCCCCCCCTGGCCCTGCGCCTGTTGTCCGAATGCGCGCAGAGCGGCCTGCCTGGGCTGGTGCTCTACCCGGACAGCCCGGACCTGCGCCGTGTGTTCGCCCGGCCGGGCCTGCGCGCCGAGTTGGACGCCTCGCCCCTGCGCCTTGCGCCCCTGCGCCTGCCGGGCGCGCTCGGCCTCTGGCGCGACGATCCCGCGCAGTTCGACCCGGAGCTGGTGTCCTTTCTCTATGGCGGCCACGCTTTTGACTGCGGCGGCGCCAAGCCGGGTGGCCGCGCCAGAAAATCCCCGGACAACGCCGACTATTGCGCCTTTGCCGCCCGCCCGCGTGACCTGCTCCTCGCGCCCGACGCCCGCGTCGAGGTGGGGCAGGGCGCCTCGCGCCTGGTGGTCGGCCAGTCGCGCGCCGGGCTGTGGACCTGGCCCGAACTTTGCCCGGACCTCTTCGCCTTCACCACCCAGGCCTACACCTCCGTACCTGAAGTCCTTTTGTAAGGCGGCCGACGTGAGCAGAAAACCCCTGTCCGCCAAGTATCTGCACGCCATACGCAACCTGGGCATCATCGCGCACATCGATGCGGGCAAGACCACGCTTTCCGAGCGCATACTCTTCTACGCCGGGCGCATCCACAGGATGGGCGAGGTCCACGAGGGCACGGCCACCATGGATTTCATGCCCGAGGAACAGGAGCGCGGCATCACCATCACCTCGGCCGTGACCTCCTGCGCCTGGAAGGGCTGCACCGTAAACCTCATCGACACCCCGGGCCACGTGGACTTCACCGTGGAGGTGGAGCGCTCCCTGCGCGTGCTCGACGGGGCCGTGGGCGTGTTCTGCGCCGTCTCCGGCGTGGAGCCCCAGTCCGAGACCGTGTGGCGCCAGAGCGAGTCCTACCACGTGCCCAAGCTGGCCTTTGTGAACAAGATCGACCGGCTGGGCGCGGACTTCTCCGCCGTGCTGGTGTCCATGCGCGAGAAGCTCGGGGCCAATGTGCTGCCGCTGCAGGTGCCGGATGGCGAGGGCGCGGACTTTTCCGCCGTGTTCGACCTGGTCAGCCTGGAGCGCCTGGTCTTCGACACGGACAGCAAGGGCGCGGAATACGAGCGCGCGCCGCTGACCGCAGCCGAGGCCGGGCGCATGGCCCCCTGGCGGGAGCGCCTGCTGGAGACCCTTTCCGAGTATGACGACGCCATCATGGAGGCCTATCTGGGCGGGCAGGACATCCCGGCCGAGACCCTGCGCGCGGCCATCCGCAAGGCCACCATTTCCCTGGCCATCGTTCCGGTGCTGGCCGGTTCGGCCCTGAAGAACATCGGCGTGCAGCCGCTCATGGACGCCGTGTGCGACTACCTGCCGAGCCCGCTGGACCTGCCCGCCCAGCAGGGCGTGGACCCGGCCACCCACCTGCCCAAGAGCTTTCCCGTGGACCCCGAGGCCCCGCTCTCGGCCCTGGTGTTCAAGGTGGTCATGGAGTCCGGGCGCAAGCAGTCCTTTGTGCGCATCTATTCCGGGCACCTGATCGAGGGCGAGACCGTGCTCAACGTGACCCACGGCAGCGAGGAGCGCGTGGCCCGGCTGTTCCGCCTGCACGCCGACCGCCGCGAGAAGATCGAGGTGGCGCGCGCGGGCGAGATCGTGGCTGCGGCGGGCATGCGCTATGGCCGCACGGGCGACACCCTGGCCCGCAAGGACGAGCCCATCCTGCTGGAGCAGATCGCGGCGTACAAGCCGGTCATTTCGTTGGCCATCGAGCCGCGCAACGCCGAGGAGTCGGACAAGCTGGACGAGGTGTTGCAGCGCTACCTGCTGGAGGACCCGACGCTTACCGTGCTGCGCGACCCGGAGACCAACCAGGTCATCCTCTCGGGCATGGGCGAACTGCACCTGGAGGTGCTGCTGGAGCGCATGGCCCGTGAGCACAACCTGAAGCCGCGCACCGGCAAGCCCCAGGTGGTCTTCCAGGAGACCGTCACCAGGAGCGCCGAGGCCAGCGAGGAGTTCCACCGTGAACTCGGCGAGGTCATGCACTACGGCTCGGTGCGGCTGGCCATCGAGCCCCTGCCGCGCGGCCAGGGCAGGGCGGTGCTTTTCGAGATCGACAGGGACCGCACGCCCGAGGCCTGGACCGAGGCCGTGAACGAGGGCCTGAACGACGGTCTGCAATGCGGCGTCATCGGCGGCTATCCCGTGCAGGACGTGAAGATTCGGGTGCTTGAAATGCCGCGCAAGGAGGGCGAGTCCAGCCCCGCCGGATACCGCATGGCCGCGGCCATGACCCTGCGCACGGTCCTTGCCGGGGCCGCATCCATGCTCCTTGAGCCCATCATGTGGCTGGAGGTCATCGCGCCCGATGCCTTTGTGGGCGAGGTGGTGGGCCTGCTCGGGGCCAAGGGCGCCAAGATCGAGAACATCATCGACAGGGGCGGGCAAAAGACCGTCCAGGCCTTTGCCGCCCTGCGGCAGATGTTCGGCTTTTCCACCTCACTGCGTTCCGGCACGCAAGGCCGCGCATCTTTTGTCATGAAATTCGACAGGTTTGACGTCCTGGACTAGCCCGATTCCTCCTCCCCCCGTTCTTTGAATCCTTCCCAGGCAAATCCTGTCGGCCAGCATGCGGATTGCCCGGAAGGTATTGCAATTTCAATTGCAACTGGCTACGTAATGCTATGGGAGGCGACCGCCGATCAAGCGCTGCGCGGACTGCGCGGAGCCGCCTCAAATTTCGCCCTGCTGGCCGCTAACGTAGTTGATAAGGACGTTGCACATGTCCGATGATCAAAGTCGGGAGATATTCCGCGAAGAAGCCTACGAACTGTTGGGCGAGCTGGAGTCCACGCTCCTTGAGCTGGAAACGCGCCCACATGATCTGGACATGGTCAACAGGGTGTTCCGCGCCCTGCACACCATCAAGGGCTCCGGGGCCATGTTCGGTTTTGACGACATCGCCAACTTCACCCACGACCTGGAAAACGTCTTCGACAAGGTGCGCAACGAGCAGCTTGACGTCACCAAGGAACTCATCACCGTCTCTTTCACCGCCCGCGACCATATCCTCGGGATGCTCAACGGGCCGGACGGGTCCGGCTTTGGCACGCCGGAGAGGGGCGAGGAGATCCTGGTCCAGATCCGTCTGCTGCTTGCACCGCCGCAGGTGCAGCCGCAGCCCGAGCAGCAGCCTGCCTCCACCGACGCCGCACCGGTCCAGGACGCGTCGGCCGAGCCGGAGCCTGTGCCGGAGACCCCTGCCTGTGGCGGCGAGCTCTGCTACCGCCTGCTCATCAGCCCGCGTGAGCGGGTTGTGGCCAAGGAGCTGCATCTGGAGCCGCTCTTCGACGAATTGCGCAAGCTTGGCTCCTGCGTGGTGCGCCTGGACCAGAGGGGGCTGCCGGAACTCGGCGACCTGGACCCGCAGACCCTGTACCTGAAGTGGGAAGTGGACCTGACCACGGACATCGGCGAGGAATCCATCCGCGACCTGTTCCTGTTCACCGACGTGGACCTTGACGTGGACATCCAGGTGGTTCTTCCGGGCACGCCCACGACCATTCCCGCACCGGTCTTGAAGGCGCTTGCGCAAGCGCAGGCCCCGGCGGCCGACGTGGAGGCCGCGCAGGACGAGCGCCCCACCACCCTGGACGAGCCACAGCCGCAAGCCGCGCCCAAGCTGGGCGAGATCCTGGTCCAGGACGGGGTCCTCAAGGCCGACGAGCTGCAGCGGGCCTTGAGCCAGCAGAAGCCCATCGGTCAGATCCTCACCGAGTCCGGCCTGGTTTCCGAGGAGCAGGTCGAGAAGGCCGTTACCCGTCAGCAGCAGACGCGCGAGGCCCTTGCCCAGCAGCAGTCGCGCGAGGTCTCGTCCGCCAGGCCGCAGAAGGACACCGGGACAAGCCTGCGCGTTGCCGCCGACAAGCTGGACCTGCTGGTGGACCTCGTGGGTGAGCTGGTCATCGTGCAGGCCCAAATCTCCCAGGTCGTCACCGAGCGCTCCGACCCCATCCTCACGGTGCTTTCCGAGCAACTGGAGCGTCTGAGCAGCGACCTGCGCGACAGCACGCTGGGCATCCGCATGCTGCCCATCGGCACCACCTTCAGCAAGTTCCGCCGCCTGGTGCGCGACCTGTCCTCCGAACTCGGCAAGGAGATCGAGCTGGTGACGCGCGGCGAAGAGACGGAGCTGGACAAGACCGTGCTGGAGCGCCTGGGCGACCCGCTGGTGCACCTCATCCGCAACAGCATCGACCACGGCATCGACTCGCCCGAGGAGCGCAAGCGCGCCGGGAAACGCCCGGAGGGCACCATCCTGCTTGAGGCCGAGCACTCCGGCAGCGAGGTGCTCATCCGCATCACCGACGACGGCAAAGGCATGAACTCCGAAGCCATTCGCCAGAAGGCCGTGGAAAAGGGCCTTATCCAGGCGGATTCGGATATGAGCGAGCAGGAGTGCCTGAAGCTCATCTTCCTGCCGGGCTTCTCCACCGCGGCCAAGGTCACGAACATTTCCGGGCGCGGCGTGGGCATGGATGTGGTCCACCGGGCCATCGACTCCCTGCGCGGGGCCATCGAGATCAAGAGCTCGCCGGGCCAGGGCACCACCATCACCATTCGCCTGCCCCTGACCCTGGCCATCATCGAGGGCCTGCAGGTCGAGGTGGCCGGGGCCTATTACGTCATACCCCTGTCCCTGGTGGAGGAGTGCGTGGAGCTGCACAGCAAGGATGTGGACCCCACGCGCAAGCAGCAGATCATCCATCTGCGCGGCGAACTTGTGCCCTATATCCACCTGCGCCGCTGGTTCGAGATCGGCGGTGAGCCGCCGACCATCGAGCAGATCGTCATCACCGGGGTTGAGGGCAAGCGCGTGGGCATCGTCGTCGACCGGGTCGTGGGCGAGCACCAGACCGTCATCAAGAGCCTCGGCCGCGTATACCGCGACGTGGAAGGCATCTCCGGCGCCACCATCAAGGGCGACGGCACCCTGGCCCTGATCCTCGACGTGCCGCGCCTGGTGCGCTCCGTCGCGGCTGAAATCGCGAACTGATGCCACACATATGACCGAAAACAAAAGACGTCCGGAAGCCCGCAAGCAGGGCGCGCCGCAGGAGCCGATGCACCTGCTGCGCATGAATGACCGCATCTTCGAGCGCTTCAGCGAGTTCATCAAGTCTGAGCTGGGCATCAAGATGCCCGCCTCCAAGAAAACCCTGCTCGAGGCCCGCCTGCAGAAGCGCCTGCGCGAGCTGTGCATGAGCTCCCACGAAGAATACTGCGAGTATCTCTTCAGCCCCTCCGGCATGGAGGAGGAGCTGCCGAACCTGGTGGATGTGGTGACCACCAACACCACGGATTTCTTCCGGGAGCCCAGGCACTTCGACCTGCTCACAAGCACCGTCCTGCCGGAGCTTTATGCCCGCAGGGGCGCTTCGCGCAGCGTGAACATCTGGAGCGCGGGCTGCTCCTCGGGCGAGGAGCCCTACACCCTGTCCATGGTCCTAAGCGAGTTCGGCCGCGTGAGTCCCGGCTTCTCCTTCAGCATCCTGGCCACGGACATCTCCACCCAGGTGCTGCGCATGGCCGTGCGCGCCATCTACCCCGAGTCCAAGATCGCGCCGATCCCGGTGGAGTGCCGCAAGCGCTACCTGCTGCGCAGCAAGGACCGCTCGAAAAAGATTGTCCGCATCAGCCAGGAAGCGCGCAGCCATGTGCGGTTCAGGCGCCTCAACTTCATGGAGGAGTTCTCCTTCGACGGCCAGCTGGACATCATCTTCTGCCGCAACGTGGTCATCTACTTCGACCGCCAGACCCAGGAGACGCTCTTCAGCCGGTTCTGCCGCAAGCTCTCGCCCGGCGGCTACCTGTTCATCGGCCATTCCGAGAGCCTGGCCGGGATGGATCTTCCCCTGGAGCTCGTCGCTCCCACAGTCTACAAACGCATCTAGGCGGCAGGAGTCTCATATGACCCGGCAGATTCGTGTCTTCGTCATTGATGATTCCGCTCTGGTGCGCCAGACCCTCATCGAGATCCTGGAGTCCGTACCGGACATCAAGGTCATCGGCTCCGCCGTGGACCCCATCGCGGCCGCCGAAAAGATGCGCGAGATGGCTCCGGACGTCATCACCCTGGACATCGAGATGCCGCGCATGGACGGCCTGACCTTCCTGCGCAAGCTCATGACCCAGCATCCCATCCCGGTGGTCATCTGCTCTTCCCTGGCCCTTGAGGGCGACGAGACCACCTTCCGAGCCTTCGAGTACGGGGCGGTGGAGATCATCACCAAGCCCAAGCTCGGCACCAAGCAGTTTCTGGAAGAGTCGCGGGTGCGCATCTGCGACGCCGTGCGCGCCGCCGCCCAGTCCAAGCTCAGGCCCATTTCGGCCACCATGCCCATGAAGGTCGCCCCGAAGCTCGATGCCGACGTCATGCTCTCCAAGGCCGGTCCGGCGCCCATGAATTTCCGCACCACGGAGAAGGTCGTGCTGGTGGGGGCCTCCACGGGCGGCACCGAGGCCCTGCAAAAGTTCCTCACGGCCCTGCCCATGGACTGTCCGGGCATCGCGGTGGTCCAGCACATGCCCGAGAACTTCACCGCCGCCTTTGCCAAGCGCCTGGACAGCATCTGCCGCATCACCGTGAAAGAGGCCAAGGACAACGACACGCTCCTGCGCGGCCAGGCCCTCATCGCCCCGGGCAGCATGCACATGCTGCTCAAGCGCAGCGGCGCGCGCTACCACGTGGAGGTCAAGGACGGCCCGCTGGTGTCGCGCCACCGGCCTTCGGTGGACGTTTTGTTCCGCTCGGGCGCGCGGTATGCGGGCAAGAACGCGGTGGGCGTCATCATGACCGGCATGGGCGACGACGGGGCCAAGGGCATGCGCGAGATGCACGACGCCGGGGCCTACACCATCGCCCAGGACGAGGCCAGCTGCGTGGTCTTCGGCATGCCCCAGGAGGCCATCAAGGCCGGGGGGGTGGACAAGGTCATGACGCTGACGGCCATCGCCTCCGAGGTCGTGCGCTTCTGCAAGGATTAGGCGCTCTTTCCCCCAGGCTCCCACCTTTCCGGCAGGGCTGGGCTGTGCAGGCCCAGGCTCACGCGCCGCAGGAACTCCAGGCGCGAGAGTTCGCGCGCGCCAAAGCGCAGCATGTGCTCCGTGGTCTGCTGGCAGTCGATGAGCGTGCAGCCCCGGCTGGCCAGCCAGCGCACCAAAAGCACGAAGGCCGCCTTGGAGGCGTCGGGCTCCGCGAAGAACATGGACTCCCCGAAGAAGACGCTGCCCAGGGCCACGCCATACACCCCGCCCGCCAGGCGCCCCCCGTTCCAGACCTCGGCCGAGTGCGCCAGCCCCAGGGCGTGCAGCCCCTCGTACGCCGTGATCATCTCCGGCACGATCCAGGTGCCGGTTTGTCCGGGGCGCGGGGCGCGCGCGCAGGCGCGGATGACCTGGGCAAAGGCCGTGTCCAGGCTGAAGCGGAAGCGGCCGGAGTTGAGCACGCGCTTCAGGCTCGTGGGCACGTGCAGGCTGCCTGGTTCCAGCACCAGGCGCGGGTCCGGCGACCACCAGAGGATGGGCGATTTTTCGGAATACCAGGGGAAGATGCCGCCTGCGTAAGCCGCAACAAGGCGCTCGGGCGAAAGGTCCCCGCCGATGGCCAGCAGGCCGTCCGGGTCCGCCTCCGACGGGTCCGGGAACACGGGTTCGTCAAAGAGGCGGTAGATGGTCATGCGGCCTCAATCCTGGACAGGGCCCCGGCTACTTGCCCGTGTGGTGCTGCGCCGGGGTGTAGGTGAAGGCGAAGTCCCCGGAGCAGGCCCCGCTGGAGTTCTTGGAGCAGGCGGGCTTGACCTCGGGGTCCACCCCTTCCGCCACGTCCACCAGCACCTCGCCGCCCTTTTGCAGGCTGCCGAACAAAAGCTCCGGCGCAACGGCGTCCTTGATCTCCACCTGGACCACGCGCGCCATGGGCCGGGCGCCGTAGGCCGGGTCATGGCCCAGCACGGCCAGGTGCGTGCGCGCGGCCTCGGTCAGGCGCACGGTCACGCGGCGGCTCTTGAGCTGGTCGGCCAGTTCGCGCACGTTCTTGTCCACCACCTTGAGCATGGTCTCGCGCGAGAGCGCGTCAAAGGGCACGATGGCGTCCAGCCGGTTGCGGAACTCCGGGCTGAACAGGCGCTCGATGGCCTTCAGGGAGCCGCTCTTGCGGTCGCTCTGGGCGCTCTTCTCGTCGTTGCGCGTGAAGCCAAGCCCGCCCTTGGCCAGGGTCTCGGCCCCGGCGTTGGAGGTCATGAGCAGGATGGTCTGCCGGAAATCGGCCTTGCGGCCTGTGTTGTCGGTGAGGGTGGCGTAGTCCATGACCTGCAGCAGGATGTTGAACACGTCCGGGTGGGCCTTTTCGATCTCGTCGAAGAGCACCACGCAGTGCGGGCTCTTGCGCACGGCCTCGGTCAGGAGGCCGCCCTGGTCAAAGCCCACGTACCCCGGAGGTGCGCCGATGAGGCGGCTCACCGCGTGCTTCTCCATGTACTCGCTCATGTCGTAGCGCAAAAACTGCACGCCCATGACCTGGGCCAGCTGGCGGGCCAGCTCGGTCTTGCCCACGCCGGTGGGGCCGGTGAGCAGAAAGGCCCCCAGGGGGCGGCCTGGCTGCTTCATGCCCGCGCTGGACCGGCGAATGGCCTTGGCCAGCACGGCCACGGCCTCGTCCTGGCCGTACACGGCCTTTCTGATCTCGTCCTCCAGGTCGCGCAGGCGGTCCTTGTCCGAGCCGGACAGGCGCTTGGCCGGAATCCGGGCCATGCGGGCGATGACCCGCTCCACGTCCTGGGCGGTGATGCGCGCGTTCCTGCGCCCGTCCTTCGGGCTGTCCTTTGAGTCGTCCTTGGAGCCGAGCTTGGCGCTGGCCGCGCTGGCCGAGAGCTTGAACTGCGCCCCGGCCTCGTCCAGCACGTCGATGGCCTTGTCCGGCAGGAAGCGCTCGGTGAGGTAGCGTGCGGAAAGCTGGGCCGCGCTCTTGATGGCCGGCGGGGTGTAGGTCACGCCGTGGAACTCCTCGTAGTAGGGCTTCAGCCCCTTCAGGATCTCCACGGTCTCCTCCACGCTGGGCTCCAGGATGTCGATCTTCTGGAAGCGGCGCGACAGGGCGCGGTCCTTTTCGAAGTGGTTGCGGTACTCCTCAAAGGTGGTGGAGCCGATGCAGCGGATCTCGCCTGCGGCCAGGAAGGGCTTGAGGATGTTCGAGGCGTCCAGGCTGCCGCCGGAGACCGCGCCCGCGCCCACGATGGTGTGGATCTCGTCCACGAACAGGATGGCGTTGGGGATCTTCTTGAGCTCCGCCAGCACGCCCTTGAGCCGGGCCTCGAAGTCGCCCCGGTACTTGGTTCCGGCCAGGAGCGCGCCCATGTCCAGGGCATAGACCTTGGACTCGGCGAACTGCTCGGGCACGCGCCCAAGCGCGATGTGCAGGGCCAGGCCCTCGGCCATGGCGGTCTTGCCCACGCCGGGGTCGCCCACCAGGATCGGGTTGTTCTTGCGCCTGCGCGCCAGCACCTGGATGGTGCGCTCCAACTCCGCCGCGCGGCCGATGAGCGGGTCGATGCCCCCGGCTCTGGCCTTGGCGGTCAACTCGCGGGTGAACTCCTCCAGGGGGTTCTTGCGTTGCGCGGAGTCGGGCTTGCCGCCCGGGCGTTCGCGTCCCTCGCGGCCCTCGCCGCCCGAATCGTCAGGCGGCCCGGCCTCGTGGGGCAGGCCGTGGGAGATGTACTCCAGCACGTCCAGCCGCGTGATCCCATGCCCGGTGAGAAAATACACGGCAAAGGAGTCCTCCTCCTCGAACATGGCGGCGATGACGTCGCCCACCTCGACGAGGTCCTTGCCCGAGGACTGCTTCTGCCACACGGCGCGCTGCATGACCCGGCGCACGCTCAAGGTCTGCACGACCTCGCTCTCGGTGTCTGCGGGCAGCGGGTCCAGGTGCTCGCTGAAGAAGCTTTCCAGCTGCATGCGCAGCTTGTCCACGTCCGCGCCGCAGGCGTCGAGGATGTCCGAGCTGGCGGCCTCGCGGGTCATGGCATAGAGCAGGTGCTCCAGGGTCAGATATTCGTGCCTGCGCTTGCGCACCTCATGGAACGCGTCGGTCAGCACCGCTTCCAGTTCCTTGCTCAACATGATCTTAGACCTCCTCCATGCTGGCGCGCAGGGGATAGCCTGCGGCCTTGGCCATGGCGTGGACCGTGTCCACCTTTGTTTCCGCCATCTCGGCGGTATAGACCCCGCATTCGCCCAGGCCCTGCTGGTGCACGGCCAGCATGATGCGCATGGCCTCAACCTCGGGCTTCTGGAACACCCTGCGCAGCACGTGCACCACGAAGTCCATGCTGGTGTAGTCGTCGTTGTGCAGCAGCACCTTGAAGCGCCGGGGCTCCCTGGTCTCGTTCTCGTCGAAGAGTCCCGGTGCGAAGCGGGTGCCGGTCTGTTCACTCATTTGCGTACGCCCTCGTGCCGCCTGCACATGTCCATGCTTGCCATATTAGGCATTGCTGGGCCGCATGTCGAGGGGGGGGACGTCATTCCTGTCTGTGGCGCGGCGGGCCAGGAGGCGGGCCTTGAGGGCGGGGTCGAAGACGAAGGAGTCCTCCGGCGGCAGGCCCTTGGTCGCGCAGTTCAGCCGGTTCAACTCGTGGTAGGTGGCTGTGGAGGCCTTGTCCCTGCTCAGGTTGAGCGCGTCGGCGCAGGTCTTGATGTCGGCTTCGTCGCCTTCTATCTCCAGGAACGGGCCGAAGGGCAGGGTGTCCAGGCAGACAGAGCAGCCCGACAGGTTCCACTTCTCGCGGATCTTCTCGTAGCGCAGGCTCGGCCGGTAGCCAAGCCCGGCCAGTATCTCCAGCATGGCCTTGCAGTTGGCGATGTCGGTCTCCGACTCCTGGCACACCTTCACCTCGGTGTTGGCCGCGCCGTCAGCCGCGCGTTTGAGGGTCAGGATGAAGCGCCCGGACCTCTCGCGCAGGCGCAACAGGGTGCCTTCGGCCTTGAGGCTGCCTGCGGCGTCGTCAAAGACGATGTTGGACTCGAACCAGCGGCCGATGAACTGGGCCTGCAGGGCCTTGAGCCCCTCGCGCAGGGCGGCGTGGTCCACATCCAGGTATTTGACCTCGATTTCCAGGGACATTTTCCGCTTTTCTCCTGTTGTTGGTGCTGCTAGTGTGCCGGGACAGCGTTCGTCTCGCGTCTTGTCACGGCGCGCCTGGGCCGGGCGGAATGTCGACCTGTTGCTTGGGCCTGGCTCGCGGCTTCGGCGCATGCTCCCCGGCCGAACCCCACAAGGCCCCGGCAGGGGCGCGGCGGCCGCTGCGGTCCGACTAGTTCGGGTTGCCCTCGGTCTCGACGATGGGCGGATGCTGGCTCAGGTCGTAGAAGCCGCGCAGGGGGATGCCCAGGTCGAAGTGCGGGATGCGTTCGAAGTGGATGAAGCCGATGGTCTTGCCTTCGCTCATGTCCGAGAGGGCGACCAGCCCGATGGGCACCGGGAAGGGGATGGGCATGGAGTTGATGGACGTGAGCCTGCCTGCGTAGTGCAGCTTCAGGTAGTCCACGATGCGGTCGCGCTCCTCGCTCGTCAGGGCCTCCAGCACGACCCGGCGGCTGCCCGCAGCTTCCTCGGCCTCGGACATGCCCTGGGCGGCCAGCAGCCTGTCCCAGTCCACGGCCTCCTCCTCCTCGGGGTCCCAGCAGTGGCGGAAGAGGTGCACCTCCACGTCGCGGCGTCCCTTGAAGCTCTTGATGGTCATGCTGAGGGCAAAAGCGCGGTCAATGGGCAGGTCCTTGCCGGCTGGGACGATCTCGATGTTCACATGGGCCTCCGGATGTCGTTCATACTTTCAATGTAGATGGTTTGCTCCCCGTATTCAAGGGGGGCGGCAGGGCGGGGATGATGACCAGACCGTTTGAGATCGTGAGCGACTTCACGCCCAAGGGCGACCAGCCCCAGGCCATCGAGGAACTCTGCGCCAACCTGCGCGCCGGGGTGCGCCATCAGGTGCTGCTCGGCGTCACCGGCTCGGGCAAGACCTTCACCGTGGCCAACCTGGTGGCCCAGCTGAACCGTCCCGCCCTGGTGCTGGCCCCCAACAAGACCCTGGCCGCCCAGCTCTTCAACGAGTTCAAGGGCCTGTTCCCGCACAATGCGGTGGAGTATTTCGTCAGCTATTACGATTACTACCAGCCAGAAGCCTATCTGCCGCACTCGGACACGTACATCGAGAAAGACTCCAGCATCAACGACGACATCGACAAGCTGCGCCACGCCGCCACCCACGCGCTCTTGACCCGGCGCGACGTCATCATCGTGGCCTCGGTGTCCTGCATCTACGGCCTGGGCTCGCCGGAATACTACGCCAAGATGATCATTCCGGTGGAGGTGGGCCAGACCCTCAGCCTGGAGGCCCTCATGCGCCGCCTGGTCGAGGTTCACTACGAGCGCAACGACGTGGACTTCCACCGCGGCACCTTCCGCGTGCGCGGCGACGCGCTGGAGCTCATCCCGGCCTACAGCCGGGAAAAGGCCCTGCGCCTGAACTTCTTCGGCGACGAGATCGAGAGCATCCAGGAGACCGATCCGCTCACCGGCCAGGTGCTGGCCAGCATGCAGAAGACCGTCATCTATCCCGGCAGCCACTACGTTTCGGACCAGGACAACCTGAAGCGCGCCACGGACGCCATCCGCGAGGAGCTGCAGCTCCGTCTGGCCGAGTTCAAGTCCCAGGGCAAGCTCGTGGAGGCCCAGCGCCTGGAACAGCGCACCATGTACGACCTGGAGACCATCGACGAGCTTGGCTACTGCAACGGCATCGAGAACTACTCGCGCCACCTGGACGGCCGCGCCCCGGGGGAGCCGCCCGCCACCCTCATCGACTATTTCCCCGAGGACTTTTTGTTCTTCATCGACGAGAGCCACATCACCGTTCCCCAGGTGGGCGGCATGTCCAGCGGCGACTTCTCGCGCAAGAGCACGCTGGTGGACTTCGGCTTCCGCCTGCCAAGCGCCCTGGACAACCGGCCGCTCAACTTCGAGGAGTTCAAGGCCCGGCTCGGCCAGGTGGTGTACGTCTCGGCCACGCCGGGGCCGTGGGAGCTGGACCAGGCCCAGGGGCTGGTGGTGGAGCAGGTCATCCGGCCCACTGGCCTGGTTGACCCGGAGATCGACATCCGGCCGGTGAAGGGCCAGGTGGACGACCTGCTGGGCGAGTGCAAGGTCCGGGTTGCGCGCGACGAGCGCGTGCTGGTGACCACGCTCACCAAGCGCATGGCCGAGGACCTGACCGACTACCTGAACCAGATGGGCGTTCCCGCGCGCTATCTGCACTCGGACATCGAAACGCTGGAGCGCATGGCCATTATCCAGGCCCTGCGGGCCGGGGAGTTCAGCGTGCTGGTGGGCATCAACCTCCTGCGCGAGGGTCTGGACATCCCCGAGGTGTCCTTGGTGGCCATCCTGGACGCGGACAAGGAGGGCTTCCTCAGAAGCGCCCGCTCTCTCATCCAGACCTTTGGCCGCGCCGCGCGCAACGCCGGGGGCAGGGTGGTGCTCTACGCGGACCGCGAGACCCCCTCCATGCGCGCGGCACTTGACGAGACGGCCCGCAGACGCGAGAAGCAGTTGCAGTACAACGAGTTAAACGGCATTGTGCCTCAGACCGTGAAGAAGGGCCTGGACAACCTGCTGGGCGCGCTGGCCGCCCATGTTGTCCCGGACGCCGAAGACCTGACGCCGGACGAGCTGCTGCGTGAGCTGGATCCGAAACGGCTGAAGAAGGAGATCGCCGCCCTGGAGCGCGAGATGCGCGAGGCGGCCAAAGAGCTGGAGTTTGAGCGCGCGGCGGCCCTGCGCGACAGGGTGCTGGCCCTGCGCGACCGGCTGCTGCAACTGGGGGGCGCGTGAAGCTGCCGCGACTGGACATGGCTAGGATCAGGGCCGTCAAGGACAAGTGGGGCACGCTGTTCCAGGTCATGCTGGGCCTCTGCCTCATGGTCCTGGTTTTCCTGGCCGGGCTGTTCGTGTTCATGCGTGTGGAAGGCTGGGGCTTTGTCGACAGCTTCTACATGATGGTCATCACCCTCTCCACGGTCGGCTTCGGAGAGATCCACCCCCTGTCGGAAAAAGGGCGCCTGCTCACGGCCCTGGTCATCATCTGCGGCGTGGGCAATTTCGCCTTCATCGTCAGTTCCTTCACGCGCATGCTCGTGGACGGGCATCTGCACAATCTCTTGTGGAGGCGCAAGGTGCAAAAGCGCATCGATAAGCTGGAAAACCACTACATCATCTGCGGGTACGGGCGCATCGGCCATGTGGTTGTGCAGGAGATCCTCAAGGTCAGCCAGGACGTGGTGGTGGTCGAGGCCGATCTGGCCCTTGTGGAGCGGCTCAAGCGCGAGGGCATCATGCACATCGCCGGGGACGCCACCAGCGACAAGCTGCTCATCGATGCAGGGCTCAAGCGCGCCAAGAGCATCGTCACCGCCCTCACGGACGAGGCCGCCAATGTCTACGTGACCCTGACCGCGCGCCAGCTCAATCCGGGCATCTCCATCATCGCCCGGGCCAACGACGCCTCGCACATCACGAGGCTTGAGTTCGCCGGGGCCAACAAGGTCGTGCTGCCGCACTTGATCGGCGGGGTGCGCATGGCCCACACCGTGCTGCGCCCCACGGTGACCGACTTCCTCGACCTAGCCGTGCGCGGGCACATCGACCTGCAGCTGGAGCAGCTCGTCATCAAGGACAATTCGGTCTTCGTGGGCAAGAACCTCATGGATTCCAACATCCGCAGGGATTTCGACCTGATCATCGTGGCCATCAAGCGCGCCGAGGGCAACCTGGTGTTCAATCCCGGCCCCAGAGAGGAACTCTGCGCGGGAGATACGCTCATCACCCTGGGCCGCCAGTCGGACCTGCAGAAGATCTGCGAATTCTTGTGAGGCTCCGGCCATGAACTCGACCGATCCGGGCATTGATCCCGCAGCGCGCGCGCGTGAGCTGCGCGGGCTGCTGGAATATCACAACCACCGCTACTACGTGCTGGACAGCCCGGAGATCGAGGACGGCGAGTACGACGCCCTGTTCCGCGAGCTCAAGGCCATCGAGGACGAGCACCCGGAGCTTTCCGACCCCAACTCGCCCACCCGGCGCGTGGGCGGGCAGGTGGCGGACGGTTTCGCCGTGCATCGCCACATCCTGCCCATGATGAGCCTGGACAACGCCATGAACCTGGGCGAATGGCGCGAGTTCGCCCTGGTCAAGCTGCCCAACGCCTTTCGCGATGCCGTCACCGAGGTCATCCTGGGCGACATCGAGAAGGGCATCGGCCGGGCCTTTGTGCTGACGCCCAAGCAGGACGAGCGCAAGGAGCTGGCCACCCGGCTGCGGCCCATGGTCGAGGCCGCGCTCCTGACGCCTGAAGGCGGCGGCTGGACCGCCCTGGCCGCCGAGGCCGGACGTCTGGGCGCGCAGCGCTCGCTCCTGCCCATGATCCGCATGGGCGGGCCGCTCGGGCTGCCGGGGCTGGAACGCCTGGCCCAGGCCATCGGGCCGGAGGTGCGCGCCGAATTGGGCCGCTTCTGGGCCGAGCCCAAGATGGACGGCCTGGCCGCCGAGGTCGTCTACGAGGGCGGCGCCCTCACGGTCGCCTCCACGCGCGGCGACGGCGAGGAGGGCGAGGACGTCACCGCCAACATGCGCATGGTGCGCAACCTGCGCGGCCGCTTGCTGCCAGCCACAGGGGGCCTTCCGCTTGTCCTCGACGTGCGCGGCGAGGTGGTCATGGGCCAGACGGACTTCGCGGCCCTGAACGAGGCCCAGGAGCAGGCCGGCCTGAAACGCTTCGCCAACCCGCGCAACGCCGCGGCCGGGAGCATCCGCCAGCTCGACCCCAACGTGGTGGCCGCGCGGCCCCTGCGCTTCCTGGCCTATGGCGCGGGCCGCACGGTCTGGCCCGGCGGAGCGGAGGGCTGGCGCTCCCAGTCCGGGATCATGGCCGGGCTTGCCGCCCTTGGCCTGGCCACTGCGCCGGGCGCCAAGCTCTGCGACTCAGCCGAAGATGTGGCCCGTTTCTACCTGGACCTCCAGGCACGGCGCGCCAGCCTGCCCTTCGAGATCGACGGAGTGGTGGCCAAGGTCAACAACCTGGCCTTGCAGGAACTGCTCGGCCAGACGGCGCGGGCCCCGCGCTGGGCCCTGGCCCTCAAGTTTCCGCCCGAGCAGGCCCGGACGAGGCTCACGGGCATCGACATCCAGGTGGGCCGCACCGGCGTGCTCACCCCGGTGGCCGTGCTCGAACCCGTGCGCGTCGCCGGGGTGGAGGTCTCCAGCGCCACCCTGCACAACCTGAATCATCTGCGCGCCAAGGACATCCGCGTTGGTGATCTCGTGGTGATCCAGCGCGCGGGCGATGTGATCCCGCAGGTGGTGGAGCCTGTGCTGGCCGAGCGACCGGCCGGTGCGCAGGAGTTCGCCTTCCCGGACGTCTGCCCTGTGTGCGGCAGCGCCGTGGTGGCCGAGGACAAGGTGACCTACTGCCCGAACCACGCCTGCCCGGCGCGGGTGGTGCTCGGCATCGTGCATTTCGTGTCCAAGGCCGGGCTGTCCATGGACGGCGTGGGCGAGAAGTGGGTGGAGCGCCTGGTGCTGGAGGGCTATCTCAAGTCTCCGGCTGACCTCTTTTCCCTGACCAGGGAGCAGTTGCTGTCCTTTGAGCGCATGGGCGAGAAGAGCGCCGAGAACTTCGTGCGCTCTGTGGAGCAGGGCCGAAAGTCCGCCACGCTGGCCCGGTTCATCAGCGCGCTGGGCATTGAGATGGTGGGTGAGCAGACCGCCAAGACCCTGGCCGCGAACTTCGTGGACCTGGACGCCTTGTCCAAGGCTGACGAGAAGGAGTTGCAGGGGCTCAAGGACGTTGGCGGCAAGGTCGCCGGGAGCGTCCGCGCCTTCTTCGCCAATGCGGGCAACCAGGCCATGCTGGCGCGTTTCCGGGAACTCGGCCTGTGGCCCACGGGTGGGGCGCGCGCCGACGCCGGGAACCTGCCCCTGTCCGGCCAGACGTTTTTTTTCACCGGCGGCTGGCCGACCTTGCCGCGCCCCAAGGCCCAGGCCCTTGTCGAGCAGCTGGGGGGGGCCTGGACAGGGACCGTGTCGCGCAAGGTGGACGTGGTTGTGGCCGGGGAAAAGCCGACCGCGCACAAGCTGGCCAAAGCCAGGGACCTGGGCCTTAGGATATTGGACTTTCCGCAGTTTTTGGCTATGCTGCAGGAGAATGGAATCGAGCCCTGAAAAGCGGCCCTTGTAACGCGGCCTCTTACAATCGGAGAAAGGTATGAAATGTGACGTTGTCATCATGGGCGGCTGCGGCCGCATGGGCGGAACCCTGATCCGCCTGGCCCAGCAGGACCCGGAGCTGGAGATCAAGGCCGTCATCGAGCGTGCCGAGCGCCTGGACGAGCTGGAGAGCCTGGACTGTGTCGTGTCCCACGACCTGGATGACGTGCTGGCCAAAACCCCGCGCGCCGTGGTGGTGGAGTTCACCTCCCCGGAAGCCACGCTGGACCATGTGCGCATCTGCCGCAAGCACGGCAACCCCATGGTCATCGGCACCACGGGCCTGAAGCCCGACCAGACCGAAATCGTGGCCGCCGCAGCCCAGGACATCCCGCTGCTTCTGGCCCCGAACATGAGCGTGGGCGTCAATGTGCTGCTGAAAATTCTGCCGCAGCTGGTGCAGATGCTCGGCCCGGCCTACGACATGGAGATGATGGAGATCCACCACGGCCGCAAGAAGGACGCGCCCAGCGGCACGGCGCTCAAGCTGGCCCAGTGCATGGCCGAGGCGCGCGGGCTGATCTATGACGAGGTCAAGCGCCACTGCCGCGACGGCATCGTCGGCGAGCGCAAGCCCAACGAGGTGGGCGTGGTGGCCCTGCGCGGCGGCGACGTGGTGGGCGACCACACGGCCTATTTCTTCGGTCCGGGCGAACGCATCGAGGTGACGCACCGGGCGCACTCGCGCGAGACCTTTGCCCAGGGCGCGCTGCGCGCGGCCAAATGGCTCAGCAAGCAGCAGCCGGGCCGCCTCTACGGCATCGGCGACATCTTCTAACCGCTTATTCCGGATAGTTGGTCGGCATCTTGCGCGAGGACCTGTGCACGCAAGGTGCCGACATTCATTACGTGCGGGTTGCTTCTTGCCGAGAACGTTGCGCAGACGTATCAATACAAGCCCACGTGAAAGGTGAGCGCATCGTTTATGACACGAATTCTTCTCGCACGCATCTGCGCAAAGCCTCACGCCATACAAATAGTATCTCTAGTCCTTTTGACTAAAATTGCATTTTAAGGATTCTTGGATGTTGTTCAGCTCTTACGAATTCATCTTTCTTTTTCTTCCGCTCGTCGTTTTGCTTTACTATTACTTGAGCAACAAATACTCCGACACGGCTGCCAGATGGTGGCTCGTCATTTCGTCATTGTTCTATTACAGCAGGACGAAGTTCGATTTTCTTCTGCTGTTTCTTGCGTCATTGATTGTAAATTATCTCATCATAATCCTCATTGAGCGCGTTGATAAGTCCAAGCCGTTTTCAAAAAAAGTTCTTGTTGTTCTCGGCGTCAGCGCGAACGTATGCTTTTTGTCATATTATAAGTACGCAAATTTTTTTATAGATAACGTAAACTTCATTTTTGCGACACATTATGATTTCACCAAGATATTATTGCCCCCAGCGATCAGTTTTTTTACATTCCAGCAGATAGCATTTCTTGTCGACTTTGCCCGAGGCGAAACGGAGCGCGTGCATTTTTTAGACTACACCCTCTACATGAGTTTCTTTCCAAAATTCATCGCCGGGCCAATTGTCCGGCATTACGAGTTCTTTCCGCAACTGGCAAACGCCTCTCTATCGAAAGTGCAATTTGACAATATCGCACAAGGATTGTTCCTCTTTTGTGTCGGTCTGTTCAAAAAAGTCTGTCTGGCAGACTTCCTTGCCAACACAGTGGCACAGGGCTTTGACTCCACAACGCCATTGCCATTTTTCCAGGCATGGTGGGTGGCACTCGCTTACACATTCCAGATATTCCTCGATTTCAGCGGCTACGTAGATATGGCAACTGGTGCCGCATTGCTCTTCAATATTCGTCTGCCGAACAATTTCATGTCACCATATCTTGCGACGGACATACAAGATTTCTGGCGGCGCTGGCATATAACACTCAGCAGGTTCTTGCGCGATTATGTATACATTCCTCTTGGCGGCAGTCGTCATGGTCTGAATAGAACTTTGCTGAATACATTTCTGACATTTCTTGTGGCTGGAATCTGGCATGGTGCAGGATGGACGTTCATAATTTGGGGAGCTTTGCACGGAATAGGATTGATGATACAGCGCCTGTGGCGTTTGTTTGGTTTTGCACTCCCGAAATTCGTCGGCTGGTTGTTGACCTTTGTGTTCGTTCTGTGTGCCTGGGTGTTTTTTAGAGCAAAAAGCCTCGGTGCCGCGTGGAAAATCCTTGCTGGCATGGCAGGATTCAATGGCGTCAGCCTCCCTGCTGATTTCCACCGGTTCTTTGGTTGGCTTGCATCTGCTGGAGTCACCTTTACTCACGATGGCCCTCTCGTCGTCCATGTTGAAACGGTCATTTTCTGGTTGCTGGTGCTGGTCTTTTCTTTCCGCTTCAACATACCGGAACTTCAACGCCGTTTTCGGCCAAATGTCTTTGTCATGGTCGGCATGATGATCAGCTTGTTCTTGTCCGTACTCAACATGTACAACTCAACTGAATTCTTGTACTTTAATTTCTGATATGAAAGCAAAACGGTTCGTCCAATACTTCATATTAAGCAGTTTCATCCCTGCGCTTCTTGTCATCAGCTTTTTTTTGGTCTTTGGAGTAAGGAACATAATCTTTTCTGACCTCGTGCGCGATGATGCTGCACAATATTCTCTTTCTGAAATCCAGGACGCTAAGGATTTCATCTTCTCAACAGGCACAACTGTCGGTGAGGTCGACCACGATATCTATTATAACGATATTCTAGGGTTAATGGATTCAGTAAACAATTCACAAATAGTAATCATCGGTGACAGTCGCTCTCTCTATGGGTTCGATTATTCTGCTTTGAAGCTTTTCAGTGATGTGCAGCGTCAGCATGTTTTCAATCTTGCTTTTGGTTACGCCGAGGGAAGTCGTTTCTATGAAGCGCTTATCCGTAAAAACAACATTCGGAATAAACTGCTTCTTGTCCAAGCCGATATCTTTGGATCAGACATGAGTGCACAAGGGCGCAAGGCCCTCGATACGCATCCATTTACAGCACTTCAGTCCGTCTTGCGTAAGAACATCCAGTGGAGTATGCATCTACTCTGCAAGAAGTTTCTTAAGTTCAAGTTGTATGCGGAAGATCAAGTCTGGTACCGCTCTACCACGAATGGCGCCCTGTGGCGATATGAAGCGAAGACGCGGCATAATGTTGATCCGACATTGGTTCAGGACCTGCAATTGACCACTGCAGAAAAAGACAGAATCGACGAGTTCAAGAAACTTGCAGATGCGCATGGCCTTGCACCGCTGCTCATGTATGTCCCTTGTAAAGGGATTACAAGGCAACATGCTGAACTGGTCGCTGCATATACCGGCTGGGAAACGCTGTTTGTTCAGCGAACTGACGCACTTGAGTTTGTCGACACTATCCACATGACGCGGAAGAGCAGTGTCGCCTTCTCCAAAGACTTTTTGGAATTGCTTGAGCAGTCTCAAGGGTTCCGGAAGTTGCGCAAACACGCAGAATAGTCCGGGCTATTGCTGCTGCTTGCGGCATGTCCCTCAGGCAGGCCGTGAGCCGACGTCTCGGTTCACATCCTCACGCACCACGGCAAGCACCGCGTCGAGTTCAGCTCCCGCCGCCAGCCGCAGGGCCTCAAGCCGTGGCACGTCACCGTCCTTGGCCGCATGTTCCAGCTCACGCGCGGCGTCGCACAGGCGCTCCATGCCCAGCGTGGCCGCCGCGCCCTTGATGGAGTGCGCCAGGTAGCGCACCGTGTCCAGGTCGCCACGGCACACGGCGTCGCCCAGGGCGGTGATGCGCTTGGGTTCGTCCTCTGTGAAGACGGCGAACAGCTTGGCCAAAAAGTCCGGCTTGGTCGTGCGCATGCGCGTGAGCCAGGCCGCGTTGATCGGCGGACGGGTGTCTGTCGTCTGGCCGTCAGCGGGCGGGAAGGTTTCGGTCGGCTCGGACACGGCAGGCTCCGGGTAGAGGATCGTGGCGCCACAACCGGCGTCGTGCCGGGGGGCGGGGAACTGCCGAAGGGGGGAGGCATCCCGGCGGGGAAAGACCCGGGCTGGGCCTCTCCCCGTCGGAAGGGCGCTACATCTTGTACAGCCTCTCGCCGGGCACGATGTCGATCTTGTTCTGCTGGAGCAGTTCGATGGCCTGGTCCGTGCGGTCGAAGCGGAAGATGATGATGGCGTGGGCTCCGCTCTGATTCACGAAGGCATACATGTACTCCACGTTGATCTTGGCGTTGCGCAGCATGTCCAGGATGCTGTGCAGGCCGCCCGGCTTGTCCGGAACCTCCACGGCCACGACCGTGGTGCGGCCAACGGTGAAGCCGCCGGCCTTGAGGTTTTCCTTGGCCTTGTCGAAGTCCGAGACGATGAGGCGCAGGATGCCGAAGTCCGAGGTGTCGGCCAGGGACAGGGCGCGGATGTTCACGCCGGACTCGGCCAGGATGCGGGTGACCTCGGCCAGTCTACCGGCGCGGTTTTCCAGGAAGATGGAGAGTTGGTCGACCTTCATGACGCTCCTCGCTTGCTTTTGTGGCACAGGGTTAGTCGCATCAGGCCTGTTCCTTGCGCATGTCGATGATGCGCTTGGCCTTGCCTTCGCTGCGTTCGATGCCCTTGGGCTCCACCAGTTTGCACTTGGCGGTGACGCCCAGGAACTCCTTGATGTTCTTTTCTATCTTGGATTCGAGGCGTTGTAAATTCTTGACCTGGTCGGAGAAGACCTTTTCGTCCACTTCCACGCGCACTTCCATGTTGTCCAGGTTGCCTGCGCGGGTGACGATGAGCTGGTAGTGCGGGGTCAGGCCCTCGGTCTCCAGCAGGATGGTCTCGATCTGCGAGGGGAACACGTTGACGCCGCGGATGATGAGCATGTCGTCGCTGCGGCCGGTGACCCGCTCCATGCGCGCGGTGGTGCGTCCGCAGCGGCAGGGGGCGGTGTTGAGCCTGCTCAGGTCGCGGGTGCGGTAGCGCAAAAGCGGGATGCCTTCCTTGGTAAGCGTGGTGAAGACCAGCTCGCCGACCTCGCCCGGTTTCATCTGGTCGCCGGTGTCGGGGTCGATGATCTCGGCCAGGAAGTGGTCCTCCTGGATGTGCAGGCCCTTCTTGACCTTGGCGCACTCGATGGCCACGCCCGGGCCCATGATCTCGGACAGGCCGTAGATGTCGATGGCCGTGATGCCGAGCTTGCTTTCGATCTCCGTGCGCATGGAGTCGGTCCAGGGCTCGGCCCCGAAGATGCCGATGCGCAGGGGCAGCTCGCGGATGTCGATGCCCATCTCCTTGGCGGCCTCGCACAGGTGCAGGGCGTAGGAGGGCGTGCAGGTGAGCACCGTGGCCCCGAAGTCGCGCAGGAGCATGGCCTGGCGACGGGTGCCGCCGCCGGAGATGGGGATGACCGTGGCGCCCAGCTCCTCGGCCCCGTAGTGCACGCCCAGGCCGCCGGTGAACAGGCCGTAGCCGTAGGCGTTGTGCACGAAGTCACCGCTGTGGGCTCCGGCCGCAGCCAGGCAGCGGGCCACCATCTGGCCCCAGTTCTTGATGTCGCGCCGGGTGTAGCCCACAACCGTGGCCTTGCCCGTGGTGCCGGAGGAGGAGTGGATGCGCACGATGTTCTCGCGCGAGACCGCGAAGAGCCCGAAGGGGTAGTGGTTGCGCAGGTCCTGCTTCTCGGTGAAGGGCAGAAGCGACACGTCGGAGAGCTGCTGGATGTGCTCGGGCTTGACCCCGCGTTCGTCGAGCTTCTTGCGGTAGAAGGGCACATTCTCGTACACGCGCGCCACAACGTCCTGGAGCCTGCGCAGCTGGAGCTGTTTCAGCTCCTCCCTGGGCATTGTCTCGTTTTCAACGTCAAATATCATGGTCAGTCCTCCTGGGGATGGTGCGAAGCAGTCGCGGGCGACGGGCCTTGCGGCGGGCTTTGGCCCACAAAGAAACGGCCACGCGCCTGCGCCGTGGCTGAAAAGCCGGTTCACCCTGAGCTGGAACGGCTCCCTGGCCCCTCTGCCGCCTTTTGGCAGCACGCCGGGCTCTGATTGTATCGGAACTCGCGCAGCATGTGTCGTCCATGCCCGAAGCACGGCGCTGCGTCAAGGTTTGGGGCGGTTCTTGTCATTGCCCACACACGGGCGTAACCCTGCCTGGCGGAGGAGGGGCATGGGCATGCAGCAGTATGTGGCCGGGGTGTTCACCCTGGTGTATCTGGGGATGATCTTCGGCGGCCTGCCTGGGCTGGCCCTGAACCGCACGGCCGTGGCCCTGCTCGGGGCCATCGCGCTCTTGGCCGGGGGCGTGCTCGACGCGGGCCAGGCCTGGGCGGCCGTGGACATGCCCACCATGAGCCTGCTCTTCGGGCTCATGCTGGTCTCGGCCCAGCTGCGCCTGAGCGGCTTCTACGACCTGCTGGCCCGGCGCATCGCCGTTGCAAACGCCCGGCCCGAGCGTCTGCTCCTGCTGGTCATGGCCGCCGGGGCCGGTCTGTCGGCCCTGCTCGTCAACGACATCGTCTGCCTGGCCATGACGCCCATCCTGGCCGAGGGCTGCCTGCGCCGGGGCCTCAACCCCGTGCCCTTCCTCATCGGCCTGGCCTGCGCGGCCAACATCGGCTCCGCAGCCACCCTCATCGGCAACCCGCAGAACATGCTCATCGGCCAGGTGGGCGGGCTGCCCTTCGCGGCCTTCACCCTGGATGCGCTGCCGCCGGTGGTGGGCGGGCTTCTGCTGTCCTGGGCCATCATCGTGGCCTTGTCCCGCCGCGACTGGCTGCTGGAGCGCGGCGTGGCCCCGGTGGCGGCCGTGGAGCACCGGCTCTGGCCCACGCTCAAGGGCTGCCTGCTGCTGCTTGGCGCGCTGGTCGGCTTTGTGTTCACCTCCATCCCGCGCGAGGTGCTGGCCTTGGGCGCCGGGGCCCTGGTGCTGGTGAGCCGCCGCACGCAGTCACGCCGGATCTTCGAGCTGGTGGACTGGGAGCTCCTGCTGCTCTTCCTGGGCCTGTTCGTGGTCAACCACGCCCTGGCCGCCACAGGGCTGCTCGATGCCCTGTACGCCACGGCCCGTGGGCTGGGGGTCGACCTCTCGCAGCCGGGCTGGCTGTTCACGGCCTCGGCGCTTCTGTCCAATGTCATCTCCAACGTGCCCGCCGTGATGCTGCTGCTGCCCGCCGCGCCCACGCCCCAGGACAGGCTGCTTCTGGCCCTGTCCAGCACGCTGGCCGGGAACCTGTTTTTGCTGGGCAGCATCGCCAACCTCATCGTGGCCGAGCAGGCCGCCCGGCTCGGGGTGTACATCACCTGGCGCAGGCACCTGCGCCTTGGCCTGCCGGTGACGCTGGCCACCTTTGCCGTGACCGCCGTGTGGCTGTGGCTCTCCTGGGGCGGACTTCTTGTGGCGGCGCGGGTGTAAGCCCGCTCATTGCGCAAGGCCGACGTTTCCAGTACAAGGCCCAAAGCACGCCCTATCCGGCGTGAACGGGGGAACATGAAGAAGAAGCAACAATTGCCGAGGACGCCCGGCATTCCGACCGAGGAAAAGGGGCTGCTGCTGGCCCGCCTGCTGGACGAGAAGCAGGGCGAGGAGATCGTTCTGCTGGACGTGGCCGGGGTGTGCCCCATCGCCGAGCAGATCATCATGGTCACGGCCAAGGGACAGCGCCATGCCCAGGCCCTGGCCGACGCCCTGCTGCACCTGGCCAAGGAGCGCAACATGGCCTCCCTGGGCCTGGAAGGCTACCAGACCGGCTCCTGGATTCTGATCGATTTCAACGACATCATCGTGCATGTTTTCCAGGAGGACCTGCGCGGCTTCTACAACATCGAGGGCCTGTGGTCCGAGGGCAAACGCGTGGACTGGAGCACAGCGCCCAGGGACGCCCAGTGAAACCCGTGCCCCCGACCCTGCTGCTCATCCTGGACGGCTTCGGGTGCGCCCCGGCCGGACCCGGCAACGCGCCCTCCCTGGCCAGGACGCCCAACCTCGACGGTCTGTTCGCGCGCT
>Ga0209800_10001235_pt1 | contig 28545 bp, 19 predicted proteins | sample Higcelweek8metaG_FD_187174 | JGI IMG/M metagenome (GOLD analysis project Ga0209800, IMG submission 187174) | Freshwater pond sediment microbial communities from the University of Edinburgh, under environmental carbon perturbations - High... | ecosystem: Environmental > Aquatic > Freshwater >...
ACATAGCTGGATCAGGGAAAAGCAGAATCTTTTAGCTGATGCCGGATGGGCTCAATTATGCGCTGCGTGGATTTGTGATGATAACAAATCTGTCAATCAGGCGATTCAGTGCCGAAAACAGGCTCTGTCACTTTTTCTCGAAGCACAAAAACTGAACCAGGAATTTTCCCAATCAAGATCTGAAGAGAATGTCTGCCTTATTGATATCTTACGAAGAACAGGACAGTTTGTTGATGCCCTTCAATTATGTGACGAGGAACGTGCAAAGGATAATCCGGACTCAATCTGGGAAGCACTTGAATACGAAAAATATCTTATTGAAATAAATGATACTGCATGCCATGATGAAAGTGACGCGGAAGAACACAACTACTGATGTTTTCCCTCATTTTGATTCCTGATCTTTTATAAATTCATTGAACACAGCAGCTATTCATCCGGATTAAATTTTTATATTATTTTTTTTACAGACAATAATTTTTTTCTGCCTTGAAAATCAACCTGTTATATTTTTTTAACAATAAAAGATCAGTCTCAGACGAAAATATATATTGAAAACTTTTATTTTTTTGGTATATTAAAAATAGGGGCAGATGTTAAATCTGCTTCGAGCCTCTGAGGGTGAATGTAACAATTCATTCTCAATTCTAATAACATAGAAGGCGTCGCAGTTTTTCAGGAGAGCTGCGAATGATCAGGTTGACTGGATCCTGACAAACGAAAGGGGAAATCCCATAAAAAACGTTTTGAAAAATGAAGTTTTAAGCAAACAAACCTAAATCTGGAGGTTTTTAATATCAATCGGCTCAGCAGCCTGCTGCTGAGCCGTTATTTTTTGTATTAAATAAAATCTGGTGCATTCTATCTGGCAGCCAAATCAATCTCCGCAAGATACTTCTTTACTGCAGGCAATCCCTTTTCCATAGACATTTTGACAACATGCGAACATATTATCGCAATGTCAACACCAATTCTTTTGAGATGATTCACATCATCAGGAGTCTGTACTCCAAAACCGACTCCAACCGGTAATGAAAACTCACTGCGTACATCACTTATATAATTCTCGAACTCCGGACCGAATTTTGTATGCCGGCCTGTGGTGCCAAGGCGTGCGACACAATAGATCAGGCCGCTTGCATACTTTGAAATGTATGCAAGTCTTTCCCTTGATGTAAACGGTGTACAAAGGAAAATCGTTGACACTCCATATTTCTCAGCACATGCGGCATAATCATGCGCCTCGTCCTCGTCAGGAGGAAGATCAGGCACAATAATTCCCTGAATACCGCAATCCTGCGCCCGTTTTAGAAAGGTATCCTTTCCGCATGCGTAAATTATATTGTAATAAGTCATTATTACAAAAATTGTATCTTTATACGTTGATGTGATTTTTTTTGCTTCAGTAAAGCACTGATCAATTGTCGTTCCATTCTCAAGCGATGCCTGATTTGCTTTTGATAAAACAGGACCATCAGCCATCGGATCTGAAAAAGGAAACTGCAGTTCGATTATGTCAACATTTGATTCAACAAGGGCAGCCACCTGCTCATGATTATACGCAAGAGACGGAAACCCCATCACTGTATGCGACATGATAAGAACGCTCTTTTTTAAACGTTTCTCTTCAATATTTTTCTGCATTAATGTTTTTGTGCTCATATATTAAAACGACGCTACCTTTCCTTTTAAGAAATCCTTCCACTCCTGATCCCCGAAAGCATCTGCAACCGTAAAGATATCCTTGTCACCCCGTCCGCTCTGATTGATAACAATTATTTTATCCTTACTGTAAGATGACGCTTCCTTGAAAGCCTGCGCAAACGCGTGTGCTGATTCAAGTGCCGGAATAATCCCTTCTTTTCTAATTGTCAACTTCACCGCATCAATCACTTCCTGATCAGTGGCAGCTTCAATACGGATCCGTTTCTTCTGCCAATAATGAGCAATGATCGGTGACACTCCCACATAGTCAAGACCTGCGCTTATTGAGTGCGTATGACGCATCTGCCCGTCCTGATCCTGAAGAAAAAACGACTTGTATCCCTGAACAATACCCGGTACACCGCTGTTTGATGCAAGCCGTGATGCGTGATCAGGAGTATCAAGACCTTTGCCGCCGGCTTCGGCGCCAATAAGATCCACTCCCTTATCTTCAAGAAAGTCATACATCACACCAAGAGCGTTTGAACCTCCGCCAACACAGGCGTAGATCGCATCCGGAAGCCTGTGATACTGTTCGAGCATCTGTTTCCTGAGTTCTTTACCGATAATAGACTGGAACCATGTAACCATCTCAGGGAACGGATATGCACCGCATGCGGTTCCAATAACATAGTGAGTGTCCTGAAAGTTTTCAGCCCAGTCCCTCATGGCCTCATCCATTGCATCTTTAAGCGTTTTGGAGCCGCTCTGAACAGGGACAACCGTCGCACCCAGTTTCTGCATCCAGAAAACATTAGGGTATTGGCGCTCCACATCCTTTGCGCCCATATAGATTGTGCATTTGAATCCGAATTTAGCAGCCATAGTTGCAGTTGCAACGCCATGCTGACCAGCACCTGTTTCTGCAATTACCCGCGTTTTGCCCATGATCTTTGTAAGCAGACCCTGACCAATAACATTATTAAGCTTATGTGCGCCAGTGTGATTGAGGTCTTCACGCTTGATAAGAATTTTCGCGCCGCCGAAATGATTTGTAAGGTTTTCAGCAAATGTCACAGGCGTCGGCCTGCAGGAATATGTTGACAAAAGCTGCACATACTCATCCCAGAATAACGGATCTTTACGTATCTTTTTATATTCCTGAATGAGATTTTCAAAAGTGTCGTGGAAAATTTCCGGGATAAACTTCCCCCCGAACTCCCCGAAATACTGCTCGTTTGTGCTCATTATGTTATCCTGAGATAAATATTATGAATTTTATATTACTTAAAATTAATTAATTCGTATTGTGAGAGTGCAGGAATTTCGATGTTTCAAAAATATCAGTTGCAGGAGTGATACTTTTACATGATTTTACAAACTTACCGGATATTGCGGAAATTGATGCTCCCAGATATTCGCGATTATATTATTTTTATATCAATGTTAAACAGGAACAATCACAGAATCAGATCTCTCAAAGAAAGCATTCTATGACCAAGCGACTTCGTGGAGTAAATTTCGGCGGATGGCTCAGCCAGATTGATGCGATTAAAGAAAAAAATCCGGATGCTTTTTTATCGATTGACAACCACATTGGAGCATTCATTGACAAAAATGATTTTGAACAGATGAAATCATGGGGATTCAATCATGTCCGGATACCAATTGATGCCTATGTTTTCTTTGATGAAAATGAAAAACCCTATGAATCGCGATTTGTATATCTTGACAATGCTGTAAAATATGCCAGTGAACTCGGTTTACTTCTTGTTCTTGACCTTCATGAATGCCCCGGACATGATTTCTCAGACATAAGCGAACCTGTGCAGAAACTTTTTGCCGATCCTGTATATCTCAATAAAACCGAACGGATATGGTCATATATTGCTGAGCGTTATGGTGAGAACAGCCACTTGATATTTGAAGTTCTCAATGAACCTGTCGCACCAAATGCACAGATATGGAATGACACAAAAGAGAGACTTTGCAAGGCTGTTCGTAAACTTGCACCGCATACTTCAATAATCACCGGTTCAAATATGTGGAACTGGCCATCAACATATAAAGATATGACGCCGGTTGATCTTGACCAGATGATATACTGCTTTCATTTCTATGAGCCGCTTCTCTTTACACACCAGTTCGCGCCATGGATGAATGAGCCTGAAATAAAACACGCAAGATTATACCCTGATGATTACGGATACGGTTTCACCCGTAAATACGGTCTTGTACACTCTGACGGCATCTGGAATAGAAGCCGCTTTATTCATGAGCTTGAAAATGTTATAGAATTCGGCAGGAAATATCAGGCGTCTATCGTGTGCAATGAGTTTGGAGTATATGCCCCGGTGCCTATGGAATATCAGCTTCTCTGGATGGATGATCTGTTGTCTGTATTAAAAGAAAAGGGTATTGGTTTTTCATACTGGAATTATAAAAATCTTGACTTCGGCATAATTTCAAAAGGCGAACCGCTTCATGAAAAATTAAAACAATATGATAATCCCCAAAGAATTAATTATGATATTTTAAAGATATTACAGAAATACTGATGGGCTGAAATCTGGTTGTGTTTTGATATGGAGGGTACTGAAAGGCTTACTACTTCTCTTCAAAAACCTCAAGACGCACTTTCATTATCCCTTTTGCCAGCATGTCAATTTCACGTGCGGCAGCTTTTGACAGATCAATTATGCGGTTTTTAGTGAACGGACCCCGGTCATTTATTCTCACAATGACTGATTTTCCATTTGTAAGCGATGTCACTTTAACCATTGTATTCTGCGGAAGTTTCTTATGTGCAGCTGTAAATTCTTTTTTGTTGTAGCGCTCTCCATATGCAGTTTTTCTTCCTTGTAACTTATCCGCATAATATGTTGCTGTTCCCTCCTGAGAAAAAGTAACAACAGACTCCACTGAATTTTCATATTTTGTATCTGATTGCTGCAAATCAGCTGTTGAATTATCATTTATATCATCAGTGCGCTTATCAACTATCTGCTGTGCTTCAGTTTCAGGAGGCTCCTGTATAATAATTTTCTCTTTTTGTTGAGCAGTCTCTGCAGATACTGCAATCTGCGTTTTTTTTGTATACCTTGGCGCAGATGAACAGGAAACAAGAAAAACTGCCCACAAAACCGAGATTATAAAACAAAAACACCTATGTTTAGTACTCATCATATTTTAGTGCCCATAAAAAATATGCATACTGAAAATCTCAACTTTAAAAAAAGTGCCCTTATTAACATAGTATAAAATAAGGGCACACAAGATTAACAGAAAATAATTATACAAAAACAGTTACACCAGGTTCTGAATCTCTTTTGTCAACAACCCGACATGATAGAGTTCTTCAATGATAAGCTTGTCAATTTCTGATTTGCCAAGAGCATCAGGAACAATCTGTTTCATTGATGAGTAGAAAACAACTGAATCTTTTTCAAAAACCAGTGCTTTTTCAAGAACTTCACGGGCAGACCTGCATGATTTGACATTTTTTTCAGAATCATCATTTTTAACAAATACAGTGCTGTCGGCAACGGATTTCAGATATAGATGAATACTGTTTTCCGGATCATATGCAAATTCATTTTTTAAAGCTGCAGGAATATTTGCCCTGAATTCCTCAAACAGTGAAACATGTCTGCCTTCCCATTTAGCAAGCTCAGCAAACATTTTTTTTAAATCTCTGTCATCTGTATTATCCGCTGCTGCAAGGTAGAACTCTTTACCGTTTTTCTCAATCTGAACACCTATTTTAAAAAGTTCATCCGCATTAAGTATCTGACCCAAAATAATCTCCTTTAGTATAAACCATCAATATGCCTGCCGCACTTGTCAATTGACTTTTTCCACTGCCGCCTCAGAATATTTTCTTATGAATTCCTCAGTTTTTCTGTAGCACTCATCATCAGGGAATTGTCTTGCGGGATGTTTACAGAAGTACGATGACGGGCCGTACAGTACACCACCCACTCCTGCATCAAGGGCCAGTTTACAGCATCGTACTGCATCAATTACAATACCTGCGCTGTTGGGTGAATCTTCAACAGAGAGCCGCAGTTCAATATTCATGGGAACATCACCGAACATTTTTCCTTCCATCCTCAGAAAGCAGATCTTCTGATCATCCTGCCAGGGAACATAGTCTGATGGACCGATGTGAATATTTCTTTCTGAAAGACGCTCAGCAGCAACTGACTGTACAGCCTCAGTTTTTGATATCTTTTTGGAGGCAAGTCTTTTGCGGTTCAGCATATTGAGGAAATCCGTATTTCCCCCTGTGTTAAGCTGATATGTGCGTTCAAGCTTTACACCGCGGCGCCTGAACAGATCCACAAGAGTTCTATGGGTAATTGTTGCGCCAACCTGCGCTTTTATATCATCACCGATGACAGGGATGTTTTTTTCCTCAAATTTGCGTGCCCACTCAGGATTACTTGCAATAAATACCGGCATATTATTAACAAATGCGACACCGGCATCAAGTGCACACTGCGCATAGAACTTTGTCGCCTCTTCTGAACCGACTGGAAGATAATTGATAAGTATTTCCGCACCGGATGATTTTAACAGCTCAATTACATCATCACTTGTGGCATCCGGGTCATCACCTGGAAGAAATGTGCAGTCGTCATCATATTCCTTCATATGTTCCGATACACCATCAAGAATCCTTCCCATTGATACATTCACACCTGCAAGCGGCATGTTTCTGCAAAATACAGTTGTACAGTTCGGACGTTCAAATATCGCTTCATTGACATCCCGGCCGACCTTTCTCTTGTCAATATCAAATGCAGCTACTACCTCAATGTCTGATGGTGTAAAGCCACCGATATCCCAGTGCATTATGCCAATCGCTTCTTCGGGAGACTTATCTTTGTAATACTCTATTCCCTGAAGAAGAGAACTGGCGCAATTGCCAATTCCAATAACTGCAATTTTAATTTTTTCCATATACAGCAACCTCCCAATTTACTTACAGTACAGGATTTATCCCCTGTACTGTACTTAAGTGTTATTTTGCAATACTGCAAGCGTCAACAATGAGTGTGATTGACATTTCTATTTAATAAAAATATTAATGATATCAGAAAGGATACGGATTTGCAAGACGAATAACACCTTTTTCCATTGCAAACCAGAGATTCCCGCCGGCATCCCGAAACATCTGATTAACCTGCTGAGCCGGAACACCAATCTGGTTTGGATCAGTAATCCACTCTTCTCCATTGAATTTTACCAGGCCGGTTGCAGATCCAAACCATACTCTGCTGCGGGAGTCAACCATGATACTTGTGATATCCGGTTGAATTTCCATAAATGTCTTCCAGTTGCCGCCCTCAAAACAATTTGCATCTTTTTCACCTACTGCAGCCCAGACAGCTCCGGTTTTTGTATCTTCTGCCAGTGCCTTTACAAAATTCCAGCTCATACCTTTTTTCATATTATGAATTGTAAAACCTGCACCGTCAAAAACGCTTATACCCTTGTCAGATCCCAGCCATACTGCTCCGCTTTTTGTTACAAGAATTGCAGTCACCTTGTCACTTGCGAGACCAGCTGCAGCATTGTAAACCTTCCACTGATTATTATTAAAAACGGCAGCTCCCATATCAGTGCCGACCCAGACACTTCCATCATTTCCTGCTGCAATAGCATTTACGTTTATATCAGGCAGTCCGTTTTCAGCAGTATAATTTGTAAATGCAGTGCCGTTTTTAACTGCAACACCGTTTTTTCCACCTACCCATATTTTTCCTGAAGCGTCTGTAGCGATACAAGTAAGATCTGTTGCCGGAATCGTCCCTAATTTCGGATATTTTGCTACTTCTGCCCGTTTGAGATTTGACGAAATAAGAGCATCCCCTGTAATATACCAGAGATAGTCTTTCTGAATAGTAAAGGCACTCACAGGTGCGCCGGATGCAAATACTTTCCATTCAGTTGGCTTATCATAAACAACAGAATCAGCTTTGCTTTGGCTTGCAGGTTTAGCCGCTGATACAGATATTGCGAAAATCACAGTTGTCAATAGAGCGTATTTTAACATAACGAACCTCCCTGAAATTCTTTTATTGTTAGTTAGTCGACTTATTTCTAAAAGTAATATTCTGATTAATCATTTCTGACTTCTATGTTTGTTTATTTATTGATTTAATCAGCCATTTTGTTAATTATTGCCGGTATAAAAATATAATGAGTAGAACATATATGTTTGAAAAATTCCCCAAGCCATGTGTAGTCTGATTGAAAATAAGACGTTTAACCTTCAATTGCAACAGATACTAATCATCAGCCAACTGAATTGCACGATTTTTCTTTGTTTTTTTCACGCTTATGGTATCCATTACTGACCCATAAACATATTTTGGATAGGTTGATAAATGTCTGTATGTCCAGTAATTTGACAGCACTTTCTTGACATAATTTCTTGTTTCTGTAAACTCTATATCTTCAATGAAAAGATCAAAATCTTCGTCTTTATTGTGTTCAAACCATTTTTGAGCATTATGAGGACCGCCATTATATCCACCAAGCACAAGTACAAGGTTATCATTGAATTGATCAAGCAGCTCCCTGAGATATGCAGTACCAAGTTTTATATTTGTAAAAGGTTGATACAATGAATCAACTGTAAAAGGTTCCTCAAGTTTTCGTGCGACCTCTTTTCCTGTATATGGCATTATCTGCATAAGTCCAACCGCTCCCGCGGGAGAAACAATTTCGGGATTAAAGATACTTTCCTGACGAATAACAGAACAAATAAGAAATGGATCAACATTTCTGTGCGCACCCTCACGTTTTATTGCATCCGCATAAAAATTCGGATAGAAAAGCTTATATACTAGAAAAGGGAGATTTTTCCTGTTTTCCTGAGGTATTCTCCATGTGAGACGGCGTGCTACACGAAATGCCTGCATGCTTGCATCATAGCGCTGATAACTTAATGAGAGCTTGAATTGAAGGGCAAGATTACCTGGAAATGATTGTTCGATCTGCTCAAGAAAAAAATCAGACTCTTTGGGTCTCCCGATCATCAGTAAAACAAGTCCGCGATAAAGAGCCTGAGAATCATTTGCCGAAAGCTCTTTTTTTGAACTTTCAGGAGATATTGTATCCAGCCATAAAAGTGTAGCTGCAGTATCAGTTGATGTATCAATTGAATATTCTGATGTGTCGCCAAGAAGCTGCATCAGTTGACGGGACCGGATAGCATAATATTCATAGGGATCAACAAATGACACATTACGGAAAAGTACAAGCGCAGTATCTGTTTTGTCAATCGCAAGAAATGTTTTTGCCTTCCAGAACTGCGCAGCCTGAAAGTAAGTTGATGATGGATACTTTTTACAGAAATTTTCCAGTATGGCAATTGAAGAATCGTATCTTTCTTCCTTGAAATAGCACAATGCCCTTCTGATATGGGACTCTTCCGCACGACTTGTATTTTTATAATTTGTATAGATTTTCTGGTAATAGACGGCTGCTTCTCTGTATTTAAAAAGCAGCTCATTTCTCCATGCGATAAGCCATAGAATTTCAGGTGTTTTTGGATTTTTCGGATATAATTTAACATATTTCAAATACCATTTCAGAGCTTCACTTTCATTGTCAATCTTACGGTATGCCCGGGCAATAGTCATAAGAAGTTCCGGCTCAGAACCATATTTCAATTCATATTTTTTAAATAACGAAACAGCTTTTGGATAATCCTGAGTTGCATAGACAAGTCTGGCTTCAAAATAATCTGCTTTTTTTAAAGTAACTGCTGTATCAAAGTCTTTACGAGACCTTACTTTCTTTAAAAAATCAGCAGCTATTGAGTACTCTTTGTTGGAATATGCAGACTGAGACAGCGTAAACAATGTTGATGTTTTCAATATGGAATCAGGGAGATTGACCGACGACATTCTCTGAAGAACATTGCCGATTTCCCGGTAATTGTCAACTGCAGCAAGAAGCAGTGTGTCAAGAACTGACCACGCACTGCTGCTTATAAGGGAATCGATTTTTCCGGTAAGCGATTCCGCAGGCATTTTAATCTGAGGTCTGAGCCACTGCCGGAACTCATCAAGCCAGACTCCTGGCGGCAGACTTGCAGAATCCCTGTTGTAAATTATATTGATTTTTGCAATTATATGATTTCTATATTTCGGTGGAACGGACTGATTGCATGCAACACGGTATGCATTCATCGCATTCTGGTTGTCATTTAGTTTACTCTGAATATCACCGATATATTCATATGAAAACGGGGTAAGTGACGGATTACGGTCTGCGGCCAGCCTCAGGTTTGTTATTGCCTTGCTTTCGTGATTCATATAATAATGCAGAATCCCAAGCTTGAAATACCTTAAAGCGGTGTCCTTTACATTATCATTTTTATGCACCTGGTCAAAGGCTTTCTTAAAGTCGCCTTTTCGCAACAGGTCAATCCCTGCGGCTTCAATATCAAGTGCGGAAACAGGCTCTGTTTTCTGAATATCTGCATAACATGCACTTGTCATTACAGTAGACAGTAACATTATGCAAAAAATATTTTTAATCATCCTGATAATTTTCACCTGCATCCCGGCCGTTCTTTCATATTGGCAGAAAAAGAAACCCTACATGTAAATACCGCCATTAATTCCAATCACCTGTCCTGTAACATAGCTCGAATCGCATGAGAGCAGAAATGATATAACAGAAGCTACTTCAGTTGCTTTACCAAAACGCTGCATTGGAATTCTTGACTTTGTTTCCCTGGTATTTATATCCTCCGTCATTTCTGTTTCAATAAATCCCGGAGTGACTGCATTAACGAGCACATTTCTTTTTGCACATTCCTGGGCCAATGCTTTTACAGCCCCGATCAGTCCGGCTTTTGACGCACTGTAGTGAACCTGTCCTGGAACTCCTGACTCACCTGATGTTGACGAAACAATAACTATGCGGCCATCTCTTGCAAGGAGCATCTGTTTGACAACAGGTTTCACTACTGCATAAAAACTCCGTAAATTAGTATCAATCACATTGTTCCAGTTTTCTTCACTCATAAAAATCAGCAGCTCATCTCTGCGAATACCTGCACAGAATACGAGGGATTGGATTTTGTATTTAATCAAAAGAGCATCCAGAGCTTGAGTTGTTTCTTCAGTCCTGGTTATATCAAACTGGCACAACTCTGCGGTTCCACCATTTGCAACTATCTCATCTACTGTCTTTTTTGCTTCTTCTGTATTGCTGCGATAATTAACAATTATATGATTTCCCTCTGATGCACAGCGCAAGGACACAGCTTTCCCTATACCACGTCCGCCACCTATTACAAGAACTGTTTTTTTGTTATTCATTAAAAGCCGATTATTATCCTTTCAAAAATCAGGACAGGAAATTTCATGCTGTACAGATATTAAAATTGGTTTATAGATACAGGTCTTTTCAACATGAACTATATATAATATGCATTATTTCCATACTTTATGAACATTTTTTGTTTAAATTCAATCCAATTTTAGCTTATATCGTTACTTACGCAGCTTTTTTCAATGCAATATCCGGCATTCGAACTGCAAAACATGCATGAAGATTTAATAAAATATTTTTGATGGACATTACATACCCAGAATGTTATCCTCATTTTAAAGAATAAAGAGGTACAGATGAAATTTGATATGTCAACTCATTATAAAAACTCAATTCCTGTAATCAGTATCAGCGGAGATCTCACAAGTCATGAGGTTTCACCAGTATGTGCAGAACTGGTGAAATATATCAAATCAAATGTCAAAGGCATTGCAATTGATCTTACCGACACCTCTTTTATTGACAGTCAGGGACTTGGAATTATCATTTACTGTTCTCAGCTTTTCAAGAAAGCATCAAAACTGTTTTTCCTTATAAACCCAAGAGATTTCCTTAAAAGTATGATGAACGATTTATCATGCGATCAGATTTTTGCGATTATTGATTCTGAGGAACAAATCCCGGTTAATTAGCACTTATCAGCAACTGTTTACACCACTGACCAGAAATTCTGCAGGCAGACAGCTTTTGGGAGTTTTTTTAGAATTGCAATAATTCTTTTGTAAATTACTTCTGTAATTTCATAACCTTAAAACGCTATTCCCAGATTCAAACGGGCAGACAACGCACTATTTGACAATGTATACTCAGTTTCTCCCGACCCGACAGCACCGGTGATAACAAAACCCAATGTTAAATTGTGAAGCGTAGTGTATTGCAGTGATCCTATGATCATTGCAGCATGCTGCTCAAAATTGATTATAGTATTAAACTGAAACTGCATCTCAGGAACAATAAATTTACTAATCGTCAAGAACAGCGACATATAGTATCTTGAAAATTCATTTGGATTACTGAATCTGTTTTGAAGCTTTTTCTTTTTCTCATTTACTCCATCAGAGTTACTGTTATTTGTATCTCTGCTCCATGCATCAAGAGTATCAAATGTCTCTTTAATATCATGTTCATCATAGAAATCACCAGGAACCCCGCCCTGATTGTAGAAAAATTCACTTATTACGTTAACTCTGTTCTTTATGTCCATGAGATCAAATGATTTTGATATTCCAACACACGTTTTGGCGATAACCTTTTTGTCAATTATCGCATTCAGGTCTATATCCGGATTGTTTGCTGCCCTGAGAAGAAATTCATACATAGGTTCACCTGGTCGCAGACTGTCAATTTTAGTATAGTTCCTGCCGCTTTCAAGACTCAGTTCCCCACTTATTGTAAGATCTGCAAGCATTGTAGAGAAATCAATTCCAAAAACCGGTTTTCTGCTTTTCTTACCCCACAGTGCTGTGCCGATTTCAGTTACACCAAGAAGAATCTCCCCCTTTATCGCTCCGGCAACACTGTCAACTGAAGTCATCTTCCTCATATCAATAAACCCGTACAGGTTGTATTTAGTTCCAAAAGGCACATGAGCCTTTATACCGTAAGCTCCCTCCCGATAACCGATATCGGGTTCGAGTTTCTTTTTTTCAACATTGATCAGATCTGTAGGGTTCCAGAAATAGCAGCGTCCCCATTGCAGCACCTGTTTTCCTGTTCTGAAATAAATCTTTCTTTTGACATTTGCATCAATGAAAAGTTCCTGAAGACCCACGTCGAAATCTGAACTGTCGGCATTGAATGTTGTTTCAAGATTCGCAAATGCCTTGATATCTTTTGGCAATCGTATATCAAGAAGCAGATTACCGAGAATGTATGCTGACGGAGTGATCTCATGGCGGTTCAGATTTTTTAAAAATTCCCGCGACAGACCGAATTGAGCGACACTATTGACTGATCCGGAAAATGCTGCCGTTGTTTTTTCTGAATTACCCATTGTAATCGATGAATCAATAACTTCAGAACTGTCAATCATTGAATTTGTATCTGCAAACAGCATATCTTCATCAATAACATCCTGCGCGAATGTACCTGTAAATACAACAGCATATATGAAGAATATTGACAATTTAATAATCCGTTTCATCATTTTCCTATTTACTGAGATTCTCAAGATATGCTTTTGTAAAAATATCATCGCTTAAATCATCTATTGATATTCCTGAAATTTCAACTACGGATTTGTTTCCTTTTTCAAATTCATCTACATAAAGTATCTTGACAGCAATCTGACGTTTTCTGATTGTAGTATATTTCAGATAATAAGCAGTCTGCATGAGCGTTCCTGATTGTGAATATGCGGCCTCCTTGAGTATAAGCCCGTTATCTTTTCTCATCCAGTATATCTTTTTAGGATAGTCCACATCGTTGACTTTGGCAGTTATTTCAAACCTGTATACATCAATCTTCCCAAGAGTATCATCAGAAATAATTTCATTTCCATTTGAATCGACAGCCGCCTTATACATTTCTGTCAGTTTCTTATCTTCGAAATCATCACCCTTCGCATCAGACCCGCCAATACTTTCATCGCGGTTGATGTGCTGAAATGTACGTGTATTTCTTCGGTACATCCAGAAATTATCTTCCATCCGTAAATATCCATTACCCTTTTCATTTTCCGGTGCATCCATGACAATTAAAAATGTTTTATCTTTATCAGAACGGTAGTAGGTCATTTCAAGTTTTTTTGTACCCTGATTTGCCTTCTGCTGTGTAAGCTCCACTTTTGCCTTTACATCCGCCACCATGGAATATCTGCCGTCAAGATCTTCAAGTATCTTGTCAATTTTTGGATATGAAAACAAAGACATGGCGCCGCAAACAAGAATAACTGCTGTTTCTCTGATCATTTTTTCTCCTTTATTCATAGTGCCGCAATGCTTCTGCAGAAGAAAGATTTGACGCCTTTCGTGCCGGGAAATATGCTGTTGCGACTGCAATTGCTATAATCAGTATTATAAATCCTATTATACTCACTGCTGTAGGTGCAAAGTGAAGATGCCCATTTGTCAAAAGCATGCCGATCGGATTATCTCCCGCGTCAATTTTAAAAAGGGAAATGACATTCATTGCAGCGAATGCTGCAACAGTTCCTGCTAATGCTGAAAAAAGGCTCAGGAAAAACGTTTCAAACACAAATGTCATTTTAACATCACTTTTCTGCATACCAATCGCACGTATTGTCCCGATTTCACGGGTACGCTCCCGTATTGTCATTCTCAGTGTATTGACAACACCAATCAGTATTATGAAAAAGAGTATCATTACTGCAATAAAAGTTATCATATAAAGAGCTTTTTCAAGATTGAGAACTGCACTTGCACTCTCATACATTGACTGAACACTGACTGATGTTCCGCGAATTCTCTTTGATCCGACTTCACGCTGCTGCTTTGTCATTTCTGATGTTGTCTTTACTCTCGGGAGTAAATTCCACTCCTTTGATAAAACCCCATAAATACTGCTTTGTGAATCTGGAACGAAAGCCTCCGGAATTTTCGTAAAATCGGCCGGCCATTTACTATAGAATACTTTATAAAAATCAATCTCGTTTACTAATATCACATTTGACGGTATAACGGAATCAGATTTAAACAACGCACTTATTTTCAGATACCCCTGGCCTTTGTCATTGTCATACTTTGCAATGTAAACAAGCGGTATCTGGTCCCCTGGTTTTACTTTTAAAACAGAAGCAAGTGAATCGCTTATGAAAACTGATTCTTTTGTTATTTCACTACTGCTGTCAATCAGACTAATTTTACTTTTTAACAATCTTTTTGATGCAGTATCACTTTTACATCCCAGAATAGTCACTCTCGCTCTGATACTGTCTTTACCTGTAATATCAGCATAGATACCCGCAAGTGAAGGCTTCATGAGACTTTGAATTTTATCTGCAACATCAACAGCATCTTTCTTTGGTTTTTTAAGAGACAAATATAATGTTGCAATATCGTCCGGACTATATCCTAAAAGTTTTTTAAGCGCCTTTACTTCAACCATAACCGGTACAGACATAAACAGATTGGCTGGTTTGAAAATACCTGCAACCGTAAGCCGTGACGCCTGATCCTGTCCGTTCAGTAATTTATACCGGACACGCAGAATGTCGCCTTTCTTTACATTAAGGTATTTTGCCTTCTGTTCAGATAATAGAACCGCATTCTCAATTGCCGTGTCTCCGATATCACTAAACGATCCGGTAATCATTTTAAAATTCTTTTCTGCGTCTTTTGCATCCTGCTCATCACCGGCTTTCAGATCAACACCAATCATTATGATATTATCGGACTTTGCGTTTCCTATCGCTCTTGCCATAATACCCATCGATTCCTGCACGCTTCTCATCTCCGGAACCGCTTTTTTTATAATGTCAAGAGCCCTCGGTCCATCATGGAACACCTGTGTGAACTGATTGCCGTTTTCACTGAAATTTACAGATACATGCCCGGCGACATATACTACAATCTGATTGAAAAGAACGTCTGAGATCCCGTGAGAAAATGCACTTGCCATTATAAGCACCATGGTTCCGAACGCTATGGCTACTCCAAGAAGAACGTTTCTTCTTTTTTGTCTTTGTAAATTACGTAAACTAATTTTTATCAGATAATTCATTATTTCTCCTCAGTCTCTTGAAATCGCATCAAGAGGAGTTATGCTGCCTGCCACTTTTATCGGGTAAAGCACTGCAATAAGCGTCACAAGTGCAAGCTGTATAATTGCAAGAATAATATCCGGTGCCATTAAAAGCGGATAAAAAGTATCTCCGCCATAAAGAAGCTGTACCATGTCATTATCAGTTGTAAAATGCAGCATGCCGATTATTTTAATTACAATCGCACCTGTAATAATACCGATGCCTCCAAATACAAATGATAATATTCCTGTCTCCCCGAAAAACATGAGCCTGATAAATCCCTTCCTTGCGCCCACTGCCCGCATCATGCCTATTTCTGTTGTTCTTTCAATGGCAGCCATACTCAGGGTATTGACAATAATTATAATTGCAACAAAAAAAAGAAACATTACAAAAGTAAATAGAGCACCTTTGATAAGCTTTGCCATGCTCCCGACAGTTCCCATTGCTTTACTCCATGTTATTGCACGGACATCAAGCTTTTTCTCTTTAAAAACGGCATTCAGCTTTATCACTGTTTTTTCAAGATTGTCACTGTTCTTTAATTTTATCAGTACCAGGTTGTAAACTCCCGCATCAACATCAGTCTGTCGGGGCAATTCTACGGATGCCGGAAACTTATCTGTATTTTCAGAGACTGCTGTTTTTTCAACATCTGCAATCTCATCTCCGTTTTCAGAGAAGAGATTATCAAGTCCATCATTTTCAAGACTGAAAAGGGTCTTTTCTTCTGCAGACAGCGGCGCAGTTTTGTTTTCTGCAGAGAAATAGCCAAGTGTCGTGCGGTATGACTCAATGTCCATAAGTGCAAAATGGCCAAGAATTGTATTGAGAGCCTTATATTTTACAATACCCCTGATTCCAAGCCTTATATCTGATGTGGTATTATCATTATTGAATCCCATGAAAACAACGCTGTCCTTGACAATTATGGAGCTCAGATCCAGTCCATCCTCTTTGGGAAGATTTGCAGTATCCAGCGTTTCATTTTCCGGTTTGAACCATATTCCCGAATAGTCAAACATCTCTTTACGGGCACCTGTAGGTATAATTACACTTTTTGATATACCATCGGAGAGCTTTCCTTCAACAGGGATCATTGTGTTAGGGAATATTTCATTGTACCTGACCATATCAGCACCGATTACATAGGTCATGCCCGGCATTCCGCCCTCTTCATTGAGTACCATGACCATATTTTTTCCAACCGGAATGTACTTGTCAATATAATCCTGAGTTTTCAGAACTTCACGGATGTCAATATAATTATTAATAGGCTCGACTGCCTTGCCCATGAACTCAAGAAATACATTGTCACTTTCCTGTTTTTCTGAAACAAGAACTATATCTCCGGTGAAACTGTTTACAATATTCTTCTTCAATCCCTGATTCATTCCTGATATGACACCATTCCCTATGGTCATAAGAAATGCACCAAGAAACAATATTACTCCGATTATTATGCTTTTACCTTTATGACGTACAATATTACGCCATGCGATTTTTGCAATCAGGCTCATGACGCACTCGCTTCCTCAATCAGACCGTCTTTGATTTTTACGATATCCTTCGCATACTTGAGTACATTGAGGTCATGAGTAGAGAATATAAAAGTTGTTTTTTCCTTTTCGTTAATCTCTTTCATGAGATCAAGTATCTGAGCACCTGTCACAGAGTCAAGATTTGCTGTCGGTTCATCAGCGAGTATGATGTCGGGGTTTGTCACAAGCGCCCGTGCAATTGCCACTCTCTGACGCTGTCCGCCGCTCAGTTCTGCCGGACGATGCCTTATATGTTCACGAAGCCCCACTTCATCTATAAACTTTTCGGCTTTCTTTCTGCATTCTGTCTTTGAATATTTTTTCATTAACAAAAGGGGGAATTCAACATTCTCCAATGTATTAAGTACCGGAATGAGATTGAATGTCTGGAAAATAAATCCGATGTGATGAAGACGCAGATCTGTTACCTGACAGTCATTCATGGATGTAATCTCTTTACCGGCAACGCTGACACTTCCTTTTGTTGCACTGTCAATACAGCCTATAACATTAAGTAAAGTTGTCTTTCCACTTCCTGACGGCCCTATAATACTAAGAAGCTGTCCTTTTTCAATTGACAGATCAATTCCTCTTAGTGCGTGTACGGTGGTTGTTCCCAGCGGATAATCTTTTGTCAGTCCTTTTATCTCAATTATTTTCATAAGTACCTTCTTTTATCTGTCAGTGGGATTAAAACTATCGAATTAAATGAAATTAAAAAAAAATTATCATAAGCAGAAGCTTATAGAATATCAGACAACTAATTTATTCTTTTGAGCTTATAAATTAACTTTATGAGCTTTTCTGTAAAATACACCTTGTACCTGACATAATCTACGTTTAAACATATTTATAACAATCATGGTAATAAAAAAGTTTCATATCATTCAAACCTCTGTGGACAATTAAAGCTACTAACTCTTGGATATGTTCTAAAGTTCTTGTATAATCTGGAAAAACAGTAACATAATTAAATCACTTAAAAGAGTTGTTAATCTTATACTTTTTTGTTCCTTAATGTTGCACAACTCTAATATGTATCTTAATTATAAATTGATTTTTCGCTAAAAGATAACGCCATTACAAGCAATTCAATTTTGGTTTTAACTAAGAATCAGGAAACTGTATCAGATGACCCGAAACAGTCCGGCAATAGATCAGGCCGAAAACTTTCTTAAAAAGCAGGTTGAAACCGGCCTGTGGAACCCTGGTGACCTGCTTCCATCAATAAGCAGCCTTGCAAAAACTGCAAATGTCAGCCCTGTATCAATGTGGAAAGCAGTCCACCGTCTCACTGAAAGCGGTTTGCTTGAGGTAATGCATGGTCAGGGTACCAGAATTAAAGGAAACCAGGAAACCAATGTAGTAATCGACAATACTCAAAAAGGGTGGCAGGGACTCCGTGACCGGATTCATAAGGATATTCTTTGCGGTAAATTTACAGAAGGTATGATGCTGCCATCACTTAAAGAGCTTCAGAATTTCTATGGTATCAGCTACCAGACTGTAAAAAAAGCTCTTGACTGCCTTACATCTGAAGGTATTCTTGAGCTCCGTTACCGACGCTATTTTATTGTACATTTTATTCGCCGTCAATCGCACTTATCAATAGTACTGATAGGTTATTCACACCCTAAGCTCCAGATGCAGGCACGAACACCCTGGGGTGCTGAATATCTGCGTTATTGTGAGCAGCAATGTTCAAGAATGGGATTTGAACTTAAAGTTTTAGAATATTCTGATGTCACAGGTGAAATACTGATCACAGATTCATCCGGAAAATCCTCTACGGATATTCCGACAGATTCATCTGTCATGGGGTATCTTCTTTGGGGAGAAAGCCCAAATGAACTTTACAGAAGCATACTTGGAAAACTTGAAAAATGCAAAAAACCAATTGCAGTTCTCCAGGAAGGATCCGTACTCAATATTGCTGATTTTGTCAAGCGCAACCAGCACATCCAGCTCTTTTCTATTGCGACAAGTTCGACTGCTGCAAAACATGTTGCCACATATCTGCTTCAATCAGGGCACACTTCAGTTGCGTATTTCTCCCCATACCACAAAGCTGAATGGTCACGTACCCGTCTTATCGGGCTTAATGAAATATATTCACGTTTCGGAGCACCGGTTGAAACATTCACACTTGAGCAGTACAGCGACTCTTTTACATACACTCAATTTATCAAACCGCCGGAGGTCTTCTTCAATCAGCAGATGGCAGAGCTTTCTGAACAATCAGTGCCCGCTATTATCAAACATGGATTTGAAGCACAGCGTAATTTATTCATAAAACATGTCGGTTATGATGTTGTCGGCAGATACATGCTTCCATTATTCAGAAAAGCACTTGAGCAATCTAACTGCACAGCATGGGTCTGCGCCAATGATTTCACAGCGCTCTGCGCTATCAGATTTCTTAAAGAACACGCAAAATCAAAAATCGCAGTGATTGGTTTTGATGATACATTTGAAGCGTTTCATCACGGATTGACATCATACAACTTCAACATTTCCGCAACTGTGCAGGTTATGCTTTCTTACATTGTCAACCCAACACTGCTTCCGTCAAATAAAAGATCTGTGGCTTTTGAAATTGAGGGAGTACTTGTCGAACGAAAAACTACTTTTAAGAAACAATCCGTATAGTACCGCGGGGGGGGTTCCCTGCACTAAAAATTCGGGGTTCTACTGAACCCCTTGACAACTATTAGCGTTCCTGAAGCCACCGCTCAGCTTCAATGGCTGCCATACAGCCGCTTCCTGCAGCAGTTATTGCCTGACGACATTTTGAATCCTGAACATCTCCGGCTACAAACACGCCATCAATTGCGCATCGTGTAGAACCAGGAATTGTTTTGATATATCCCATTTCATCTGTCTCAAGCTGTCCTTTAATAAATCCGATATTTGTAACATGCCCTATAGCTTCAAAACAACCTATCACAGCCAGCTCTGAAACAGCACCAGTAGCTGTATCTTTGAGTTTTATGCCACTTAAATTTTTTTCACCCAAAAACTCCTCAACTACTTTGTTCCAAAGAATCTCAACTTTTGGATGTTCAAGAATACGCTTCTGCATTACTTTACTTGCACGAAGTTCATCCCTTCGGTGAATAAGGTAGACTTTTGATGCAAATTGAGTCAGATGCAGAGCCTCCTCTACTGCAGTATCACCACCCCCGAGAACTGCAAGCTCTCTGTTTCTGAAAATCGGCAACGCACCATCACAGACAGCACAGGCACTTATACCATGCCCCCAGAATTTTTTTTCTGAAGGAAGCGGCAGCCGTTTTGCAGTTGCCCCTGATGCAATTATCAGAGCATCTGCTTTGTATATCTCGTTACTCATGGATTCAACTTCAAAAGGATACGTTTTCAGGTTTACACTCAATACATCTTCAGTAATTATACGTGTACCGTGCTTCTCTGCCTGTGCCCTCATATCTGCCATAAGCTCCGGCCCCATAATACCATCAGGAAATCCGGGAAAATTCTCAACAAGACTTGTAATCATAAGCTGCCCGCCTGGAATTCCACCCTCCTGAAACCCTTCAAAAAGAAGCGGCATTATATTTGCCCGCGAAGAATAGATTGCTGAAGTCAAACCTGCCGGCCCGGATCCTATAATAATCAGACGCTCTGACATAAATACCCCCAAATGATCTATAGTGGTTGTTTACATGAAATATTTACTGTATAATAAAGTAAGCTTTTAAAAGATGTTTTTTCGTATAAATCCCATTCTGCTATGGTTAAATTAATAAAGCGATACTTCAATGCTTTGATTTTCATTGAAGTATTGCATTTACAATCTAATACAGAACGGAATATATAAAATATTTTAAAACCTCTATGAATATAATTTTGCGCCTGATATGAGAGCATAATCACAGTTTTTTTTAAAACCTGAATTGTATCATAAAATACAGGAAATATCATTTGTCATCAAACGGGGTATTAATTGTGAACAATCTCAAGCTAATATTATCAGCCGGCAGTCGAAAACTATCAGGTTTTCCTGATATAGTATTAATTTCTGTCATCATTATCCTGCTTTTAACAAGCTCAGCCGATTCTCAGTATTCTTTATCCGGATATGTTTATACAGATTCAACATTTCCAAACCAATCGGCAGCAGTATCGCTGGTATACTCTTTAAATGATTCACTTATATCAACCACAGCTACAAATACTACAGGTTTCTTTTCCTTTGTTAATTTGCAGCCAGCCGAATACCATTTAAAGATTGAGCCGTCCGGCATTGCAGGCCAGTGGTATTCTCCATATGGAAATACTGTTTACCCATGGTACAAAATCTATACCGGCACAATTCTAAACGATACTATAGGAATTTATCTGAAATCATCTCCAATTAATAACAAACCGTCATCGAAAATTGTTATTAACCTCTATGATACGCTCGGTAATTCAATCTCAATATCTGCCGGTACAATTTCTCTTATTTCAGAGCATGACAAATCAATTACTTTTTTCAAATTTGACAGTTTACATAACAAATACTATCTTGACAGCTTACAACCGGGCGATTACGCTGTCAGCCTCTCAAAATATCCCTATCCTGATCAATTTTTCAATACATCAGGAAATACTGTCAGTAAACAATTTATTTTTCCTGTCGCAACAGATGACTCAATAGCATTTGATATCAGACTGACAATGAAACCGCGCAGTCAGGGATATGTCACAGGTAAATGCATGTCAGAATCCGGAACACCTGCGTCATCGCTTACAGTATCTCTTTACAAAACATACGATACTGTCACCCCCTTTTATTCAACAATTACAGATTCAAGGGGCTCTTTTTACTTTAATGAGATTATCGAGCAGAATTATTACCTGAAAATAAGCGGCAGCAGTTATCCACCACAGTGGTATCTATCACTGAAAAAATTTACTGCAACTTATCCCGAAGAAGCTATCTATGCGTCAACAGCTCCGATTGACACACTGTTTATTTCTGTAAAACAATCTCCCGTAAACAATCTACCCTCTGCTCAAATAAGATTATTTTTAAAAGACACCAATGATCTTTTTATTAAAAATGCCCGCAACGTTGTACTTATTGAGATGCAGACCCGCGATTCAATTCTATTGGCCCTTGATTCATTGACATGGGCATACTCAGCCAAAGGACTTGCGACTGGCAATTATGCAATTCGTATTGCCGCCCCGGATTATCCTGTTCAATATTACTCACCTTCAGGAAATACTCAATATGAGAATTTTTATAAATATGTTGTTTCCAATGATTCAATTGTTTTCAATATCAATCTGATCTCAGGTTTTATAACTACAAACATAGATACAACACTATTCGGTTATATCTACGGTATTGTCAGAGACAGTGCCGGCACTCCGCTTAAAAATGTTCCTGTGCAGATTTTTTCATCTTCAGGAAATATTGCAGGCAATACGCTTACTGATACTGCAGGTTCTTTTGGAACTATACGTGTTCAGACACCTCATGACTACAGCGTTTTTATTCCTGCATTTAATGAGTATGCTTCACAATACTGGATATCAGATAACAGTGCAGCTTCTGCAGGTACAAACACTCTCTTTACTGTTACAACAGGTTCATCCTACTTCTGCAATATCTTTCTGCGAAAAAATCCATCAACTGATACGCAAACAGTAAAGACATTCACTGTTACTGCTCATGTAAAAGATAATACTGATCTGAATCTGAAAAATATCCGTGTCCGGCTTTTTCCCTCAGACGTTTACAAGCAATCTTTCAATCTGCTTAATACATACACTCAATACAACGCATTGACAGACAGCCTTGGAAAAGTCAGATTTTACAATGTTCCTTCAGGCAAATACATAGCATATGCCAGCTCTGATTCACTCAATTTAATAGGTCAATATTATCCCTACAATGATTATTTTCTCTCAACGTTAAGCTCAACCATAGGTACATCATTGACTGATTTGACTTTTATGCTTCGAAAGGGTGGAACAATTAAAGGTTCTATAAAAACCAGTGATGGGAAACCAGTTTCGAGTGCCCGTGTGCAGGCAAACATCATTAACAAAAACATTTATTTTGAAACAACGACTGATTCATCAGGTGTTTACATTCTACAAGGGCTTCATGGCGGAAGTTATACATTATCATATGCCCATAACAGATACATTGTCACAGGCGTTTTATATAATAATCAGTTCCCTGTCAGTGAAAGCAATGTTACAAATATATCCGATATCATAATGGAAAATGGCGGCTTTATAAGAGGTAATTTTACATCTGAAACTTCTTTGTATGATTCTTTATCCGGAATCAGCACAAATCTCCGTGGGACACTGAAACTTTACAGTGAATCTTCAACTGATTCAAACACATTGTTTAAACAGATTAACTATACTGCCGGGCTGTTCTTCAACAGCCTTGACGCATCAGGAATAAGCGGCACTTTTATCTCTGACATCTGCAAAACAGGCAGCTACAGGATGATCTTTACACCTGAACCTGTATCATGGCATAAGGATTCATCATTCAGTCATAATGGATTTGTAAAAACATCAGGCTGGTCATTTATTTCCAATGCTCTGACATCCGCACCTGCGCTTATCTCAATCGTCACATCAGACACAATTAAAAATCTGAGTCTTGTCAATCGTAAAGGTTATTCTGTCTTTGGCAAATTGCTTGATGAATCCGGGTCGGCTTTTACAAGTGTGAATTACAATATTGGTGTTCTTAAAAAAATAGACAATAAATTCTATTGCATTACTATGTCAAACAGGCTGGAAAACGGTACATTTGAATTTTCAGGACTTGTTGACGGAGAAGAGTATTTTATAGAAATCAATGCCGAAGGATATCCGCATCAGTTCTGGTCGGGTAATGATACAAATACTACGTACATAAATACTCCATGGAAATTTTCTGTTTCTGACAGTACAATACCGGATATCATTCTGACAAAAAGTCCGCTTGGCGATTCATTGCAATCAAAGGAAACATTTACAACATGGCTGATTCCTGCCGCAGCTGGAGAACTCTGGATAAAGTGGACATTTCCCAATACTTTACAGGCAGATACTTTTAAAGTTTATGCTGCGGACCAGTCAGACAGGATTACCTTGCTCACATCAACACCGCGTCTACAGAATATTACAGAATACAAATACGTTGACACACGACCACTTGTATCAACAGCATACTATACTGTAATTGCACAAAGTGCCACTGTTTTTCAACGTTCTGCGATTCTTAATTATAATCCGTCATCTTTCGAGTCCAGACTCTGGCTTGATGTATCTGCCGGTAAACACGGCATACAATTGATTACCGGTTACAATGATTCTTTGGGATTGACAGTTAACGATTCTGTTTTTATTTACAAAAGACTGACCGGTGGATTATGGAAGTTATTCTGTAAAACCGGTATATATAATACATGGCTCAATGATAATTCAATTAACAGCAGTGATAGCGGAAAAACCTTCGAATACAAAGCTGAAATTCCATCAAAAAATCTTATTTCGTCAATCAAATCGATAACACTCGATTCCTACTTCCACTCAAATCTGTCTAAACAGCTGATTGTCGGACCATATAATAAATATACGACTATCCAGTCTGCAATAAACGCGGCACAGCAGTATGATCAGATTTCTGTAAAGCCCGGCCTCTATAAGGAAAATCTTAACTTCAACGGAAAAGTTCTTTTCCTTAATGGCATATGGGAATACGGAACACCTCCTGTTCTTGATGGAAACGGAGGATATGCAATTACAATCCCTTATAGCGGAAGCAGCATGAACAGTGAAAGAACCTATATCAATGGGCTGAAAATTCAAAACGCATTTTATGGTATTTACACTGAAGATCAGATTAATATTAACAATTGTTTATTTACAAAATGCAACACTGCAGTTATGAGCAGGGCAGATACTCTGAAAGTATCTTCTTCTTTTTTAGCGAATCCGTTTATTTCAGGCACATTAAACACATCTATAAGTCAATGTACCTTTATTGCATCAAAGCCAAACGATATTGCTTTCAGTCTCAATTCTCCTTCCAATTCGACAACTGGAACACAGAACAGCAATCTGCTCTCCTACCCTGTATCATCTGTTAATATTCATGCCGATATCAAAAACTCCTTGTTTGTATATTATTATTCCCGCGCCGGTATTTCATCAATTCCAATTAAAACAACAGGCATAGGTTCATCTGTATTCTTTACATACTGTAACTTTTATGAATCAGGTATTTCATTTTCGTCACAGGGAATCACTACTGCTGATATCAATACATTAAACCCTCAGTTTGCAGATACTGTCAACTATTTCCTATCCGGTACTTCAGCTCTCAGAACAGCCGGAAACGGTATCATAATAGGTTACGGCTCACAAATTGTAAACTATAGCCCGAACAGAATGAAACCTATTTCAAATTTCATTAGAAAAGTTTCCGGCATGAAATCGGTTTACCTGTCATGGGATGCATCATCTGCGGATGAGCATATTGCCTACTATAAAATTTCAAGGCTTCCGGCTGATTCTTCTTTGTTTTACATCAATCAGAAATCACAATGGGACATCAAACCTGATGATAATACACAGTCTTCCGTAATGGATTCATTCATAACATACTCAACATATTTCCTTGACACATCAATTATACCCGGGAAAGCCTATATATACGCTGTTGCAGCTGTCGACTCAAACAACAATGAAGGACCCATTGAATTGCCTGCGCCCCCGCCGCTAAGCAGTTATATGGTTAATTCATTTCAATATGAATTTAAAGTAAAGGGCGGGAAATGGTATATGCTCAGCCCCTGGGGAACATCAGGTCTTGACATACCCGTATCAGAAAACCATGTGGTTTACAAGTGGGATGACACCGTTGAGCCTGACAATCTTTACTCACACTATATCATGGCAAATTCAATGAGTGCCGGAAACGGATACTGGTATAAATCACTTTCTGACACTGTTCTTACAGTTGTAAACCCGGCTTTTTCAGATCTGCATAAACAGCAGGACACTCTTTCAAGACATCTTAAAAAAGGAAAGACCGGCTGGAACATTATCGGTTCTCCATTTCCTTTTGTTGTTGAACCATCTTGGCTGTCGGTAATTCCAGTGTGGGAATGGAATCCTGACTCATCAGGATATACACGAGCTAAGAAATTATCACCCTGGAATGCCTACTGGATACATATTGACAAAGATACTGCTTTTCAGTTAAGAACAAAAGACGCCATGGCTGACTTGACAAAAAGGCCTATGTCCGCGCTCTGGGAAATAAAGGTTTCATTATCAGGAATGCAGTTATTCGATCCGGATAATTATTGCGGTGTTTTTTCCAGTGCTCTTGCAAAAGGTACAAGAATGGTTGAAGAGCCGGAACCACCGCAGTCCTTCGGTTCACCAAGCCTTTTCTTTTTAAAGAACAGCAGTGACTCAAACACAATTGCTTCGATGGAACACCTTTCGTATTATTATCAGACTTCTGACAATAAGGTTCAGTGGACTGTAGGTGTCAGTGCATCTGACAATCAATCAACAATTACATTTAACGGTATTGATGCACTGCCTGGAAACCTGCATGCGTTCTGGGTTGACAAATCAAACATTGTCAATTTAAGAAAAACTGCAGCCCTTACCATACCCGCTCATGATAAAACCATTTTCGGCTACCTTGTTGTAACATCAAATCCATCTGAAATTGCCCTGTATTCCGGCCAATTCAAGGTCAAGTCCCCATACCCCAATCCATTCAGGGGAAGCACCGTGATAGAGTATGTTGTGCCCTATCTGTGGCTTGACAACGGCTTAATGTCAAACAGCGGCAGACAGCTTATAACAATGGATATTTTTGACATTTTAGGCCGTCATTGCGGACAGATTTTCAAAGGAAATGCTGATGCAGGTGCGCACAGATTTGTATGGAACGGTTATAATAATAAAAACCATTCAATTGCATCCGGTTTTTATCTTTTGAAAATAAGATGTGCAGACAAATCGGATAATCTTAAAATTTACAGATTGCGATAAGCGATCTGTAAATATTGATTATCCGGTATACTTCTTTCAGTATACTTTACTCATCTTTTCTGCACTGATATGTTACGGCAATATTTTGCAGCCTCAAACAGACGCTGTATTGCTGTAAATATTGAAAATACAGTAATAACAAGAAGAATCCAGAACATTACTTCCACTCCAAGCAGCAGTCCTATACATAGCAGTATCAGCCGTTCGGGCCTCTGAAGGATTCCGGATTTACATGGAACATCAACTCCCTCACACCTTGCCTTCACATAACTTACCATAAGAGAGCCGCTCATCCCTGTAAAGCAAAGGACGGGACCCCAGAACGAATGTATATCGTTTGTTAAATAATAGGCAAGAAGCCCAAGTATCAGCGCAATCTCTGTAATCCTGTCACAGCTCGAATCAAGTATTGCGCCAAATGTTGATTTTTTTCCCGATTCCCGCGCAAGTACACCGTCAAGTCCATCAAAAATTCCGCCGAGAATGACCATGACTAAGGCGCAATACCATCTTCCGACAGCGCTGAAATAACCGGCTACAATGAAAAACAGTGTCCCTGAAAGTGTAATATGGTTCGGATGAATACCAGCTCTATTGCACAGCTTTGCAAAAGGGCGAAGTGTCGCATTGTAAAGAGGCTTAAGATTTTCTATCACTTGTAATCTCCATATATTTAAAATGTAACGCACGTGTTGAATTCATCACTGCAATCAGTGCCACACCGACATCAGCAAAAACTGCACCCCACATAGATACAAAACCTGCCATGCCTGAGAGTAAAACTACTATTTTTATACCGAGTGCAATTATAATATTCTGAATTATAATCGAGCGGGTTTTTCTTCCGATCATGATTGCTTCTGCCACTTTTGACGGATGATCTGTCATAAGCACAACATCTGCACTCTCTATTGCAGCATCAGTTCCAAGAGCTCCCATTGCTATTCCGACATCAGCACGGGCAAGAACCGGCGCATCATTGATACCGTCACCGACAAATGCCACTGTACCTTTCTGCTTTTTTCTTTTACAGACTTCCTCCAGAAGCTCTACCTTATTTTCAGGTAATAATTCTGCATAAAATGTCTGAATAGAGAGCTTTTCCGCCACGGAAGCTGCTGTATACCTGTTATCACCAGTCAGCATAGTAATATCATTTATTCCGGCATCTCTTATTCTTTTGATGCAGACTTCCGCATCATCCTTGATTTCATCGCCAATGATCATATATCCCGCAATTTTATCATCTATCGACAG
>Ga0209800_10001237_pt1 | contig 28382 bp, 25 predicted proteins | sample Higcelweek8metaG_FD_187174 | JGI IMG/M metagenome (GOLD analysis project Ga0209800, IMG submission 187174) | Freshwater pond sediment microbial communities from the University of Edinburgh, under environmental carbon perturbations - High... | ecosystem: Environmental > Aquatic > Freshwater >...
TGTCCCTATCGTCTAGTCAGGTCTAGGACATTGGATTTTCATTCCAAGAACCGGGGTTCGAATCCCCGTGGGGACGCCAAAGAATTTAAATTGAGATTGTAGCTCTGGGATAACGCCGAAAGGCGCAACTCCCCCTTCAAACGGCAAGAGTTATCAATCGAAATTTAAATTCTAGGTGCCCGGGGACGCCGTCAGGGGTTGATATACAAAGAAGCCGCCCGCAAGGGCGGTTTTTTTGTGTAAGCATACGGATACGAGGATGGCGCCGAAGGCGTAATCCCCCGACTAAGCCAATGAATGAGAGTTTTTCCTAAAAGCGTGCCTAGCGTTGCGTGCAAATAAAAACGCCGATGGCGGTTTTTTTTGTGTGCGCATTTTTGGCGTCAAAGCGGGGATAAAGAATAAATTGCCTAAGATTTGCGTAAGCGCACATTTTCAAGCCAAGACACAATATCTGAATTGTCTGAGATTTTTGCGCCGTATTCGCGCGCCTTAACGACGTAAGACGGATCGTTAATCAAACGGCTGAGAGTCAAAGAAATGCTGTCTGATTTTTTATAGGGGTGCGATAGTCCAAAGCCCAAGCGTTGCGCCCTGTCGGCGTTGTCAAATTGGTCATGCGCACGCGGCACAATAAGTTGCGGCACGCCAGCCGTCAAAGCTTCTGCCATAGTGCCTATACCGCCGTGATGTATTACCGCGCGGCAACGCCCAAAAAGCGTCTCGAAAGGCGCGTATGAAATCCTAAAAAAATCGCCGTCCGCAATTCCGCAAAAAGAGTTTTCTGACGGGGCTACAAATACGCCGCGTACCCCGAGCGCCTTGCAGCATAACGCCGAACTTCGCGCGAAATCTTCAGTATGCAAATTGCCGCTGCCGTGTGTCCACAAAACGGGCGGACTTCCAGCCGCCAAAAACTTTTCTAGATTTTCGCTAAGCCGACGCGCATTTTTTCCGCGCTGCAAAGGGAAGTCAAAACAGCGGAAATTTAGCGGCCAATCCGACTGCGGCATCCCAAACCATTGCGGAAAAAGCCCGCAAGCGGCATCGCCGCCGCAAAATGCGTCGCGATAAAAAGAGCGCCAATCTTCAAGGCCCAATGAACGCCTGTAGCGGTTAATTTCTTGTAGCGGTTTTGCATCCAGCGATAAGTCAAAAATTTTAAAAAAAGCGCGTACTGCCGCGGGCGGCATACGCCTGAGCCAAGCCAGATTTGGCGCAAGTATCGGCATTGATTCAGCCGAGCGTATGGCGACCGGCTGAAAATGCACGCGCACAAAAGGTATGCCGGTTTTTTCAGCGGCTATCGCGGCAGAAACCGCAAGGCTGGAACCTATAATCAAATCTGCCTTTAAAGCAGCGTTCAAAAAAGACTCCGCACAAGTATGCAGATTGTCCAAAATTGCACGCATAACAAGAAATGAGCCTTCAACGCCCGACCAAACGCGCTCATCCTGCAAAACTTTAAGCATGGCCTCTGCTTCGCCAATGCCTGCAAATTGATACCCCGCTGCCTCTACGCGCTCCTCATGAATGGGGTTTGCCATGATTGTTACGCTGTGCCCCGCCTCCTCAAGCTTGCCTGCAAGCCAAGTAAAAGGTCTAACGTCGCCCTCAGTTCCGAAAGGCGCAAGGATTATTTTAAGGGGGTTGCGATTGTCGGCAAAAGTCGCATTCATATTGTTTGAGTGCATAATGACTAATCCCGCTCAAATTACAAGCCGCAGCAAAAAAAACGTCTGCCACTACTCTTTAAGTGTGCCGTCTTCCTTAAAAAAACGGAAGAAAAACGCCTTGTTGTAATTGCGGTCAAGCCAGCCTTCGGGCGCGTAGACGTAAAGCATTTGTGAGATTATTAACTTCATATCATCCGCCAAAACCGCGCGGCAATAGGCATCCGACATGGCGGGTTTGCCCCCCGCGTAAAACCTTATCAAAAGCATTTCTTTTTGGCGCGCGTTAAGCGCGTTAAAATCGGTCTGCGGATAAGCTTCATTAAAAAAACCCTTTAGTGCGGCAAGCGCCGTCTGCAGACCTTGCGTTAAAAGCTCATCGGCTTGTTCTTTATCTATGCCGTCTTTAAAATATTTTTTATCTGGCACGCAAGTTTCATAGGCAATACGCCTGCCGTAACGCGACGAATACGGGTAAAAGCGCCCTTTTACCTTGTCAAATCCAGAATCGAAAGGATTTACGACAAGCTTGGCAAATGCCTTGAAAGAATCCGTAATTTGCGGGTTGTCTGCGGCGCAAAAACACGTCGAGCAAAATAAGAGCATCACACCTGTTAACAGTTTTTTCATCTTACTTTTTTAAAATAAAGGGTGAAGATTCTTTGAATGTGCCGTCGGCGTTTTCATGTATTAATACCGCTTCAACAGAAGCTGAATTTTCAGGCAGCTTAAGGGTGTATTCATAGGGGAATATCGCGTCTTCAAGCTCACGCCATTCGCCGTTATCTATGCGGTATTTTAAGCGCGCAGAAATTGTGTCGGACGGCAGCGCGTCCGTGTAAATATGGGCACTTATGCGCTTGTCGCCCAGCTTTAAGAGATACGCGTAAACCGTCCCGAAATCCGCCTTAAGTTCCGCAAAACTTTGCGCGCCGAGGGGCTTTGAGCCGTCAAACAAAACAGCTTGCAACCCAAGTGTCAACTTTGCGGGTATGGCAAGCGCCAAAATGCCTTTGGGAGGTATCTCAAGAGCCGACGCGCCGCCGTCAAAATCAAAGTTTTTTCCCTTTGAAACAGCGTCCAAACCGCGCGCTGCCCCCCGCACCTCAAGGCGTTTGGGGTCAAAAGACACCTTAAAGGTTTCTGCCGCGGCAGACCTGTTTAAGAAAGCTATGTAAAAATTGTCTCCGTCATAGGCGCTCAAATAATCAATCTGCTTATTGTCAATATGCACAAGCCCCTTCGGCATCCAAAGGCGCGCGCAGGCGGCATCGTAAAACTTGCCCGCCCTGTCGCCGTAGACGCGCACCCTGAATGGGCTTTCGGGCATTGCGCGCGACGGGAAGTCTATCGCCCCGCCCGATTTTTCAAAGGCGTCGCTCACCAAAAAGTCAAGAAGCTCTCCGACAAATTCCCACGCATGCCCGGGGTTTACGGTGGCAAAAGTGAGCATCCACATGGGATTATTTACGACGCCTTTATATTCAGAAATCAATGAGAGTTTTGAGCGGTTGTCGCCCGGGAACATAGCAAACCTGCCCACAAAACCCCAGCGCGCCACATTCTTTAAAAGCTCGTCATTTGTGAGCGCGCCCAAGCGCATGAGCTGCCCGTGATGGTGCATCCAATATTCGCCCCTGTATGCTGGCGACTCAAGGCCGTTTAAAGAAACGCGCCATTGCGGCACGGTCTGTGCGGGTATGGGGTATTTTTGAGGTCTCGGGAAACCCCAAGACTTGTGCCTGCCGTAAGAATGGTCGTGAACGGGAGAACCGCCCTCGTCAACTTCTGTCAACACGTCCCTGACTTCCGGAAAGAAATTCATGTTTGTCAGTTGCGAGTAAGCGCCTATGCGGGCAAGCTCAAGCAAGTAAGGCTCATGAGTGGCGTCGTATAAATCAAGATAATCCTGATACTGAATGAAGGTCACGCGCTTGTCTTTTGTGCGCGTTTTTATTTTTGAAAGCGCGTCTTTAACGGCGCTTGCGTCGCCCGTAAATTCAGCCTTGGCAAGCGCGTCTTCGTAAGAATCCGCAAAGCCCTTGCGTTTAATCATGTCGGCAATATACGGGGTTTTCATGCCGTAAAAAGAGGCTATGCCCAAAAGCTCCGCAGTGCCGCAATATGCGCTGCCCAAATTTCTGTTGCGGGTTCTGACCATATTGTTGTCTTCAACCTCATAAGGCGCAAATACGCTGTCCTTGCGCGACAGCGTAAACTCCGTATGCGGCAGCACGCGGGTGTCGTAAAACTCAAGGTCGTCGGCAACCACGCAGGCCGAAAGCCCGTAGAGCAAAGAAAACGGCTTAAAAATGCCCGTATTGTCGCACCAATAGTCGTAATACTTTTGCTCGTCATGCCACATGGCGTAGTTATTGCCGTCGGCGTTTTTAAGGTAGTCTATGGTGTCAAAAAAAGCGTCGTTCAAAGAGCCCGCGCCCGAGTTGTCGCGCATATCCTTAAACCCGTAATAGTCTACGGCAATGCGCTTAAAGACCTTCATCCAGTCGTTTTCTGGGGTAAGGATGTAGCGCACCGCAAATTCAACGCTCTGGCCTTTTTTGAGCTTTGAGTTTGCCCCGCCCATTATCGGCGCAAAAGCCATCGGTTTAAGAAAGCCGCCCTCGCTTTGCAGCATAAGGCCGAAAAGCGAATTGTCGCGATTGGGTATTCTGAAAGGCGAACACGCGCTGTCTGCGACTATGGCCGCCGATAGAGCGTCTGTAGTAATCTGCGCCCTCGGCAGCTTTAAAGCGCCCTCGGGCACCAGATGGTTATACTGTCTGTAACTGCGCCCCGAAACCTCTTGAGGCATCCACTTTGCCTTTGATTTTGCAATACCTTGCGCCCCCGTAAAGGCCACTGAAAACCATCCGTCTTTTTTTGCCGTAAGCTTGTGCCAGATTTTTGGCGCACCGTCGCCCGCAGGCAGGCTTATAAAGGCGCTCAAATCAAAATCGGGATTGTCCGCAAAAGTCAGTTTTATGCCGCCCGCTTCCTCTTTTAAATCTGCGGCTTTGCATATAAATTTTTCACCGACCGCAAAGGGGCGCACTGTGCCCTTTGAATATGCGGCGTCAACTTTTAATGTAACTTTACCCGTCTTTGCGTTTTTAAAAACATAGTGGCGCACGCCGTCAGAGTCTTCTTCAAGCTCTGCCGGACAACCAACTGTTTCAAGACCTTCTGCGGAATTTAGCCAGTCATTGACGGCATCCGCGCTTTCTTCATAATTTGACCAGCGCACCGAAGTGCGAGGCGCTATGAGATAATTGCGATGATTCACGGCATAACCCGGGTTTTTGGGACTATACATAACCGTGAATTCCGGAATCAAAATTTGCTCTGCCGCAGCGCCGTTTTCAGACGCAGTAAGCTTTAGCGCGCCGTCCGCAAGCGCCTCGATGCAATACACATCGTTTTTAAGCGTTGCAGAAACGCAAGACAACCCCGCAAAAGCAAAAACCGCAAAAGCAAAAGATTTCATGCCGCCCGCGCCGCCTGCTATTTTGATATTTCAAGCACCAGCGCTTCTGCCACGCCCTTTTCAGGTTTGTTAAGCAAACTTATCTTTGCCCTGTGCGAACCCGCCTTAACGTCTTTGCCTAGCGTGTATGCCTGCCCGTCAAAAGAGATTTTCATATTCTTGAGTTTGGCATCTTTATCGCCGCATTTAAATATCACATATTTGCCGGGCAACGCCGAAGCGCCCGCCTTTACGTTAAGCAATACGCCCGCCATGTCGCCGCTGCCCAGATAAACCGTCGGAACATTGCCGTCTTTTTCGATAATCTCAAACTTGAAGCCGAGATTTTCTTTGGGATTCGTCAAAAGCGAGTCGAGAACCATTACGCCGCCCACCTTGAAAAGGCTTTTGCCCTTTAAGGATATAATGTTATAGGCAGGCGCTTTGTTTTTAATTTCACGCGCAACAGACGCCGAAAGAGAAGAGCGCAGCTCAAACGACGCGTCGTTCAAAAGTATGTTTGCGCCGTAGTATTCGCTCACGTCTGTGTCGGTAGAGTATTTTAAATTGCCGCCGAAAATTATCTTGGCGTTTTTAAAATCCAGCGTGAATTTGCGCATGCTGAAATCCACATCGGCCGTAATTGTCAAATTTTTGCCGTCCGAAACCAGCAGACCGCCGCCCGCGGACATTTCTTTTAGCGTGACGTCTGTGTCGAGCTTCATATCGGTATAAAACAAAATAAAATCTCCGGCGCCGGGCAGACGGTTTGGCACGTTGCTGTGCCCGTAACCGCGCCATTTAGCGGTTGACCAAGTATCGCCCTTGCCGCCCGAATATTTATAGGCGAAAGAGGCGTTGAGCGCCAAAAGAAGAAGAAATATGAGGAGTTTTTTCATAATAAAACAGTAGAGTGATGTGGTTAATATTCTAAGTTTGGCCAAGCGCTTGTAAAGTGCAAATCGCAAACGGCAATGTCGGCCGAAAATAAATGAAATACCGCCTATTTGAGTTCGAGCACCAGAGTTTCCGCAACGCCCTTTTGCCCGCCCGCTACAAAGTTGATTTTTGCGGAAAGCGCGCCCGCTTTCACAGTCTTGCCAAGCTCATACGGCTGGCCGTTTAACGAGATTACCATTTTGCGCAGTTCGGATTTTTTTGTGGCGGACGTGAATATGACGTATTTGCCGGGCTTTGCCGTAGCCCCCAGCGATACATCGAGATAAACATTCGTAAAATCGCCGCCGCCCACGAATACGGCGGGAATGTTTCCGTCTTTTTCGGCTATGCCGAACTTGTATCCGATTTTACTTTCGGGGTTTCTGAATCCGTCGTCGAGCGCCAGTATGCCGCCCATTTTAAAGGAACTTTTGCCCTTGAGCATGATTGCGTTAAAAGCCTGCTGTTTATTCTTTAAAACCGCAGAAACCATCAATGACGCAGAAGAGCGCAAGTCAAATGAAGAGTCGTCCAAAAATATAACTGCGCCGCTTATGTCGGTATATTTATCGTGCGTTATGTAATTGAAGTTGCCGTCGACTGTCAGTTTGGCGTTTTTCAGATTGAACGTGATGTCTTTCATGTTCAGAGAAAAATCCGTGGTGATGCGCAGGGTCTTGCCGTCCAATTCCAATTTTTGTGCGTAAGAATGCAACTTCTTAAGCGTCAAGTCGGTATCAAAGCGCATATTTGAAGAAAGAGTTACTTCATCCCCCGCCTCGGGCGGCCTGTTGGGGACATCGGTATTGCCTGCGCCCTTCCATTTGGTTTGCGACCAAACACTTCCCTTATCAACCCAATATTTATAGGCAAAGGCAGAATTTAAAGAGAGCATGAGCAATATAATCAGCAAGTATTTCATAGTAGATAATAGATAAAACGGTTAAGTAAAAAACAGTTTAAAGCGCTTTGCTCGAGTGTAAAGTGCAAAACAACACAAGACAAAAATTCTGCAACTTTTTGCGATCTTTTGGCTTTTACTTGACTTTACTGCGGGCAACTTTGAAATTGAACCTTCAGCAATAAACCTAGGCGGGAGACTTTTTACTTATGAAAAACAAATTGCATATATTGGCATTGTCCTTTTTTTGCGTCTTTGCGGGCGCGCACGCACAAGATGCGGCACCTCAAAATCTTAAGGCGGTATTAGACGCACAAAGAGGGGCTGCGCAAATTACGCTCGCCAAAGGCGTTTATTTTCTTGATGCCACTTACAAGTTTGAAAATCTAAAAGACGTTGTGTTTGACGGCAACGGCTCCGAAATTATATGCCGCAAGCGCACAAGCACCTTCAGGGTTTCAAACTGCGAAAACCTGACGCTTAAAAACTTTTCGATAGACTATGACCCGCTTTGCTACACGCAGGCCGAAATAACGGACATATCCGCAGACGGAGTATGGACTGTGCGCTTTTTTGAAGGTTATGAACTGCCCGACTCTAAAGATTATAAAAAAGAGAGTATGCGCCTTTTTGACGGCAAGCGCCGCGCGCTCAAATACGACTTTCCGACTATCCACGGCGGCTTTGAAATGACGGCGATTGAAGCGCCCCGCACATATAAAATAACCATATCTCAGACTCTCGCAAAAAGCGGCGTGGCAAAGGTCGGGGATCTTGTTGTGCACACCCTGCGCGGCGGCGGCCACACCATACAGTCGGAAAATTCAAAAAACCTCGTGTTTGAAGGTATAACGATATACGCCTCGCCGAGCTTTTCTATGTATGAATTCAATTGCGAAAACAGCACCTATGAGGCCTGCGTTTTAAAGCGCAAAGAAAACGACCCCAAAGTTTCGTCCCCGCGCCTATGCGCGGGCAATGCCGACGGCATACACAGCCAAAACGCGCCCGTTGGCTTCAAAGTCCGCAACTGCACAGCGCGCGACATAGGCGACGACGCAATTACAATCACAAGCCGCTACTATCCCGTTACAAAAGTTGACGAGGCCGAAAAATGCGTCTATGTGATGTCCCGCGAAAAACCCGTATTTAAAAACGGAGACACGCTTGTGTTTTTGCGCGGCGGCGCAGAAATTATGGGCAAAACCAAGTGCGGCGAATTTACTGATGCGGGCATTACCCAAAGCGAAGTCAAAGACCACGCCAAACTTTATGTGCGCAACCTGCTTATGCAGGACAAATACATCTACGGCACAAAGGTCAAGCTTGACCCGTGGATAAAGGAACTCAAGGCCGGCGATGTCTTTAACGCAGTAGAGCGCTCTGGCCGCGGCTTTGTGATAGAAAACAACTTTGCCGGCTATACCAGGGCGCGCGGCATATTCGTAAAATCATCAGACGGCGTAATTAAAAACAACACCGTGGAAGAGTGCGCGCTTGCGGGCATAGTGCTTGCGCAAGAACTAAACTACATGAGCGGCGGCTGTTTTGAAAATATAGAAATTGCAAACAATACGGTTAAAAACTGTTTGCTGGGCGGCTCAAACTCGCTTTACACGCAGGCCGGCGCAATCTCTGTAATATCGGCAAACGCTCAGTTTAAATTTTCGGCGGCGGGCGCGTTTAAAAATATCACCGTTACCGGCAACACCGTAGAGGGCTGCCCTCTGCCCTGCATACTGCTTACGTCAATAGACGGCCTCACGTTTAAAGATAATGTAATCAAGCCGAATTTTGACGCAAAAAGAACTTGGGGACAGGCCATCGGCGTCTTAAATACGCAAGAAGTCTTTGAAGCAAATGTAGTTCAAAAATAATCCCCGCCGCGCTGCGGGTTCATTAAACAGAAGTTCAAAAATTGTTGCGTAAAGCGGCGCGCCCCTTTACGCTTTGTAGCGTGAAAACTTTATACTATGACTGTTTTGCGGGCTTAAGCGGAGATATGAACCTAGGCGCGCTCGTTGATTTGGGTGCAGATTTGCAAGCTCTTAAATCAGAGCTTAAAAAACTCGACTTGGGCGGATGGGATATCGAGGTAAAAAAAGACTCGCGCGGGGGCATTGCGGGCACGCTCTTAAAAGTGGTTTGCTCAGAAAACAACGATGACTTGCACTCGCACTGCGGGTGCGATGCCGAGCGCGAACACTCTCATCATCACATCCACACACACGGCCATGAGCATGAAGACGCTTCCCGTCATTCACACGCGCACAGAAGCTTTAAAGACATACGCGCATTGATAGAAAATTCCGCGCTTAAAGATTCCGTCAAAAAAAACGCAATCGGCGTGTTTGAAAAGCTGGCGGCGGCAGAAGGACAAGTGCACGACAAGCCCGCGCAAGATGTGCAGTTTCATGAAGTGGGGGCGGTAGACTCAATCATAGACATAGTCGGGGCGGCGATTTGTTACGATTTGCTTAAGGCAGACCGCGCGGTCTCCACCGCCGTAGAGCTGGGCGGCGGTACCGTAAAATGCGCGCACGGCCGTTTGCCCGTCCCGGCACCCGCAACCGCACTGCTCGCAAAAAATTTTCCGTCTAAATTAAACGGCGCGCCGCATGAATGCACAACGCCAACGGGGGCCGCGATAATCGCACACTATGCAAAAGGATTTGCAGAAAAGCTTGAGGGCAAAGTGCTGGCTTGCGGTATCGGCGTTGGCCATAGGGATAGCCCCGCGCTGCCGAATGTTTTGCGCGTAATGCTTATCGAAACTCAAGAAAACGCATCCCCTCGCCCTTATGAAACCGCAAAGATGTGCGTGCTATCGGCAAACATAGACGATATGACTGCCGAACACACGGCGTATCTATGCCAAAAGCTTTTTGAAAGCGGCGCTTCAGACGTATGGCAAGAAAGCATAGTCATGAAGAAGAGCCGCCTTGCCGCAAAAGTCTGCGCGCTCGTTTTTGAAGGCGACGCAAACGCGGTTATAGAAGCGTTTTTCAAAAATTCTACAAGCTTGGGCATCAGGCAAAACGCGGTAGACAGGCATTTTATTAAACGCAGTGCAGAAGTAGCGCTTATAGACGGCGAGACGCTTTCATTCAAGCGTTCGGAATTTTGCGGAACAGTCAGAACCAAACCCGAATTCGAAGACTGCACGCGCCGCGCCGAAAAATCGGCCGCGCCCGTCTTTGAAGTAACCAGAAAACTCGCAAATGAAATCGAAAAGAAAACATCTTGAAGAAATATTGAAAGGCTGCGGCAAAGTAGCCGTGGCGCTCTCGGGCGGCTTGGACAGTTCAACGCTTGTGGCGTTCGCCTCAAAAGTTCTGGGCGCGCAAAACTGTATGGCGCTGACCGTACACGCACCATATATGATGCAAGACGAACTTGCGGGCGCAAAGGCGCTATGCGCAAAATACGGCGTGCGTCAGGACGTATTCCCCATTGATAATATTCCTGATGCCGTCACGCAAAACCCGCCCAATCGCTGCTTTGTGTGCAAAACCTTCGTGTTTGAAAAGCTTGTCAAACGGGTAAAAGAACTCGGCTTTGACACCCTTGCAGACGGCACTAACGCCGACGACCTTTCTGACTATAGACCCGGACTTAAGGCCTTAAAAGACCTAGGCATAAAAAGCCCGCTTTTGGAAGCGCAAATGGGCAAGGCCGACATACGCCGCCTTGCGCGCGCAAGCGGCCTGTCAAAAGAGTTTGCCTCAAAACCCGCTTACGCCTGCCTTATGACGCGCTTTGAGCACGGCACCAAAATCACGCCCGAACTTTTGAAGCGCACAGACGAGGCCGAAAGCTTCCTGCGCAAATCCGGTTTTAAGAAGGTGCGCGTGCGTTTGCACGGCGACCTAGCGCGTATAGAGCTTGACCCTAAAGACATTAAAAAGGCCGCAACAACCCCGCTGCGCGAAGAAATCAATGCAAAGCTTAAGGCGCTGGGCTATAAAAACGTCAGCCTTGACCTTGCGGGTTACAAGATGGGAGCCATGAACATCCATGTTTAAAGACTTTGAAAATCTGGTAACATCGCTTAAACGCGGCGAAATTTCATCATCGGAATTTGCCGAAAAGATGCTTAACCTTTCTTACGTTGATTTGAAGCACACCCGCATAGACGCCCTGCGGCGCGCGCGCACGGGCGCCCCCGAGACCATATTCGGCATGGGCAAAACCCCTGCGCAAATTTTGCATATAGCCGACGAGATGACCGCGCGCGGCTCAAACGTCCTTATCACAAGGCTTATGCCCGACGGTCTTGAAGCCGTAAAAAAACACCTGCCGCAAGCGCAGATTTTTGAGGAGGCGCGCGCAGCTTCTATAGTCTTAAAAGAGCCCAAGCCCACAAAGACGCAAATCGCCGTTGTGAGCGCCGGCACTTCTGATATGCCCGTTGCCGAAGAAGCGCGCATAACCGCGGAATTTTTGGGCAGCCGCACAAGCACCTTTTACGATTGCGGGGTGGCGGGGTTGGGCCGACTGCTTTCGGTAATCGAAGAAATACGCAAGGCGCGCGTCGTGATAGCGGTTGCAGGTATGGAAGGCGCGCTGCCGACCGTGCTTGCGGGGTTGGTAAAAGCGCCCGTCATAGCGCTGCCTACAAGCGTTGGCTATGGCGCGGGGCTCGGCGGGCTATCGGCGCTTTTATCAATGATAAATTCATGCGCAAACGGAGTCAGCGTCGTAAATATTGACAACGGTTACGGCGCGGGCTACAATGCGCACATAATAAATTCGATTGTTTAATTTTGCCTTATCAAAATATAAAAACCGCATATTTTACGAAAAACCTTTAAAAAGAAACAGAAACTTAAAATCTTTAAAATTACAAATCCAAAAAACCTATGGAAACAAGCCAAATCACACTCTCGGCGATAGCGATTCTAGCAATCTATACGGGCATAGCGCATACCATTATGGGGCCAGACCATTACCTGCCCTTTGTGGCGCTCGGCAAGGCCCGCTCTTGGTCGGGCAAAAAAACGCTTATAATAACCGCGATATGCGGCGTTGCGCACGTGCTTTCTTCTGTAGTCATAGGCTTGGGCGGTCTTGCGCTGGGCAAAAGTCTGGGGTTGCTTGAAGCTTTTGAAGACAGCAGAGCAGATGTCGCAAAATGGCTTTTGCTGGGTTTGGGGCTGGCATACATGGTTTACGGCGTGCGCAAAGCCCTGCGCGGCGCTTCAAAAACCGTGGACTTAAGCGCTAAAGACCCTCTGAGTATAAAGTCTGCGACGCTATTTTGGGCGCTTTTCATAATATTCGCTTTCGGCCCTTGCGAAGTGTTAATCCCGCAAATCATATATCCTGCGGCGGCGCATAATTGGGCGGCGGTGCTCTTTGTAACGGCGGTTTTCGGCGTCTCCACAATATCTACCATGCTTGTTATGACGGCTTCCCTTTTCTACGGCGTTAATCTGGCGTCATCATTCTCTCAAAGGCTGTTCGCCTGGAAAGACGCAATCGCGGGCGGCGCAATAGCCTCATGCGCGGCGCTGATGTTTGCCGGCTTTTAATTGAAATTCAAAATCAATAAAAGGCGCGCTTTTCTTTGCGCGCTTTTTTTATATTATAAAATTTAGGAATCTTTCTAAATATTGACAACTGATACGTGGCAACTTACAATGCCGCTTTATAAAATTAAAAAGCTTAAATTTTTATGGATTCAAAAAATTTAATTTGCAAAAGCGCCATATACATATTCTGCATGCTTTCGGGCGTGTTGCTTGCCTCTTGCGCATCGGGCGCAAAGACTCAAAAAGCGCAGGCTGATGCGGCGCTTGCCGCGGCAATACAAGCCCCCGTTACCCTTAAGCTCATAAATCCCGCGTCGGCTTCAGATCCGATTTACGCAGAAATCACAGCGCCCGCGTTTAAAAATACCCCTCTGCCCCTTGATATAGGCGGCCTTATCATCCCCTACAGCATTGTAAATTTGTATGACAAAAACGGCGGCAACATCGCAAAGCTCATAATAGACGGCAACCCGCGCCTTTCAAAATATTTTGTCAACTATAAGTTTAACGCTAACGGCATACTTGTAGTTCCGCTCAGAGGTGTAAGCATGAGTATTTTCACATCGTGCTTTGACGGGTTTTCAAAGCTCTACAATAGAGAGCTTAATGTTGCAGACATAAAAAATATAGGCTATGTCACCGTTACGGTAGTCTTCCAAACCTTTAACAAGGGCGACGAGGTGCCCACGCTTTATGTCAGCGAAAAGCTAAAAATCAGCGGGGAAGACTTTGAGAAGAAGTTCTACCACTATAACCCCGGACTGAACCCGCAAAACTAGTTTTTAACGGCGGTATTTACCGCAAAGAGATTGATATTTTAAAGCGTGCAAGAGATTTTCTTGCGCGCTTTTTTGTTTGCAAAACAAAGCTAAATCAATATTTGTATGATAGTATTTAAATGTGATTTTTATGACAATTAAAACCGCCGCTCAAATATCACTATTCGGACTTTTTACGTCTTTTGCATGTATTCTTAACGCCGCTCAAAAAAATGAGCAGCCCCCCGCACTGACACTGAAACTTATAAACTCAAAGAACCCCGCAGACCCTTTGACCCTTGAAGTTTCCGCACCATCATATAGAAACAAAGAAATCAGCATTAATGAAAATAGCCTTATCTCGGGATGTGTCGCGTTAATCAAATTTTACGACAAGGAAGGTAATCGCAAAATTTCCAGCTCAATCTCCCTTCAATCCGGACAAATATATAAGCCCAAATTCAAAAAATTTAAGTTGGATTATCAGGGCATCTTAAAAATTCCGCTTAAGGAATTGAGCAAAAAAATTTTTGAAACAGGGTCACGAACTCTTAAAAATTGTCCTGCGACCGGCTTGGTGTCGGTTGAAATACTTATAAAATTCGATGATTTTGAAAGAGGCGGTGAAGAATATGCCGATTACGAAACCCAAAAACTGGTTTTAAGTATCAAGGATTATGTAGAAAAAGCGGATGCGTTTAAAAATGTTTTCGGTCCTTAAAATTGTCTTCTAAATTAAAACTTGCTCAATATTAAGACAAAATCAAAACGGGAATGGATTGGTATCTTGAGAGGGTTTCTGAGGAGTTTTTGAGCCCGCAGGCAAAAGCTCGTTACGGCCGCGCAAGCGCATAGATTCTTTAAATATTGCGGCTTCGCCGTGGGTTTTCAACCCCTGCACAACTATTGCCTTATGCGGCGTTACGGGGCATATATATTCGCAAGCACCGCAACCCACGCATACATCGGCGTGAACATGGGGTATGTAGAGGCTTTGCTCTTTTTTGCCGTAAGGCAGCATTTCAATTGCCTGCACGGGGCAATGTTCCCCGCAAGCCGCGCAGTCGGTGCCGTCGGTTTTTACGACGCACAAGTTTTCATCAAAAATCGCGGTGCCTATCTTAATGCGCTGCTTAAGCGCGAGCGCCAAGGGTTGTATTGCGCCCGAAGGGCATACCTCTGAACACTCATTGCAAGTATAAAGACAAAAGCCCGCTTTAAAATCCATAAAGGGTTGTAAAAAACCTTCAAGGCCCCACTGGCTTATCGACGGCTTAAGCACATTGCCCTTGCAGGCTGTGGTGCACAGCAAACAGCCCGTGCAATGCGCAAAGAAAGAGTCAAGACTGCCCGAGCACGGCGGAGACGCAAAACGCTTGTCGGCGCGGCCGCCCGTCGCTTGATACGGAGATGCGTTTGCGTCTTTTGCAGATTGCTTATGCGAGCTTGCGCCCGCAAGGCCCAGAATCGGCAAGAACAGCGCGTCTTTTGAAAAGTTCCTGCGGCCTACGCAAGTAGGCTCCGCATAGTCTGCGCGCGCAAAAATGCGCGCGTAAATCGGGTTAAGGGCAAATTCGATACCGTCTTTTTTGCATGCGCCAACGCAGTCAAGACATACAACGCAGCGCGTAAAATCTATGGAATGCCGCTTATAATCTATACACTGAGCCTTGCACTTTTTTGCGCATTGTCCGCATGACACGCAGTCGTCCTCGTTGATTTTTAACGTAAAGACGGAGAACTTTGAAATTGCCCCCAAAAGCGCCCCGACGGGACAAAGCGTGTTGCAAAAAATCCTGCCGCGCAAGGCCGACGCCGCAAAGAGCGCGCAAAGCAAAATTAGAGACACCCCGAAAGACGGCAAAGACAGGACGGTTTCAGAAGAAGCGGGCGGCAAAGCATAAATTTCATAGGCGTAGAGCGCTTCGCTGGCACCGTTTAAAGCAGAAACCAAGACGGGATACGCCCCTGCGCCAACGATTTTGCCGTATAGCGAATAAGGCTCTATAAACCCGAAAAGCCCCGCGTAGCCAAGTGCAATAAAGAGCGCCGCAAGCCCAAGCACAAAGGCGCGCAGCGCATTGTGCGCCCGCGCAAATTTTAGCCCCGCAAAACGCCTTAGGCAAAATTTGCCGAGCCGCGTATTTTTTAGGAATTTTAGGCCGCAAGGCAAAAGCGCCGCGCGGCGCAGCGCGTCCATAAGTATCCCGAATACGCAAAAGAAAGAGCAGTAAACGCGGCCGAAGAAAAACGCCAATATCACAAAAGTAACAAACGCCGCGCCCGCAAAAACGCTTGTAAGAGACAGCATCTTTAAAAGAGACGGCGCAAACTGCGTATTGGCCGCCGCTTGCAAGGCGGGCAAGGCGTGGTAGGCGTCTAAAAACAGAAGCGTTACTGCGCAAAACACGCAAGCCGCAACAAGCACGCGCAAGCTGCGCAAAATTTTTAAGCCCGAAGCCATAATTCAGCCCTGCGCTTAAGCCATTGAAATGCGCTTCACCTTAAGCTTGCTTAAATCTGCCGTGCCTACACCCAAGGCTTCGGCGAGGCCAATATATTTAATATCGTCAAGCGTGTAGGGCGTGCCCATGCCGTGCTGCTCAGCTACGGTCGCAAAAATCTGAACGGCGGCGGCGTCTGCCGCGACGATGTCCGCAGAAACAACCTGATACTTTACGACGGGCGCAAACTTTGGGTCTTTGCCGCGCGGCCCGCCCTCAAGCATTACGCGATAGGCGTCAACAATAGTCAGCGTGCATTTTTGGAAAGTCGCATAGTCGGCAATACACTGCGGCATATCGTGCTTATGCCACCACTGGCGATCGTAAATGCAGCCCATAAAATTTTTAAGCGCGCAGGTAATTTTTGCGCCGCTGTGGTTTTTAAGGACGGGGATGTTTATAAGCACGTCGGGATTTATGCAAAGCTTATGCACCTGCGCTTCTTTCAGAGAAACGCCGCGCGGGATTTTTGCATCCGTAAACATATTCTGCACATTGCCCGCCACCATTTTGCCGCCCGCCTTTTCTACCTCGGCCTGAATGCCGCTCATCTTATAGCGTTCAGACCAGTTGTTGCCGCAGGTATGGTCAAAACACAAAACTTCTTTTGCGCCCGCATCCATGCAGAGCTTTGTCACGCGCCCCACAAGCTGAGGGTCTGTGTTAGAACCGTAGTCGGGCGTCCTATCCCAACCTATGTTCGGTTTTATGACTACGGTCTGCCCCTTTTTGACAAACCTTGAAATACCGCCGAGCTCCGCAATGGCCTTGTCAAACATATCGGCGGCTTCCCCGCCGTGCACCGCCACCAAGTCGGGCGTCTGCCCTTCTTTTACGGTTTCGGCAAATATTGAATTTGCGGCGGGTAACGTAATTGCCGCAGCGGCCGCAGTTTTAACAAAGTCTCTTCTTTTCATGCATACATTTTCTTTTTTAGACGGCGGCAAGTAAAGAAAATTTTTTAATGAGCAGAGGCATTTTTAATTGGCCTGTATGGGCAAAGACGCGCTTGAATTCTGTAAAAAAATGCGTATTATTACGATAATTAAAAAATACAGGCTCAAAATATGGATATAAATACGGAATCCGTAGGCGGACTTATTGCGGCGGCGGCAATTATTGGGGCGGCGCATACGGCGCTTTCGCCGGCGCATTATCTGCCCTTCGCCGCACTCGCAAAAGACAGGGGCTGGGGCTTCTCCAAAACCTTGGGGGTTACCGCCTTTTGCGGCTTGGGGCACATGCTTTCTTCAATACTTGTAGGCATTGCGGGCGTTGCGCTTGGCGCGGGCATAGCCGCCCTGCATGAATTTGAAGAATCAAGAGGCACTGTTATAAGCTGGATATTCTTGGGCTTCGCGCTTGCCTATACGGCTTTCGGCCTTAAAAGCGCTTTCGGCAAAAACGGTCATGTGCATAACGACGGCTCTTTACACTCTGGGGCGGCCTGCCCTTGCGAGCATCGCGGCTCGATAGGTGCCGCAACTACAATAGGCATGCTGTTTATAATTTTTACCTTCGGCCCTTGTGAAATTTTAATACCGCTTATAATGGTGCCGGCGGCGGCCTTTGACTGGCTTGGCGTAATAGCCGTAGCTGCGGTATTTTCTTTGAGCACCATCGTCGTAATGCTCGGTCTTGTTGCGGCGCTTTTGGGCGGGATGAACCTTGCGGGCAACGCATTCTCAAAACTTTCAAAATACGGACACCTTATAACGGGCTTAATTCTGATAATCTGCGCAATACTGATGTTTTTCCACAATCATGCGCATGAGGATGAAGACCACATACACACCGCACAATGCGCGCAGACTGCCGCGCACGCCGAATAAGCAGCACTACTGCCGCTTTGCGGATTCGGCTATTACGCTTTCAAGCTCTTGCGCAATTTCGCCGAAGGTGCGCACATCGTTTAAAATTTCGGCTTCGAGCGCGTAAGAAGGCCTGTTTATGCCGCGTTTAAGCCCTCCCGCCTTGAGGATTACGGCTCCCAGATTGTGCAGGGCAAGCGTCGGATCTATGAATTTTAAATGTGTGGGCTCTTCAAGAATGAAGTTGAGAGACTTTTTGCCGTTTAAAACGGCGCTCGCAGGGAACTCTTCGCCGAATTCATCCTCAACGCCCATATTGGCAAGCAGTATTGAAGCCTCCAAAATTTGAGGCGCGGGCAACCTGCCTTTAAGCGCGTCTTTAACGCCCGTAGCGCTTACTATGCAAAAAGATTTGAGTGCGGCTTGGCGCACGGCAAAATCGTCATGCATATCAACCGCAAGAGCGCCAGAGGGCGCTTTGGCCTTTGAAAAATCATCGACGGCAAAAACCGACGCGCCGCTTTTTAAGCAGTTTTTAACTATGCCGCGCCCCACCTTACCGCATCCGAAAACCGCTATTATTTTGCCGTTTAAGTCATAACCCAAATGGCGCATGGCGCGCACGTAGCCGTCGCCCGTGCCTATTGAAGTCTCTATCGTTTTTATGACGCTGTCATCTGCCAAAAAAACGGGGCTTTGGCTGGACATGTATTTTGACTCTCCGGATTTTGTAAGCTCCGCATAGCCGAATTTTGAAGGCACCTGCGCAAAGAATGCGCCGTTATCGAGAACTATGTCAAAACCGTTTTTTAAGTCTTGCGCCGACGCAATCTTAACGCCGAAAGACGGCAACAGCTCAAGCGCGGATTTTGAATAAAGCAGACTTTGCGAAACGCTGACATAAAGTTTTGCGCCCGCCGCCATGAGCGCCGCATACTTCGGGAATGTGTTTTGAAAAAGCGGGGTGGCGTCCAAAACGGTAAGCCCTTCAAGCGGGCGCGTTTTGCGCCAACGCTCAAACTGGCAATAAAGCGCGGGGAGTTCCGCCTTGCGATAAAATTTCAAAGCGTGCTCAAATAGTCTGTCTGCGTCTGTCATTTATAAGATTGGGGTTGCTGGTCATATTTTGCATAAAACTTTAAATTACAAATTTATTTGAATAAAAATTTGATTTTTTGATTTTCTCGCTCAAACTGCCTATCAATGAATGCGGATGTTTCAGCAATACTTAAGGCCGTGCCTAAAACGGAGATGCACCTTCATATTGAAGGCGCCCTGCCCTTTGCCCTTTTAAGAAAAGCGTTTGAAGGCAAGCATGAAACCCCTCCGCCTTTTTGGCGCGACGACTACCGTTTTAAAGACTTTGAAGAGTTTGACCGCGAACTGCTGGGCATGGTCTGCCCCTATTTCAATTCTCCGGAGCGCTATTTTGAAGCGGCGTCTTCGGTATTCGCAAATTTGTATGAAAAGGGCGTGCGCTATGCCGAAGTAAGCTTTGCCTCGGGCATAGTCCAGTTTTGCGGCGTACCGGGAGCCGAAATTGCAGAAGCCATCGCAAAAGCCGCGCCGCTCGGCATGGATGTAAAAATATTTTTCGGTATACACCACGACGGGCGTCCGCAAAGCATGGAAAAGATATTTGAAGATTCCTTCTCTTGGAAATATCTGAACGGCGCAGACCTGCACGGCGACGAGCGCGCCCCACTTGAAGCTTGGACTGCCGACTATTGGCGCGCCATGCGCAAAAGCGGCCGCCATACAAAGGCGCATGCCGGAGAACTTTGCGGCCCGCAATTCATAAGACGCGTGATAGAAGAGCTTGGCGTGCGCCAGATTGAGCACGGCGTACGCGCTATAGAAGATGCGTCTCTCGTACAAGAATTAGTTGCGGAAAAAATCGTATTGGACGTATGCCCCACAAGCAACGTAAAGCTTGGGGTTGCGCAATCATACGCGGCGCATCCTTTACGCGCGCTCATCAATGCGGGCGTCTTATGCACGCTCAATTCTGACGACCCCGTTATATTCGGCGGCGATATTTTGGACGAGTATCAAGTGCTTACAGACCGCATGGGCTTCACGCTTGAAGAATGCTTCGGTATTGTCGAGAACGGGTGGCGCGCGGCCAAGCTTGACGAAAACACAAAACGCGCAGCGCTTCAAAAAGTCGCAGAGATTAAAAAGTCTTACAATTTATCATGAAGAAGGACGACGTTATTAAGCTTTTAAAGCTTGAGCCGCTCCAAATGGAGGGCGGATATTTCAGACAAACCTACAAGTCTGATTTGAATATTCCCAAAACCGCCATGCCCGCGGCCTTTAAAGCGCCAGCCTACACGGCCTCAACAAGCATATACTATATGTTGTCGGGCTCGCAAACTTCAACCATGCACGCGCTTCCCGCCGATGAAACGTGGCACTTTTATACGGCGGACTCTCCTTCTACAAGCATACTGCTTTTGACAATCGCTCAAGACGGCGCGTTTCAAAAAATTTCCCTCGGCGCAGACCTTAAGCGCGGACAAGTGCCGCAACATACAATCAAGGCCGGACATTGGATGGGCGCATTCATAGTTGCCGACAACCCCGACTCCGCATGGACGCTCACGGGCGCCACAGTTGCGCCATCCTTTGAATATGCAGACTTTGTAAAGGGAGACGCAAAAGAGCTCTCAAAGCTCTGCCCCGCCTGCGCAAAACTTATAGAAAAGATAGGATAACGCAAAGAAGCCGCATAAACACAAGGTTTACACGCTTACTCAATTTGTTTTATTTGCCGTTATTGTTTTGGGCTCAGATAACGGCTCAAGGGGGAATATTGTTTGCGGAATTGTCCGCAATGCACCTGAAGCTTGATTTTCTGGGTTTATCCATGCAGAGCATATCAGGTTTGAAGCAGCATCATACATATCAACCTGCCAAAGCATGGTGCCTTCCGCCGCAAACTTATCTACGGGACTCTTTAGTTTTAATATTTTATAGATGAACTTTTCAGGTTGCAGCAAAGAAGCGCCGTCTTGCGTTTTTAAGGCTTCGTATTTTTTATTGTAGGCGGAAAGTGCCAAGGCCTTTGCGGCTTCGGGAGTTTTTAAATTTTCCGGAAATGTCGCGGGGATTTCCAAGTCTCCCTGCTTTACATCTTCTGCCGCAATTTCAGCAATAAACGCTTTGTCGGCTTCGGGTTTTTGCATTAAGACGGCTCTTACAAAGTAATTCCAAAGAACGCGCGTTTTTAACAGATAAGAAAGGCCTTTATCCTCATTGCCGAACCCTTTGTTAATTGTCACCTTACCCGTACCCTCAAGCAGAACCTGCCCGCCGTTGGCCTTTAAATACGCGGACATAAGATCTGTGCCGCCTGCGGTTGTTTGCGCAATTACACTAAATGTGCCGTCCTTATTTTTTTTGCGCAAAGACAACATACCGTCACGCAACGCAACAACCCCATCGCCGCAACTTATTTCTATGAACTCCTTCGAATACTTGTTTAATTGCTCTCTTATAAATTCTTTAAAATCAGAGATATTTTCTTCTTTTCTATTTAATATTACGTTATTATCCGATATGTTATTATCAACATCATTTAGGGCAAATTCAAAGATGGTAAGAAAAACTTCAATAGGTATAGCATAATAAAAATCATAATCATGAAAATTTTTTTCGTTACTTAGTGACATCTGATAATCTATCAATTCCATTTTCTCATCGTATGACAAATTGCGCATTACAGCGTCTTGCTTTTCTTTATATTGTTCTTTTGTTATTTTGATAGCATCATAATCTTTTAAGAGACCAACACCATATTCATAACATCCATTCGAACAGGGGAATACTGCTCTCAAATTCTTTGAATTTTTAAATATGCAAAACGGCCTGTATTCCCCACCCCATGAAGAACCATTATCGGAAAGAATCAACGGAGCTGTAATAATACATAAGGAATATCCATCATAACCTAGATTATTTTTCTTAAATCCAATTTGTTTCCACTCTTCGGCTGATAGAATCAAGAAACTTGAAACGAATACTAAATATCCAATTATTAATTTCATATTCATTTTAAGATTAAATAGTTTATCTCATGATAAGGCCAATTTATTTTTAGATTATTTGAAAAGAATAGTCTATTTTTTGAAATGGGCAGCGCCAAACTTTACAGATATTGTTTTGAGGGCAGATAAGGGCTCAAGTGAGAATATTGTTTGCGGATTTATTTGAGAAAGAGCTTCTGAGGCATTTTCAGGATTTATCCATGCAGAGCATATCAGGTTTGAAGCAGCATCATACATATCAACCTGCCAAAGCGCGGTGCCTTCGGTCGCAAACTTATCTACGGTACTCTTTAGTTTTACTATTTTATAGATGAACTTTTCAGGCGGCGTCAAAGTGGCACCGTCTTGAGTTTTTAAGGCTAAGTATTTTTTATTGTAGGCGGCAAGCGCCAAGGCCTTTGCGGCTTCGGGAGTTTTTAAATTTTCCGGAAATGTCGCGGGGATTTCCAAGTCTTCTTGTTTAATATCCTCAGGCTTGATTTCTATAAATACCGCTTTTGCGTCATCGGGCTTTTGGATTGAGGCGGCTTTTGCAAAGTAATTCCAAAGAACGCGCGTTTTTAACAGATAAGAAAGGCCTTTATCCTCATTGCCGAACCCTTTGTTAATTGTCACCTTACCCATCCCCTCAAGCAGGGTCTGCCCGCCGTTGGCCTTTAAATATGCGGCCATAAGATCTGTGCCGTCTGCGGTTGTTTGCGCAATTACACTAAATGTGCCGTCCTTATTCTTTTTACGCAAAGACAACATACCGTCGCGCAACGCAACAACCCCGTCTCCGCAACTTATTTCTATGAACTCCTTCGAATACTTGTTTAACTCTTCAAGCAAAATCTTGCGCATCTCAGCAATTTCTTTTTCGTATTTAGGTTCTGAAAATAGATTAGCATCATTAAGTGCAAATTCAAAAGCCGTTAAAAAGACGCCAATGGGGACTTTATAATAAAAACTTGCATCTCCCCTACCATCGATGAATGAGACAGACATTCTCATTATGCTGTCTTTAGTAAAATCTTTCCATTCTTTTTTGAGTTCTCCTTCTGTCGTTTTTAGTGTATCGTATTGAGTCAAAGTACATATTGCATAATCAAAAAAGTTCTTGGAGCATGGCATTGCGAACTCTACTGTTTTGATACTGCCTACGCCATAGATAAAGCGAAAAAGCGGAAAGTATGTACCGTCCCAATAATCACCATTTTTTGAAGACATTAAAGGCGAAGGCATTACACTTAAACAATATCCATAACTACAATAGGTTAATCTTGAAAAATTTATCATTTCCCAATCTGAGGCATTTGCAAGTAATGAACTAATAAACAAAAGCGTTGTTATATATATTTTTTTCATCTTTGGGACTCTTGCGTTTTACCTGTAATTAAAAGCAAATTTTATAATGCTTTTTTAATATAGTAGCAACAACATATACATATTTTGATTCAATTATTCCATTATTATCTATTCCCCAAATGCCGTTAACGATACCCACATCGCTAGTCTGCCCCGCAGCACCATTGCAGGCGATATGCATGACGGTTTCAGGTATGCCCTGAGCCGCGCGTTTGGGGACTGCATTTGTTATATACATATCATTTATCTGATTTGGGAATGCGAGCCCTATGACAATTTGGGAACTACCTGAATTTATATTGGGAACCAAAGTTATTTTAAAATCTTATCCGATTTAATTTCTTGCAAAGCAATAGCTTCTATTGGTTCTAGCGGGAATATTGTTTGCGGATTTATTTGAGAAAGAGCTTCTGAGGCATTTTCAGGATTTATCCATGCAGAGCATATCAGGTTTGAAGCAGCATCAAACATATCAACCTGCCAAAGCGCGGTGCCTTCGGGCGCAAACTTATCTACGGTACTATTTAGTTTTACTATTTTATAGATGAACTTTTCAGGTTGCGGCAAAGAAGCGCCGTCTTGCGTTTTTAAGGCTTCGTATTTTTTATTGTAGGCGGCAAGCGCTAAGGCCTTTGCGGCTTCGGGAGTTTTTAAATTTTCCGGAAATGTCGCGGGGATTTCCAAGTCTCCCTGCTTTACATCTTCTGCCGCAATTTCAGCAATAAACGCTTTGTCGGCTTCGGGTTTTTGCATTAAGACGGCTCTTACAAAGTAATTCCAAAGAACGCGCGTTTTTAACAGATAAGAAAGGCCTTTATCCTCATTGCCGAACCCTTTGTTAATTGTCACCTTACCCGTACCCTCAAGCAGAGCCTGCCCGCCGTTGGCCTTTAAATATGCGGCCATAAGTTCTGTTCCGTCAATCGGTGCTTGAGAAATTACCGAAAATCCTCCGTCTGCATTCTTTTTGCGCAAAGACAACATACCGTCACGCAACGCAACAACCCCGTCGCCGCAACTTATCTCTATGAACTCCTTCGAATACTTGTTTAATGATGAAATAATTAGACCGCTAAAATAAGCATCTTCATCTTTAGCCTTATTTAATTTTGATATGTCGCCTATTACCATTTCCGCTATTGCGAAATAACAGACTTTGGGAATTTCAACAGCGCTTTCAGGATTTGTTTCTCCGGCCTTTTCAATAAGGCTGACGATAAATTTCCCATGAATACTATTTCCATTTTGATTTAAAATACATTCAGAGAGATTCTTTTTCCCAACGTAAAATTCTTTAATTACGGCATACGTATATTCAAACGTTTGCAAAGAAGCATCCCCGAATAAATATTTATATCCTCTGTTGTCGGATCTGGGCTGTATTACTTTTAAATATGGAATTGTTTCACCGGCCCAAAACGGACCTTCCAATTTGCCGTTAACATCCTTCAGACTTAATCGCGATGTACTTATAGAAAAATTATAACCGTCTCCAGGAAAAATAAATGCCTTCCAACTTTCAGCAGAAAATGACATCGAACTTATAAGTAAGAAAAAAATTATATATAAAACTTTGCACATAATATGTTATTTTACATTTTATTACCAATTTAAATATTCTATATACCCGCCTTTATTTTTCAACCAATTATTTTTATGTTCTTTGAAAAAATAGGCTGTTCTCTTTGATTTATCTGGAAAGTAAGTGTCCTCAAAATAATAATAACCGCTCAATCCATGATCGCTATCATCAGTGATTGTTCCATATAATGGATCATAATATATGCCATTTATAAGTGCGAATTGATGATTATTAAATAATGGAGGAGTGATGCTATTATTCTGTCCAATAGAAAATTGAACATGAGTCACATCAGAGGGATTACATTGCTCTTCTTCTGGTGCGCCGTACTGTATTTTATTATTTATTGGAAAATTTATATATCGAAAATCTGGAATGTGCGTAGTTCTTCCCCCAGTAAATTGCCACTTGTCAACGAGTATACCATTGCAAATATATTGATTGTTATACCCAGCAATACCACCGACTTGTACGAAACGTTTATCAATATGTACGTTTTGTAGATCAATGTAATCCATTAAAAGCCTTACCCAAGCTCCGCATTGTCCATTGGCGTCTTTTAATAATTTTTCGACTGTGTAATTTTGAGTAACGTAATTCGGATATCATCCATAATATTGCATCGGGGTGCCGTCGCGCCTTTTGACATCCCCGATGTGCCTATTTAAAAATACATTTGCGCGTAAGGGCAAAACCGTCTACGGAGGTATGCTTATCTTATATTTACGAGTTCCATTTTGCTTGCTTTTTTAAAATTTTTTGTCGATGTTTTTCACCAGATTAAGATTTAGTGGCGATCGGCCTATACTTTATCTTAATCCGTGCCGAGGGATAGACCGTCCCTCGGCCTGCTTTTTTATAGACCAATTTGCCGTGTCTCTTTCGGTTTAATTTTGAGAAAGAACATTTTATCCTAAAGTCAAAACATAAACATCTATTATGAAACCAAGGGTTTATAAATGTATATCGCATTATGCTTTTTACCAACCAACACGCTACAGCAAAGAATGAACAATCCTTTCTTCTTGAATCTTGAAGAAAATTTTATACCCAAACTGTAAATTACAGCATGATTAAAAGATGTTCACAAAAAAATCGCAAGTTATTGAACTTGCGATTTTAAATTGGTCGGGCGGCCGGGATTCGAACCCGGGACCCTCTGCTCCCAAAGCAGATGCGCTAGCCAGACTGCGCTACCGCCCGTTTATTTTGTAAAGTTGCGTGTTATTTAATGAATCAACAAAAATGTCAATTTATTTCGGGAAAAACTGAATATTAGCGATTGATTAGATTTTTATTAGAATAAATAAAGGGATTCGTTTTAATCCCCCAAACACATGAGAAATCAAATAAACAAACTGACATTGTCTGTTGCGGCGATTTGCGTTGCGGCAGTTAACATCGGGCAGGCGCAAGACAAGGCACTGCTTGATTTATTGGTAAGCAAGGGTGCCATAACCTCGCAAGAGGCAGCGGCGCTCGCAAAACAGTCCGTTGCGGTTACAACCGCAACGCCTGCGACTAAGAAACTGACCATATCGGGCAGATTCCAGACGCAATACATGTATTCGGACACTAAGAACGAAAGCCCCGCCGAAACCCCCGGCAAAGCTACGAACGGCTTTATGGTAAGAAGAGCCATAGTATCGTTCGGCGCGGACGTCGGCGACACTTGGGGTTTGCTCGGCAGTTTTGACTTTGCAAAAAACTCTAGCACAAACAACGCCCAATATTTCTTGGATGTCTTCGTATCGAAGAAACTCGACTACGACTATCTTTCTGGGAAGGCCGACTTCGGGTTTAAACTTACCTACTTCCTGCAAGAAGAAATTATCTCATCCGGCAAGCTCTTCACTATTGAAAGGTCTGTGGCAACGCGCTACTTCAGCTCTATCCAAAGCCCGACAAACGGCTCTTTGGGCTTTGGCGCAAGATATACGGGCGCATATTTCAGCGGCAAGGTAAAACAAGTAGAAGGATTGACTTACGGCCTTGCGGTGACAAACAGCCAGAATGAAACGATTTCTCCCGGAGCGACCTACAGCGGCACGGGCTTCAGCGGCGTAAAGGGAGACGACTCCGTCAACGCCTGGGCAAATGTCGGCTACGAAAAGAAGTTCGGAGATATCAACGTATCTGGAGGCGTAAACATGGGCTACGGCCCCGGCGCATTGGCCGTCAGCAACAATCAATACGGCGAAATCATAGGGTTAGAGCCTTACCTAGCGGTGGAAATCGGCAAAGACTTCTCACTTTGGGCGGACTACATACTCGCACAGACTCAATACGGCAAGCAAGTGGGAGGCAACTATGAAGACGCAACGCCCATGGGCTTTAATGTCTGCGGCGAATACCGCTTTGACTTGGGCGAATATGGCAAACTAGGCCTTGCCGCAAGATACGCGGCAATATATACGGACGGCCGCGGCACAAGCGTAAGCACGGGATTATATAATGCTCAAAACGTCACCGTTGGCAGCAACACCGCGCGCTATAACGATGCGCAAAGCGTTTACCTCGGCCTAAACTGGTACCTGATAGGCAACAGTCTTAAGGTGCAGGCGGGTTATGAATGGGCGCAATTTACCGGCGCAATCAATACGACTTCAAGCATGGCGGACGCCAACATAATCAGACTGCAAATGCAGGTAATGTTCTAACAAGACGCAGACTTAAAAAAGCGCCCGCTGCGGAATCTCCGAAGCGGGCGTTTTTTTTGGCCTCTCAGAAGGCCCATAAACATCGCAAATCATTTGGGAACGCGCAACACCTGGCCGGGCTTTAAAGCCTCCGGAGAGGCCATTCTGTCGCGATTTGCCATATAGATTTCCTTCCACCTGCCGCTGTTGCCGTAAACCTTGCGGCTTATTGAGCTTAAAGTGTCGCCGGGCTGCACGGTGTATGATGCGGGAACATCTTTTTTTACTTCAACGCGCGCAGCCTGATTTGACGCCGAAGAAGACTGTTGCTGGCGCGACGCCGAAGCCTGAGCGCTTTTTGAAGATGCCGCCGAAGCGGAAGGGTTTGACGCCCTTGACGAAGAAGAACCTGCGCTTTGCAAAGCCGAAAGCCTGTCTACAGTCTCGGCGGAAGAAGCAAGCTTTTGCTTAAGTTCAAGATTTTCTTTCTGCAGCTTTGCAACAAGCTCTTCAAGCTCCATCCGTTTGATGTTGTTTTCAAAAGGGCTTTCTGGCAGAGATGCGGCAAATTTCTTTTGCGCGGTGTCTATCATCTGGCGCACCATGTCTGACGCCTGAGAGTTCGGCTTAAGCTCAAGATATTTTTTAAAGTGGTATATGGCCTGTATGGGGTCGTTAAGCTTGTTTAAGTAAAGCCGCCCCACCTCAAGATGAGATTCCGGCGCGTCGTTGCGCTTGTCTATGACTTTTAAGAAGGCGCTCATAGCCTCGGCGTCGTTGCCGCGCTTAAGCTCTTCAATGCCGCGCGCGTAATTGGGCTCCGCAGTTTCTTTTATCACCTGCGAATTGCCCGAATCGCAACCGCCCGCCGAGAATATGTAAAACACGCACGCACACGCGAGAAACAGCGTTATTAGCAGCTTCTTTTGCTCTGATATGAGGCCTCCCGCGTAGTTTTTCATAGATTAGTGCCTAAAGTGGCGTATGCCCGTAAATACCATTGCCATGCCGTGCTTGTCAGCCGCGGCGATAACCTCTTCGTCCCTGACCGAACCGCCGGGCTGTATGGCGGCCGTTGCACCCGCAAGCGCTGCGGCTTCAAGACCGTCTGCAAAGGGGAAAAATGCGTCTGAGGCTATTACGCTCTTTTTGAGCGAAAGCCCCGCTTGTTCGGCC